>ENA-UOXV01001323-UOXV01001323.1-marine-metagenome-genome-assembly--contig:-NODE-1323-length-34784-cov-11.461401_pt1 | contig 34784 bp, 44 predicted proteins | sample MGYA00238165_ERZ766961 | MGnify/ENA primary metagenome ERZ766961 (study PRJEB28924, sample SAMN03173240) | marine metagenome | biome: Marine; feature: Water; material: Subsurface seawater | place: North... | reverse complement strand
GTAAATATTTTTTAAATCCAATTTTCACAATCAAGATAATCTTCAAGTGCTTGATCACTAAAATAATCAAAGCTTCGACCTAATTGCCGCCATTTCACAAAACCATTTTTTTCAAATAAAATTACAGCAGGTATAATTTCAAAAGGAGGGTTAGCCAACCTAAATATTTTTGAGATAGAAAAGTTTTTATCTTGTATGAAAGGGAAGGGAAATTTCATTTTTTTTGCGAATGCCTTTATTCCCTTTAAAGGCCCTGGAGCTAGAACAAGAAATGTTAAATTACATTTTTCAAAGTCTAATACTTTTGTTTTAATTCTTTCTAGCTGTTCAATGCAGATAGGGCAGGTAATAGATTTGATTGTAATTAAACAAACAATCTTATCCTTAGATAAGATTGAAAATGATAGTTTATCTCCGTTTATATCCGAAATATTTTTGGGGAATCTAGTTTCAGAGGCATTAAGATTGGCAGTTAATAGGACTGATAAAAAAAATATCGAAATTTTAGCTTGTTTTAAATCTAATACTTTCATTCAAGCTTGAGAAAAAAAGCTATCAAACTCACCTATTACATAATCAATGTTTTCTTTACTTATACCAGAATGCGTTACAAGCCTAAACCAATTAGGACCCAATTCAAAAAATCGTATGTTTTTTTTACCCATAGTCTCTAAAAGTAATTCACTATTTACTTTTGGATGATCAAGTTTGAAGTATATAATATTTGTATTTATCTTTTCTGTTTCAATAATAATGCCATCGATTTTAGCTATCCCGCCTGCAAGAGCTTTTGCATTCAGATGATCTTCAATGATTTTTTCAGACATAATATCAATAGCAACAATACCAGCTGCAGCTAATATTCCAGCTTGTCTCATGCCGCCTCCAAGAGCTTTACGATTAAATCGAGCTCTATGAATAAAATTTTTATCCCCACAAAGTAATGAACCAGAGGGCGCAGATAATCCTTTAGAAAGACAAAAAGATACAGTATCAACATTTTTCGTTAAGTCTGCAACGGTAGAACCAGTTGCGACAGCTGCATTAAAAATTCTTGCACCATCTACATGTACAGACATATTATTATTTTTTGCTATATCTACTACCGCGTTTGTATAATTAATTTCTAGAGGCATGCCAAAACATCTGTTGTGAGTATTTTCTAAACATATAAGACGGGATGGTGGAAAATGAACGTCCTTTTTTCTTATTGCATTTTTAATATCATTTAAACTTATTGTTCCATCATTATGGTTTTTTAATTGCCTGGAATGAACACCTCCAAAAGAAGATATACCCCCAGCTTCATACAAAAAAGTATGCGATTGGTCACCTAAAATAACCTCGTCACCACGATTGCAATGAGTAAGAACGGCAACAAGGTTGGCCATCGTTCCACTAGGTAAAAATATAGCTGCTTCTTTATTGAATTTTTTTGCTGCTAACTTTTCTAAGTTATTAATCGTAGGATCTTCTTGAAACACATCATCACCTAATTCTGCATTTGAAATTGCTTCTCGCATTTCTTTTGTCGGAAGGGTTACGGTATCGCTACGTAAATCGATTGTATGCATTTAGGCCCTCAATGATTTATCTTAAAAGTAAGATTATTTTTTCTTGTCTTCAGGTATTTCATTTATAACCGGCTTAATACCTTTTTGAGAATATTGAAGTTTCTGATCTTTATCATATAACCCCATCATACCATTACCATTTCTATCTGATGAAATAAAAGACGATCGTTTACCTGAATTGCTAAATGTTGATAGATAACCTGATCCATCTTTTTTAGAACTAATGATTATTGAGCTATTATTTTGATTATTTATGGTTTTTAAATATCCATTATCATCATCATTTACACCTGCAACAATCGATGGATTACCTTTTGAGTTTGAAGTAACAATAACATTATTTCCATCATCACCAACACCAACAAATAGAGCATTTTTCCCTGATTTTCGTTTTACATTCATATAACCATCAGATTTACCATCTGAACCAATTCTAACAGAAGGGGCTCCTTCCCGGTTATAAGTAATTACACTTCCGCTACCTGAAGGATGATTCCCAATCATAACTGTATTTTTACCATCTTTACTTATCGTTCTAATGTAACCGCCATTTGAACTATCAATTACAGTGAGCGAATTAACAACTAAATCTGTGGGCCCAACATCTTCCTTTTTTTCTTTTTTTATTTCTTTTTTAAGAACAATCAATTTCTCCAATAAAGTATTAAACTCATTTCTTATATCATCATCTTTTGATTGCATAATTGCAAGACTTCTTAGCTCAGGATCTGTAGCTTTCAGGCGACCTAATCCATAAATATTTTCAAGGTTAATGTCTTCATCTAGTTCACCAATTTTTTCTGCAATTCTATATATTTCACTTTGCATCTCATTTAATTGGTCATAGTACTTTTTATCGAAAGTATTATACTCAGAACATTCTTCATCCTTGCGAGTAAAATAATGATATTCTCTAGTCGTCATAGCATTGAGTCCATTTGCTTTTAAGGATAAATAGAGGTCATCATAGCATGGATTATTTTGGGCATTGACTGGAATAAAATAAACTAAAGCTAAAAATAATATCTTCTTCATTGAGCTTCCCTAATTAAATAGTTAAAACTTTTAGTTGTATGTGGGAGCCCTAAATATCCGCAGTGGGCATTTGAAATCTATTTATAATTATTGGATTTGAACAACTAAATAAGGTCTATTATATTTTTACTATACTTTTTAATGAATTAGGAATGATCATGAGCAAAAAAAAAGAATTTAAAAATAAATATAACCAGCTAATTGAAGAGCTTCAAGTTAAACTTGTTCACATGCAGGATTGGGTAATTGAGAATGATAAAAAAGTAGTTATCCTTTTTGAAGGTAGAGATGCTGCTGGAAAAGGTGGTACCATAAAAAGAATTACTGAAAACCTTAATCCTAGAAGTTGCAAAGTTGCTGCCTTAGCAAAGCCTTCGGATCGAGAAAAAACCCAGTGGTATTTCCAAAGATATATTTCTCACCTCCCAGCGGCAGGAGAAATTGTTCTTTTTGATAGGAGTTGGTATAACCGCGCAGGAGTGGAGAAAGTAATGGGCTTTTGCAGCGATAAAGAATACATCGAGTTTTTACAAACTGCTCCCGACTTTGAAAGAATGTTAATTGGTTCTGGAATTACCCTTTTAAAATATTGGTTCTCTGTTAGCGCAGATGAACAGGTAAAACGTTTTCAAGATAGAATCAATGATCCTACCAAAGTCTGGAAACTGAGCCCAATGGATTTAGAGTCAATTAATAGATGGGAAGATTATTCTAAAGCAAAAGATAATATGCTTGAACACACAGATACCAATATTTCCCCTTGGTATATTGTAGAATCTGATATTAAAAAGAAATCAAGAATAAATTGTATTTCGCATATTCTTAGTAAAATTAATTATGAAGACATAGAGCATGAGCAAGTAGAGCTGCCTGATAGAGCGCCTTCAGATTCTTATGAAAGGCCAGAAAGATCTAATTTTAATTATGTTCCTGAGATTCTTTAACTAAAAAGATTATATTTTTTTTAATGATGTGCCTATTCTTTCAAGAGCGGCTGATAAATATTGATTGGGTGAACCATATCCAAACCTGAGAAAACCTTCAAGTCCAAACCATTCACCCGCTGTTAATAAGACACTAAAGTTATCTCTTATGTGATATGTTAGTTTTTTTGAACTTTCATTCATATGTATTCTAACAAAAGCTATCGCACCTGCTTGAGGTACACTCATACTCAATTTTCCATCTAAAGAATCAACCCATTCTCTGAGAGTATTCATATTTTCATTTAGATGCTTTTTAGTACCGTCTAGAATCGCTTTTCGTCTTTCTTTCTCTAAAATTTTTGAAGCAACCCAATCACTATGATATGCAACACTTATAGATGTGTAATCATGAAAAGCCCAAGCTTTTTTAATATAGTCTCTAGGCCCCACGGTCCAACCTAGTCTGAGACCTGGTAATCTATATGCTTTTGATAAACCAGCATTGACTATAGTTTTTTCATAACTGCCATAAAAAGAGGGTGATTCTATTCCGTTTAATTCTGCACCTCTATATACTTCATCAGATAATATCCAGCAATCATTTTCAGAAGCTATTTCTATTATACTTCGCATGTTATCTGCAGAAACAATAGAACCAGTAGGATTATTTGGATGACAAACTGCAATCATTTTTGTTTTTTTTGAAATTTTTGACTTTAATTCATCAATGTCCCACTGCCATCCTAATTCTTCATGCAATGGTAACTCAATTACCTTGACTCCACAACTACGAGCAATTCCTCGAATTTGCAAATAATTTGGGATCATATAAATAAGCTCATCACCAGGATTCAAAGTAGTCATGATGGCTATGAAATTTGCTTCTGCTGAGCCTGAAGTAGCTAAAATATTTTCGCGTTTTGCGCCTTCATATAGTCCCGTTATTCTATCTCTAAGAAGTGGTGTCCCTTTAGTGTAACCATATATAAGTTCAGTATCTAAAAGACTCTGTTGCTCTTCCTTGGTTAATATATCTTTTAACGGTAGGGGGTGTAAACCACTTTCTGACAAATTAAAATCAACTTTATGCTCAAAAAGAGATTGATTTCTTTCTAATTCAAATTCTTCAAACTTCATACTTTCAACCTTTTACAGGCGTTAAATACTGCTTTGGCAATTTGAATATCTTGAACAGCAACACCAGTTAAATCAGCAAAAGTGATTTGGTTACTTTGACAACGATGGTCACTTTTACTTTCAATTAAAGACCCCAATTCTTTAATATTTTTTTGTTCAATTGACCCTCCTTTAATCCCGTGAGAAATTTCACCTCTTTCCAAACATTGTGATATACTATCTGCAACTATTAAATCAGTCATTTTAAAAATTTGGTGATCAATTTCATTTTTTTCAGGAGAATCTGAGCCAATTGCATTAATATGAGTTCCTTTTTTAAGGTTTCTACTTTTTAAAAGAGGTTCTTTTGATGGCGTTGCAGTAATAATTAAATCACATGTAGCAGCAATCTCATCTGTTGTTTGAGCTTTTTCAATATTCCATCCTAATAAAGACATTTCTTCAATGTATTTTTCAACACTTTTTCCTCCTCGACCCCATACTTTTATTTTTTTACAATTGGTGAGATTGCTCAAATAACTAATTTGCATCCTAGCTTGTACTCCAGTGCCTATAACACCAATACAATTCAAATTATAAGGTGCAAATAACTCTGCGCATATTGCTCCAGCTATGGCTGTTCTTACATTTGTTAAATAGCATTGATCAATTAAGATACCAACCTCTTTACCTGTTTTTTGATCAAACAATATCATCATACCACCTTGACTAGACGGTATATTTAATTCGTGATTTCCGTAAAACCCTGAAGCTATTTTTATAACATAATAATCATCATTTTGAATATAACCATATTTTATATGGACGTCACCAGGAGGGTCTTCAAATAATAATTCTCCAACAGGTGGTACAACTGAAAGACCTGATGAGTAGGCCATAAACCCTTCTTTAATTATTGGAGTTAGGTCAATTTGTGGCAAGACTCGTTTAATGTCTTCGAGTCCATAGATTTTCATAAAATTCTTTTAAGTACATCAACACTAATATTTTTACCACAGAGGATAATTCCAACTTTCTTCCCCTTTAACTGGTCTTGCATTTTAATCAAAGCAGCTACTGATGTACCGGCAGCACCTTCAACTAAAACTCGTTCTTTTTCGAGTACATGTATTAAACCTTCTTCAATTTCTTGCTCAGTCAGTAATATCGTGTGATCTACAAAATTTTGACAATGATCAAACGTAATTGACCCTTCTTCAACACCGCCAGCTGTCCCATCAGAAATTGTGGGCTTTGGATTGATTTTAACTATCTCCCCTTTCTCTAATGATTTTATCATTACCGCATGATTCTCAGGTGAAGCAGCTATTACCTCAATATTAGGCCAAATTGATTTTAGGTAACCTCCTACGCCGCTAATCAACCCACCACCACCAACTGAAACTATAATGGCGTCAAGGCCGTCGCATTGAGATTGTATTTCTTCGGAAATAGTACCTTGTCCGTAAACGATTTCAGCATCATTGTAAGGAGAAACGTATACTCCTCCCGTTTTACTTGCTACTTCTCTAGCTTTTATCTCACCTTCCATGCAATCTACACCATGTACTCTGATTTCAGCACCAAAACTCATCATGTTAGCTAATTTTGCTTCTGAAGATTTTTCTGGAACATAAACAATACAAGGGACTTTAAGAATCTGGCTAGCATAAGCAACAGCTGCTCCATGATTGCCTGTTGATGCAGCATAGATACCTGAATCTAGTTGCTGCTGGCTCAAAGTAAGCATTTTATTCATTGCTCCTCTAAACTTAAATGATCCTGTGTGCTGTTGATTTTCCATCTTTAGCCAAACCTCAGCTCCAGTCATCTTAGATATCATTTCAGATTTTTCAAATGGAGTTTTTTGAACGTATTTACTTATTCTTGCTGCTGCTCTATCTATGTTTTGTTTAATCATTTGTAAGAAATACTACTTATTCTTCATATAAAGTAAATGTTTGAACTCTATAATAACCATTAATTATATCATATTCCGTAACAAAATCACGACCTCGAACGAACATTTTCCCCGTACGTTTATCAAAGATTTTTAAATCTACTGTCGAACCACTTATATACTCATAGCGATCTCCACCAGGTTTAATGGTAGAAGATCCTAAAAAAAACACACTCCCTATACCAAGCATAAGTCCTGTTAATATCCCGATACTATACTTTTTCATAATAAACTCCTCTATCTATTTATAATCAAATGCAGATTTTTGTCTTTGTATCTTTTTTGCTATATAATTACTGTGAGGGACTCTTCTCGTTTGCTTTATATCACCAGTAGATGTATCAAAAATGGTATATAAGACCTCATAACTTTTATTTCCAAGATAATCCTCTTGCTTAATAAGCAATGTATCAATTTGATATTTCCCTGCCATACCAAAATTTGGAGCGGGAGCAAATCCCGCTGATACGATTACCACAAGAAATAGCATAATTGCAGAAATAAATCCAATTGCATACTGTTTCATTACAGCCTCCTATTTATGTTTTAGATAATATGTTATATCTATTATTATAAAGATAAAATTTTAAGAACTACAGGGCCTGATTTTAAACGTTGCCGGTTATAGATTGTCATTAAGGGGACACTGATAAGAAGTGCAATTGAAGCAGCTTTCTGGGACAGCACCCTTACGGTGTGTGGTTCATTAAAGAATTTTGCTAGTCCAAAGTCAGACAGTATTATGTGTGCGCTTACAAATAATGCAACAAGCCCAAAAATAAAGGAAAAAATGAAATATTTTTTTTCCATTATCACGTAAGAAATAGCATAAAAAATAATTGATAAGTTCATTAATCGGAATAACCAATCAGCGAAAAATATGTGAGGTTCTAATAATAGATCAGCAGGTGTAAATGCTACTCCGGCAAAGCAAAGACTCGCCAAAAAGCCAAAAATAGATCCGACTCGAGATATGTTTTGTACATTTATACTTTCATCATAAAGAGATGGCAAAAATGAAAAATAAAGTGAAAAAACGACACTCAACATTATGAGCCCACCATTGAAACAATAGAAAGGAACTGAATTAACATGACCAGCAACTGATTTCAGTCTACCCAAATCACTAAGATAGTTATTAGCAAAAGAATACCCAATTGAATTCTGATCTAAATTATTTCCTCCTTTGTATGACAAGGCTCCAATAATTACAAAAATAATGAAGGCACAAATGGCAAAAGAGGGTAAAATAAAAAATAATATTCTTTCTTTCGTTTGCATGAAAGATATTAAGAAAGTCTAATCTTTAACAATATTACTATGAAGTACGACATTAGAAGACCTTTGATACAAAACTTCCTTATTGTCAATTAATTGAGAGTTTTCAATGGTAACATTGTCGCATTTTTGAAAAGAAAATGCAAACCAACTATTATCGTGTACAAAGCAACTAGAGATGGTCAGACTCTTTACGCCAACGGCCTTTAATCCTATAGCAGCATCCCCACTAATTTCACAACTATTAACATATATATTATTACCATTATTAATTCTGACAATCTCTGAATCATGATTCCCCTTTGTAGAAATATCATGACCAAGAACAAGATGCTGAAGAACAATGTTTGATGAATTATTAATTATGAAAACAGGCTGGTAACTATCAATCAATACTATGCCTGATGAAAGAATGCCCTGTATAGTAATATTTACTTTTTTATTTACAATGATAGGTTCTGAAACGATGTGAATTCCCTCAGGAATAGATATAACCTGATTCTGTTTTGCAGAATTTATCATATATTGGATCATTTCATAATTTTCTTCTGCCTCTTTGGAAATCTCAGCATACATCGTACTATCAATAGAAGGAACATCTTCAATTTTTTCAATTAATGTAAAGTCAACCGGACTTTTTAAAAAAATTGAATCTTCTGGCAAGAAATTTTGAGTTTCGTATCCGTCCAATGAAACAGTGAATTTATTCCAGGGCTGACAATCATTAATCTCATAGTCACCCCTCCTGTTCGTTAAGATATTTGTTTTCCATTTAAACTCTTCATTATGAAAACCTGCCAAAACAATATTAGCCTGATAAAGTGATTTCCCATTCTTATCTGTTATTTTTCCCCATAATTCTTTTTGGTAGACATCCTGCTTTTCTTCTACAGCTAGTATTTCTACAATAGGATTAAGTTTAGATTTGATATTTACCCAGCTAGCACCCAATATTTGCCCATTAAATCCATTACCACTATAATCTGTAATAGAGCTATCTAAACCCTCACTAAATGGCCAAAAAGCGATGAGATTTTCAGAACTTTTGTAATTTAGTGTGTCTAAAGTTGGATCTAGGCCAAAACCAGAATTGTATAATGAAGTAATTTCATCATCTGATAATTTACGATCCCAAATTACAATATCATCAATCGTACCAGAGAAAAATTCTCCTGAGCTATCCCACATGGTACCAATAAGAAATCTTTCAACTAGAGGATATCCTTTACCAACCCCCATAACTAGTGAAGATTTTTCGCCATCAATGAAAAAAGAGGAGGTGTCAATTATTTCACCAGAATCACCAATGGTTCCATCATTAACTATTGTATATAAATGCCATCTATCGTCCAAGTAAAATGGCGTATCACTTAGTGTTCTCCAGTCTTCGCTCATTTTAATAGTGCCGGATGTATCAGAAACAGCATTAGAACCAAAAAAGAAAGGATTCCCAGATGTATCACTCTGAGAAATTAACGTTCTCGCACTCGAATTATTTGAATCAGCTTTTACCCAAATAGAAATAGTGTAATCACCTGAATCTGGTAAAACATTTTCCTCTATCAAAACATAATCATCCACACCATCAAATTGCAGACCTGTGAGGTCTAATGAAGAATCATAATCAGGCCCACAGGCATAAAAAAACATTATAACAAGGATGGGAATTAATTTGAGCACAATGCGAAGTTAATAATTGATTTTCAAAATACAAAAAATCTAATGAACATAAGTTTTAACTCTTTCATACTTATTTTCAAATTGGTTAGCATCAAAAGTATCTATGCTTTTTAAATGATAATTAAAAAACTGTAGTATAACATCATTCATTATATTTCGCATAATTTTTCGAGGAACTTTTCCTGAACCAAACTTTCTAGTTAGTTTTGTAAATTGAGAAAAGTCTGTAAAATCATTGTGTTTAGAGCCCTCAACTGAAAGATGAAACGAATTTTGGTTGTTATTACTCCCCCATATTTTCATTAATTCATAATTATTTGAGTCACCCCAACTCGTTTGTCCTAAGTGGATAAAAGGTTTATTTATATCTTTTTCAATAATATAATTTGGGAGCGGCAAGAAATAGGCATCAAGGCCAAGGATAGCATCTATTCTGTTATCATTATTAGCTGCCATTATAGCAGTGGAACCACCAAAACTGTGCCCAAATATTCCAATATTCTCAAAATCAGCAGACTGATTAAACTGCTGATCTTTTGAAAATTTTTCAATCATTTTATCAATAACAAAACTGACATCTTCTACCCTAATATTTAATTGCTCTTTTACTCTTTCAATCATTTCAGAATCTTCAGCTTCTTCATCACTATTCGGCAGCTTAGAGCGAGTATAAATTATTTTATCCTTATTAATAATAGTTAAAGCCGCGTCATATGTATGATCAGGAGCGATAACGATATACCCATTACTAGCAATTTCTTCAGCTTGAAAAGTATTTGCAATTTTGAGACTCTGATGCCCATGAGAGTATATCACAATCGGAAAATTTCCAATTGATATGTCAGCATTTAACCAAGAATTACATTTTACAGCACCAGCTCTGCTCATCAATGCTTCCGGAACACCCAAACTAGTCGAAAGAGCCTTAGCTATTAATTCATATTGATCTACGTAAGGTGCTCGATCAGATAATGAATTTTCATCTGCGGGGTACCACATCTTAACGCTCAGGGTCCTAAAACTTTTGATATCATCAGTAAACCACATCGACCTAGTAGAGTCAACTAATTGAAAATTTTGAGTACCAACAAAATATTTTCCGTTTGTCTTTGCGACATCTTTCAAAGGAATTGATTTATAAATTATTGAGGCACACCCATTAATCAAAAAATTCAACATAAAAAGATAAATGAATAAGCTTTTTCTATTTTTATTCATTTCAATAATTATAATAGTTTTAGTTGATCAAAGACTTTAAATAATTTAAGACTAACCCACGCATCTGTTGCTGCATAAGAAATTTGGGACTCGGAAAGTTTAGTCTTACTCCAATCAGAAATTTGTGAGCCCTTTGAAATTCTTTTTTCTAGAAACATTGCTACTAGCCCCCTTAAGCCGTGGTGAGGGATATCATTGCCTCTAGCTACATTTCCTAAGTCAATAAAAGAAGATGGATGAAATGGTGCTAAATACATTAACTCAATCAAATCTCTTTCTACTGACACTCCACATTTAGTAATGTCTGTGTTCGAGAGTATAGGTGCAAGTGCTTCAAAAATATTTTTATTATCTAATTGAAAAATGTAAACCCGGTTTTCTATTGCTAATTGAATTATTGAAGGAGGATTAAGAGGGCCTTTAACGAAAGTAGGCTTTGTTTCTGTATCGAATCCTATCGTTCCATAATTCATTAAGTCATTGATGGCTGTTTGCACATTATCGTCTGAGGACAAGACTACTACTTCGCCTTCATATTTGATAAGAGGCAAAGCATTGATCTCTTCTTTTGAGAGCTTATGATATTTTTCCATATTATTTTCTCTCAAACTCATCTCTAATGTTAAATATAATTAACACAAGAAAAGTATTAAAAAAGCCATTTCATTTACCAATCATACCCCTTCATCCTATAAGATTGCTCAGCTAAATCTACTTTTTCTAATTCCTCGATTAACGGAACCCACTCTTGCAGCATAGTTTTTATATCCTCATATCTTTCTAGCTCAAGCTGATGCCAACTATTTGTTCTATCCTCAATATTTACAAAGCATTCCCAATTTTCAGTTTTATCATTTTTGACAATTGGCATTATATCTCTTTCACCAAAATAAAGATTTAAATTTTCTATTAAATCGTTTAATGATTTTTCAATAGCTTTTTTTTGGGAGCCATGACCTTCTACTTTGAAACTACCATATTTACCAAATGCTTTTAGAATAACAAAAAGCTCGTTTTGGGCTTTATAATCTGAATTTTGCACCAAACCCAATTTTGAAGCATGTAACACCTCACTTTTCTCATGTCCAATATTTATTCTTAAGTGTGGAAGCTCATCATTATATTCGTTTGGTAATAATTGTATCTTGATATCTGTCCATTCGCAGTTTGATGCGTAATTTATATTTTTAGCCTTCATTACCTTTTCTCCCTTCTTTAGATCAGATACTTTTTCCAAAAGTAAACTTGAGAATGATAATGTAGATAAAATTTCTTGGGCAATAAAAATATTAAATGTTTGTCTTTTATCTTTTGCAAGCGACGTAATGTTTTGTATAAATTGATTAAGAATAGTAAAAAAAGCCATAATGTTAATTATTGGGTTAAAATCAAATTTAATAGATATTGCTAACCATAAAATAGTTTGAATGATTATCCATTTCCAATTTTTGAATAAATCAGAATATTGCGATCGAACTCCAGATATTACAATTTTGTTTTTTTCTTCAAGAGATCGATTTTTTGATTTTCTCCAACTGGAAAAAAGTTCGGACAGTTCTTTCCTATTTAAACGCGGTCCATAAAAAAGTTGAATAAAAAGGTGACTTTCTTCAACATATTTTCTAATAAATGCTAACAATAAAAGAACCTATTAAAGCTAATAATATCGCTACCCATTTTCGCTTTGTTAAATATTCATTTAAAAAAATAGAAGCAAAAATAATTATAAAAATCGTTGAGAGCTGATTATAAATCGCAGCTCTGCCAGCAAGTGTGTACTTGTAACCAGCTAACCATAAAATTACAGATAAAAATGTTCCGAAAAATGCACCTGCTAATAAATTATAATTTGAAAAACCTCTAATAATAGTATCTTTCAAAGCTAAATGACCCTTAAGGTACAATAAGATAAACCCGCTTATTATTACGCCAGTGCTAAATCTAATTAAAGCAATTGGTACGATTGGATGATGTTCCATTACTGGTTTGATTAATAATATAGAATATGCAGTGCATAAATGGGCAAAAAGACCGTAGAGAACACCTAAAACTAATTGTTTTGGTGTGATTTTAATACTGCGGTCATTCGTTCCAATGATGACTCCTGTAATAACAAGAACACCGCCCAAGTATGAAATGATTGAGATTACCTCATCAAACATTAAATAAGCGAGAATAAATACAAACACTGTGTAACTAGTGCTAATTATTGCGCTCAAACTTGAACCCAGCCTGCGCAAGGATGCTAAGAAGAGAATATCTCCAATTGCGACACCAATAATCCCACTGATAACTAATATATTATACTCTTGATCGCTAAATATTGGAAAAGAGTGTCCTTGCAATAGAATGAAAAGGATAAAACCAATTACGCCCACAATATTTTTTAACAGGCTTATTTGCAGCGTGTTTAAAGACCTGCCAGCAATTTCAAAAAATATCACTCCACAAGACCAGCATAATGCAGTCATTATAGCATAAAAATCACCTAAATTTAAATTTAAGAGCATTTTTATAATGAATTATTTAATAAAAGCACTTTTTAAATTAATCACATATAAATTATTCTATCACATTAAATAAGATTTAAATATTTATAATTTGATAATTATAATCACCAATCCAATACATAAAAAACTATTATGAATGATAACCTAAATAATTTTAATGAATTAGGACTAATTCCAATCCCCTCTAGCATTAAAAAATTAGATCTCGACATAACTTTAAACACTGCAATCAGAGTTATTTATAACGACAATGATAAAGCATTAAAAAAAATCCATGATTATTTTAAAACAAGCTTTTCAAGTTTTGGATTTAAACCATCAACTCTTAATGAAAAAAATCATACTAAAGTATATTTTACATTAAATGATAATGTCATAAAAAAAGACGAATCTTACACCTTGAAAGTTGATAATGATGGAATGATGCTAATGGCAAGAGACTACCAAGGAATTTTCTATGGAGTTCAAACTTTACTTCAATTACTGGAGACAAGTAGAATAAATAATGAGCTAAAAATTCCTGGCTTGAAAATTGAGGATGAACCGCGCTTTCAGTGGCGAGGAATGATGCTCGATGTTGGAAGACATATGATGCCAGTAGATTTTATTAAACGTTGCATCGATATTACAGCGTCCCACAAAATGAATATCTTCCATTGGCACTTAACAGAAGATCAAGGTTGGAGAATTCCTATTAAAAATTTCCCTAAGCTAAAGTCAATTGCTGCATACAGGAAAGAGACTCTTATCGGTCACTATAATGATAAACCACATAAGTTTGATAACTCTAAGTACGGTGGTTACTATACAATGGAACAAATTAATGAAATAATAGAGTATGCTAAAAATCGCCACATTACTGTAATCCCAGAAATCGAAATGCCTGGACATGCCACCGCTGCTTTATCAGCTTATCCCGAATTATCATGTACCGGAGGCCCACATGAATCAGAAACCGTATGGGGAATTCACAAAGAAGTTTATTGTGCTGGGAACGAAGATACATTCAAATTTTTAGAAGAAGTTTTAGAAGAAGTCTCAAAAGTTTTTCCGGGGCCCTATATTCACATCGGAGGTGATGAATGCCCAAAAGACAGATGGTCTAAATGTGAAAAATGTCAAAAACGAATACTCTCAGAAAAACTCAAAGATGAAAATGAGCTTCAAAGTTATTTTATTAAACGCATTGAAAAAGTATTATTAAAATTCAATAAGCGCCTGATTGGTTGGGATGAAATTCTCGAAGGAGGCCTAGCACCTAATGCAGTCGTTCATAGTTGGAGAGGCATGGATGGCGGAATAGAGGCAGCAAATGCTGGTCATGAAGTAATAATGTCGCCAACAACAAATGTATATTTTGATTATTATCAATTGAAAGATTCAAAGAATGAACCGCTTGCGATAGGTGGATATCTTCCCCTTTCAAAAGTTTATGATTTTGAACCAATTCCTGCAAAAATTGATAAAAGTAAAAGACATCTTATACTAGGCGGACAAGCCAATTTATGGACAGAATATATTCAAACTCCTGAGCAAGCAGAATATATGCTACTACCAAGACTATGTGCATTAGCTGAGACTGTGTGGTCACAAAAAGATAGAAAAGACTATTCAAGTTTTGAGGTAAGACTAAGTAAGCATCTACAAAGGCTTGAACAAAAAAAGATTAACTATAGTAAAAATTATGAATGAATATTTTTATAATTTTTTTGCTATTTGTTGAATCTCTAAACTAATATTTTCCCTTTTAATACTCACACTTTTACCATCACTTGATTGAATACTGATGCCTAATTTTTCAGAATTAAGTTCATTTATTTCTTCTAAATGAAGAATGATATCACCTTCATAATTGGATCCAAAAGTACTTTTTAATGCCTTAAATAGCGTGTTAAACATATTAATTGAATCCAAATAATCTATTTCATCATCCCAATCAGTTGTAACATAGCTAAGTTTTTCATTTTCAAACCCGATTGATCCAACGATTTGATTATTATTTATCAACCAATAATTTTCTGATTCAGATTCAACTGCGGATTGATCAATAAATTCATTCATTTTTCTTAAAACTTCACCTTTGTCCATTCCAATTGTAAGTGTATTAGTTGCAATATTAATTGTTTGTGAAAAAGTGAACGCTGAAATATGGAATAAAATAATAAGTATGTGGATTTTTATCATTATTTACTGCCTCAATTTGTGACTATTTGAAAAGAAAAATTAAAGAAAAAGGTACTATACTCTAAAAATTGTATTTTCTTTTTTAAACCAATAAACTGAAAACCAAATTCCTATTGCGGCACAAAAGAGTAATGAGAATAAAGTTTCTATGAAATATATTAGTTCAACAGATCCTGCTAAAATTTCTTTCGTTAATAGGCCAACATTTATTAAAGGCATTAAGGCTGTAGCATGATCCATTTCCATTCCTGGTCCCAGACTTAAGAACAAAGGAACTATTATAACCATATTTAGAGGTCCCATTAAACTTTGCGCCTCTTTAAATGATCGAGAATAAAAAGATATGGATAATAGCATAGAAGCAAAAAATATAGCAATAGGTACCATGAGAACAATAATAGAGCCTATCATAAATGGATTAATTAATTCAAGGATAGTTTCTTGTATTTGGACTGGTATTTTGTCAATAAAAAATAATGAAGATGAAATACCTAAAACTGAGACAAGACCAGAAACCAACCCAGTTAAAGACACTACTAATAATTTGCCCATTGTAATTTCGAATTTCGTTGCTGGAGAAGATAGTAGTGTTTCTAAAGACCCTCTTTCTTTTTCGCCCGCTCCTAAATCAATTGCTGGATACATAGCACCAAGAAAAATAAACATCACTAAAACGTATGGTATAAACCCTCCGATTGCCTTACCAAGTGTTTCTTTAGCAGTAGCCATATCAACATTTGTAATGTCTAAGGGTTCTAATAACCCCTCATCAAACTTTAATTTCTCTAAACGTTTAGATACTATATCATTTTTATAACTTTCTAACGCTGATTGCATTCGTTTTTTTGATTTACTCATAAGATCCGAGGATTTATAATAAATTTTTACCGAGCCAGAAGAATTTGAATTGATGTTGTTCAGAAAATTTTTATCAATATGTAATCCTCCTTGAAGTGAATCAGATCTAATAAATGATTCCAAGCTATCGAGTACAATACCTTCTACTACTTTTACCCCTTTTTGATTCGATAGTAATTCTTTTATTAAATAGTCTCCAGAATCGTTAATAAAAGCAATGCTTAAAATTTTCTCTTCAGATTTTTTATTTTGATATTCTTGGAATTTTATAGAACCAATGACCAATAATGGTGTTATTAAAATTGGAATAACGACCATAAACATTAGAGTTCTTCTATCCCTTAGAACATCAATAAGTTCTTTTTTAAAAATAGAATAAATAATATTCATGAATTATCAATTAGGTTAATTAAAGTGTCATCATAGCTTGAGGAATCAGATAAAGACTCAAAATCTAGCTTCGTTCCTGAAAAAATAAGTTTTCCATTATAAATGACACCTATGTCATCTGCCAGTGATTGAACTTCTTCCATCCTATGCGAGGAAAAAATAATAGTTTTCTTTTCGCCTTTTGAGTTTCTAATTAGTTCAATTATCGACCTTGAGGTCATAACATCAAGTCCCGTAGTTGGTTCATCAAAAACGATAATATCTGGATTATGAATAATCGTGCGCGCAATTGATGTTTTTTGCTTCATTCCCGAGCTCAAAGTGCCAATACGTTTATTAGCAAAAGAATTCATGTCTAATGTATCAAAAATATCTTTACACCTTTTCTCAAAAACAACCTTCTCCATACTATTTAAATCCGCAAAATATTTAACCATTTCATAAGGACTTAATCTATCATATAAAGCCGTTTGATTCGTCATAAACCCAATAGATTTTCTAGCTTCGCGACCATTTTTTGTTACATCTTTACCTTTTATTTTAATAGAACCTGATGTCGGCGAGATCATTGTTGAAATCATGCGTAACGTAGTGGTTTTTCCAGAACCATTTGGCCCGAGCAAGGCAAAAACGCTACTGGCATTACATTTAAAACTTATAGAATCAACAGCTGTAAATAACTTTGGCCTTAATATAGAATCACCAACAACCTTTCTTTGATCTTTGGTCAGGGTGAATACTTTAGATATATTTTCTAGTTCAATCATGTATATATATAAATAAATTTACTGTTAATAAATCAAAGTCAATACAGACTAATTGTATTTTTATATACAATAATTCTATTTAAATATTGAATTAAATACTCTAATCACTTTTTTAAACTAGACTCTTACAGTCATGAGTACATAAACTTGCGTATTAAAAAATGAAAAAATTCAATATAAATCTTAGCTTATTAATTGGTATCATGTTTATCGCCGCTATGACGAGGTTGTTACCCCACCCTCCAAATTTTTCACCTATTCTTGCAATCGGAATATTTGGGGCAGCTCATTTTACAAAAAAATGGCACGCATTATTTATCTCTATTTTTGCTATTTGGTTTAGTGATTTAATTATAAACAATTATGTATACACAACTAGTCTAGAGTTTGTTTGGTTCTACAAAGGTTTTCTATGGCAGTATGGCTCTTATTTAATCATTATTTTATTAAATATTTATGTTTTTAAAAATAATATATCATTATCCAAAACATTTGGAACAGCTTTTGGATCAGGCGCTATTTTCTTTTTAATATCCAATTTTGGTGTCTGGATTGGAAGCGGAATGTATTCTAAGAACCTAATCGGCCTTTTAGCGTGTTACACAGCCGGATTACCCTTTCTACAAAATACAATAATCAGTAATTTACTTTTCACAACTGTTCTTTTTGGATCTTATTACCTTATTCAATCAGAATACTCATCTATTAAAGATAAGCAGCTACTATATTCTTAACTATTTCCCTCATGAAAATTTCTGATAAAATCATTAACATAATCAGAGTTTCATGAGTACCATATTTACAAAAATAATTAACAAAGAAATTCCTGCTGATATTTTATTTGAAAATGATGATATATTAGCATTCAGAGATATAAACCCCCAAGCGCCAGTTCACTTTTTAGTAATTCCAAAAAAAGAAATTCAAACAATTAATGATATACAAGATGGCGATAAAAATTTAGTTGGGGAGCTATTCATTATTGCTAAAGAACTAGCAAAAAAAGAGGGAATTTCAGAAAAAGGATATCGGACAATATTTAACTGTAATGAACATGGCGCCCAAACCGTAAATCACATTCATTTACATGTTTTAGGCGGTAGACAAATGAAATGGCCACCTGGATAATTTAGGTTTTACGCCACTTTGTACCTTGAGGACTATCTTCGATTTCTATACCAAGTGCAGTTAATTCATCTCTGATTTGATCAGACATTTTATAATTTTTTTCTATTCTATACTTATCCCTGTCCATTATTAATTTTTCAACTTCTTTTAAATCCTTACTATCCATCTCATTTTGATATCCAAGCCAGTTCTCTGGCTTTTGATTTAAAAGCCCTAATAAACTTGCGCCACTCATGATTTGTGACAGCAACTCATTTTTTTGCTTGCCTTTAGCATGCTGAAAGTCATTAAAAAGAATATTTAATTGTCCAATAGCTTCTGGAGTATTTAGGTCATCGCATAAGGCTTGTATAATTTCTTTAGGTGGGTTTACTGCCCCTTTTGATACCTCGCCATCGATTTGGTACAAAGTTCGATACATCCTATCTAGCATTTTTTGTGATTGTAAAATTGACTTTTCTGACCAATTTAATGGCTGCCGATAATGCGTTGATAGTAAAACAAGTCTAAGAACCTCACCATTGTACTTTTTAAGTAAGTCATTAATATATACAATATTACCTAATGACTTAGACATCTTATCTCCATCAAATTTAATCATACCATTATGTAACCAATATTTTGCATAATGGTTAATATCTTCAATCTCTCCATGCGCTCCACAAGATTGAGCCAGCTCATTTTCATGATGCGGAAAAATTAAATCTTGCCCGCCAGAATGGATATCGAATGGAACGCCTAAGGTTTTTTGCGACATTGCAGAACATTCTAAATGCCAACCCGGGCGCCCAAATCCCCATGGTGAATCCCAGCCTGGTTGTTCACTTGTACTTGGTTTCCATAAAATAAAATCAGCTGGATCATTTTTATAAGAAGCTACTTCCACTCTACTACCATGCAATTGTTGATCTTTATCTCTGCCAGACAATTGACCATATTTAGGAAATGTTTTCACACTAAATAGAACATGCCCCTCACTTATATAAGCATGTCCATTATTAACTAATTCTTTTATTTGAACTATCATTTCTTGAATGTGATCTGTCGCCCTTGGTTGATGGTCAGGCTTAGAGACGCCTAAATCTTTTAAATTTTGGTTATATACATTTTCATATTTTTTTGTCAGTTCAGCTATGGGTACTTTTTGTTCAATGGATGTAGTAATTATTTTATCATCTATGTCTGTTATATTAGAAACATATGTGACTTCTTTATATAACTGCTTAAGTAACCTAACTAAAATATCGGAAACTAATGGTGGCCTGGCATTTCCAATATGCGCAAAATTATAAACAGTAGGACCACATGTATATACCTTAACATGATCATTATCAATTGGTGAAAAATCTTCTTTTCTATTTGTTAGAGAGTTGTATAATCTTAGTTGTGCCATAATCAAATGTATTTTATTATATCTTTTTACAAAATTACGAGATTTTTAACAAATGCTAAGTAAAGTATTTTCAAAACTATTTATTATGCCTATCCGCATATACCAATATACCCTATCTCCTTTTTTAGGACAAAACTGTGCTCACCAGCCTACTTGCTCAAACTATGCGATAGGAGCAATTAATGAGTGGGGTGTTTTTTTTGGATTATGGCTCGCTATAAAAAGAGTCATTCGATGTAATCCTTGGTGGGGGACTCACGGACATGATCCTGTACCACTAAAAGAACAAAATTAATTTATTTTTGAATGCCAATATGCAATACCAATAAAAATAAATTGAATTGGAAGTCTAGCCCAGGCAATAGTTGCAGAAATATCCATAGCAGCACCATTTGTTTGAGCTAAATATATATTAGCAGGATAAACAGCGACTAGTAGCATTATAAGGCCCCATCCAGCTAGAAATCGTGTTTTTTTATATATTAACATTGTTCCAAATAATATTTCAAAAAAACCACTAATGTATACAAGCGCCAATTTATAAGGAAGTACCGGAGGGATAATTTGTAAGTACAAAAAAGGGTTTGTGAAATGTGAAATACCTACAGAAACATAGAATACACTCATTATTACTACACTTATAAATTTTAAATCAAGTTTCATGACATAGATACTATGTTTATTTGATGATAAAAAAAAAGCCTCGTTACCGAGGCTTTTTTAAAGAAAATAACTTTTAATTAGAAATTATATCCTAAATTAAAAACCAAACCATTAAACTTATAAAAATCATCAAATTCTGCTAATCCGATGTAATAAGCACAATTAACACCAACTTGTTCGGTAATTGCAAAACCACCACCAAGCATAATACCAAAATCAGGTTCGCCTTCGATTTCTTCAAGATCTATATCGTCTTCACCATCAATTATTACCTTACCACCTAAACAGGTTCCGACCAGAAATCCAGCTTGAAGAATTGCTCTATCACTAACGGGGTAAGGAACCGTAGCCCAGAAGTCAACCATATCTATTTGATAATCTGCTTCAACTGCATAATCAAAATTAGATTTATATGTATAACCCCTAGGGTGATAACCAAAACCAACTATTAGTGGCACAGGCCCGAGCATTAAACCCTTGGTCACTCCGATATTTGGCAATACTAATCGAGACTCTAGTTTGACCTCATCTGGCAAATCATCTACAGCTGTTGCATTCCCAAATGCTCCACCTATATAGACTCCCCATCCTGGAAGGCTGGGTTCTTTTTCTACATTCATTGTAGAGTCTTGCGCTACAACTAACGTTGCGAATGCAAGAAATATTTTTAGTATGTGTTTCATTATTTTTCCTTATTTATTTATATACAAGCGTGAATAATAAGGAGAATAATTCTCATTATACAAATTAAATATCCAACTATATTTAATGGAATGGATCTATTTGAGAAATAATACTTTCCGTATTAATTCTAACCTACTATTATGGTAAAAATAAATAAAATAAATACCAGCTGTAACAGCTTGGCCAAGGTCATTAGTGCCATCCCAAAAAATTACGCCGTCGGTTTTATTATGAACTTCTATTATCCTAACTCTTTCTCCAAGTAAGTTTAAAATAGCTATATTTTCTACAAAAATATTTTCACTTCTAAATGATATTTTTAGCATATTATTAAATGGATTTGGAGAGGTACTTACAACTATTCTATCACTAAGATTTTCTAAACCTATCGATAAGTTTGGTCCTTGAGCACCCTCATTAATCCAGTTGTAAATTGTTGTCTGTTGACTAATTGGTAAGGGGTCTGCATTCTTAGGCATTCGACAACATATAGGTTCATTTGGAACGACAACTGAGTCACGTAGTAAAACCCTGTAGAGCAAACTGCTATCCGCATTAAATGGAAACACGACTGGCCCATTATTACTATCACCTTCAATTAATCTTTCATATGAATCTAACTCAAGTACTCCAGACCCAAAGGTCCCAGAATGGCAAGAAACGCAATGATTATTAAAAATCGGTTGTACGTTTAAACGATAATCTATTTCACCAAAGATAGCGTTGGCAAAAAATATTAAATATACACACCTTTTAAATGTATTTATAAAGGCACTCCTATCTTCTACTATTTAATTTAGAAAGAAGCCTCAAAATTTCAATATATAACCAAATAAGTGTGACTAATAATCCAAATGTTGCATACCACTCCATATATTTAGGTGCACCCATTTCAGCACCTTCTTCAATAAAATCAAAATCAAGGACAAGGTTTAATGCTGCTATAACAACGACACCAAGACTAAAAACAATTCCCATTGTACTATTACTGTGAATAACACCTATTCCGGTACCAAAAAAGCTCATAATAAAATTTATCAAATACAAAACACCTATGGCCCCTGTCGCAGCAAAGACGCCTAATTTAAAATTTTCAGTAGCTTTTATTAAACCCGAAGAATAGGCAAGTAATAATGAACCAAGCGTACCAAAAGTAAGAAAAATTGCTTGAACTGCTATTCCAGGATATTGCATTTCAAAAACTCTAGAAATAAAACCAAGAAATAAGCCCTGCATGATAGCATAAATTGGAACCGTTATATATGCAATTGTCGGTTTAAAAATAGTAACAAATGCTAAAATCAGACCAACGATAGAACCTATTATTGCCAAACCAGACAACTCTGGGTTCGACCAAGTAAATGAAGCTCCAAAAATCAATAGCATAAGAGACAATCCAGTTTTGTTCACAACACCATTTATTGTCATTGCCCTTTCATTAGAAATTGAATCAGCCATTGATTTTTTAAAAGTTTCTGATTGCAATGCCGGGTTAGCAGTCCTCATTGATAAATGTCTACTCATTTTCTTTTGTCTCCTCTATTCTTATCCATGGTTTTTTATTACCTTTAATTTTTGTTGAGAATTTTAATAAACTAGCCAATGCTAATATTATTATTGGTAACCATAGGTAAAAAATAAAATCCATTATTAATATTAAAAAATAAAATCCATTTAAATTAAAATTTTATACACGTAATTATAAAAACAACAATATTGTAGAAAAAAGAACGGAAGTAATAACAAATACCTTGTAGGGCTTTTCCGGGATTTTTTTAACAATCCATACTCCGATTAATGCACCAACTAAAATTAAAGGAAATAATATTATATCGAACATAAAAGTATCAAGATTTATTGTTTCCCAAAAGATAATGTGAAATGGAACTTTTATAATATTTACGAACAGAAAAAACCAAGCAGCAGTGCCAATAAATTTATTTTTCTCAAAACCAATCGATAAAAAATATATTGACATAATTGGACCAGCAGCATTTCCAACCATTGTGATAAATCCGCCTAAGAACCCTACCAATATCGATAATGATTTATTTCTTTTGACATCTATTTTTATGAGCATCATTAAAGCACCCGAGATTATTATGGCACCAAGCAATATCTGAAAATGTATGTCTGAGATTTTATCTCCAATATAAACACCAATTATAATACCCACTAGAGCACTAGGCATTAGTTGTATAATTTTTTTTAATTCAGCATGCCTATGATAATACCAGACTCCAAAAAAATCTGCCATTATAAGCAAAAGTAATAAAATACCAGTCGAAGATTTTGGTCCAAATATATTGGCAAGGATAGGCACTACAACCATCCCGAATCCACCTAATCCAGTTTTTGCCATTCCAACACCAATCGCGCACAACGCTATTAGTAAAAGCTCAAAGGAGGTCAAACCTAAAGAATTATAAATAGTAAAAATAATAACTACCTGTCTATATAATGAATCAAATCAGTTTTTTAGAAATCAATTAGAGGAATGATGATTTGTGAAAAATCATTTCTTTTATAATCATGATATAAAACATAATGAGTGAATATAGAGTGTCCACTATTAAATAAAAAAGCTAACAAAAAAAATTGCCCCTCCATATTTTAGAACACAAGAAGGCAGTAGAAGATTCTACTCATTGGCTAGAGGGGCAACAGAGAATGGTAGAAGGAGTAATCCTACCAAGACTAACATCTTATAATTTTATAAAAACAAATCTAATTTTAAATATTACTTACTAAAACTTTAAATTTTTAGTATTTATTATATAAATATATTAATATTTAATTAACGAACTTGTCAATAACATATTATTTAAATTATACATTAAGTAAACTAACTTTATTAAATTAAAATTATCTTTTTAGTTAAAATTTGTCTAAAACGAAAAATTAAAATTTTATGAAAAACATTCTAATTCTTTTTTACCTTTTATTCGCTGCATTATATGGCCAATGAGCTCTTTGAGGAAACCCCTCGCTTCCAGGTGGCAGCTCAGATAAAGGATTAGGTGCAAATAAAGATGAGATTTTTTACTCACTTACACAGAGCACTCAATACATAGATTGGTGGCATGCTCCTGTTCCGGGAGAAAATTTTGAGCACAAAGGAAATTTAATAACATCAATAATAAGACCAGGGCTCATTTATGGTTTAGGTAATAAAGTTAATTTGTCTATAAGTACCACATTAGGCTTAAGGACAATGAATTTTGATAAAGACAATGAGTCAGTTCATCATCGTGATGAGCACTCTGCTAGTGATTTTGACAATGCTAAAGGAGGTATTTTAGGAGATTCTAGAATTCTACTTAGGTATTTACTCAAAAATATTGGGGCAGGCGATGGGTACAGAATTATTTTTGGTAGCGGAATTACGCTACCATCAAAAAACAATCTCACAAAAAACCCGTTTTTAAAAAGTGATGATGCATTTATCCCGCATAGACATTTTAGTATGAGCAATGGTACTTATAACCTGATATCTGATATTCAATTTTATTATAAACGTTCCGCCAATCCTGTATTTTTTGGTGGAAATTTTTCTATTGAAAAACCTATCCGTGAAAATGAATATTTTTATATGCCCAGAACATCTTTGAAAGCAGTGTTTTCGACTATTTACAAAAGATTTGATAAGCTAGACGGATCACTTGATTTAAGTTTAGGAGTAGAATCGCTATCCAAGGAATATTGGCATGGTATCCCTAGTCCAAACTCATCTGCTTTAATCATCACTCCATCTTTAGGATATCTATTTAGTACAAGTAAGGGAGTATTAAGTATTAGTATGCAAAAACCTATTTTTATTGAAGGTTCATTTAATATAAATGAGGGTGACCTTGACCAAAGTACTAGTGCATGGCAAATGGTTTTATCTTTTCGCTCAATGGTAACAAAAATAGTTAATTAAACCAAACAGCAGCACCCTTACCCCTTAATTTATTGCCTAAATAAGCTTCAATGCCTAATGAATCATCCCGAGAAGGTATGGGATTATATTTTTTGTAAATGTCCGGCCTTAATTTTTTACCATAATACTTAGCATATTTATTGGATTTATAGCCCTCTTTGTGTTGCTCAAACCTTAATTCTGGAGGCCTTGTCGATTGACCAACATAAAAACATCCGTTCCCTTTTATATAATTCGGATTCTTAGCTCTAAACTTTCTAAGATTTGCTACCTCAGGTTCTAGTTCTATTACATAAACGTAATATGTTGCCATGGAGGTTTAAAAAAGTGTCAATTTAAAAACCTGTTCAACTATAAATTTTTACTTTTAAATAGATTGTGCGTAAACATGTAAAAATATAATTAGCCCTATTGAGAGCATCGTAAGTGCAGGGACTACATCTTTGATAGGATTTTTTACTTTTATATGAGTTGCTACGGCACCTAGCATCAATACAATTATCCCCAGAGATCCAATGACAACCAAATTATTATCATCAAACTGCAACATTACAGTAAAAGAAATTTTTATAATACCTATGAAATCTCTAAAAGCACTTGGCAGTTTATAATCTTTAAATTCTTTTTTTATATTATCGTATCTTACTACCCAAACATAAAAAACAGATACCGCTGCAATTATTTTTAATGCTTCTATTATTATATCTATATTAAAAATCATATTTACTCCAAACACTATGTATTTCTTTAATAAAAAACTTAGTTAAAAATATCAATGATACATCAAAAATTAAAGCATTAATAAAGAAACCTCTATAAATAACCAATCTGACTATTCAAGCAATATTGACCTTATGCGAAGCTCAAAATTTTCTGGAACTTTATTCCCAATCAAAAATCCAAGTTCAGTGATATATTTCTTGTCAAAATTTTTCTTATTTAATTTTCTTCCTCTAAAGTAAGGCTCCATGTCAGCAAGGGGTATTCTAATCTGTTGCCAGCCATTTTTTGCAAAAAATTTTGAAGTGTAAACATAACGATCATTTCTTGATCCTTTAATCCTTAATTGATAGTATTTATTATCACCATTAATAATCATCGCAATGTACTTATATTTTTTTACTTTGATATTATCGGTATAATATCTTATTGAACTAAAACCACCATAGTTTTGTAAAGAAATTCTTCCTGAAAACAGTCCAATATCATCATTTTCAATTTCTAATTGTCCTCTAGACCTACCACCCATTACTCCATCATCAATTACATACCAGCCTTCTAAATTACTCTTTGAAAAATCATGAACAATCTCTGCTTTCAGGACTTCTGCTATCATAGATAAAACTAATGATAAAATGCCTAATATGATTTTTTTTTGCATGGCATTATTCATATTTAATTGTAGTTAGAATGACATTTCCCAGGGAAACCATTCTCAGAATCTTCTATGTAGTTTTTCAATGCGAATGTAACTGCAGAAAATGCAATCTTATTCCATGGAATTTCATTTAATGAAAATAATTTCACCTCTGAAGTTTCATGCATTGCAGCATAATCATCATTTAATATTTCACTTAAAAACAGCATATATACCTGTCCAATCTTTGGCAAACTATATGTTGTATGCAGGTACTTAATATTTAATTCTAGGTTTGCCTCCTCATGGGCCTCTCTTTTTGCACCTTCCTCAAGCGACTCATCCATTTCCATAAATCCGGATGGCAATGTCCATTTACCGAAACCAGGTTCAATATCTCTTTTACATAAAAGAACCGAACCGGAAAAGATAGGTAAAGCACCAACGATGATTTTAGGATTTACATAGTTTATGTAATCGCAATCGGTACAAATTTCTCTATTAATATTATCGCCAGTAGGAACGCTCTTTTCGGTTTTATTGCCACATTTAACACAATACATTTATTTATCCATTTTAATTACAAAATAATTTTTATAAATAACGATAATTAATTAACCTACTTTAATCACGTACATTTATTAAAGTATAATTTGATTTTATTAATCATAATTAGATATTTTTTCTCATAAAATAATAACTATATACTTGCTCGAAATATTTTACCATCCAATTTACACCTCTGGAATCTCAAAATCTTCAAGTTTTCCAAGAGATAGATATCAACTCATCTTTGACTCAATATTAAAATCGAATCAAGATAAAAACATCGTATTTAAAACTCCAAAAAAAATCAATCTTAAACATCTTTATAGAGTCCATCAAAAAAAATATGTAGACCAATTTTTGGATGGCACTTTGCCTGAAAGTCAACAGCGAAAGATTGGCCTAAGGCCCTGGACTTCAAAAATCATAGAAAGAACACTTTTTATAATGGGTGGCAGTGTTAACGCTGTCATGAGCTCTTTAGAAAATGGTGCATCTGCGAATTTAGCCGGAGGTACTCATCATGCTTATTATGATTATGGTTCAGGATATTGTGTCTTTAATGATCTTGTAATTTCTGCATATTACTGCAAAGAAAAATTTAAAAGGTATCAAAACATACTTATTCTTGATTTAGATGTTCATCAGGGAGACGGAACTGCATCTATGGTTAAAACTGATAAATCAATATTTACATTTTCAATGCATTGTGAAACTAATTTCCCATTAAAAAAACAAATAAGTGACTTAGATGTACCCTTAAAGAAAGGAATGAAAGATAAAACTTATTTAAGAATACTTGGCTCAAGCTTAGAAAAATTAGAAGATAATGACACAGATATTATTTTTTTTCAAGCGGGAGTAGATGGTTTAGTTCATGACACCCTGGGTCATTTAGAGCTTAGTCATAATGGGATGATTAAAAGGAACGAAATGGTTCTTAACTTTTGTAAAAAACAAGGATGCCCAATTGTTATTTTTATGGGCGGAGGATATTCAAAACCTATTTCTCAGACAGTTAAAGCTTTTAGTAAATTATTTTTCCAATTCAGCAATTTTTAAAAAACTGATAACCAGAATTATCCCTGGTTCCTTTTTTGGTTGGGTTTTCTTCTACTTCCATGTTTAATGTAAACTTTTTTTGCTTCACTTTTTGCCTCAGGTGTTGATTTTATTTTATACAAAATATTTTTTGCTTTTTTAACTTGTAGGCTATGATCAATAATTGGAGCAGGATAATTCAATCCAATTACACATGAATACTTTTCTTGGAATCCTTCACTCATTAAATGAGGTGTGAAAATATATTCTAAAGGGATGTTTTCTAACTCAGGAACCCATGTTCTAACAAATTCCCCCTCCGGGTCATGATCTTTTTGTTGCTTAATCGGATTGTATATTCTTATTGAATTTATTCCAGTTACACCAGATTGCATTTGAAATTGACTGTAATGAATTCCAGGTTCATAATCTAAAAATTGTGTTGCCATATATTTACTGGTTTTCCTCCAATCTAACCAAAGATCGTATGAAGCAAAAGAGACAAGCATCGCTCTCATTCTAAAATTAATATAACCTGTCTCATTTAAACACCTCATGCAAGCATCTATAAGCGGGTAACCAGTAAGACCTACTTTCCAAGCTTCAAAATAATTTTCATTGAAATCATTTTCTCGAATATTATCATATGCTCGAGCCATATTTACCCATTCAATTTTAGGTTGGTCTTCTAATTTTTGAATAAAATGACAATGCCATCTCAACCGCCCTAGAAACGAAGAGATTGAAGACCTCCAAGGACCAATACCCTTAACGCCCTTAAGTAAGGCCCGCTTTTTCTTTGCTGTTTGATATACTTCTTTTATGCTAATAGTCCCAAATGAGATATGGGGACTCAACCGACTACAGCTTGTCATTGCTGTTAAGGGGCTAGACATCTCTTTCGCATAATTACGACCTCGTTCATTTAAAAAAGAAACCAAAAGTTTTTCTGCATTAACCCTTCCACCTTTTTGAATGTTTTTATGGGTTACTTTTTTGTTAAGTATCTTTCCATTAATTAAGCTGAAATTATTTTGATACGGTTCAAATTTTATATTGACTGGGGCAGGAATAATTGGCTCATTCATTGACTTATTCCATTCGTAAGACCAACCATCTCTATTTTTGATTGGTCTCTGGACACCATGTTGGGGAAACTCTATCCAATTGATAGTGTTTTTTTTACACCAATTTTTTAAATGAATATCTCTTTGGTAACTAATCCAGTTCCCAGTTTCTTCGTGAGAAAAAACTCCAATCTGGCCTGATATTTGAGACTTTATTTTCTGAAATACTTCTAGAGCTGATCCATATTCAACGTGCAAATACCCATCAATTTTTTCAAGTTCTATTTTTAAAAATTCTAAAGAGTCATTAATAAACTGATGGTGCCTTGGATCATAATCTTCGCTATCTAGAATTTCAGGCTCGAAAATGTATAATGGTAGAACAAGTCCATTTTTTGAAGCTTCCCAGAGCGGCTTGTGGTCAATAATACGAAGATCTTTTTTAAACCATAAAATTGATGTGGACATGTATAAAATTGTAATCTAAAATCCAAAACAATCAAAAGTAATTAGTCCATTTTACCAAAACTTGAAATTTGATTTATTATGACTCATATATTTAATTTTACACATGAGAAATGTATTAGGTACTGATTTAAAGAGTTGTGGTTCAAAACCAGCTACTGGTTATTTCCGTGATGGATTTTGCAGAACAGATAAAAGTGACCATGGAAGACATGTTGTAGCATCTGTAATGGATAGAAAATTTTTAAAATTTTCACGCGACATGGGCAATGACTTATCTACTCCAAACCCCATGTATAACTTCCCTGGTCTAAAGCCTGGAGATAAGTGGTGTGTCTGCGCATTAAGGTGGAAAGAAGCATTCGAAAATAACTGTGCTCCTAAAGTAGTCTTAGAAGCTACTCATGAAAAATCACTAGAGTATTTAAAATTAGATGACCTTGTAACGATGAGTATAAATGAGCAGGTAAAAGAATAATGCAAAAATTATTTGATGAAAATAGAATCATTGAAATGGCCTGGGAAGATAGAACTACTTTTGATGCAATTAAAGACCAATACGGGATTAGTGAACCAGATGTAATCAAATTGATGCGAAAAAATTTAAAACGAAACTCTTTTAAATTATGGAGAGAACGGGTATCTGGAAGAAAAACAAAACACAGAACCTCATCGCAAACGAAGACACCTAGGTTCAAATCTTATAATCAAAAATAAAATATCATTCTTAACTAAGACCTTATATAATCCAAAAGCTTCTTCTTTTATGTTAATAGACATTACATGCTTCACCTGCTATGAGCATTTTTCCGAAAACATCGAAGTTTATGATGGTGTTCATCAAGAAATTATAGATTGCGAGGTTTGCTGTAGGCCAAATAAATTATTCGTAGAACAAAAGAATGGTAAAATTATTCGACTAGATATTTCAGATGGAAATGAATAAATAACACTTATTTAAGTCACTGTTTTTGGAAGTAAGCTTCTGTCAATTTCATAGATTGGTTCCCAATCATACATCTCCTCTGGCAAATAAGAATAACCACCTAAAGTAAGTCGAGCTCTCTTTTTAATACATATAGATATCCTTAAATCAAGAATGATTATTTTATCTTTGTGCTCATGCTTTATCTGGCTATTTAAAAGTAATTCTCTATTTATTATTGCCTTCTCAAATACGACTTTCACCTTATCAAAAACTTTTTTTTGAGATCTATATTTAGGTCCTCCATATTCAGAGCAATCACCTTTTCTCATTTTTACTTAAGATTAATATTCTTAAATAATTTAACAACTTTTTCATAACACATAGGTAAAGAGACAGTGCTTTCAACTTTAGGGATGTCAACAATTTCCCAATATTCAAATTTATATTTTGATAACTTTGGATTTGCATCTACCATCGGTTTATGCTCGTTTTTATCCATGCAAATTATTTTATAATAATCTTCTAATATTACATCGTCTATATGCATTGAGGACTCTTTTGGACGAATTGGTTTAATATTAAAAGACTCAAGATGTTCTAACGCTGGATAATATATTTCTCTATAACTAAAGTCACCTACTCTTAGACCAGCGGAAAACGCGCGATATTCTTTATTATCTTGAATGGCTAGATGATTAAAAACTTCCTCAGCAAATCTGCTACGATGAATATTAGCAGTACATACAAATAATATTTTTTTCATGGTAATTACTCTTCCTTATTTTGCAAAAATCAGTTTTTTCATCGATGAAATATTACTTGTTTTAATTTTGTAAAAATATATTCCTGATGAAACAATCTCATTAAAATTATTCGTCCCATCCCATTTTAAAACAGTAGACCCGGCATTCTGATAACCCACAAATAAACTTTTTATGATTCTTCCATTTATGTCAAAAATATTAACAGATATATTTTCAGGATTAAATATAGTGAAAGGAATCTGTGTTTGACCATTAAATGGATTTGGAAAATTTTGACCTAATTTGAATGTGACTGGTTGAACATCCTTTTCAGTCGATAGATAGTTCAATATTATAGCATTAATATCATTTGGAATTCCTGATGTTATATTTTCTTTGAAAACAATTTCGCCATTTGAGTTTGTAATAAATAAGTCTCTCTGAGAAGCATTCCAATCGTTCCAAATCAAGTAGGGAGAACTGTCAACACAAATTGGGGCACTACCTTGATTTACCCAATTATCAATACCCCCAACCCAAGAAGATTTGCTCACGCCAATCAGTTCTACTTCATAACCTTCTTGTTTTAAGTCTTCATTAATTTCATTTAACTCACCAAACCTGGTAGTACAAGTTCCTCATGTAAAGGCACCAAAATAATGAAGCACAACTTTTCCATCGAAAAATAACGGCCCGACATTCATACCATAAGTGGATGAACTAGGATTTTGATCTAGAAGTGAATACGAGTCCTGACCAGTTAAAATTGATAGCATAATTAATGATTTAACTATGTATTTATTTATCATATACAAAAGTAGGTTATTTTAGTTCAAACAGTAAAAACAATTAATTAAACATTCTATAAAGATAAATACGGTTAAGAATGTTTTATTCAAAAATAATTTGATCTATATCTGACATTCTCTACAATAATAGAGTCTTCTTGAATTCTGCACAGATTTGATTACTTTATTGCTACAATTGAAACAAGGCTGGTCTTTTCTTCCAAAAACCATATGACGGATTAATCTGAAATTGAAAATATTTCCAAATTTCTTTGAAAAATCATCTTTATCAATTGTATTTCCTTTTTGGTGGTAAGCTCTCATACTTATGCACTTTATAGAGTTAGATAAATTATATATTTGATCTGCATCTAAATCAGAAGGTCTAATCGTTGGTAAAAGACCACTAAAGAACAATATCTCAGAACGAAGGTAGTTTCCTAGCCCAGCAATAAAATTTTGATTTAATAAAAGTCCCCCCAGGTTTCTATTTCTAAACTTTTTTGATTCTAATTGATTAGCAATGGTTTCAATCGTTACAAAGTCATTTAAAACATCAGGTCCTAAGTTTTTGATATAATGATGCGTGTTCTCTTTTTCTGTTTCAAGTAATACAATATCAGTGGCAGACCATAACCTTGCAATTTTTTTACTGGTTTTGTATTCAATTCTTAATTTTCTATTATGTTTAACAATAGTGTCTGTAAGATTTACGGTCCATTTCCCATATAATTGATTATGCGTCATTATACTCTTACCAATGTTTAGTCTGGTAATAATTGTTTTCCCTAATGAAGATACGTCTATTACTTTTATACCTTTTAGCTTGTTAAGATTATCAAGACTTGGATGCAAGAACTGGTAAGAAATTAGATCTTTTTTTTTGATTGCTTTTGATAAGCCATCAGCCATTCTTCGAGTTTCTGGACCCTCAGGCATAAATTAAAAATCCTTCATTATCTATAAACATGATTACTATCTAATGGGGCCATACCGCCACTTTTTTTACTTAAAAAAAAACTAGTTGATAATAATATTATTATCAAGATTTTAAGATCAGATGTCATCAGTTTTTTTACAAATTATTCTCGCAATATGAATGCAATAATATTTGAACAATTTTGGCTTAAATATGTACAATTTGTCTAAGTATTTTGAACATAATTAAATAATAACGACTATATGAATAATCAAAAAGAACTCACTTTTTTAAAAAAGATTAATATGCATAAAGACTTAGTTCAATTCGTAAAAAATCAAGAAATTAAATACGGCAGCAGTGCACAAACGAAGAGCCTTTTAGATAGACTCAGCAGTTGGGGAGTAGAATTGAGAAAAAGATCACTTTATTACGATATGTAACAACGAATGAAAATTATAAAAAAAAATCTAATGTATTTAATATGCTTTCTAAAGAATTTTTAACTGAAAGAGGACATTGTTGTGGCAATGGATGCTTTATGTGCCCTTACTCTCCGAGGCATTTAGAAAATAATACTAAACTTATGTCAAAAGAGGAATGGGAAAAACACCGCTCAAGAAGTTTTTAGACTTATCTCCAATCATAAAACTCATTGTTTTATCTTTCATAATTATTATTTATTTAATCATAATTATGAAATTAGTGGATTTTTAGTTTTAAGAATATCTTAACCCTAGTTGCATAAGCTTAAATGGACTTCTTGGTTCATCATGTCCACTTTCTTTATTTCAACCTGTAATTCATCGCCAACTTTATACGTCTTGTTTGAAAATTGCCCAACTAATGCATGCTTGTTTCGAGCTAACCTATATCTATCATGTTTAAGATACGATTTCGACAAAATAGCTGTGAAATTTGCCTCATTTATATTTACACGTATAAATTTTTTAGATAAACTCTCAATCGTGCACGAAAAAGTTTTTTCTTGATTTAATTTTATATATTTCAACTTTTTCAATCGATTGTATTCATTTTCTGCGTTTTTAGATTTTTGCTCATTATAATTTATTTTTTTAATAACTTCCTCGATAGGGACGGAATAATCAGTTTTTTCATTCCTCAAAACTTTTTTTAACAACCTATGACAATGTAAATCAGCATATCTTCTTATAGGAGAAGTAAAGTGAATGTATGTATCAAATGATAAACCATAATGTCCTTTATTCGTTAGGCTATAATCAGCTCTTTTAAGATTTTTTAAAATTAACTTTGAGAAGACTCTTCTTTTTTTTTCTGATTTAATTGAAGTAATAAAATCATTGAAATTTCTAGGCTTATTTGAAAAAGCACTGATTAGCGACTCTATTTTTAAGAAAGATCTTCTGCTTGGCATATCATGATTACGAAAGATTGGAAAACTTTTTGACGATAGTAATTTTGCCGCATACTTATTTGCCAGCAACATACACTCTTCAACCATGGCATGTGAGACACTTTGTTTTTTATCAACTATTCTGACAGGGTAGCCACTTTGATCAAATTCAAACGTACTTTCACCACCTGAGAGGTTCAAGGCTCCGTCTTCTAACCTTTTTGACCTCAGCTTCTTGTGCAGTTCAAAAAGTAAAAATATATCTTCAT
>ENA-UOXV01001317-UOXV01001317.1-marine-metagenome-genome-assembly--contig:-NODE-1317-length-34884-cov-6.133682_pt1 | contig 34884 bp, 23 predicted proteins | sample MGYA00238165_ERZ766961 | MGnify/ENA primary metagenome ERZ766961 (study PRJEB28924, sample SAMN03173240) | marine metagenome | biome: Marine; feature: Water; material: Subsurface seawater | place: North... | reverse complement strand
CCCGCCGCGCCGCGCCCGCCGCGCCGCGCCGCGCCGCACCGCGGAGGGGCCGCGAGTGTTTCCACTTTTCCGCGCGAAGGCGCGGCGCGTGACGCGCGGGCACCGCCGGCGGGGCAGGTAGCGGCGAACCAGAAGGGCATCGCGCTGGTCGCAGATCTCATCAAAGAGTGCGCCCCACGCCCTGCTTGCCCCTTGCCGCCCGGGCCGACCCCGGCGCCGCGCTCCCAGGCGCATCTCCATGCTCACTTCGAACGAAGCGTCTACTTGCTGCGAGCCGCGCTGACGCGGCTGCTGCCTTCGTTCGCAGGTTCGGGCTCGAGGTCGTGCAGGCTTACATGGGGCACATCCAGTCCAACGCCGAGGTCGCCGTGCGCGAGCTCCTCCAGCGCGTCGCAGGTGTCCTGCGCCCCTTCCCGCTCGAAGCTTCGAGCGCGCAAGCGATGGGCTTCAAGAGCGTCTTTGTGCGCGACACCTGCGCCCGCGCCGCACGCGCGCCGCGCGGCCTCACGGAGCGCCCCGCCGCGCGGCAGCGCGGGAGGCGCCGGGCGCCGGAGCGAAGCGTGCGCGCGGCGGGGCGCGCGCGGAAGGCGCGGAGGCGGACGCCGTGCTGGAGGCGGAGGACTGGATGGACGACGGCACGCGCATCAAGCTGCGCGTGGAGGTGGACGGGCGTCGCGGGACGGCGCACTTCGACTTCGCGGGGACGGGCGCGGAGGTGCTGGGCAACTGCAACGCGCCGCGTGCGGTGACCTTTTCGGCCATCATCTACGCCCTGCGATGCATGGTCGCGCGCGACATCCCGCTCAACCAAGGCTGCCTGAACCCTGTGCGCGTCTCCATCCCCGAGGGTAGCATCCTTTCCCCGAGCCCGGACGCCGCGGTCGTCGGCGGCAACGTTCTCACCTCCCAGGCTCCATCCTCCCGCAAAACCCTAAGCCCCCGACACAGCAACGCGGCGCCCCCGCCTGCGCGGCCGCCAGGCGTCGCCTGCTGCGCGCGTGTGACGCGCAGTAGCGCCTGCGCAGCGTGTGGTAGACGTCGTTCTCCGCGCCTTCTCCGCCTGCGCCGCCTCGCAGGCACGCCGCGCCGCCGCACGCGCCCCGCGCGCGCCCGCCGCGCGCCTGGTCCGTGCTTTGTTTGGAGGAGCGTGCTGGGCCCTCTTCTGAGCTGGAGGTGCACTCGCCCGCGGGGGGTTGCTGTGTTGCGGTGCAATCCCAGCTTGTTGAACCCTCAACGGCTCCAACGGCTTTCCTTTTCCCCCAATGGCTCGCAGGGCTGCATGAACAACGTGACCTTCGGCGATGACTCGTTCGGGTACTATGAGACAATCGCCGGCGGCGCGGGCGCCGGGCCGGGCTGGCACGGGCGCTCGGGCGTGCACACGCACATGACCAACACGCGCATAACGGACGTCGAGATTCTGGAGCGGCGGTTCCCGATCCTGGTGCGCCACCCTCGCACCGAGGCGGGCCCGAAATCCCTCGGCAACCCACCCTACGAGCCCCCGCGCGACTCCCCCCGGGGCGGGAGGCGGCGCGCGCGCCAGCGCAGCAGCGCGCAGGCCGCCGCGCCTGACTGGCCCTTGCAGGTGCGGGAGTTCGGGCTCCGGCGCGGCTCCGGCGGCCCGGGCGAGTTCCGCGGAGGAGACGGCACGGTGCGCGAGCTCGAGATGCGGCGCGCGCTGCAGCTCAGCGTGCTGACGGAGCGCCGCGCGCGCGCGCCCTTTGGGCTCGCGGGCGGGTGCGACGCAGCGGTCGGGGCAAACCTGCTCGTGCGGGCGGGCGGGCGCGTTGTGTCGCTGGGCGGGAAGAACTCGGTGTGCGGCGAGGCGGGCGACCGCCTGCGGCTGCTCTCGCCCGGCGGAGGTTGCCTCCCGCGCCCCTTCCGCGCCCCTTCCGCGCCCATCCCGCGCCCCTGACGCGACGGCGGAGCCATATGATATTTGATTTGATTTGAGCCAGGTGGGTTCGGGGCCCCGCGAGAGGATGCGGGTGGCGGGCCGGAGGACGCGCCGCGCGACGGCGGCGCTCGCCTCTCGGTGCGAAAGCGCCCCCCTTCGGCCCCTCGGGCGCCAGGGCGCTCGGCGTCTTGAATCTTATAACCATTTTAATATCGGATGCGTGTGGAGCCTGAGCTTCTGCGGATCTCTGACCTCTGCCGGTGCCGGCTCTAGGTCGGACACGGCGCGTCGGGGAGCCTGGCCCAGTACGCAGCGCTACAGACGTCCGCTTGACTGACCCGCAGGCCCGCGGCGGGGGGTTCGGTAAGGCGGTGCTGTGGCAGAGAAAGTGAAATTGGCGCGGTGTGGTATCGATGCGAGCCGAACAAAACTGGCTAGCACATGCACGCACGCACGCATCTCGACAACCACACGCCCACACGTGAACAGGCGTGCCGCTGACGCGAACTGAAATGGTTTTGACAAGCGCTTATTTATATCTGTACATTTCTAGTGTGCCGGCCATTTCCTAGCCGCACTCATTCTCTTTCTTTCAATCTGGGCCCGCAGAACCGAGCCGTTGGCACAGAAAGGGCCTCTGTGCCAACGGCCCCCCTTTCCCTCGAGCGAGATTGCTTATACAGCAACGTGCCACTTGGTTGGATCGCTTCCGTCGGAATGACCATTCTCCATGGCATCTGCGTCTAGCGAACCTTCCGAGTCGCTGGCGAAGTGCACGGGGCCGGCAGCAAGGGCGGCACGGGCCGTGTTGCTCTTCTTCATCTTATTCTTCATGCTCGTTGCGCGCCGGTTGACTTGCGACATAGACATGTGTGCCATGCTCGCACGCTGCGACGCCGCAACAGCGGAAACCAAATGTCCAGAGGCGGGCCCGTACTGGAAGTCTGCCGTGGCCTTTGGCAGGTCGAAGTTGGTCCACCCGCTCTCGTCGGGGATCATGATGAGCGCGTCTGGGCGCTCCTCTGCTGGGATCTCCAGCTGCGGTTGAGGGAATTCGATGATCGTCTTGTGCAGGTCACGCAGCTGCCGGTGACGCAGCGTGACGAAGTAGTACAGCACGATTGCCGCGACGATCACGCCACAGACGGCGGGAAGGATGACGGTGAGGATCGTGCTGACCTGCGACGAGGTGAGCCGTGTGGTCGATGTCGTATTGCCCGTCCCATCCCCATTCTCATCCCCGCCCCCACCACCGCCGACACTTGCCGCTGCCTCCTTGATGGTGCAGAACGGCCCGGGATACGCCGGCTTTGGCACGGGATCCTTGACGCCAGCGTTGCACGAGCAGGATAGGCCGTCAAAGGAGCAGAGACCCGCCCCGCTGCACGTGGTCTCCTCTCTGCACAAGTTCTCGCACATGATGCCGTACCATCCGGGCTCGCACTGGCAGAGGGTCATCGGCTCGCAGACGTCGCCGCGGCAGAGGTTGCACGAGCCGTGCCCGTTACACTGCTTGTCCCGCCCGGTGTTCGGGATCCCGTCGCAGCCCGAGCACGACGCGTTGGTCCCACCGCACACGCCGCACGCGTCCTTCACCCGCAGCGACAGCGGCTCACGGTTCTGGAACGTACCGTCGCCCTCTGAAGGCCCCTCGCACGACTCTACGACCATCCCCAGCGCGAACTCGGTGAAGTGCGTTGTCGTCACCCGCAGCCCATCGCGCGGCTGCACCGTGCCCTGGCGCATCATCCCGTCCGTGCGCCACGTCCACGTCGCGCGGTCGAAGTACTTGCCAAACGGGGTCTGGCGATTCCCGAGCGTCGGGTGCACGGTCTCATCAAACAGCGCAGGCGACTTCGTGCCGTTGGCATACGGAAGCTTCATGGACACCGGCGGCTCGAAGGGCAAGAACACGACGGGAGCGCCGCCGAAGCGCCGGACCTCGAAGGCCACGACTGGCCCGCGTGCGCCGGGGAGCACTTGCGCCTCGTAGCGGTAGACAGCCATCATGACCTCAATACCGAGCTCGACGCTGATTGGCGCGCCGTCGATGCTGTCGACGTCAAAGATGGTCGGGGGCAGCTTCACCTCTACTCCGTAGTCGGTTGCGAGGGCATCGAACCCGGTGAAGGTCGCCGGGTCGATCTTCACGCGTGTCGTGTTGACGACAAAGGTGCCGCGCGGCGAGCGCACGACAGCCGACTTGAGCCCAAACTCGGCCTGCTTGACGCTCGTGGCGGAAATCTCGGCAACCATGTCGAGCAAGTCCGCCTGCAGTTCCCTTGCGCGATCTGCCGTCAGGACTGCCTTGAGGCCTCGCGCGTGGCTGGGCGGGCTGTTACTGCCCGACCGCAGCTCTGCCCCGTCCGCAGCGCCGGGCACGCCATGTGCCGAAGCGTCGCGCAAGACATCCGCGGTGGCCATACCCCCCGCGATGAAGAGCCTGTCGGCCACGTCCGAGAACAACTCCGCGAGAGTCGGCCCGTCAATCGGGAGGGAGCGCGCGCCTTGCATAGCCGTGCGCATGAACAGCGCGGCTCCCTTCACAAGATCAAACGTCAGTTCTTCGGTTTTCTGCGTGACGACAGATAAGACGGCGGCCTGTGTCACGACCTTGGCTGCGGACGGGATCATCAGGGCGTTCACGTTCTTCAGAGACTCGAGCAGTCGCGCGCGCATGTTCCGACGGGCGCAGCACTCAGTGTCCGCAGTACAGACCAGAGGATATGGCGGCACGCACACTGTTCCGGCCATGTTGAGCGTTCCCGCCAGCGCCCCAACTCCAGCCTGCGCAGCGGTGAGGCGCCCGAGATCGATGTCTGCCTTGACTTGAGTTTCAAAAGTCGTCAGGCCTTGAATAAATTCGTCGGGCGTCGCCGCAGGGGGCGGACGCACAGTCACCTTTCGCTCGACGCGAGCATGGTCCTGGATCACATCGAAGACCTTGACACCCACTAGCACGGCATAAGCCGACTCCGCGGGACCACTTTGAAGGAATGCTTGAGCACGTTGCTGCTGACCGTTCGCAATGGCAACCGTCGCAGACGACGTCTCGACGAAGAATTCGAAGGACAAGGGAAGTGAATCTGCAGGCGCAGTCCACCCGTACGTGTAAAAGTCGAACTGCGTCTCGAGAGCGGAGCCAGTTGTCGGCGAGACCTCAAGGCTCCCTCCTGACGGCGGCGTGTTGAACACCAGTTCGATCGATGCTGAGCCGACGTTGGCAGCCGAGTCTGTGCAGCGCATGCCAAGCGAGATCGTGTGCCCCTGCGGGAAGCTCCCTGCCTTGATAACGATGAAATCGGTTGAGCGTGAGTTCATGATCATGGCGTCCAAGAGCGAAGCTCCTGCCTCAGAGCTCGCTGACCACTCATACGAAGCGATGGACCCACTCGGCACGATCGACTCCGCTGTAGCCTTGAGCACAATGCTCTCACGCGAGGACACGATATTGCTGGCCACAGGAGTTGCACAAACGCCTGCCTGTCCTAGCATCCTCGCGTCGCAGCGTGAGATTTGAATTCGCGGCGAGGCACTGCTGGTAGTGGTAAATCTTACGGTACCCACTGCCGAGCGCAACCAATCAGGATGCACCACGGTCTGCGAGACCATGAAGGTGTCGGATGGATCGTCTGCAAAAGCCTTTTTCAGTTCATCTTCATCCCGAGTAATATTGAGGCTAATGATGTACGTCCAGCCGTCTCGAAGAGCACTAGTATTGAGTGCCACACTGCTACGTTGGTTGTAGGGCACCTCAGAAACAGGTGCGTTCGCCGGTAGCTTTGGGATCACATAGGGATCACAGGGAACGAATGCCTCCAGCGGGCAGAGGCCCTCTGGAAGAGAGCACACTTCCTCCAGCTGCTGGCAAGTCCATTGAAAGCCAAACGTATTAACATCTGCAGCAGACTTTGAGACCCTTGTCTCTGGATCCGAGGACTGGAGCCCACTCAAGCATCCCTTGCACAGGGATGCTGTGCTTGAATACTGTGGTGAAATAGATAGCTGTCCCCTTTCTCCGACTCCAAATATCCGAACGACTGGCGTGCGCGGCAAAATGTACACGGTGACACTGGCTTGCGAACTCATAAAATTTTGAGTAACAGTGCTGAACAGCTGGTACGTTGATCCTGCGGAGAGCTTATCCTTGGGCAAGAGCAAAGATGGAGTGTTTGAAGACCCAACCCAACTATCTAGCTTCTTGTTCCAGTACGCCACTGGTTCATCTTTGTTTTCTTCCGTCTTGCAAAACCCAGAGAGACATCTGATCAACCATCGGTAGGTCAATCTGCTTGATGACACCGGCATGCAGTCGATCGGACCCGAGACTGCACTCAGAAGTAACTCCTGATCCGACGTGATGACTCTGTTCTCCGGTCCTTCTATCGAGACTACTGGCTTCACGTACTCATTTTTCAGCGCTCCCATCCCAAGCTCTGCTGGTGGTGTATTTTTTGTAAGGAGAATGCTGCCTGTATCCGTCTGTTGAATCCAATTCGTGAGCCGCAGAAGAATGAAGTAAACACCCGGTACAACCCCCCCCGAGATAAATGTGGGAAGTCCACGCAACGAGGGACTATCAACAGCCATATTCTGCACATTGAGATCTTTCTGCGCTTCAAGCGATTGGTCGAAGGCCACAAGATCCACCTGTCGGAGGCAGACGGAGCACAAATCCTTGAGCGCGTTGCCGTATTGGTCGGCGGGACCACGGAAATAAGTGATGGGTTGAACACTTCCTCCTCCGCTTTGAGGGCATTGGTCTCCTTTCGTCGAATCAGAGTCGCAAAGTTTGGTTGCACCCGTTCTAATCGTCATGCATCTTCCGGCTGCAATGTCTGCGGCGGAATGCAGGCTGCTGCACTCTGCGCGCAAAGCCAGCAGCTTATCCTCGAACTCGGTTTCTCCGAGGCTCTGCTCGTTTTCCAGAATGATGTTCAGCACCGTGTCCTCTTTTTCCGAGATGATCTGCCCCGCACCGACAGTGACCGCATAGAGACCCGTATCGTACAAGAATCGGGTCAAGGATGCGAATTTGGGGTGCGGCTGCTGCATGTTCTCGTCAAAAGCCGGAGTGCACGGAAAATAGACGATATCCTCGTCTTCAGGGGTTGGCTCGGGTGAACAACACTCCTTGCCGCAAATCAAAGAAGGAATCATGTCGAAAACATCATATATCTCTGGGTCGACGCATCTCACACATGTTCTGGTGATTGTCCGTGTGAGCCCGGTGAATCTGATCTCTGTACCTGGATACAAAGGTGCATTGGGACGGAACGTAAACGTGATTTTGTTTTTGGCCCCGCGCACCAGCGTGCTCTGCTTGACAGACTTCTTTGTCCAAGCGAGCCTCACACCGCCACCCAGCACACGCCCGTCCATCTCCTGCACATCGAAATTCAGGTCCGGAGCGTTTGCGTTTCCGTTCGCCTTCACCTTCGTCGGCGCAGCGATGCAGGCTCCACTGCAGGTCGGATTCTTCAAAAGTAGAGAGATCACTACCGCATCACCAGCCGTGAGCCCGACGCTGTCGCGCACTGTGAGCACCAAGAGACGCTCCTGACCCTCTGTTCTCAAAAAGCCATTGTTGCCAAACTTGTTTGCACTTGGGCCTGTGAGGGGCAGGTCATTCACGGTCGTGAGAGGAGTAGACAACGGCCAAATCGTGATTGTGCCGCCAGTAGGAATCGTGCTACGTGGCACAAGCGATATCGTCAAAGTATTCACAGCGCTGTTGACTTTTGTCGACTCATGGATAGTCTTAGTCGTGAAGATAAGCTCTTGTGCCCCACTCAGCACGCTTCCTGACACCGGACTCGCCGAAATCGGCTCAGTCAGTCCATACGAAGAAATAAGATTCGAACTCGGGCAGACGCCAATTACCACTGGTGGTGCTAGTGACCCTGTGAGTGTGATCGCCTTCGCCGGCTGCCGTGCAGATGGATTTCCGACGGAAAACGATATTGCGACCTCGGCGCCGGCCTGGACCAGCACGTTTGCAGCCACTGTGACGATGACATTTCCCCCATCCCTTGTTGGGTCAACGAAGGAGCTCGCGTTCGGACCTGCGAGATTCAGAGGCACGTCGCCACTTGTTCCGGAAATGCCGCGAATCGTAACTTGACTCCCCGGATTCAGCCGCACGTTTGGGGTGAATGTAACAGTGAGGACATTCACTGTCTTCTGCACACTAGTCATTTCCGCTATTTTGCCGAGAGTAAAGAATGCGAGAGATGTCCCACGACCGATCGGCTCTGATGGTGTCTGGTACAGCGGCGTGCGCACCTCCTCGGTGCTCACATAAATCCGCGGGAAGTTTCCTCCAGCACCGTTCTTGTATGTGTTTTTGAGGAAAAATGCAACTTTGTAAACGGACGAGAAGTCGCGTGTGCCAATTTTCAGTGCACAGCGGTCATTTCCGACTGTGCCACACGAACCAAAGGTCACTGCACCAGAGAAAGTCATGAGCCCAGTGGTCGATGACCAGTTGCCGAACCCATAGCGTGAAAGATCGTACACATTCAGGCCCTCAAGCGGGACTTTACCCGTCTGCGTTTGGTACTCTAACAAGCCCTCAATTACGATGCGTGCGCCATCACCCTGAAGAGATACAACAGGGAAGTTCGTTTCAAATTCAACACTGATTCGTGAGAAGGCCCCAACGACCGAACTTGTCTCCTCGATGATGAAGCGCGAAAAAGCTGCCCTTTCCTTTCCACCCAGGATACCAGAGTCCATTCGTTGCGAGGAAAGAATGTTTGTACCGCCGTGTCTGACTGTGATGTTTGGAAACTTCTCCGGGACGGTCTGTTCTGCGTCTGGATTTCGCAGGAGATAGCTCGAGAACGAGAAGACAAAATCAGTATCTGCTGGGATGTTGCGCGATGGAGTTGTGGCGACCGTCAGTTCACCCAAGATGGGATCAAATGAGGCCTCAAAATCGGCAGGGGACGAGAGATCGGTGAGGTCAGCCTTGGGCGTGCCGAGGTATGACGTGCCGGAAGAGTCAATGTCGGGTTGCCAGAAGAATAAGGTTTTCTTCAGGGAGTTTACCAGCTCAGGGTAGCAGCCGCACTTGTTGATGTTGGTGCAGCCATCTGGACACTCACATGGCGAGCAAGTGCAGTTGGGGAGCAGGTCCTTGAACTGGGGACGCAGAGTGAGCGAGGCGGTCGGCACCTCGTTGAAGTAATCCTCTTCACGCGTGATGGAGTCGAAGTGAAACGTCGTTCCCCCGACGATCTCGAAATTTGCTCGCAGCTTCACAGTGTAGATGTTATAGGCTTGCGCCGCCTTGGTCGATTCAAACAGCTGTTTTGTGACAAGCTGCCGCATACCGCGTGCAAGGAGAACTGCTCCGCCCGCTGTCGTTGCGGTCCGCCAAGGAAATGTTGCAGTGAAGTTGTAAACTCCATCGAGTCCCATCTCGTCGCAGATCACACTACTCTCCTTCGTACACACGTCTGAAAGCGCCTGCAGTGTGACATTAACATCGGTACGCGTGTTTGCAGGGAGGGATGTGGCTGGGTTGCGCACAGTCCAACTGAATGAAAATTGCTCTTTTTCAGGCACTTCAACGCCCACCGAAAATTCGATTTCGCCTCGAGCACTGTCGATGTATCCAACCCTTTCGGTCTGGACGCCATCAAGGGCGATGATTAATTGAAGGCCAGCGGATGTGCCGGAAGCGCTCACAAGTCCCAAAGAACGGATCGTCACATTAGTGTCGGGCAGCAGCGGAATACTGGATCTTGCAGTGACAGTGAGCCGGTTGAGTTGTCCTGGAACATTATTTGACTCTGAGACGCTCAATGTTGTGAAACCGAGGATCGAGACAGCATGAAGCACTCTGCCGGCCATGGCAGTTGGCGGGAGAACGATGGGCGCAGGGAGGTTTCGCTTTCTGCAATCGCATGTCTCGAGACATGAATTGCAAGCCTCACGTCGCGCCTGGATGATCAAGACGCTTGGTGGCGCCTCTACCTCCGAGTTCTTGCGTACAAAGGCAATTTTGACTGTTTCCGATGCCTCGATACGGCAGCCGAAGTTTGCTGAGACCTTGGTCTGCAGCAGCCTTTCGCCTGTTGATCCGTGCGTGGTAATCATGGCGCGATTTGTTGCGCCGTTCCACTCAAAGCAATCTGGTTTTGACGTGTGCAGCGGCTGCAAAAACGAGTGTGCCCCCGAAGGAGCAGGCTCGCTGCCATTCCACTTGATTGTCAGGACTGTCTCGTCGGGCAAGATTTGATTCGAGACAAATTCAAGAAGAAGTAGCGTTGGGAGCCCTCCGACATCGCTGCTCTGGCGAACACTTGCACGAGAGAATGACGCGGGGACACCAGCACCAAGTACATTCCCACTAATCAAGGTGTCGCCCACGATTTCGGGCGCATCCAGTGCCAGAGTCTGGGCACGCAAAGGAGAGAGGAGCGTCAAAATGGGCTTCTGCGTAGAAGGACAATCCTGACGGTCCAGCGCCACACAAATGTCGCGCGACACCATTGGAGGGTTGCGCAACTCAAAAGACACGTGATACCGCTGTCCTGCTGACACAAGCGTCCCGTTCCGGACTGTCATTATCAGCCGCCCCGTTGTCTCATGCATGTAGCCGTGCCGCGCCGGCACGCCGCCAGGCGTTGTGGCCCCGCACGAATGGCAGTCGAAGATGCCGGCGTCCTGGCCACTGAGGCAGATCGCGCCTGCCCACGCTGCAGCTCCTGCAACGGGAGTGAAACCGTCGAGCACAACTGCTGAGCCGGAGGGCATATCTACTTCTGCTTCAAAGGTAAGCGTGATGTTGTTGATCGCCGAATTCACTTTGCTTGTCTCCTTTATGGAAGCAAAACGGGTCCGCACGTCAAAGTCCCCCTGGCCGAATGCGACGTGCGAATCGCACTGCACACCGCAGTCCATTCCAATAAGAAGTGGTTGCTCTGAAGAAGTGAAGTCGAAGACATTCCGCGGATTGAATTCATCGCCCAATGTGCACGCCAGGCCGCCCATACATGTGCACAGAACGCAAGTCACCGAGATCTTTGGGATTCTTAAGCTGGTGGGGTACCGCGGATTACGCAACTCAAACCAGATCAGCGTGTCTTCATCCGGTGGAAGATAGGCACTTCGGGTCACACGAAGCACGAGGATGCTCTCCCCTGCAGCATTCTTACTCCACTGACCCACAGGAACATCAGAGGTACCGGCGCCATATGTCGTATCTCCTCTTGTGAAGAGCCCAGCACTCGGGCCTTCAAGAAGAACATTAATGCAATCCATGCGCGCTTCGTCAAAGAGACATTGAACCATTGCCGGGGAAGACTCAACGCCCTGAGGGCAGTCTTCATACTTTGACTCGAAGCCAGGGAGCCCCGAAATGGTAATGAAGGATTTCGGTGGCACCGGCGTGTTTGGACGGAGCCTGAGCGTTGTATTGGCAACTTCCGAAGCTAGTAGAGAGCTGAAGTGGATGAAGCGATTGAGAAACTTCGGATCGTCTTTAGGTGCCAGAATTCCAGATTCTGCATAGGAGGCAGCGAAGTCAAGCGACCAGCCAATTTGAGAAAATGGTTTACCAGCGTGGCCCTCTGATAGCGACGCGTCGATGCTGATACGTTGGCAGGCCGACAAGTTTCGTGGGCCCGTCATGACCACAACGGGCACCGGAAGCGGCCCACCGAAGGCTGGAAAGAAGTCGCCTGTTACACTACCATCAACCACCGTCCCTTTCACTGTAGTCGCTGGCTTTGACGTCATCGTCGAGCCGTCGAAAACAGATGTGAAAGTGATGTGCGAGTTGGGAGCAAGGAGCACGCGGGTACTGAGATCGACGGTCGCCTTCTCACCAAGCGTAAGTTCGAGTGTGCGTTTATCGATCCAGGAGCAGCGTGGATTGTTGCCAGCGCGCGCGAGAAACGTTGGGTGAAGATTGCTCTCACACTCATCTCTGTCCGCATTGCGATTCGTGATCTTGTCGAAGCTGAGAAAGAGCTTATGCAATTCGGGCGAAAAGGTAGCGCTAACGATGAGCGGGCCAGGAGGGGTGACATTAAATGGCGGCGTTACATACGAGAACTCGACCACATCTGAGAAGTTCACAGGGTGCTGCAGCAAGGTGAAGAAACGCAAACGAGGGCGCGTGGAAGCCGTGCTGAGCGTGACGTTCTCGAATAGAGCTCCAACCGCACCACTTCCAAGCGCAGCACAGGGCACTCGTAGGCCGCGTGCGTCCATGCAGTCGCCGCCACCAGTCAAGAGCATGCTAGTCGGGCCTTCAGCTACTTCAGCGCAGACTGAACCGACCGGACAACGTGCGGAGAGGCTGGGGTGAATAAGGTCGAGGTCACAATTCTGGCCCATCAAGGTTTTGCACAGCGTGCAAGTCCGCGCCACGTTCCCGAAGGCGTCCACGCACACAATCTCTGCATGTTCGAGGCACGGCGCCTTGGCAGCGCAATCCCCAAGGAGCGACATGTTGCAAATGCCGGATGGTGGGCCAGGCGTTACGGCCAGGTCGGACGAGTTGACAGCAAGGGTACCAGCCGTAAGAGCGACCGACAATTCGATGCGGTACCCCGTGTAAACTTGCCGAACTGCAAGGTCCGTAAAAACAGCATACCCCGCCGAGATATTGGCCTCAAGGTTGCCGTCAAGCCTCCGCTGGGGTTCGCGACACACCGAGTTTGGCACCTGCCCTAGCACGGGCGGCAGTGGAGGCGGCTTTGCGAAGACGCCTGTGCGCGTCAGGAGACGTGCCCGAACGATCGGGCGCGCGTACACCGAATGGTCGATCACGCGATTCCCGTAGAGGTCGACGAGCGTGGCGGAGGGCTGCTGTGCGAGCGGAGCGTCTGCGCGCGTGCTAGCAGGAATAGCCGTCGAGAGAAGCATCGCGGGTGCCGCGTGATCAATCTGAAAGTCGCCTGTCACAACGTTCAATCCAGCGCACTCGAAACGTAGAACGTACGTTCCTGCGGCGTCTAGTCGCAAGTTGGTGAACTTGACGACGGCAGCGCCCGCATCCAGCGCCGCGATCTTACACGTCGTACACGACTTGACACGCTCGCCTGTGCAAACTTCGTTACATCCGTGAGCGAGCAGCGATCCCACACCGTGCTCGACCGTCACATTCACTAGTGTTCCTGCTGGGACCTGTCCTGGCAGCACGCGATTGTGATACGCGTCGACCAGATATACCTGCGGCTGTCGAACGAGCGGCGCGCCAGCTTTCGATGTTACAGGCTGGTATGAGTATGGCGCGAAAGATGGGATGAGGAGGTCCATCCACGCGGATGGCTTGACGTGAAACTTGCCCGAGGAGGTCGACGCTGAGAGGTGCGAGAAGCGCAGCGTGAAGCCCGTCGAATCTGTGCCCTGTCCGAGCGATGCTTTTTGAATTTTCAGGTCGACAAAGCGCGCTACACCCTTCTCTGCAGTTACAATGACTGTTCCTAGAAGCTGTGTTGTTCCAGGGTTGTGCCGAATGTCGGCTCCGGGGTCGTTTGCGATTGATGCCGTAACCTGGGCATAAGAATTCACTGCAAGTTGCCCATCTTCATCGCGAAGCAGAACGTGTGGTTGGTTTAAGAACTTAACACCAGCCTCAACCTCGCTGTTTTCCGGTGACTTTGAAAGAGCCAATTGTGTCACAGCCTTGTCAATGTCGACGCCACCAGAGATCTGCGAACGGATAGTCAGGGTCTCAGGACCCGACGACTTGTAGGTGAACTCAAATGTGTAGCCTGACCCAGAGAGCGAGACGATCAGATAGTCGAATACCGCGGTGCCGTTGCGCAAAGGCACCTCGACAGTTCCGCGAAGGACAGCGTTCGACGGGTTGTCATAAAGAGAAACCGTGACGGTTGCTGTTGAGTCGATCACAAGTTGGTTGGCGCAGTCGCGTGCCTCGATAACGAACGGTGCATCAATCTTCTCATTTGCGACACCAATCGTTGGGTGCGGTTTCCGAATCAGGATCTTTTGCACACGTCTCGCAAGCACAAGTGACAATGGCAGTTTTGGCAGCCCAGTAAGCTCGAATTGGAGCGTGTGCTGCACAGTCGTACCAGAGTATCCGCACACGCTGCAAGTGGGACAGCAGCTCGTGCAACCAGCTGGATCAGCCGTGCACGCGCAGAGGCCGGCTTTCAATGGAAAAGCTTCCACCGAAAGGTCGGCAAAACGAGCCGTGCCGTCCACCGGTACAACCTCTTTGGTCCCATAAAACATGGGCGAACCGGGCGAACTGGACTGCGTAATTAGTGACACCTTCATCGGGGCGTCTGCACCGCAGCGCGCCTGGTCAAATAGACATGTTGGCGTGGCACCAGAGCAGTTGGTGTAGCAGTCTGACTGAGCGAGATTGCCAAATCTGTCGACAATGTCAATCTCCGGCTGACGGATGAAGCGCGACCCGTCTGCAGCGACAATGGCAGAACTGCGGCTGGATATTCTTGTAGGTGCTGCGCTGACAACAGATATTGCGCCGGAGGATACCGATATTGCGCGTTCGAAGAGCCCCGGCGGAAATGAAATTCCCTCTGCCTGAAATTTCAGCATATAATTGTTGCCAGCCGTCTTGATACGAATATTTTCGAAGGTCGCGATGCCTTGCGATGCGAAGACTTCCGTGCGCCCACCAGAAGATTCAGCCACAAATCGCTGCTGCGAGGGCATATCATCCAGGAAGAGTTTCGCAATCACGCGCGCAGACAAAAACCGGCGGCAGAAATCGCCGGACGACGGATCGCAGGTTTTGATTGCGTTCTTGAAGACATCGTACATGATCAGTGACGCATTCAGATTCTCCCCTGCGATGTACGTGCCGATGGGGCACCGTTTGCACCCACGGTCACTGGAAGGACTGTGGCTCAAGGCAAGCGAGTCGAGTCGGCCAGATGAGACGGTAAAGACCCCGCTTGTAGCGTTCAAGTTCGAAAGGACGCCGTCAAAGTGCTGCTTCACGATTGCGCGCAAGTCTAAACGAGCAACTTGCGTGAAGAGGTCCCCGAAGGAAGCAACGCCACCGACAAATGGCTGCGTAATGTTTCCAGAAAGCAACGTTTGCGAGCGTGTGAATGAATCATTGTAGCTTCCTGTGAGGCACCTGCTGTCCTGGCAGTGGCAAAGCCCTGGCGGCGTGGGAGCTGGATCGGTTCCGTCGAAGCAGAGCATGACAAGAGCGGAACCGAAGGCAGCCGCCTCAGAAACAAGGTTACCAGAATTATCGGAGAAAAATGCCGTCAGTGCAGGAAGCAGGGGTGCCGGCTCGTCGCCAGTGGTGACCCCTACATGAGCCTTGGGCAGCATGCGTGAAACAGAAATGCGCACGCCCTGTCCCGGAATCACCACTATTGCCTGAAGTTCGGGACACGAGTCAGGAGCATTGGACCATGAATCCAGTAAAGATTTCTGCAGTCAGTCCCTTCCTGCGCAAACAATCTTGCTGCGCTATGCGCGTGGAAAGGAGCAGGGGCGAGAGGGCAAAAACCTCGCTCGTGTCGTTGTATTGGTGCTTTACAGTTGTGTAGGCGGTGTACTGCAGCGCATATCTTCCAATCAAGTCGATGTGCAGTCCCGAAAAAGATACGACGCCATCAACTGCACCCGTAGAGAGAGTTAAATGTGTCATGCCTTCACCTGCACCCGCAACTGTGCACGGCCCACTCAAGCGGACGTTTCTTTTCCTTTGCAAGGTGAGGCAGAGAGGCCTTTGACCTGGTTTGGCGCACAGGCTGCACCCCGGATTCGACCCCTCGCAGCAGGATTGTAAACCACCCTCACCGCTCAATACCGCATCGGGATCTCCGCCATCGAGCACTAGCAGTGAGATATAGACCGGAGCCTGCGATTCTTGTGCAATCCTGCTGACCCCTTGAGAGTTTTCAGCTGTCTTGAGATTCAACGTGACCTGTAACGAGTGAAACACGGCGTCAGGAAGTGTGAAATCGACATTGATACGTATGAAGAGAGTCATCGCACCAGTGGAGAGGTCCGGGAGCAGTGAAGATCAGGCAAGGGAAATGACCGAAAACTTCTCCTCCGAAACAAGTTGCTTTCCCGTGAAGACAGGATGCAGCCCCATTTGGTCCACGCCTCCCGATAGTGCAATGCCGTCTCTGACTTGCACGATGATGGGACCAGGAATTTGCAGAGTAGTAACTTGAGTGCTGCTAGTGTTGATGGTAAACACTATTTCGTACGAGCCCCCAACAGTAAACCCCAGGTCTGTGAAGTTCACCCATCCGTTGATCGGTGTGGCAAATCTGCAGCGTATCACAGATCAGCGAGCCTTTCGCCCTGAAAAAAAATGCCTACAGTAGCGATGGAGATAAGGATGCACACCTGTTGCCCATCCATAGGCTCGCGGGGTCAGCTGCGTTCCCATCTTGAAGCGAATATGCATAGACTGGTTCAGTCGAATCTGCGACCTGTTTCCAGCCGGTAGAAGAATGTTCAGACAAACCCTCAGGAAAATCCTTGTTGTGGACAAATGTCAAAGGAGATGGAAAACTGCGCTCATGCGAATGTGCCACCAAAGTACGCATCACTGTGCGCACATTCGACCACAGCGGATGCATCACGAGGGTGGTCACGAATTGATCCTCACCAAATTGTACATGCGATCTCGGAGACGAAGTGACGGTTGTGTGGCAAGGGTTTCTCGCTCGATCCACAGTGGCGTAGGCTCGACAACGACTTCAATCCGAAAGACCTGAGAAACAGTGCAGCTGTGAAAAAAACAATTGCCAACCTCGAGCCTAAAACAACAAGCATCATCAAAAAAGGCGTGGGCTAGATCAATCTATATACGGAAGAGTTGTGGATACATGATTTTGTTGGAGGTATTACCTGTGCGTCAATCAGTGCGAAGCAAGTAGCTAGCGCCAAAAAAGCAACGAGCAGTGCCGCTGCTGGGCTCCGAGATGACTGATGCGCCCTGGACGATCTTGCTCGACTACTACACTTCCTAGCGAGGAGCTCAGCAACGCCCGAAGCTTGCTGAGCCACCGAATGCAACATCATGCTGTCCTGCGAAATCGCAGCGCGATGGCAATCTGACTCACTGCCTCCCGCTGTTGCGGTGCAGCAAATTGCAACTTGAGGCGATGCCTCACAAATGCCGAGAGCAGGCTTGTCGCGGCATCCCTCTCCACTATTGGCCTCGCCACGCGCGGATGACGTGTTTCTGCGCCGGCACCACCAATCGAAAATGCCTGCTAGCCTGCTTCCCGTAGTACTTTCCGAGTTTCCGGGCCTGGGCTCTCGGGGCAGGGATCTTGCGCAGCCCTGTACTACTCCAGCAGCTGACAACTTCTCCTCCCCAGGACAAGGCCGGCTGCGCCGATCGTCTGCCTCAGGGTCCAGCTCATGCAAAACGAGGTGGCCCATCTCTGCACGATCCACTTCTCCACGGTATTCACCGCACCAATGAACAGAATCCTTTTCTGCGCCCTCGCGTTCAAACCCAAACGACAAGCTCATCAAGAGGGTGAACGTGGCACAGTAAAGCCTCCACGGTGCGAAAACCAGCGACGCACGTGCCTGACCACGAAGTACGCAGGTTCGCGCGAAAGGTGGATGCCACGTCCCTGGCACACACTAAGAACTTCAGTGCACCGCCGCCATTTCCTCCGGGTGAGAGGTCAAGGTCAAAAAGGGCTCCAATATCACCTAAAACAGTCAACCATCAGGTCAGTGAAAGGACGTGGAAGCGCCGCGGGTCTCCAGGGAAGCCAGGATGGCTGGGCGCGTTAGGCAATTCGCGTGGCGAATCACCACGGTCGCGGTGGTCTGTGCTGTGTGTGCCACGGTCCTGGTGCGCGTCACCGCGCCGCGCGGCAGTGCGGCGGAGCTCATGGAGATCGATGGCATCACCCTGGACAGCAACGCCGTTCGGACGCTGGGACTGAGTACTGGAGACGATGCCCAGGCTAAGGCAAGGGAGGTGTACGACCTTTCGCACGATTCGTCAAAGCAGATCAACAACGTCCTCGTGAAGCACGAGAAGGGGAACCTGGACGGGATCCCTCTTGACGCAAACGCTATGAAGGCGTTGGGCACCTCGGCGCCGGAAGTTCGCGCTGCCGGAGGAGGGAGCGCTCCTCAAAGCAAGAGACCAAAAGGCATTAGTATGGCTCAGGGGTTTATGAATGACGGCAAGCGTGACCTCGACAAACACCACTGGACGCGGGCGGTGGAGATGTTCAACCGCGCCGAGCGGGTCTGGAAGGGTGAAGGCTCTGCAAACTGGCGCTTCGCGCAGACCCTGAAAAAGGATGTGCTGCGTGCCCACAAGGTGAACAAGAGCATTGATAGCTCTGCGGTGGGGAGCAGCTCGACTCCGCTTGGGCACCACAGACTGCAAGTGCAGAAGGCGATGCGTCAGCTATCCACAGGGCACGCCTTCCGCTCGTTGTACGGGCTGATGCGTTCGCAGAAGAAGAGGGTGGGTCCCAAGGGGCCCTCGGCGCCATACTCGCAATCGATGGGAGCAGTGCCGCTCGAGCTACACAGTGCGTCGGAAGCTGCGCTCAAGGGTTTGCCTCAACAGCTGCGCAGTCAAGTGCAGGCTGCCAAGGTGCGTCTCGCGCGGAGAGGGCGCATGCAGCTTCTGCATGAAGAAGCGGCGAGGAAGCAGGCATTGGTACAGACTGCTTTGACAGAGACGCAGGCAGAGGCCATCTCCAATTCGAACCGCGGGCACCTGCACCAGTGGCTTGTGCAGCGCGCTCAACTGTACAACAATCCGGAGCCGGCTGAAGAGGAGTCGCCGCCGAAAGTCACGGCGTCAGATCTTGCGCAGCATCGCTTTGAAGAGATGGCGGCCCAGGCTCACCGGCGTGTGGAAAAAGAGGGGAACCTGCAGCAGCGGGCTGTGCAGGCACAGCAGAATAACATGGACACCATGTACCAGCGCCAGCTCGCATGGCAGCAGCAGCGTCAATATACCGCCGACCGTTGGGGGGCCAGCAACGAAACGCCGCTCCAACAGGCAGGTCCGCACCGCGACGACCGCAACCATGCGGCCGCGGGGCCGCCGCTTGCACTTTCGCAGGAGGCACCTGCGTCGTATCAGAGTCTGGTGCAGGGGAACCCACTCTCCCCACAGCGGCTAGCTGCAGCGGGGGAGCAGGTCGGGGGGGACGCCGCGGCGCAGCAAGCGGCGCGGCTTGGAGCGAGCGCGGCGGCGCGCGCGCAGCAGCTCGAGCAGCAGGGGGTGGCTGAATCGCCTCTGGTGCAAGCGCCGCCCGACGGGCTGCTGGATGGGGAGGCGTCGCAGCTGTACGCGGCGACAGGGAGCGAGGAGGGAGGCAATTCGCCGTACCAGATCGCTGAGCGTGGGGTCACAGGGAGCTCGTCGGTGCCTGTGATTAACCTGAACCTTCCGGCGGGGCAGAAGGTCCCTCCCGGGCAGTATCGGATGGACGGGCACATGGTGCTGGACATGAACGGCCACTGGGATTTCGACGGCCAGCTTCGCCCGACATAAGGTGGGATACCGACTACCATCTGCGTCAAGCTGAAGGGTTGGGGTTCGCCTGAGCTTTGGGTAGTGGTCAGAGCTGTTTTCGAATAAAATCGTATCACCGAAATCGTCACACCCCGGACAGCGACATGGCTGGGGTGCACCACGGAATCCGCGAGTGGGGTGAAGCACCCTGAGCGCACGACCGCGTTCAAAGGCCTCTCCTGGCACGCACGAGGATGATGAACGACGATCGTGGGCGAGATGTATTGAATAGCCCCGAAAAACAGATGTACTGAATATGCTCGTCAGGGCTTTCAGAGCAGAGCCAAGGCTGAGAGGCACGCGAATAGACCCCACGGAGGAGAAAGGAATCCCAGACCGTGAAACCACGACTGGGTGCCTCCTCAAGCACCAAGGGCGACAAGCTCCTGTGTTGCGAGGCCTGCGGTCGACCCGGACGCAGAGAATCGATTCACCATAAGTGGAGCGATCGACTTTTCGATGTCTGAAAGCCTCAAAGCGAAAACCTTGAACCTCTAAACCTAAACCAGGTACATCGCCCGCCCGCGCGCCCGCACGCCCTCTCTTTATCTCTGGCTAACGCTGGCGCTCTGCGCCTAACGATTTTAAATCGTGACCCCTGGGATCCAGAGGTGTTGAGACATGGCGGAGCATGTCGACATGTCCGAAAAGATTCTCGACGATTTTATGCGGTCGACGCACTCTGGGTCCGGGAGCGCCCCCTCCTCCTCGCCACCGTCCAAGCTGGACCACGCTGTCCAGCCTAAGACTGCAGCGGTATTTCTCCCAGATCTCACCGTGTGACGTGAGCCTGTGCGAGCCCTCTGCATACCGCCCCGAAATCTGCAGCAAGAGCCGCACTCTCTGGCGTCAAACCGCGGAGAGCATTTTGGACTCCCACGGCCCCTTTCATTTGGCCAGAGTCCATGCCAGTCTGCACACGCCTGAAAAATATGATAGACGGGCACTACCGGTTCGCAGGAGGCAAAGGAATTTGGAAACGTGGCGTTCAAAGAGGGTGAGTACAAAGTTGCGGCGCGGCTGTATGGCTGTGCGATCGACCTCGCCGAGGTCCGCAAATATGCCCAAGTCCCCCTCTCCCCACCTTCACCACTCGCTCACACTTGTTCACTGCAGGAGGGGTCAGACCAGCTGAAATTCTACTACTCCAACCGCTCCGCGAGCTTCTGCCAGCTCAAGCGGTACGACGAGGCGCGCCGCGACGCGCAGCGCGCCGTCGAGCTCGACGAGTCCTGGCACAAGGCATGGTATCGCAAAGGCATCGCGGAGGAGGGCCTCGAGGATTACTCTGCGGCAGAGCGCTCATTCGCCAGGGGGCTCGACTGCGCTCCGCGGTACTGCCGGACCCAGCGCGTTGTTCCGCGCTCGCGCGCGGTCCTTGACGGTCGGTGGGTAACGCGCGCAGAGATCCGGACCTCATCAGAGCGCATCAAGAGGTCAAAATGATGATTTGAAGAGTCGAGAGAAGAATGAGGGAAGGTGTAGAAAGGGTCTGTTTTCAGTGGGAACACCCGCGGTGGGAAGATTAGCGCAGTAAGCATGACAGCCGCGGCATTTGCAGCAGCGCGCACCGCCAACGCCGCGCGGGTGCTGCCAGCGGTGGCGATTCAGAAACATGCACTCTCCTCACTTCAAGTTCAAGCATGCTTGAACCGCAGCATGTTCAGCCCTGTGATAGCCCAAACTCAGCCCACGACGACAGCCTGCGCGCTGCGGCGCGGCGCCTCGGGCAAGGGCGGTGCATCATGAGACGCGCCAAAGCAACCGGCCAGCACAGCAAGGCTCGCGAGCCGTGCGGCACTCGCATAATTGCCCCAATCGGAGCCGCGCCTGCGCCGCGCCTGTTCGCATGCCGCTGCTCCCGCGACACCACTCATCATGGCAGGCACAGATACTGCCAAGAGGGCTGCGGCCTGCTCCGGACCCTGCAGGAATCTGCCAGCGAAACGGGGTCACACTTGGGCCCCGCGGGGTCACTCACTGCGCTTGACAATGCGAGTGGCCCACCGCGCCGCGGCTCGCAGGCGCAGGGGTTCGACGCAGACCCGGCGCCGAGGATTCCGCCGAACGCGAGAGTCGCCGCGATCAGGGCGAGCCCTGCCGGCCTCTCTGCTGAGAGCGGAGCGAGCGCCGACGTAGCGGCGAAAATGACGGTGAGAGACAGCAGCACGCCTGCATCATGCCGTTGCAGCGCCGCGCCGCCAGCTATGCTCCCTGCAGCGAGACCTACGCCCTGGCAGCGCTTGTTGTTCAGGAAGTGCATGAACCCTGCTGAAGAGGGAAATCTGGCAGGCCTGGAGGTTGCAATACCCAGATCTGTGCGTCGATTGCTGGGATGGTGTCTCTGCTGAGCTCCTTTTCCTCATGTTCTACAGCAACTGTGAGAAGCACGAAGGCTACAGGCCATGACATGCATGTCACGGCTGCAGCTTGCGATCCGAAGTACAAGAAACATGTCGCACAGCTCCCAGCGATGACCACGATCGTCCACGCAAATCCCGGTGCACCTGCGCTCAATCGTTGCTTCAGGGGACAAGTTTTGTGCGCTGTACAGAGATTTACGCCTGTGCGTGCGAGATGCAGCATTGTGCATCTCCGGGCGCTACCATGGAGTGCCCTTCTTGTCCGCGAGTCCCCGAAGCTGTCCTCTACTTTCCCCTCAGGATCTTTCCCGAGTGATTGCGGGCTCCTTTGCGAAGCTGATCTCCAGCTCGGTTGCTTGCGGCGATGCCCCTTAGCAGTTGATTGCCGTGGCAAGGACGTGGGTTCCTTCTGGCCCGGCAAGGTAGCAAAAAGCAAGCCCCGACCAGCCTGCGACAGGTTCTTGTAGGAGCGCATGGCACAATACTCAACTCATGACGAGGGTCAAAAAAATTGATGCAACGGAGTGAAATTTGAGGACAAAAATTATGAAACCTCGGAAGGTCAAGCAGGGCACAGTGCCGTGCACGCCATGTTTTGGACACTTCAGCTGACCGGGTTCATTCACCCACCCAAGTCGGCAGGCCGCGCAACTCCACCAGTCCGCAGGCATCGCGGCCCGTCCTCTACCCCCTCTCTTGACCATCTCACAAAACAAACCCGTGCCAAGGCAGCCCACAAACTCAGCCGCTGCAGCTCCACCAGTAAGCAGTTCCGCTCTCTACAAGTTCGACTCGCCCACAAATACCTCGCGTCCCGCGCAGCCCCGCGCTGCGCCTCAAGCAGTTGGGACGTTGTGTTTCGCCGTAACGCACGAGTTGGGGATGAGGCAGATGCTCGATCCGACCTGGATGTTGTCCCCGGGCGCCGCAGCGTGCGCGAGATCGAAGTTGTTGAGGCGAATGTGCTTGATCGAGGTGCCAAAGCGATCAGCAAGCACCGACATAGCATCGTTAGGCTCAACCTCGTACAGGTGCCCAATGTTGATCTCTGTGTTCGGCGGAAGCGCCGAGTCCGGATGCAAAATCTGCGGGTTGAAATGCCAGATCTGCAGCCAGTTGGTCGCAAATCGCGCCGCGACCTGAATGAGCGTGTCCTCGGTCTGCACGTGCCAGACACACCGATCGACCGAGATCGTCACGCACCCCTTCGTCGCCGCCGCCTCGCGGTACATGCCCTCAGCGTCCGTGGCTACGAAGCACACGTCACCAGAGAAGCCCCCATAGGTGGGATCTGGAAACCAGTCGACCTCCCGGCTGACGATCACGTGCCTGACGTCGCCCGGCCGTGGGAAGACCTTGACCGGTCCGAGCGTCGCGCCCGCCAGAACAAGCCCCTGCATGTCCATCTCAGTCGAAACGTGCTCGTCCGGATGGTTGATGTCCACGTAAGACACATTGAACCTCAGCACCTTGCCCATCTTGGTCAACAGCGGCGGCAGCGGCTGGAAAGCGGGCGCCGGGTCGTTTCTGATGTCCATGTCGATGCACCGCTGCGTCGACGCGCGGGTTGGGCTGCCAACCACGCTCCCCGAGTAACAGAAGACATAGTGCCCAGCCGAGCGCGGCACCCACGAAAGCATGCGCTTAAGGCTCCCCTGCGGCGCAACCTCCACATACATGAGCAGCGGGCGCTGCGCCAGCGGAAAGTTGAGGTTTCCTGGCACCAGATGCTTGCTCCCGCACATCGCCTTCGCCGTCATCTCGACATCGCACACCGTCTCCGTCACGGAAGCGCCCGCGCAGAATCCTGCACCGTCCACCTGGACGTCGATGAGCGTGATATCGGTGAGCGCAGGCCCAGACCCGCGCTTGTAGAACAGGTACACCTTGCTGGGCGACGAGGACTGCTCGTTGAGATTCTGTGGCAGCATCGTGAAGCCTTCATTCGTGTACTTCGTCACCTCGCTCGGGCAATGCGCGATGCGGACCTCGGTGATGGCAGGCATGTCGTCGCTCTTCTTGAGCCAAAGATACATGGCAGCACCGCCCGTGCCCGCGTTCATGTCAAAAGCAGCGTGCGAAATGGTGTCTGGAATCGCATTAACGTTGATATCGTCGATCGATGAGCCCTGCTTCAAGACCGGGCGGTAACCCGCAGCCCATGCCTCCTCCGCACCCATGGCAAAAGTGAAATCACGCTTGTCTTTGTTCACCGCAGCGTCATGCCCAGGGCGGTGTGCCGTCGAAGGGTTGTCATAGGTGATCAACATGTCCACGATTGCACCAGCCGCAATGGTGTACAGCGATGCGCCATCCGGAAGTCCCTGGTGGTTCAACTCCACTGCTGAGTACTCGACACCGCCTGACTGCACCGAAGTAGCCTCCATCGACAACCCCGCGAAAACGTAGTTCAGCACGAGGTCGCCAGCATCAGGGTTTGCGACGACGAGCGACGCCGCGACCGGGTAGCCCACCCACCCGAACGTGGAGGCGTACACGCTCTCCTCGCCGTGGAGCATCGCACCACTCATGCTTGCAGCCGCGGGGAGGCCCGCGAGTGGTACAACGTGAAGCATGAAGTCAACGAGGGTGCGCGAAGTCCCAGAGCGTACGAGCACGGCGACCTGGTAGTAACCGGTGGGAAGAGGGCCCGTGACCGACGAGTTTGTCTCTACACGGACCTTGCCAGTCGAAGAAGACACGATTTGAAATTTGCTGAAAGGTGTGTAGACGCTGCTGGTCAGACCCATGTTGCTCGCACTCGCCACAGAGTAGATGAGATTGGCGTTCATGTTGTCGTCCAGCTCGTAGTTCGATGTACCGCCCGAGATTGCCTTGGGCGTCGCGCTACCCGGCACATACTGGTCGCGGGCCATGACGTAGAACGTGGGCTGCGCATCGTCAGTTTGATCGGCAGCCTGCGGGACGGTCACGATCGGTAGCGAACGCAGCGACGGCGCGTTGTCGCGGTCCGTCATGTCAACGAGCGTCAGCACCTTGTACATTTTGTTCGCGTTGCCCTCGAGCGACTCATCCCAACGGCAGCACCCGGCAAAAGACGCGGTCCAAGGCGTGTGCGAAAATGGCTGGTTCGCTTCCAACTGACCGGCGCTGCCAGCCTCGTACCTGCCGTGGAGAACGCGCGCGTCAGTTGACGCGTCATTGCTTCGGGCACGCTGCGGGACGACCTCAGCAGCCCTCAGCAGCCCCACCCTGGCCCTCTTCCCACCTTCTCAACCCCACCCTGGACGCGCACTCTCGGACGGTCTGAGCACTCCCTCAGCTACTGCCTCATGCCATGCGACATGGAAGACCTCTTGAGCTTTCGCCACTGCTCGGAGGGGGGGGACGAGTCTGGTGGTGGGGCATCACGAGTAGCCTGCCGGGTACTCCTTCTGAGCCTGCGCCTCGTACGGGCGTGCATATGTGTGACGGATGTGTGTGACACCCATCACCCAGTTCTGCTCGGAGGAGAACGCCGTGACGGTCACGTCCACGTAGTACTTGTGCCCGTCGCCAGTCTCGAACATGATTTCGGATGTGCCCTCGGTCGCAGCCTGCATGCCGGTCTCGTCTGCGAAGGTCAGGCCCGTAACGCGAAGAACGTCGCCCACAATAGGGTGCGATTCGAGATTGCGCGTAGGCCCATTCTCGGGCTGGTGCTGGTGCACGTAGACCCATTTGAAGTCGCGCCTCCAGCCGGTCACGAGTTCGAAGTCCACGGTGTTCGGCGCCGCGTCCTTGACGAGCTTCCAAGAAACGGACCCAAAGCGATACGAGCCCTCAACAGAACAGAGGGCTGCAAGAAGCAGCCCAAGGGCAAGCAGCCATCTACACTGCGCCATTGCGCGTGGAACGGCTCCCCCTCGACCAGCTGCTCGATCAGCCACGTGCCGCGCCGCTCCTGCCGAACGGAAGGTGGGGCATGAGCAACAGGCATTGCAGCGACCAAATCACGAGCGTTTCATAATACAAGCGGGTACGTGCTGCCAAGCCCTCCATGAAACCCCAGAAATCTGCTGGCTCGATAGCGCCCCAGCGCGCCAACTACGGAACAGGTAACCCCGATCAGGTTACTGCCAAGGCGAGCACAGCGCGTACTGTGCTGGCGGGACTGCTTGCAAGTCATATATCATGACGCGGTAGTGCCACGCAGAAACACTCCGGAAACGCCCCCACACCCGCATCTAGCCGCACGGACCGAAGTCTACCAGCCGAACAGTCAGACAGCTTTCACAGGGTATCCTGAGGCCAGTGTAGCGCGGTCCCACGCAGAAACGAGTCACAACCCCGGGAACCACGAGGTAAAACTGAATCGACACGCCAATGCGCTGCTCAACGTCCCGCCTGCTGCACAGAGCAGGGTCCTGGAGCATACCTCGCTTGGTGGATGAAGGCTTTCGGGGGCAACAGCCGCGAAAGGTTGGCCAATCCAAATGGTTGACTAAAAAGAAACCACCAGACCACTTTTGAGCCGAAGTCACAAATCGAAACAAACTCGAAAATCTTCGAGAGGGAGTTTGGGGCTCATCTGCGGTGGGAGCGCGGGGTTGGGGAGCTACATTGTCGCAGCATGGTGCCAGCACTGGCTACGGGCTTGCATGCATGTCCTGCTTTTGCTCTGGCACCGCCCGCAAATATGTTCGGGGCAGTGCACCTGTTTGCAGCGACTATCGCGTGTATTGTGGGACCCGAGCGGCCCCTGATGTTGCAACAACTGCCCTTGCGGCCAGCCATTGTGCGGACCAGGGGCGGGGGCAGGACGCCTCGCCTTAGAGTGATGTGCTCTGACTTCAATGCCATCTCTTTTGGATCGTCGAGGATCCGGGGCATTGGGTCTGGGTTGCAGATGTTGGGCAGCAGGCTGAACGAGAGAAAACTCGGAGGGTGGCGGGCAGTAAACACGGCCATCGCAGCTGCACCAGATGGAGATGCCGGAGGGGATGGCCAAGGATTGCGTGAGCAGCCCGATGAACTTGTCCGGCCGTTCGAGTGCGCGACGTGCGGTAAGGCATACACCACGGCGTACTCGCTTCGGCGGCACATGGCGAAGCACGGGGTCAATGCAAAGGCAGAAAACGAAACTAAGCGCCCGCGGAGTGTCATTGCCAGCGGAGCAGCACCGGTAGCCTCGAGAAGGCAGTTGTCGGACTCTGCGGCGGCGCGGAAGAAGCTTTCGGGGAGAGCAACCGCCGCGCTGCAGCTGCACCTCGAGCTTGGTCTGGAAGGCGAAGGCGATCAATTGGGGAGGAGGAGCGAGGCAACGGAGAGGTCAGAAATTACAGAAACTGACAGCGAGGAAGTCGTGACCGAGGGAGAGGCCGACGTGCCGGTTGTGGGGCGCACCCGAAGCCAACGGGGCATGCTTTCATCAGGCGTCGGTGCAGGGGACCTGCCTTCACCACGCGGTGCAAAGCCTGGTGAGGGAAAGGACGGTCGAGTCGTGGAGGTCGTGGTCATGAACATTGACGGTGCTTCGCGCGGAAATCCGGGACCGGCTGCATTTGGGGTGATGTCCCCTTCCGTGTGCAGTGAGGCGTGCTTGCCGTCCAGAACGGTTTGTAGCAGGGTGGGTGGCGGGCGGCAGGGTGGCTGACACGACGCTGGCTCTGTGAGCAGGTGAGTATCCGCGATGGCGAAGGCAGGAAAGTCCGAGACATAGCCAAGGAGATAGGGATGGCGACTTGCAACGAGGCGGAGTGGAACGCGTGCATCTGGGGGCTGCGCGCAGCAATCTCTCTCAAGGCGACCAAGGTGCTGGTGCGCTCGGACTCCAAGCTCGTCGTGAACCAGATACAGGGGGAGTGGAAGGTGAAGCAGCCGCACCTGCAGATCCTGCACCAAGAGGCGCACGGCATTGCCTCGAAGCTGCGCAAAGCTGGCGGCGGACTCGTGGTGAAGTGGGTCCCGCGCGAGCGCAACACATCCGCAGACAAGCTGGCCAATTACGCGCTCGACCATGGCAGTCGCGTCTGGGAGCACCCTTACTGAAAGGGTGAGGATGGGCGATCCTGCTCCCGCCCTATCACGCACACACGCACGCGCCGCCGTCTGCTCGGCCCGCATTCTGTGAGAGTGCCTGAGGCCAGGCTGAGGCCAAGCGACCGCGGCAGTCGCGCCCAGGGGGAAGGAACGCAGCCCAGTGATGAGATAAGGCGAACGGACGTGTGTGTGCACCTATTGTTTTAAAGCGTAGTCTACTGAACACGCACAACTCACCACTCATCCTCGGGCGTGTACCCTTTCAGAGGGCTCCCACCGCATTTGAGCATGTACACGCGGTCAGTCTCGTACACCGGCATGAAGAACTTGGCCCACCTGGTGCGAGCATAACACGGGCGTGAGCACAAGGGCACACAAACTGAGCGCGCCCGCGCAGCTAGCGGCCCACGGTCCGGGCCACCCGGGGAAAGGAGGGAAGATCACCCGTCGTCCTCTGCCTGAAGCGTGTCGGCTTCCCCTACGGCGATCGACCCGACCGTTCCCTCGCAGCCGAACGTGGCCATGAGCTCGTAGTGCAGGCAGCGCCCGTCCTTGGTCCGGATGCCTCCCGCAACGCCACCACCCTGCACTGCGCCCACGTCCGATGCTGCACCGCCCAGGGCAGCTTTACTCCCGGGAGCGCCTTCGCGGCACTTGCCCACGCCCAACCGCGGTTTGAAGACGTATGCGGCGTCTGCGCAGTCGCCCGCCAAAAGCAGATGAGGTGGGCCACCCTGTCCCTTCATCGAGCGGTGCGGGTGGAAGGGATACACGAAGCCAGGCGCGCCGGGATTGATCCCGATGCGCTTCACGCGGAAGCCGGACGCGAGCGTCGTGCGCTCCCATACGTTGATCTCGCGCCCAGGCATCAAGCCTACGGCAGTCTGCACGAGCCCCGACAGAGCGCGCGCCCACACCGAGCTGACAGCAACCACGTCCTTGTACGTGCCCAGCGCTACGGTCTCGAACTCGGCCATGTCCAGCGCGCCGTCCGCATCCACGTCCGCCTCGACGCACATGGCCGTGAGCTCAACGTCCGTGTCCTGCGCGCCGAGCTCTCGCAGTGCACGGAGCACCTCGGGCGTCTGCAGCACCGCGCGCCCGCTGGCCTGCTCGCGGAAGACGGAGCGCGCCGCGCGGCGGAACTGTACGACGGGGTCCAACGACTCGAGCGACTCGTCGACGGCGGTGCGCGCGGACGCGAGCCCGCGGATCGCCTGGCCGAAGAGGCGCGAGCCGAGATCCGGGGCGGGCACACCTCGGTCGCGGAGGATGCGATCCCAGTTGCGCGTCTGCAGCGAGTCGCACACCTTGGTGAACTCCTCAAAGTCGATCGAGCCCGAGCCGTCCCAGTCGGCCTGCGCAAACATCGCCTGGATCTCGTCGTGCGTCGCCTCCACCTCCAGCGACGTCAGCGCCTGCTCCAGCTCGGAAATACTCAGCCCGCCGGAGCCGTCCCTGTCAATCATGTCGAAGATCGCGCGTAGGCGCACGCGATTCCCCGTCCGGCGGCCCTCCCCCGGTGCCTTGGCGGCGCCCTCCTTCTCGCCGAGGAGGGAGCTCGGAATGCGGTACGCAAAGAGGCTCCCCCCCGCCACGGTCTCGTCCTCCGCAAGCGCCCGCGCGTCTTTAGGCGTGGGCATGTTGGCGTAGCTCCACGTCTTCTGCCCGGTGACCCACCCGAGCGGCGAGCTGCGCTTCTCCGCAGGAAGGTACTCGTGCGTCGTGACGAGCAGGTGCGAGCGCGGGCCATCCAGGTCTGCCACCACGACCGAGTACGCGTACCCGAGCTTGTCGTCGATAACCTCGCGATGCACCACGCGCGGGCAGCGCTCGCGCTCGTCCCACTCGAGCGCGTGCAGAGTGAGGCGCTGCGAGAAGAACTCGGCGGCCAGCACCTCGACCGTGCCGTCGTCGGGGTTCAGGTCCACCACCTCGAACATCACGTCCGGGCCCTGCGCGAGCACCGTCTCGCGCCACGGGAGGTTGAAGTCGGAGAGCGGGGACGGCGTGTCGGGGAGCTCGAGCCAGACCAGCTCGCCGAGCGCCTCCTGGAAGGGATTCATCGGCTTGCACGCGCGCGCCGTGAGCACCCCGCGGTGCCCGTTGATGTTGAGCGTCACCGCGCGGTGATAGAACCAGCCACCCGCCTTCTGCGGCGAGATGCGCGCGACGCGCTCGCGCTTCCCGCCAGGGTCCGCGACGAGGAAGACGCCGCCGTCGTTCTTGCCCGGGACGAGGAAGCCGTCGGCGACGAGGATCGCGCCACCCTTCACGCTCGGCACCGCGCCCTCCGGCACGTGCTCAACTGCGTTGGGCCACGCGAAGTCGGCCCCGACGCGCCGGGCCTCGCGCGTCCCCGTGAGGTCGATCCCGACCACGGACCCCGGGCGCGCCATGCCGAAGTTGGTGACCCACAGGCGCTGGAGCTCGTCACGAGCGACGGGCGGGAGCAGGTGCATGTACGACGGGCAAGAGAGCCGCAGCTCGCCGAGTATCGTGAAGTGCGGCGGCGGCGGCGCTGTCTCCTTGGAGAGATACGTGTCGCTCGGCAGCGTCAGGATCGGCGGCGAGAGCGGGACCGGGCCCTTCCCAAGCGCTCGCCGCAGCGTTTCGTTCACAAAAACGTCCGAGCCAACCTGCAGCTTCCGCGTCTTGTCATCGATCCCCGTAACAATCCGCACATGCAGGGCATCGCACGTGTCCTCAAGAGTTGGCCACGCCAGACCCTTGACAGGCCCGCTCGAGGTCACACTGGTCGTGCTCTGCGCTGGCACGGGATCGCTCGTTCCTCCAGACGCACTTCGCTCCGAAATCAACATGCGGCAGCCGCGGAGCGCCCTACCACGTGACAAAAACATGCCCTTGGACCTTGCATTGCATAGTCTGCGGGTATGCTGGCTGTCAGTGCCGAGCAATGCCGAGCAAGGTGTCGCGCTGAACGCTGCTGAAGATCCCGTGAGCCCTTGATGCGGCGGCAAGTCAACGACCACCAACCCAGCGTGAATACCGAGGAATGCCTGGAGCCATAGCCACCGAATCTGCGCGATTGGGCGCATCGCGCAGGGCAGCAAAGCTCGGCTAGTCAGCAATCACGATTCTTGCGCCCCAGCCATCTTGAACGTCTTTGGCTCAAAGGAACAATCCAGCCTGCTTCCTTCCCCAAGAGGCGGTCCTTTGTCAACAGAGACGACCGAGACCCGAAAGTACTCCCGAACCACCCAGCAGCCGCGCCCAGTGCCGCCCTTGCGTGTCAGTCCGGGCCTGCCAGCTGTTTGTGACCTTGGGGCTTTGGGGGGGCCAAGTAAAGGGTGTCTTCCTTGAGCGAGGCACATAATTAGGACCGTCTCACACGAAACGGTCCCCATTTCCACGTAACGCTGGGAACTTCGCGACCGCCACAAGCAGAAGGCCCTCGGCCCTCTCCACAGCTCTACAGCGCTGTACAGCTAACGAAGAATGAGCCGCACGATCCTCGGTCTTCTTGCGCTACCTGCGCTGGCTGGTAATTTCCCGAGAATCGCTCTTTAGGATCACACTTTTGCCTACAAGGTAGTCGATCCGAAACGGAGGAATGGAGGCTGAGCGGCCACACAAGTGATTTACACGCTGCTCTAGAGCAGTTTTGCTTCACCGTTCGCCGTGATTGCGATTATTCCTGGCCAAGTCCAGTAGCTGTGGTGCCGCTGTACGTGATTACTTGAACCGCCGCTCGAACACGAGGGTTCGAAAGTCTTGCAACGCGAAGGTGGATTCTCTGCTGTTGACGCTGCGCGCCCCCTTCCGCAGCGATGGCACCGCCCGCCATCCCCGGCAAGATCAAGCTCACGTACTTCAACATCGAAGGGTCAGTAATGCCTCCACGCGCCAAATACCCTGCCCTCTGCGCCGAACTCGCTCTGAAGCTGAAGAGTCCGTCCTTCCCGCAGCGCCGCTGAGCCCGCGCGAATCTGCTTCCGCATGGCTACCCCCCCCATCAATTTCGAGGACGAGCGTATCGACTTCGCCGGATGGACCGTGCGATTCCCGCCCGACACACGCGCCCAGCGCCTTCCCTATTGATGCGAGTCCTCACGCCCACTTCGCCCGGTCCTGTGCGTTCGCAGGAGATGAAGCCAAAGACGCCCGCGGGAGCTCTCCCGATCCTTCAGATTGACGACAAGCCGGCGGTGTGCCAGTCAGGCGGGATCTTCCGCTTCGCGGCCCGCCTCAGCGGCCACATGCCGGATGATCCGTTCGAGGCTCTCCAGGTCCGTGCGCAGCCCCGGGCGCGCGCGAGCGTTCCCCGGGCGGACCGGTTCGCCAGCGCAGTCAAGACGCAAGCAACTCCTCTCTTCTTCGTGCTCAGGTGGAGGAAATCATCGGGCTGGTGGAGGACATGCAGAAGGAGCTGCAGCCGAGCATGACGCTGGGGCGGTACCCCGAGAAGCTCGGGCACTTCGACGCGGCGCCCGGGAGCGACGCGGTGAAGGCGATGCAGGTCAAGCTGCCTTTCAACACCGACTTCCTTACGCCTCATGTTGTCTAGCCTACGGGAGGAGGGACGAGGCGTGTCCGGTTAGTACGGGAGGAGGGACAAGGCGTGTCCAGTCAGTACGGGAGGGAAGGGGGGGGGCCTCCTTACGCCTCATGGAGTGCCTAATCTCAGAGATGCAGGTCAAGCTGCGCGGGGCACTCACCGCGGACGACGGCGGCTTCACGCGGTTCGCGCGCGTGCTCGAGGGCCGCGTCGGCGCGAGCGGCTGGTTCGTCGGCGACCGCCCTACCGCCGCGGACATCCGTATGTTCACGCAGGTGCGTTAGCGGCCCTCGCCACGCCCCCCCAACCACCCCCATCCCCGCAGCACAACTCTAGCAAGGAGGATTGACGCCCTTGGTACCGCCCGATTCAAGTGGACTGCCGAGCGCTGCCTGCCACGGAACTCACCCTCCCGGCTGGGCCCGCCCGGCGGCAGATGTCTGCGCTCAAGCGGGGCATGCTCGAGGGCATCCCCGCCGACTGCTTCGCCCCGTGCGCCCCCTCCCCAGAGGAACGACACCCTGCGTGCGGACTAGGGACGTTTTCAATCCCCAACGCGCGCGGGGCAGCGGGCGGGCGGTGGATGCGGTGCTCCCGTGGCGCTCCCGCGGCGCGCGTGTCACGCACGGCGCGGCGCTGCGCTCAGGTACCCTAAGCTGGAGGCGCTTTACGAGAAGCTCTCCCAGATACCGGGCGCGGTGCTCGCCAAGGCATAGGCGCGCGGCGGCGCGCGGCGCCCGCGGGGCTGCGCGCGGCGGGCCTAGATCGCTGAGAGGCCCGTGCGGGCGTCGGCGTTGAAGGACGCGATCTTGCGCTTCTTGCCGTCCCACGTGGGCCCGGCGCCGGGCATCCCGAGCTGCGGCCGGACCCCCGCAGCCACCTGCTGCTGCTCGCGCATGCGCTTGCGCACCCCGCCTCCGCTCTTGTTGGTGAAGGAGCGCTTGTGCTGCTGGTCGCGCTCGCGCTCGCGGCGGCCCGCCTCCTTGATCCGCTTCGGCGGCTCGCGGAGCGCAAACGACGCCGCCACGTGCCCGACGTGCAGCGCTTTCGGGTGGAAGATCTGCGCGCGCGCTCGCCGACTGCTCAGCACACGATCCACTGTCCGAGTCCTCCCCACACTCCTCGGGTCTTCTTATACGATGATGATAAGACGTCCTCTTGTACAATGAGGTTTAGAGGGCGGGACCTGCTTGTTGGCGCGCGAGTGGGTGGAGTAGGCGCGGATGAAGGAGGTATACGCGTCGCGCGCGAGCTCCGCCACCTGCGGGGGGATGAAGCGGTGGTAAGGGGTTGTTGGCGCCGCGCGGCCCAGGCGCGGCCCCCCTGCTTTCGGGGGGGGGGGGGGGGGGGGGGGGGGTTTTTGGTTCTCCCCCCCCCCCCCCCCCCCCCCCGGGGGGGGGCTCTACACACTCTTCTCTCTTGGAGCGGCTGGTCCGCCCGACGCGCAGCGGAGAGGCGCGGCGAAGCGGGGGGCGCATGCACACGCCCCGCGCGCGCGCAACATCTCGGTGGGTGCGCACAAAGACACGGGTCGGGCGCAGGTCGGCGAGGGGGGGGATGGGACCTCCGGGACGGTCGCGACGATGTCCTCCAGGCCGCGCTGCAGCGCGAGCATGTCCTCCTCGCTGCGGTCGCGCGAGCCGCCGCCGCGCCCGTGCGCAGCGCCGCGCTTGAGGACCGTGCGGAGCGCGTGCTCGGGCAGCGGGGTGAGCCGCAGGCCGTGCTCGGCGAGCCGCTTGACGTAGGGTTCCTCGTGCGGCATGAGGAAGAGGAGCGCGTCGCCCTCCGTCGTCATGCGCGCGGTGCGGCCGCAGCGGTGCACGTACTCCTCCACGTCCTGTGGAGGGTCGTACTGGATGATCCAGTCGATGCGCGGGAAGTCGAGCCCGCGCGCCGCCACGTCGGTGCACACGAGGACGGCCCGGTGCGAGCCGGTGAAGGAGAAGAACGCTGCAGTGCGCTCCTTCTGCGGCATGTCGCCGTGCAGCGAGTGCACGGGGAGGTTCAGCAACGCGGTCCCGCCGGCCTCCTCCTCGTCCTCGGAGTCCGCCTCGTGGTCGACGTCGCCCGTGTCGCCCTTCCACCCCGCCGGCAGCACCGCGCGCGCGAGGAGGTACGAGAGACACTTCACCTCCGCGACGGAGCTGACGAACACAATCGCCTTGCAGTTGCGCGTCGAGGGCACTGAGCGCTGGCGCAGGAACGCGCAGAGTGCCAGGAGCCGCCGCTTGCACGGCGCGACCATGAAGTGCTGCCGCAGCTTGCTCGGGAGCTCGAACTGGCGCACCCCACCCACCACCCGCGCCGGAGCGGCGTCCTCGATCCCACCGCCCTCCTTGGTCCCGTCGTCCGCGTCCGAAGCCAGCACAGGGTTCGCGAGCTGCGTGTGCGCCAGCTCCCGCACCTTCTTGTCGAGCGTCGCCGAGACCAGCACCGTCTGCGCCGCGCCGCGCGGTCGGCTGCCGCGGCAGCGCACCGCGGTGTGTTTGTATGTTTGTGTGATAGTGTGATAGTGTGATTGTAAGATTGTGTGTGTGTGTGTGTGTGTGTGTGTGTGTATGTGCGTGTGTGCGTGTGTGCGTGCGTGCGTGCGTGCGTGCGTGCGTGCGTGCGT
>ENA-UOXV01001314-UOXV01001314.1-marine-metagenome-genome-assembly--contig:-NODE-1314-length-34936-cov-40.273473_pt1 | contig 34936 bp, 29 predicted proteins | sample MGYA00238165_ERZ766961 | MGnify/ENA primary metagenome ERZ766961 (study PRJEB28924, sample SAMN03173240) | marine metagenome | biome: Marine; feature: Water; material: Subsurface seawater | place: North... | reverse complement strand
AGATGAATTTGCGGCTTATTTAAATGAAGCTAAGAAAGAAACGCCTTCTAACGATGGCTTCATGATGAATAATAATAAAATTGACGATGAGTCATCATTTGAAGATATTTCACAGACTTTGTTAAACGATGAAGATTGATTTATCTAAATAGTTTTACATATAATAAATAATTCATATATTTAATATATAAATTATTTATTATAGAAAAAATATATATCAAATGAATCTGACTGCTAATAAGCTTTATAATAAAATTTCAAAATATGATAGCTTTGCCTCAAAAGAAGTTATAAATAAAGCATTTATTATATCAAAAAAGGCTCATGCTAATCAGTATAGATCTAGTGGTGAACAATATTTTACTCACCCTTTAGCTGTTGCTAATGTTTTGATAGATATGAAATTGGACTCCTCTACTATAATAACAGCATTGCTTCATGATGTGGTAGAAGATAGTGATGTCTCATTAGACTTAATAAAAAATGAATTTGGCGAAGAAATTTCAAAATTAGTTGACGGAGTTACCAAATTATCAAGATTGGATATAAGGTTTGGATCAGCACAAGCTGAAAATTTTAGAAAGCTCCTTTTAGCATCGTCTGATGACATAAGAGTTCTTTTAGTAAAGTTAGCCGATAGACTTCATAATATTAGGACTATAAAGGGAATTCAAAATGATAAAAAAAGGTCAAGAATTTGTTATGAAACGCTAGAAATTTTTGCACCTTTAGCAGAACGTCTTGGAATAAATGCTATTCAAAGAGAATTAGAGGATCGTTGTTTTGCAGAACTTAAGCCAGAAACAAGAGACTCTATTTTAAAAAGACTAAAATTAATTTATTCTCAGGATGAGTTTAATATTCCTATTATCACAAAAGAATTGGAAACGTTTTTAAAAAAAAACAACATAAATTGTATGATTTCAGGTCGAGTCAAAAGTAGCTATTCTATTTGGAAGAAAATGCAATTCAAAAATTTGAGTATGGATCAATTGTCTGATATTATGGCTTTTAGAATAATAGTAGATGATGTTAATGAATGTTATACTACTCTTGGCTTACTTCATCAAAAATATTCAGCTATTATGGGTAGGTTTAAAGATTATATATCTGCGCCAAAACGAAATGGATATCAATCGCTTCATTCAAGTTTAATTGGTCCAAAAAAAACAAGAATTGAAGTTCAAATTCGAACATCTGTCATGAATGAATTTGCTCTTAATGGAGTAGCGGCGCATTGGATTTATAAAGAAGGTGGTAAATCATCAGAGACAATTAGATATAAATGGGTGAGGGAACTTATTCAGGTTTTAGAAGAAAGTAGTGAACCAGAAGAGTTTCTAGAAAACACTAAATTAGAAATGTATAATGATCAGGTTTTTAGCTTTACCCCTAAAGGTAATTTAATAATTCTACCAAAAGGTGCAAATGCTGTTGATTTTTCCTACGCTGTTCATTCAGAAGTTGGTAATGCTGCTGTTGGAGCAAAAATTAATAATAAAAACAGATTGATAACTACAGAAATTAAAAATGGAGATCAAGTTGAAATCTTAACATCAAAAAATGGTTTTCCAGATCCAAAATGGGTTGATAGTTGTATTACTGGAAAAGCTAAATCAGGCATAAAACGATTTATAAAAAATAGAGAAATTAAAGAATTTTTGCACCTAGGAACTGCTTTACTTCAAAAAGAATATAGGCAACAGAACAAAAGGATGCATGAAAAAAGTTTGATTAAAGTCATTAATGAATTTGGTCTTTCTGACTTGCAAGAATTATTAATTGAAATTGGTAAAGGTAATATTAATTCAAGAAACGTAATAACTTTCTTGTATCCTGATAAAAAAAAGGTGTCGCCAACCTTACCATCATTAAAAAAACCTTCGTCTCATGATAGTGTTAAACTGAAGGGAGTTATCCCAGGAATGGCAATTCATTATGCTCATTGTTGTCACCCATTACCTGGTGAAAGAATTGTGGGAATTGTTACTACAGGAAAAGGAATTACTGTTCATGCGTTAGATTGTTTCTCACTTGAAAAATTTAACGATATGCCAGAAATGTGGCTTGAAATATCTTGGGAAAGAGAGGGTGACACTTTTCACAAAGGAAGTCTAGTAACAGTGCTAGCCAATGAACCAGGAAGTTTAGCAGAAATAACCAAAATAATTAGTACTAACAATGGTAATATTTCTAATATTCAAGTAATATCTAGGGATATAGATTTTTATAAGTTCAATATAGATTTAGAAATAAAAAACATTAATCATTTAAATCAGATAATAGCGGCAATGAGATTGTCACAATTTGTTGAGAATGTTGAAAGAGGCAAAGATTAGGAAAATTTTGTTAAATAAAATTTTTTATTATCCTAAATTATTAATCAAAAAGGTAGAGAGGCTTATTTACTTTTATAAATTGAAATTAGCTCGCTTACCAGCCTCCTCTTATGCAATTGCTTCAGGTTTTGCATGTGGTTCAATGGTTTCATTCACCCCACTTTTGGGTTTTCATTTTTTATTAGCTATATTTTTTGCTTTTCTTATCAGAGGCAATGTTATTGCATCTTTGATTGGAACATTCATTGGTAACCCATTAACTTTTCCATTTATTTGGAGTTTAATTTATAATGTAGGAATTTTTATAACATCAAAAAATCAACGAATTTTAAATTCAGAGATTAGTATTGATATGATTTTAAATCAAACTTACGAAATCTTTATTCCCATGTTAATAGGAGGAGCTATTATATCATTTCCAATATGGTTAATAACATTTTTAGTTACGTATAGCTTTGTTTCATCTTATAAAAAATCAAAAGCTAAGAAAAAATTACATAATAACTCAAAGGATATATAATTTGATTAACAACATTCGATTGGGAGTTAATATTGATCACGTGGCGACATTAAGAAACGCAAGAGGTGGTAATGATCCTCAAATCACTAGAGCTGCAATAATAGCTGAAAATGCAGGTGCAGATTTAATTACTGTTCACGTAAGAGAAGATAGAAGGCATGTAAATGAAAATGATTTAAAATCTATATTAAGCGTTATCAAAATACCACTTAATTTAGAAATAGCAGCAAACCCTGATATGATAGAGATCGCAAATAGATATAAACCACATTCAGTATGTTTTGTTCCGGAGAATAGGAAAGAAATAACTACTGAAGGGGGATTAGATGTAAGTAAAAATTTTAACAAGCTTGAAAAACTTGTTAAAGATGAACTAGATAATGATATTAATGTTACTCTTTTTATTGACCCTGATAAAGACCAAATAATTGCAACTAAAGATCTTGGGATAAAAGTTGTTGAGCTTCATACAGGAGCATATGCTGAAGGATTCGGTATGCAATTAAATTTAGAGACTGAACTAAATAAAATTAAAGAGGCTGTCCAAATAGCAAATGATTTTAATATTAATTGCCATGCAGGTCATGGCTTGAATTTTGAGAACGTTTCTTTAATTGCATCTATTCCTAATATAAAAGAGTTAAATATTGGCCATTTTTTAATTAGTGATGCAATCTTTAATGGATTAGAAAATTCTATTTTTAAAATGAAAAAGATTATTAAAGAATCTACCATATGATATTTGGAATAGGTACAGATATTCTTGAAATTTCGAGAATAGATAAAATTTTAAAAAAATATAATCAAACATTTGTGGGTAGAATTTTTGGCACTAATGAAATAAAAATCATTGAAAACAAATCAAAAAACATTAGCTTGTTTTTAGGTAAGAGATTTGCGGCTAAGGAAGCTGTTTGGAAAGCTCTAAGTCCAAAAAGAGGTGATGGTTTGGTTTTTAAAGAAATAGAGATTCTTAATAACCTAAATGGAAAACCATATTTATTTTTTTCAGGTCGTACTCAAAAATATATTATGAACAAAGAAATAGAACTCAATAATAAACTTATATTTGATATCTCTATTTCCGATGAACCCCCATATGTTTTAGCTTTTGTTGTGATTTCTCTTGCTCCATTAGTTTAGGTGATGCATAAGGTAAATGTTAATATCAAAGACATTTTTAGGAGTTAATTTATGAGTGTTTCAAAAAGTAATGGTAAAAACTCGTTAAGAGAACTTTTAAAAACTCTTATGGTGGCGGGCTCTATAGCAATTGTCTTTAGATCTATTTTTTTTGAACCATTTAATATCCCATCAGGCTCCATGATACCTACATTACTTGTAGGTGATTACTTGTTTGTTTCAAAATATTCATATGGATATTCTAAATACAGTTTCCCCTTTGGTATTGCTCCAATTGAAGGAAGAATTTTTGATAATTCACCAAAAAGAGGAGATGTAATCGTTTTTAGAAAACCAGGTGACGAGAGTATTGATTATATAAAGCGTCTTGTTGCATTACCAAATGACACCGTTCAAGTTAAAAAAGGAATTTTATTTGTTAATGGTAAACCTGTTGAAAGAATTAAAACAAATATAGGTTTTAAATTTCAAAATGGTTATGGAGACGAGAAAATTTTTATTCAATATAAAGAAAAATTTGAAGGTTCCAAATTTCACTATATTATTGAATCCAGTGATACAGACCCTTTTGACGACACAATTGAATTTAAGGTACCTAAAGATAATTTTTTCTTTATGGGTGATAATAGAGATAATAGTAGAGATAGTAGAACTCCTGAAGTAGGATTTGTTCCAAAAATAAATTTGATTGGTAAAGCACAGATTATATTTTTCTCGCATAATAGTTCAGCTTCATTTTTTGAATTCTGGAAATGGCATAAATCTATAAGGTTTGAAAGAATTGGTAAGGCTATTGAATAGTGTTGATTAATGATCTTCAAAAAAAAATCAATTATAAGTTTAAAGATATTAATTTATTAAAAGAAGCTTTGGTTCACTCGAGTTACGTACCAGAAAATTCTCAAAAAAACATTAAAAATTATGAAAGATTAGAGTTTCTTGGAGATAGAGTGCTTGGATTAGTTCTTGCAGAATATTTTTTTAAACTATTTCCTGATGCTAATGAAGGAATGTTAAATAATTATTTACAAAGATATGCAAATCAAAATGCTTTAGCTGAATATGCAATAAAAATTAATTTATCTGATTTTATTAAGTTTCAAAAAGGTGATAGTTTAGAGTTTAATAAATCAGTTTTGAGTGATGTTGTTGAGTCAGTTATAGCTTCAATTTATTTAGATACAGGTTTTAACAGTTCTAAAAACTTTATTATAAATCAAATAATAGATATTGATTTAATTAACTCAGAACCAACTAAACATCCTAAATCACTTCTTCAAGAATATTCTCTGAATAAATATAAATGTTTACCAAAATATACTATTATAAATAAAACTGGCACTGACCACAAACCAAAATTCATGGTTTCAGTTAGTATTGATAAAATTAACAAAGTAGTGTCTGAAGGTTCAAGTTTAAAGAATGCAGAAGAAGCTGCCGCCTTAAAATTATTAGGTGTTCTAAAGATTTAATTTATGGATTATGGTGGTTAAATTTTATTTTGGAAAATAGACTTAAAAATAGATCAGGGTTTGTTAATATATTGGGAGTCCCGAATTCCGGAAAATCAACTTTACTCAATAAGTTAGTTGGCAGAAAAGTCTCTATTGTCTCACATAAGGTCCAAACTACAAGATTTTGTGTCAAAGGTTTGAGCGTTTGTACTCTTGAAGATCATTCACAATCACAAATAATTTTTATTGATACCCCAGGAATTTTTGCTGCAAAGAGAAGGTTAGACAAAGCTATGGTATCTGCTGCTTGGTCAGAATTGAAATATTCTGATAAAGTTGTTTTTATTCATGATATTTCTAAAAACAGATTGAATGACTACAGTATAGAAGTTATTGAAAATATTTTTAAAATCCATTCTAATGTTATTTTAGTTCTGAATAAGATAGATTTGTTATTAAAAGATAAACTTCTCGAGAGAATAGCTGAAATCAAAAAAAAATTTGACTTTGAAAAAATATTTTTAATATCAGCAAAAAATGGAAGTGGATGTGAAGATTTAAAATTATTCTTAGCTAATGCAATGCCAATACATCCTTTTATGTATGATGCAGGTACAATATCAGATTTACCACAATCTTTGTTAGCTTCAGAAATAACTAGAGAAAAATTATTCAATTTATTAAATAAAGAGCTACCTTATAATTTGATGGTTGAAACTGAGAAATGGACAGTTAATATTGATAATAGCATTCGTATAGAGCAAACCATATATGTTAATAAAGATAGTCATAAACCAATAGTATTAGGTAAATCAGGTAAAAATATTAAAAGGGTCGGTTCATTGGCTCGTGAAGAATTACAAGAGTTATTAGGCTGTAAAATTCACCTTTTTTTATTTGTAAAATTTAAAAAAAATTGGATGGATGACCCCTCTAAATACTCATCAATTGGTTTGGATTATAATGCCTGAATGGAGAGATAAAGGCATAGTGTTATCTGTTAGAAAGTATGGTGAAAAAGGAATTATAGCAAATCTTCTTACTTTAGAGCATGGAAGGCATTTAGGTTGGATTACTAATTATAACAAAAAAAATATAGCTTCTCATGTACAGCCTGGAAATTTAGTAGATATTTTTTGGAAATCTAGGTTAATTGAGCAAATGGGTAATTTTAAAATTGAATTGATTTCATCTGTTGTAGGAAAAATATTAGATGATAAAGTTAAATTACAAGCCATCTTCTCAATTTGCACATTATTAGAAAAAGTTTTACCAGAAAGACAAAAGTATTCTGAAGTTTTTAATGCAACTCAGGCTTTTATTAACCTTTTATTAATAGATGATAAAAACTCTCAAAATATGTGGGTTGAGGGATACGTGAAATGGGAAATAGGGCTTTTATCTTCAATAGGCTTTTCTCTAAATTTGAATGAATGTGCTGTTACAGGAAAAAAAAATAATCTTTATTTTGTAAGTCCTAAAACTGGAAAAGCAGTATCTAAAGAAGGAAGCGGTAAATTTGCTCCAAAGCTACTTTTATTACCCAGGTTTCTTGGTGGAGAGGATTTAATTGGTTCAAACTTCAATCAAGATATTATAGCTGGGTTAAAAATCACTTCTTATTTTTTTAAAAATAAATTATTAATATCAATTAATGATCAATCAAACACTTATTTACCTAATGCTAGAAATAGATTAATTGAAATGATTGAAAAACTTTAATTATATCAGAGTATTATACATGGATAACACCGAAATAAATGAAAAAAATATTAATCTAACAAGTTTTTCTAAAGCAATTTCAGAACGATATTTGTCATATGCACTTTCTACAATCACCTCAAGATCTCTGCCAGATGTACGAGATGGTTTGAAACCTGTGCATAGGCGGGTTTTATTTGCTATGCGTCAACTTAAGTTAAATTATAATCAAGGTTATAAAAAATCTGCAAGAGTTGTTGGTGATGTCATGGGAAAATTTCATCCTCACGGCGATGGTGCTATTTATGACTCAATGGTAAGAATGGCTCAAGATTTTGCATTAAGGTACCCGTTAGTTGATGGCCAGGGTAACTTTGGTAACATTGACGGCGATAACGCAGCAGCTATGAGATACACTGAAGCACGAATGACTAAAGCCGCTGAATTACTACTTTTAGATATAGATCAAAATACTGTTGATTTTAGAGTTACTTACGATGACGAAGGGGAAGAACCAGTGGTTTTGCCTTCTGCATTTCCAAACTTATTAGCAAATGGTTCACAAGGGATTGCAGTTGGAATGGCAACATCAATTCCCCCTCATAATATTTCTGAATTATCTGACGCTTTATTACATTTAATAAAATTCCCTAATGCATCAGATAGTACTATTTCTAACTTTGTTAAAGGACCTGACTTTCCTACAGGAGGCATTCTTGTTGAAGCAAAAGAGTCTATTGAACTATCTTATAAAACAGGTAAAGGCGGATTTAGACTTAGAGCGAGATGGAATATTGAAAAACTTAAGGCTGGACAATGGCAAATCATAGTAACTGAAATACCCTACCAAGTTCAAAAAAGTAGGTTGTTAGAAAAAATTGCAGAACTAATGGAAAGTAAAACATTACCAATGTTATCTGATATTAGAGATGAGAGTACAGAAAGTGTAAGATTAATAATTGAGCCTAAAAGCCGAAATTTATCGCCTGAAATGGTTATGGAAACACTGTTTAAAAAAACTGATTTAGAAACTAAAGTTTCATTAAATTTAAATGTAATAGATGAAAAAAATGTACCTGGCGTTAAATCTCTTAAAGAAGCGTTAAAATGTTGGTTAGACCATCGACAAATTATTCTTCAAAGGAAAAGTAAGCATAGACAAAAATTAATTGAAAACAGAATTAATATTTTAAATGGTTATATAACTGTATTTTTAAATCTAGATAAAGTTATTCAAATCATAAGAGAAGAAGATAAACCTAAAGAAGTTCTAATTTCTTATTTTTCTATTAATGAAATTCAAGCCAATGCAATTTTAGACATGAGATTGAGGTCTTTAAGAAAATTAGAAGAAATTGAATTAAAAAAAGAGTTAAATCAATTACAAAACGAATTAAACAATCTTAATAATCTCTTATTAAATTCTGAAGAGCAATGGAAAATTATATATTCAGACATTAAAAATCTAAAAAAGGAATTTTTGGACATCTCAAATAGAAAAACAGATATTGGAGTGATGCCTGAGGTTGAAGATTTTAATGAAGATCAATTTATTGTTAAAGAACCAATAACAGTGATTTTATCAGAACAAGGATGGGTAAGAACACAAAAAAATCATATAGAGGACACTATAGAACTTAAATATCGAGAAGGTGATAAGGAAAAATTCAGAATACATGCTTTAAGTACTGATAAAATTATTTTCTTTGCTGATAATGGAAGAGTTTTTTCAGTTTCTGCAAGTAAATTACCATCTGGCAGAGGTTTTGGAGAACCTATTTCTCTAACTATTGACTTAAAAGCTGATACAAAAATTATATCTTGTTTTCCTTTTTTTGATGGAAATGTCATTATAGCATCCGACACAGGGCATGGCTTTAAGACTCAGACTAAAAGTTTGATAGCGCAAACTAAATCTGGAAAACAAATTATAAATGTTAAAGGAGAAAACAAAGCTAAGCTGTGTAAAAAAATTGATGGAAATACAATTGCAGTTGTCGGTAATAATAGAAAACTGATTGTTTATTCTATTAAAGAAATACCAGAACTAAATAAAGGGAAGGGAGTTATTCTTCAAAGATATAAAGACGGCACTTTATCAGATATTATTACTTTCAATTTTGAAGATGGCATTAGTTGGAAAATGAATGGTGGTCGTCACAGAGTTGAGAAAGAATTAATGACCTGGCAAGGTAAAAGAGGTGGAGCTGGTAAAATGGTTCCAAATGGTTTCCCAAAGCCACCTTTGTTTTAATTTTACTTCACTAGTTAAATACATTTAATTAGTAAATTTTTTGTATGTGATTTAGATTAATTATATTAAATAAATATAACGATTAAGTTTTTTTAACAATGGAGGATTATTTAATGAAACGTCGTGATTTTATAGGTAAAGCAGGAATAGGATTAGCTTCAGGCGTAGCTGCAGCATCTACCTTATCAACTCCAGCTTTAGCCCAATCAAAAAAAACTATTACTATTGTGTCAACATGGCCTAGAGATTTCCCAGGGTTAGGTATTTCTGCTCAAAGGTTAGCTGCAAGAATTACTGAATTATCTAAAGGTGCTCTTACCACAGAATATTTTGCAGCGGGTGAAAGAGTTGGAGCATTTGACTCTTTTGACGAAGTTGCATCCGGAAACTCTACAGCTTATATAGCAGCTGATTATTACTGGAAAGGCAAGCATCCAGCTTTTAATTATTTCACATCAGTTCCATTTGGAATGACTACAGTAGAGCATAATGCTTGGACTAAATTTAATGGTGGTCAAGAATTATGGGATGAATTGTCTGGATCTTTTGGTATTAAAGCTCTTCCTGCAGGTGCAACTGGAACTCAAGCTGGCGGTTGGTTTAACAAGGAGATTAACTCAGCTGATGATTTAAAAGGTTTAAAAATGAGAATACCTGGGTTAGGTGGTGAAGTTATGTCCAAATTAGGAGCTTCAACCGTTTCGTTACCTGGTGGTCAAATTTATGAAAACTTAGTATCAGGTTCAATAGATGCAACTGAATGGGTAGGACCTTATAATGACTATTTTATGAAGTTTTATGAAGCTGCTAAATATTACTATACGGGTGGAATGCATGAACCAGGTGGACCAATAGCTTTTGGATTTAATGCAAGTTTTTGGGGTACTTTAACTAATTGGGAAAAGGCACTAATAACTGCAGCAACAATGGAAGAAAATGCTGCCCAATTTGAAGAGTGTATGGCAAATAATGGTAAATACCTTAAAAAATTAGTTAATGAGCATGGTGTACAAATTAAATCATTTAATGATGATGTTTGGGATTCATTTGGTGAAGCTGCTGCTCAGGTATTTGAAGAAGTTAGAGACCATTCACCTTTGGCAAAGAAAATTGATGACTCTTTTCAAAAGAACTTAAGAGAAATTGGTGGTTCAATGGCAAATCTTGAAGGTGTCTTCCAAAGTCAAAGAAATAGAATACTTGGTATTATTTAGTATATCTTAGATAATTAAAAGAAGGCCAAGTTTTTCTTGGCCTTCTTTATAAATGTATAAATTTTTAGCTTGCTTGGTTTTTTTCAATGATAAAAAATGATAAAGACTTTTTAATAAATAACTCTTATATTTTGTTTTTTAGAAGCTTTGGCTGGGTTATATTAAGTTTAATTCTCTGTTTTTTAATAAATAATATATTAGTTATTGGATTTGATTATCCTACTTTCTATAATATATTTACTAATTTTGATAAAAGTTCGTTTTTAATTTTATTTCTATACATCATTGGGATTTTTACTCCTATTTCTTTTGTACTTTTATCTTCTTCAAGTTCTTTAAGAATTGATGCAAAAAATCTTCATCATTTTAATGTTTATCTTATCAGAGCTTTTTTTTGGACAATTATATTTACTGGTTTAATAGATTTCTTTATTGCCTTTATGAGAGTTGAAAAAATTTTACCTTTCTTGTTTGATGATTATTTAACTCGTGCTCTTGGTAGATCTATTTTTGTGGGTTTATACGTGCATATACCACTTATTATACTAGGTTTTGTTATAGCCTTTTTTACTAGAACTATAGGATTTACATGGTTAGCTTTGCTAATTGTGGTTGGTGAGTTGCTAATCGTAATATCACGATTTATTTTTTCTTATGAACAATCTTTTATGGGCGATCTTGTTCGTTATTGGTATGCAGCTTTATTTCTTTATGCGTCAGCTTACACTTTATATGAAGATGGGCATGTAAGAGTGGATGTTTTTTATGCGTCTATGAAGAATAAAACAAAATCTTTTATTAATGCATTTGGATCAATATTTCTGGGTGCTTCAACTTGTATAGCAATAATTTTTTTTGGATTAGACGGAAAGCGATCTATTATTAATAGTCCAATATTAAATTTTGAAGTTACTCAAACAGGAACTGTAGGGATGTTTATAAAATATCAAATGGCAGGTTTTTTAGCTATTTTTGCTATAACAATGTTAATTCAATTTATTAGTTATTATTTTAAAAGTATTGCAGATTATAGGAATGAACCCATAATTTCTGATAATAATGAAAACAGTTAGGCTCTAGGTAATAAAATGGAATTATTATTTTTATTATTACTAATTATTATTATGGCTCTAGCTCTTGGGTCAGGTTTTCCTGTAGCTTTCGCTCTTCCAGGATCAGCAGTTTTATCAATAGTTATTGCTGGCTTGTGTGGCTATTTCTTTGAAAACGATCCTTCTGCTTATTTCCATTCTGGAAGCCCATATCAATGGCTTTCAGCGGGTGTTACAAACCTAAGAGGGGTATATTGGGAAGTAGAACGTGACACATTAATTGCAATTCCGTTATTTATATTTATGGGGATAATGCTTCAAAGATCAAAAATTGCTGAAGACTTATTAGTTACAATGGCTCAACTATTTGGTAAAATACCTGGTGGATTAGGTATTTCTGTTGTTTTTGTTGGAGCATTATTGGCTGCTACAACTGGAATAGTTGGAGCAACGGTTGTTGCGATGGGACTGATTTCATTGCCTGCAATGTTAAGAAATAATTATTCTCCGTCATTAGCAACAGGAACTATAGCTGCATCAGGTACTTTAGGTCAGATTATTCCTCCGTCAATTGTATTAATAATTTTAGCAGATCAGTTGGCATCTGCAACTGATCAAGCAGGTAGTATTAGAAAAGGACTTTATAAGGCATCAACTGGTGAAATTTCTATGCCATCTGTTTTTGATGTAACTTCTACTAGTGCGGGTGAAATGTTCTTAGGTGCGTTTGTTCCAGGTTTGTTATTGGTAGCTCTTTATATGATTTTTATATTAGTGCTTGCTACTTTCTCACCTAAAACCGCTCCACCTGTTCCATATGAAGGTAGGATGGATAGAGATTTTTGGTTAAAAGTGATTATTACTTTGTTTCCACCTCTAACTTTAATTGTATTAGTACTTGGTTCAATTATTGGAGGTATAGCAACTGTTAATCAAGCAGGAGCTATTGGCGCGGCTGGTGCCATCATAATGGCTGGTTATAGACAAACAATTAATAATCCCAAACAAGCTTTTTATCCTGCAATCATAATGTTTATCTCTCTCATTATTATATCAATACTTTTGTATAACTTTGATATGAATATTAAATCAATTAAGAACGTTAACGAAGAAATTGCTATTTATATAGGACTTGTTGCTACTTTATCTCTTGTTATTTCTTTGATTTGGAGCGGTTGGAGATTATTAGATGTTAAGAAAACTTTAAATGGAGTTATGTTAGAGACAGCAAAAACCACATCTTTAGTATTTATTATTTTACTAGGAGCTGCAATGCTGACAGCAGCATTTAGGGCATTTGGTGGCGAAGATTTAGTTAGAGACTTTTTAAACACGTTACCAGGTGGATTCTGGTCTAAATTTATAATGGTGATGATAGTAATTTTTATACTTGGTTTTTTCTTGGATTTTATTGAAATCGCTGTTGTTGTTGTTCCTATAGTTGCTCCAATTTTGTTGGCTGATCCATCAGCTAATATTACTGCCGTCTGGCTTGGTGTAATGATTGGATTAAATATACAAACTTCTTTCTTAACACCGCCATTTGGATTTGCACTCTTTTATCTCAGAGGTGTTGCTCCGGCTATTGTGAAAACTATTCAAATGTATAAAGGCGTAATTCCTTTTATACTTCTTCAATTATTTGCTCTTGGCATAGTTGGTTATTATCCTGCATTAGTTAATTATCTTCCTAACAGAGTTAGTTATCTATCTGATACAGCACCACCACCAAAAAATCCTAAAATTCAATATTGTTTAGAAAAATTTGTTTCAGATAAATTAAGCTTAGTAAACAACCCCACTATCATGGCACTCAAAAAATCAAAGGAAATTAATTTTACATTGTTACCTAATGATTTAGAAAAGAAAGCTTTAAAATCGATTAATAATGGTTTTGTTGCTGTTTCTCTTCTTGATGAAATTAGTAAGGCAGAAGAATTACTAAATGAAGCATCTGGTAACTATCGACCAAAGCTTTTTAAAGTAAGGCGAATTGAACAATTTGATAGAGATATTCAACAGGAAATTAAAGTCTTAAATAATCAAATTGAAATAACAGATAGTAATCAAGAAGTTACTATAGCTAATCTCAATAAAAAATTAGAAAACTTAAAATTGCAATCAAATTTATTAATGTCACAAATACCAAATACCTGGGATAAGGATTATCAAACTTTTAATAAATTAGTTAAAAACGAAAAATTATTAAGGTCAAAATATCGAAGATCATCTGATCAATTTTATTCAGGTGTTCAAGACTTACTCATGATATTAAAAGGGAACCAAAAATTTTATAGTTTAGAAAATAGATTAAATAATTTTAAAAATAAATTATTAAGTGACCATAATAATAAAAAACTAATTTTAAATGAAATTAAAAATTTAAGCAAAGAACTTTCGTCCGTAGATGATGGAGGAAAAATGAAGTCCTATTTGCGTAAAATCAAAAGAAAAATTAAAAAGAAAACAGTTAAAATTGATCGTGTTATGAAAGACTTTGATAATTTGATTAAAATATATAATAAGAAAGCAAAATGGTTAGATAAAGCTGATTCTAAATTAAGAAATCAAGTTCAAAGTTTATTAAATGAGACTGCTTATACAATAGGATCAAGAAACCAAAAGAAACTTCCGAGAGAAACTGCTTTATTTATAGCTAAGTGCAACTCTGGTCATAAAGATATTTCTTTAAATTTTTGATGCTAGTATAGGTCATAGTAAAAATGCAATCCTCAAAGATGTCATTCAAAAACATGATTGTTGCTCCTCATCATTTAGCTGCTAAAACAGGATCGGATATTCTAAAAGAAGGTGGCAATGCCATTGAAGCTATGATTGCTTCTGCAGCAATGATTTCGGTTGTTTATCCCCACATGAATTCAATGGGTGGAGATAATTTTTGGTTAATTTCAGACAAAAACAATAATGTGACTGCAATAGATTCTTGTGGTGGGGTAGCTGAAAATGCAAGTAGAGAATTTTATATTAACCAAGGTTATAAATCCATACCTTCCAGGGGTCCATTGGCTGCGTTAACTGTTCCTGGTGCTGTTGCTGGTTGGAAAGCAGCATATGACTTTAGTGTAAAGAATCTTGGTGGTAAATTACCTATCAGTAGATTGTTATATGATGCGGAGCAAACTGCTAATGAAGGAGTTGCAGTAACTAACACTTTAAAAAACAATTTAAATTCAAAATTAAAACAGCTTATTGATATTCCTGGATTTAAAGATGTATATCTCAAAAATGAAAAAATTCCTGAATTAGGCGATAAAATATTATTCCCTGCAATGTCAAAAACATTTTCAAATTTAATAAAAAATGGATTAGATGATTTTTATTCTGGCGAAATCTCAAAAGATATTATATCAGATCTAAAAATTTTAGGCTCACCATTGACTGAATCTGATTTTATTAATTATAAGTCAACTTTTGTTAAACCTTTAGAATTAAAAGTAAAAGGAGCTAAATTATTTAATTTACCGCCTCCAACTCAAGGAATTGCCTCTATAATGATATTAGGGGTACTAGAAAATTTAAACAATGTTTATGATAATGATGTTTCTTTTATCCACAATATTGTAGAAGCAACGAAAGTTGTTTTTAAAATACGAGATAAGTATATTTGTGATCCTAAATATATGGAAAAAGATGTAAATGATTTTCTTATCAATGATTTTATAAAAGATCTGTCTAAAAATGTTGATCCTAATATAGCTATGCCTTGGCCTGATGCTGCAGTTGGAGGTGATACTGTTTGGTTAGGGGCTTCTGATAATTATGGTAATTCTGTTAGTTTCATTCAAAGTATTTATTGGGAGTTTGGTTCTGGTTTGATTTTACCTAAGACTGGAATTACCATGCAGAATAGAGGTGTTAGTTTTTCTTTGGATAAAAATCATTTTAACAAACTAATGCCAGGTAGAAAGCCGTTTCATACAATTCAACCTGCTTTAGCTCATTTTGATGATGGCCGAGTTTTATCTTATGGAACAATGGGAGGAGAGGGCCAACCTCAAACTCAGGCAACTATTTTTTCAAGATATGCATATCAAAATCAAAATCTGCAAAAAGCAATTAACGAACCTAGATGGTTATTAGGAAAAACTTGGGGAGATGAAACTACATCTCTTAAAATAGAAAATAGATTTTCTAGTAAAACCATACAAAAACTTAAAAAAACAGGTCATAATATTGAAATTGTTGATGATTTTGATGAAATGATGGGTCATGCTGGTGCAATTGTAAGACATTCTGACAACTTAGTTGAAGGTGCATTTGATCAAAGAAGTGATGGGGCTGCCATAGGGGAGTAAGTTTATAAATCCACCCATTCGTTATTATCTAAAATTTGCCCAGGTTTAAACCTAATTTTATAAGCCATGCTAGTAATTTGACTAATATAATAGCCTAAATATAAATATTTAAAATTATTCTTTTTTCCATATATTAAGCACTGAGAAATCATAAAATTTCCTAAACCTATTTGTTTATAATTCGGTTCAAAAAAACTGTAAACTGCTGACAAAGTAGTATCATTAACATCCAATAAAATAACACCAATCAACTTATTATACTTGTCTCTGAATTCCATTAAAAAAGTTTTAATAGGCGATGTTTCAATCATAGAAACAAAGTCATCCTCATCCATATCAGCCATTGATCCCCCATTATGTCTTTGGAATTGATATTTTTTAAAAAGATCATAATGTTCACGTGTGGCTTTATTTTCTATAATTTTGAAATTTACTTCACTTAATTTTTTGTGAATTCTTTTTAAGCTTTTAGTGAGTTCAAATTTATCTATTACAACTCTATAAGATTTGCAAGCACTGCAATTGTCGCAAACTGGTCTATACATCCAGTTCTCAACTCTTCTAAATCCATTTAACGCTAATTCATCTTGAATATCTACATTATGAGTAATATCAGTGGCAATTCTTTTCTCAACCTTACCCTCTAAATAAGGGCAAGGTGTCGCCTTTGTGAGCATATAAATAGGTTGTTCTAAAACACTTTTTGGTTTGATATCTATCATGTTTTTATATACGACTTATTGAATAATAAATTTATATTTTCCTGTTGTTTAATATTTCAGCTACGTAAGGTGCAAAATATGTTATAATACCACTGCAACCAGCGCGTTTAAAGGCTATAAGACTTTCAAAAATTATTTTCTCTTCATCAAACCATCCTTTATCAATAGCTCCTTTTATCATTGAATATTCACCCGAGACTTGGTAGGCATAAGTTGGTACTTTAAAATTTTCTCTAACTTTGTGAATAATGTCTAAATATGGCATTCCTGGTTTCACTATAACCATGTCCGCTCCTTCATTCAAATCTAGTTCTATTTCTCTAAGAGCCTCATCTGAATTCTTAGGATCCATCTGATAACTATTTTTGGATTTGTTAGACAAATTTATAGATGAACCTACAGCGTCTCTGAAGGGACCGTAAAATGCAGAAGCATATTTTACAGCGTATGACATTATTTGGACATTTATAAATCCATTTTTGTCTAAAGTGTCTCTAATTAATCCTACTCGTCCATCCATCATGTCACTTGGAGCTATTATGTTGCATCCTGCTTCGGCTTGTATTAAAGATTGTTGACATAATATCTCTAGTGTTTTGTCATTATCAATATGATTGTCAATTATAACTCCGTCATGACCATGATCAGTGTACGGATCAAGAGCAACGTCGCAAATTATACCTAGTTCAGGGTTTACTTTCTTAGATATTCGAATAGCTTCACACACTAAGTTATTTTTGTTGACTGCTTCTCTTCCATCTGAAGTTTTAAGTTTATTTTCTGTTTGTGGAAAAAATGCAATAGCAGGTATATTTAATGAAGAAATATACTTAATTTCGGTTTCTAACCTATCTAAAGAAAATCTATAAATACCAGGCATAGAATTAATTTTTTCTTTTTTATTTAAACCATAAGTTATAAAAATTGGGTAAATTAAATCATCAACTGTTAAATTATTTTCTGAAACAAGTCGCCTAGAAAATTCGTGCATTCTATTTCTACGCATTCTAACTCTTGGATAGCTATTTATAGAAAATAGTTTATTATGGGGTTCTTTCATGTTGATGTCCTAACAATAATTCCATAGATTGTAATTTATACATCTATAAACTATCAATCAACTTAGTTTTGTTTAAATTAAGTATTTTAAGATACACTTAGGACCAATATAACATGTTATTATCAAATTTTTTTCTTCCAATATTAAAAGAAAATCCTAAAGAAGCAGAAATTGCCTCTCACATCTTAATGTTAAGATCAGGTATGATTCAACAATCTTCTTCAGGTATTTATTCTTGGTTGCCATTAGGAAAAATAATTTTAGATAAAATTACAGCTATTTGTAATACCGAAATGATTAATGCTGGCTCTAATGAAATATTAATGCCAACTCTACAGTCTGCAGAACTTTGGAAAGAATCTGGTAGATACGAAGATTATGGTAAGGAAATGCTTCGTATAGTAGATAGAAATCAAAGAGATTTATTGTATGGACCTACCAATGAAGAATTAGTAACTGAAATTTTTAGAACTCATATTAAAAGTTATAAAGAATTACCATTGATACTTTTTCATTCTCAATGGAAGTTCAGAGACGAATTAAGACCAAGATTCGGTGTTATGAGAGGCAGAGAATTTTTAATGAAAGATGCCTATTCATTTGATGTAGATTATGTGTCGTCTATTATCTCATATAATAAAATGTTTATTGCATACATGCAGTTATTCAAAAAAATGGGTTTAAAAGCAATACCTATGAAAGCTGACACCGGACCGATTGGAGGTGATCTAAGTCATGAGTTTATAATCATGGCTGAAACTGGAGAGAGCGAAGTTTATTTAGAAAAAGATTTTATAAATTTTGAAGGATTGTCAGGTAACGTAAATTATAATGATAATCTTCAGCCAATTGTAGACAAGTATACTTCTTTTTATGCAGCTACAGAAGAAAAACATAATCATGAAAATTTTACTAATAATGATAATCATATAATTAAAGCAAGAGGTATTGAGGTAGGTCATATTTTTCATTTTGGACAGAAGTACTCTACTCCTATGAATGCCAATGTAAACAACGATAAAGGAAAAAATATTCCTGTTTATATGGGTTCTTATGGAGTAGGTTTATCAAGATTGGTTGGAGCAGTAATTGAAGCGAACCACGATAAGAGTGGTATAATTTGGCCTAAAGAGATTACGCCATGGGATTACAACATTATTAATTTGAAAAGTGGTGACGATCAATGTGATAAAATTTGTTCAGATTTATATTCATATTTAAGAAAAAACTGTAATACTGTGCTTTATGACGATACTAATGATAGGGCCGGTGCAAAATTAGCAAAAGCTGATTTAATTGGCTTACCTTATCAAATCATTGTTGGCCCAAATGGAATTAAGGACCAACTATATGATTTGAAAAATAGAAAAAGTGGAGAAATACATAAATTGTCTTATCCTGAATTATTAAATTTTTTTAATAGTAAAAGTCTTTAATAAGTTGAGTTTTTTTATTTTTAATGAAACTGAACGAATGATTGCCTTTAGATATATTAAATCTAGACGTGTCGAAGGATTTATTTCTATATCCGCCTGGTTTTCGTTACTAGGAATTATGTTAGGAGTTGCGACACTCATTGTTGTAATGTCAGTGATGAACGGTTTTAGAACTGAATTGGTTGACAGAATTTTGGGTATTAATGGGCATCTAATAATATACAGTAAAAATGAAAGAACTATCCCTAATTATACTAAAATCATAAACAAGATCTTAGACACTCCAAATGTTGTTGCTGTTACAGCTCATCTTGAAGGTCAAGCTCTAGCTAAAAATAAAAATTCTATTTCAGGTGTTATTATTAGAGGAAGTAACTGGTCAGATTTGGCTGCAAAAAAATTATTATGGAAATCATTAAATCAATCGACAATTAGTAACTTTAAAGACAAACAAAATATAATTATGGGTTATAGATTAGGTCAAAAACTAAATCTTAAAGTTGGTGATTTTGTATCATTAATTTCTCCGAATGGAATGGAAACTGCCTTAGGTGTTTTGCCAGTTAATCAAAACTTTAAGGTTGGTGGTTTTTTTGATATGGGAATGTATGAGTATGATAATAATTTTATTTTCATTCCTTGGAAAAAAGCAGAACTTTTTTTATCTACTAATAATATAGCTCATGGAATAGAAGTTTTTTTAAAAGATCAAAAATTAACTTCGTCTGTGAATTTACAGTTGCAGTCTAAATTAAATAAAAATTTAATAGTTATAGATTGGAAAAAAAGAAACTCTTCATTTATGAATGCATTAGCCGTTGAAAAAAATGTTATGTTTGTAATCCTTACTCTTATAATTTTAGTCGCAGCTTTCAATATTATTTCTTCAATGATTATGTTAGTGCAAACAAAAAAAGCTGACATAGCTTTAATGAGAACGATGGGTGCATCACAATATTTAATTATAAAAGTATTTATGTTAACGGGATCTATAATTGGTTTTTTAGGTACTTTTGTTGGAGTTTTACTTGGAGTATTTGTTTCAATGAACATAGAGAAAATAAGACAATTAATTACTTCTATTTTTGGTCAAGAGCTTTTTTCTGCAGAAATTTATTTTTTATCAAAACTTCCATCTAATATAAATATAAATGAAGTTTTGATAGTTATATGTATTTCAATTTTTCTTACTTTATTAGCTAGTATATTTCCAGCTTGGAAGGCTTCTAAAATTTCTCCAGCTGAGGCCTTAAGATATGAGTGATAAAATAGATAAAAAAGAAATTTTAAAACTAAAGAATATCTATCATACCTACAAACAAGACAGTCAAAAAGTTAAAGTCTTAAATAATGTAAGCTTAGAAGTTTTGTCTGGTGAGATGGTCGCCTTAATAGGGCCCAGCGGCACGGGTAAATCTACATTGTTAAATATTGCAGGTTTGCTAGAAACACCAACTTCAGGAACTGTAGAACTGTTAAGCCAAGATTGTGCGAACATTAGTGAGAACATGAAAACTTCAATAAGAGGTAAAGAAGTAGGTTTTATATTTCAATCACATAGACTTTTTCAAGAATTTTCTGCAATAGAAAATGTAATGTTACCTCAATTAATAATGGGTGTTAGCAAAAAAATTGCTGAAGAAAAATCTAAAGATTTGCTGTGTGCTTTAGGTTTGGAAAAGCGCTTGCTTTTTAGACCAGCCAAATTATCAGGAGGGGAGGCTCAAAGAGTCGCAATTGCAAGATCTTTAGCAAATTCTCCAAACATAATTTTAGCTGATGAACCAACAGGTAACCTAGATCCTATTAGTGCTAAAAATGTTTATAATATATTACATAAATTAATAAAGGCATTAGGTATTGGGTGTTTAATAGCAACTCATAATATTGATTTAGCTAATATAATGGATAGATGTATAACTCTAGAAAATGGTTCTTTAAAATATTAATCACTATTAGATTGAAACTTTTAATATGAAAAATACATTTGTGCATCTCAGAGTTCATTCAAATTTCTCATTAGCTGAAGGGATGCTTTCTTTTGATTATTTATCTAAATTTTGTCGAAATAATTTACAACCTGCCATTGCAATAACTGATACTTCAAATATGTTTGGTGCTCTTGAGTTTTCACTTGAAATGGTTTCAAAAGGTATACAGCCTATTATAGGCATTCAAGTAAATATTGCTGAATCTAATGAGAATGAAATTGATGTTGGAGAAGTTGTATTAATTGCTAAAAACGAGATTGGTTATAAAAATCTTTTGGCTCTTACAAGTCAGTTAAATAATAATATAGATTACAAAAAATTTATAACTTGGCAAAATTTAAAAAATCATACTGATGGCTTAATTTTATTAACCGGTGGTATTGAAACAGGATTTATAGGAAAACCGGCGTCTTTTGAAAATACAACTTTAGTAACTAAACGATTGAAAATTTTAAAAAAATTATTTCAAGATAATTTATATATTGAACTGCAAAGACATGGCCTAAAAAGTCAAATAATTTCAGAAAAAATTTTAATTGATGCAGCAGAAAATTTTAACTTACCTATTGTTGCCACTAATGACTGTTTTTTTGAAAACCCTCAAAAATTTAATTCTCATCAGGTATTAACTTGTATTGATAAAGGTTTAACTATTTCTTCTTCAAATAGAAGGCTGTTAACAGCAGAACATTATTTAAAAGATAGTTCTTCTATGATTTCTTTATTTAAAGATATTCCAGAGGCTATAGAAAATACAATTGTTATTGCAAAAAGGTGTTCTTATTTTGCAAAAACTCATAAACCAATATTGCCTAAATATCCTGGATTAAAAGATATAAGTGAAAATGATTTTCTTTATAAGATTTCAGAAGAAGGTTTAAAAGGAAGAATCAATTGTTTAAATAAAAAATTTACTACTGAAGAAGAATTAAAATATTTCAAAAGGTTGAAGCTAGAGCTAAGTATAATTAACGAAATGGGTTTTTCAGGCTATTTTCTAATTGTTTATGATTTTATAAAATGGTCAAAAGATAATAAAATACCGGTTGGCCCAGGACGTGGTTCTGGAGCAGGTTCAATAGTTGCTTGGGCTTTAAATATTACAGATCTTGATCCGATCAAATGGGGTTTATTGTTTGAAAGATTTTTAAACCCAGAACGTGTTTCAATGCCAGATTTTGATATAGATTTTTGTCAAGATCGTAGAGAAGAAGTTATACAATATGTAAGAAATAGATATGGTCATGACAGAGTAGCTCAAATAATAACTTTTGGAAGTTTGCAAGCAAAAGCAGCTATAAGAGATGTTGGTAGAGTAATGGAGATGCCCTATGGACATGTAGATAAAATTGCAAAGTTAATTCCATTTATTCCTTCAAAGCCTATGACTATCAAAGAGGCAATAGAATCTGAGGATGCGCTAAAACAAGAAATTTCAGAAAATGAACAAGTTGAGCAACTCATTAAAACTGCTATTGATTTGGAAGGTTTAAATAGACATGCATCAACTCATGCTGCTGGATTAGTTATAGGTGATAAGCCCTTAAGTGAATTAGTTCCACTTTATAAATTTAATGAAGAGGAAATTCCTGCAACTCAATTTAACATGAAATTTGTAGAGAAAGCAGGTTTAGTTAAATTTGATTTTTTAGGTTTAAAAACTCTAACAATTTTATCAAAAGCTGAGATGCTTATAAAAGCAAAAGATAAAAAGTTTAATCTTAGTGATATTTCGCTAGATGACAAAAAAACTTTTGAAATGTTATCTTCTGGATCGACTACTGGTGTTTTTCAACTAGAATCTGCTGGCATGAAGGATGTTTTAATTGGACTTAAGCCAGATAGATTTGAAGATATAATAGCAGTTGTTTCATTATATAGACCAGGCCCAATGGAAAATATTCCTACTTATATCAACAGAAAACATGGTAAAGAAGAAATAGCATATATGCACCCAGATTTAGAAGAAATTTTGGATGAGACATATGGTATTTTTATTTATCAAGAACAGGTTTTAAGAGCAGCTCAGATTTTAGCAAATTTTTCTTTGGGGTCTGCTGATATTTTAAGAAGGGCTATGGGGAAAAAAGACAAAAATGAAATGTTTGAACAAAAACAATCATTTCTATTAGGAGCTAAAAAGAAAAATATTAATGAAAGCAAAGCAACTGAAATTTTTGATCAAATTTCTGCTTTTGCCGGGTATGGGTTTAATAAGTCTCATGCTGCTGCTTATGCTCTTATTGCTTATCAAACTGCATGGATAAAATGTAATCATCCAGAAGAATTTTTTGCTTCAATGATGACAGTTGAATATAACAATAATGAAAAGTTATCAATTTTTGTAGAAGATTTAAAAAAAATTAATATTTCAATTCTTCCTCCTTGTATTAATAATAGTTCTTATAGTTTTATAATCCAAAAATTAAATAATAATCCTTTATCAATCAGATACTCATTATCAGCATTAAAAAATATAGGACATGAGGCAGTTCAAAAGATAATTGATGTTAGAAATGACAAAGGTAAATTTGAAAGTTTAGACGATTTTTTAAATAAAGTTCCATATAGCTTACTTACCAAAAAATTACTTGAAAGTCTGATTATGTCTGGCTCTTTTGACTGTTTGGATATTAACCGAAATAAATTATTTAATTCAATTGATACAATTTTAAACTATTCTAATTCAATAGAAAAAGAAAAAATTTCTAATCAACAAAACCTTTTTAATGAAACTGATAATAATCAGCTATTTATAAATTTACCTGAAACATATAATTGGGGAGAAGAAGAAAAACTGAATAATGAATTTTTGTCCCTCGGTTTTTATTTATCCTCACATCCTTTAAATTTATTTTTAGATGTTCTTAATGAAATACAAATAATAAAATCTTCAGAGATTTTAGAAAATCCATCTAATTATGCGAGAAAAAATATTAAATTAAGTGGCTTAGTTTTTAAACTTCAAAAAAGACAATCTCCTAGAGGGAAATGGGCAACTTTTCAATTAAACGATTTAGGAGGTAATTGTGAAGTAACTTTATACTCTGACACGTTACTTAATTATGAACATCATTTGAATCAAAAAAAACCAATTTTAATAGATGCTGAACTTAAAAGTGATTCAAACCAAGGCATTAGAATAATCGCCAAAAGAATAATGTTATTAGAAGAGTATATTTTACAAAACAAGTTTGATTTAATTTTAACTTTAAATGATCAAAGTTCTATTATTGATATAAATTTAATTACACAGAGTTTAAAGTCTGGTAAATCAAATATATTTATAAAATTCATAGTCGATAAAAAAATAATTAAAATAAACATTTGTGAAAATGTTAAGTTATCAACGTCTTTGTTAGATGACTTCTCTAAAATTAAGAATATTAACAATATAAAATATTCTCTGAATTAAGTGTTTTTAAAAAACTTGCAATACCAAATAAATTAATTTATTAAATAAAAATCTTGTGTAATGCTTGGTTTCAATCTAACCATCCGGTGTTTTTTTAAGCATTACTTAACATTAACCGGTAAAAAGGAAAATTTATGTCTACTCCAACCTTTACTATGCGTCAATTACTTGAAGCTGGTGTCCATTTTGGACATCATACCAGAAGATGGAATCCAAAAATGGAGCCATATATATTTGGTAAAAGAAATAATATACACATTCTAAATTTAGAAAAAACAGTTCCAATGTTGTATGAAGCTTTAGGAGCCATCAGTTCAATAGCTAAAAATGGAGGTAAATTCTTATTTGTTGGGACAAAACGTTCAGCTTCCGAACTAATTGCTCAAGCTGCAATAAATTGTGGACAATATTATGTTAATCATAGGTGGCTTGGTGGTATGCTTACTAACTGGGAAACAGTTTCAAAATCAATACAAAAACTTAAAAGTTTAGAAGAAAGGATTGATTCTGGAGAGATAAATAATCTTACAAAAAAAGAAAGACTTAATATTGAAAGACAAAAAGAAAAATTAGATTTAACTCTTGGTGGTATTAAGAATATGAATGGTATTCCTGATGCAATTTTCATTATTGATACTAACAAAGAGGCTATAGCCGTATTAGAAGCAAATAACCTTAATATTCCAGTTATTGCTGTGTGTGATAGTAACAGTAACCCTTCTGGTGTTGATTTTCCTATACCAGGTAATGATGATGCTTTAAGAGCTATATCTTTATATTGTGATCTAGTTGCAGCATCAGTTTTAAAAGGTTTAGAGAGCAATCTTGAATTAAGTGGGATAGATGTAGGTGCCTCCGAAGATTTAAAGGAAGATAATATTTTGGTCAAAACTGAAGAGCAATCTGAAGATGTTTTAAATATTTCAGTAGATTCAGACAAAGTTTAAATTAATTACAACTTACTTATCCTTAGAAAGGAACATATATGACGCTTTCAGTATCAATGGTTAAAGAATTAAGAGAGAAGAGTGGTGCTGGCATGATGGACTGTAAAAAAGCTCTTCTAGAAACTGATGGAAAAATTGAAGAAGCAATTGATTGGTTAAGAAAACAAGGTTTGTCTGCAGTTGCAAAAAAATCAAGCAGAGTAGCAGCTGAAGGCCTTATAGGTGTAACTGTAAAAGATAATCAAGGAGCATTAATTGAAATTAATTCTGAAACTGATTTTGTAGCTAGGAATGAGCTTTTTCAAGATTTTGTCAAAACTTGTAGTGATTTATCCCTAACGTGTAACGAAGATATTGAGATTTTAAAACAAATGCAATATCCTAATACTGGGAGATCAGTAGATCAAGAACTTGCCAACAATATTGCTACAATTGGCGAAAACATGAATGTTAGGCGTTCTAAAATTTTGAAAGTTTCAAATGGAGTTATAACTTCATATGTTCATAATAGTGTTGCTGATGGTTTAGGAAAGCTTGGTGTATTGGTTGCTTTAGAATCTAATGGGGATAAAGATAAATTATCATCTGTAGGTAAACAAATAGCTATGCATATTGCAGCAACGTCACCTAAGTCTCTCAATATTGAAGACTTAGACGAAGATGTAGTTGATCGAGAACGGCAAGTTTTAATTGATCAGGCAGTAGCTTCTGGAAAGCCTAAAGAGATCGCAGAAAAAATGGTAAATGGAAGAATGTTAAAATATTTTCAAGAAGTTGTTTTGAATGAACAAGTTTCTGTAATTGATGGCGAAACAAAAATAAAAGATGTTGTTACAAAATTACAAAAAGATTTAGATACTGAAGTTAAACTCGCTGGTTTTATATTTCTTAAATTAGGTGAGGGCATTGAAGTAAGTGAGAATGATTTTGCGGCTGAAGTGGCTGCTACTGCAGGTATTAAATAGAAAATATTTTTTTGAGGTCAATACTTGAATAATTTCAAATGGAAAAAAATATTACTTAAAATTTCTGGTGAATCATTAATGGGTGATGACTCTTTTGGTATTAATACAGATGTTGTTAAGTCTTTTGCGTACGAAATTAGTGAAGTAGTCAAATCTGGTTTGCAGATTTGTATTGTTGTGGGTGGTGGTAACATATACAGAGGTATATCCAATGCCAATAATGGCATGGATAGAACAACTGGAGACTATATGGGGATGTTAGCCACAGTAATGAATAGTCTTGCTATTCAAAATTCTCTAGAGCAAATTGGTATTCAAACAAGAGTGCAGTCAGCTCTTCCAATATCAGCCGTTTGTGAGCCTTACATCCGAAGAAGAGCAAAAAGGCATATGGAAAAAGGTCGTGTAGTAATATTTGCTGCAGGAACAGGTAATCCTTATTTTACTACAGATACAGCTGCAGCCCTTAGAGCATCTGAAATGAACTGTGAAGCTCTAATTAAAGCTACTCTTGTTGACGGTGTATACTCATCAGATCCTAAAAAAAATAAAGATGCTATTAAATATGATCATTTAAGTTATCTAGATGTTTTAAGTAAAGACCTGAAAGTAATGGATGCATCTGCTGTTTCTTTGGCTAGGGAAAATAAAATACCAATTGTTGTATGCTCAATTGCGAAAAATAAAAATCTTACACATGTATTAAACGGTAAAGGTTCTTATACAATTATTTCTGATTAGGAGGTGTGGATATGGCGTCATTAAACTCAAATGATATTAAAGCTCGAATGGAAAAAGCACTAGATGCTCTCAAAAAAGATTTAAGTAGCTTAAGAGTTGGTAGAGCTTCTTCGACTATGCTTGATACTATTAACGTTAATGCTTACGGCAGTATAATGCCGCTTAATCAAATTAGTACAATTAGCGTTCCAGAATCTCGTTTGTTGTTGGTATCAGTTTGGGATAATTCATTAGTCGCAATTACTGAGAAAAGTATTAGAGAGAGCCCTCTGGGTTTAAATCCTATGGTTGAAGGAAATGTTATAAGGTTATCTATTCCACCTTTATCTGAAGATAGAAGAATTGAAATTACAAAAATAGCATCAAAATACTCAGAAAATGCTAAAATAGCTGTACGAAATATAAGACGTGATATTATAGAAAATATTCGTAAACTTCAAAAAAATAGTGAGATAAGTGAAGATCAAAAACATAAAGATGAAGCAATAGTTCAGGAAATTACTGACGAAATTATTAAAACTATAGATTTGATTTTATCTAATAAAGAAAAAGAAATATTAGAAAATTAATAATGGAACTTAATCACCTAGCTATAATTATGGACGGTAATAGACGCTGGGCTGTTTTAAATAATCGTCCTTCTTACGAAGGCCATAGGTTTGGAGCTGATAACCTTTGGAAGGTTATAAAAGACATTGATAACTATTCTATTAATTATCTTACATTATTTGTTTTTTCGACAGAAAATTGGAAACGTTCTCAAAAAGAAATTTTATTTCTACTAGCATTATTAGAAAAGTTTCTTGATGATTTAGAAAGTAAAATAGAAGATTATAATTACAAAATCAGATTTATAGGCGATTTTTCAGAATTTAGTAAAAAAATACAACAAAAAATATTATATATAAATAAGATCACTAATAAAAAACCTGGCATGACCATTACTTTAGCCCTAAATTATGGTGGTAGATACGACATAGTATGTGCTATTAATAATATATTAAAAAACAGTGACAAGCTAAAACATATTAAACAAGAAGATTTTAAGGATTTCACACTTAACGCAAGCATTCCTGATCCAGATTTATTAATTAGAACTGGTGGTGAAAAGAGATTGTCAAATTTTCTTCTTTGGGATTTAGCTTATACTGAATTAATTTTTTTACCTGATTTTTGGCCAGATTTTAATAAATCTTTATTAGATAAATGTTTAAAGGATTATTCTAAAAGAACAAGAAAATATGGGGAATGAAAATCAGCTTAAATCTAAAAATTAAAAATTTTATAAATGTTAAAAATTTTAGATTAAGGCTTCTTTCAACTGTGCTTTTATCATTGATTTTTGTTACATTATTTATTCTAGGTAATCCGGTGTTACCTGTGTTTATGATTTTTATATTTCTTGCTGTTTTGTATGAATTTAACATTATTTGTAATAGCAAGTTTGTTTTTGTTAATTTAATAAATGTTTTTGTTTTTCCACTTTTACTTTTATTTTTTTTGTTATTTGAAATTAATGTTATTAGTATACCCTTAAAAGATAATAATAATTATTATTTGATATTCATACTAATCGCATTAATTACAAACCTATTTTTTTATAAAATTTATACAAACATTATTAACTTTATAATGTCAAATTTACTAATTATTTCTTTTTTCTCTTTAATCAAGATTCTCTTAATCCCTAATGGTTTAAATATTTTTTTATATTTGGTTCTTCTGGTATCAGTTATGGATATTTTTGCTTATATAGGAGGAAATATTTTTGGTGTAAAAAAAATAGCTCCCACTATTAGTAATGGTAAAACAATTGAAGGCACCTTAATTGGTTTATTTTTTTCAATCTTAGCATCTGTTTTAATTAAAGATCTTATTGATATAAATTTTGTATATGCTTTGATATTAGGTTTTACTATTGGACTTTTCTCTTTTTTTGGAGATCTTTTGGAGTCTTTTTTTAAAAGAAGAATTGGGATTAAAGATAGTGGAAAATTTATTCCTGGTCATGGTGGTTTTCTAGATAGATTTGATGGATATATTTTAATTCTACCTTTATTTAACCTAACTTTAATTTTTTAAATATAAAGGCAAAATTTGATAAATAAAAAAAATATTATTTTACTTGGTTCTACAGGATCTATTGGAAATTCTGTTCTAAAGTTGATAAGACAAAATAAAAATCTCTTTAATCTTATTGGAGTGTCCGCTCATAATAATGCTGAATTATTAAGTAGTATAGTTGATGAATTTGATGTTCCAAATGTTGTTTTATCTAATGTTAATAATAAAACCAATTACAATGGTAAATATAAACTAAATACTGGACATCAAGCATTAATTGATTTAGCTGCAATCGAATGTGATATAGTTATAACTGGAATAATAGGCGTTACAGGTTTACATTCTGCTTTTTCAGCAATCAGTGCAGGGAACGATTTAGCAATAGCAAATAAAGAGACTTTAGTTGCAGCTGGAAAAATTTTTATTGATAAAGCTTTTGAAATGAAGGTTAACATTTTACCAGTAGATTCAGAACATAGTGCTATATTTCAATGCTTGAATATGAAAAATATAAACAATTTGGAACATATTACACTTACTGCGTCTGGTGGTCCCTTTTTGAACACACCAACAAAAGATATGAAAAACATAAAGCCTAAAGACGCTGTTAAACATCCAGTATGGAGTATGGGTAAAAAAATTTCTATAGATAGTGCTACCATGATTAATAAAGCATTAGAAATTATTGAAGCTTCAGTTCTTTTTAACCTTAAAAGTGAACAAATTGATGTTGTAATTCATCCTCAATCAATAGTGCATGGTTTGGTTCACTATAAAGATGGATCGATTATAGCTAACTTGGGATGTCCAGATATGATTACACCAATAAGTGTTGCTCTTGGTTGGCCAAATAGGTTGAATTTGAATTTAAAAAAATTTTCTTTAATAGATGTTTCTAATTTAAGTTTTTTTAAGCCCGACCTAATTAAATTTCCTGGTCTCAAGCTTGGATGGGATGCTTTAGATAATCCTTCTTGCTCTCCCGTTGTTCTTAATGCTGCAAATGAGATAGCAGTTGAAAGTTTTTTAGATAATAAAATTAAATTTACTGATATAGTAAATGTTATTTTTGAAATTTTGAATATTTATAGTCCGACAAGTCCTTCTAATATCAGCGATGTTATTGAAATTGATAAACTGGCAAGATCTAAAACTTTAAATTACATAAAAGGGTTTAACTAATATGTTTGAAAATACTTTTTTAATGTCTTTTATAGGTTTTTTTATTATTTTAACACCTCTGGTTTTTATTCATGAATTGGGTCACTACTTTGCAGCAATAAAATCTGGAGTTAAAGTTGAATCTTTCTCAATTGGTTTTGGTCCTGAATTAATTGGGTTTAATGACAAAAATAACACTAGGTGGAAATTTTCTTTAATACCTTTAGGTGGTTACGTTAAAATGAAAGGAGAACTAGTCAATGTATCTAATGCTTCTATAAATAGAGAAGATGAAAATAATACTTTTCTTAATGCAAGTCTGTTTTCACGAATATTTATTGTTATTTCAGGTCCAATTGCTAATTTAATTCTTGGTTTAATTTTAATTACTAGTATTTATGTTTTTAATGGAAGATATATTACTCCCCCCATAGTGGATGAAGTAATAGTATCTCAACCAGCTATGGTTGCTGGCATGCAATCAGGTGACAAGGTTATTTCAATTAATAATATAAAAATCAATGATTTTACTGAAATCAAAAAAATTGTTGAAGAAAATCCACTAGAATTATTGTCATTTAAAGTTTTAAGAAATGATTCTTTAATTTTTTTAAATATTATTCCAAATAATTATTTTGATACTAAATCAAAAGAAAATATTGGTCGCATTGGTATTAAAGCTTCCTCTTCAATATTAAAAAAATTATCAGTCTTGCAAGCTATTGAGTTAGGTTTTTATGACTCTATTCAAATGACTTTTGAATGGTTAAGAGGTTTAAAATCTTTAATTTCAATTGATGTGGATAAAAAAGATATCCTTGGTCCAATTGGAATAGCAAAAATATCTGGTTCAAGCTTAGATGCAGGCTTGTTTTCAGTGCTCTTTTTAATGGCTGTCCTATCTATAAATTTAGGTCTAATTAATTTGTTACCTATACCTGCATTAGACGGAGGATACCTTGTGCTATTTATTTACGAACTTTTTTTTCGCAAACCCTTGCCAAGTTCAATCCAAGTTTTTTTATTAAAATTTGGATTTATTTTTCTTATATCGATAATGTTGTTAATAACAGCATTTGATCTAGGATTTTAACTTTAATTATTATAAAGTAATACTGAGAGGTTTAAAATAATATGCTTAAATTTTTTTTAAAAAACTTATTTTCGTATAAAGCATTGTTTTTGTTGTTTTTTTCTGCGAATATTTCAAATTGTTTAGCAGATAGTTTTAATTTAAAAAAAATTGAAATAATAGGTGAGCAAAGATTATCAGAATCTTTTATTAAAAAATTTGTTCCTAATTTAAAAGATGGAATTATTAATAACCAGGAATTAAATAATTTAACAAAAAAATTATACATGACTGGTTTTTTTTCTAACGTTGAACTCAAAATTATCGAAAATACCCTAAAAATAACTGTTAAAGAATTACCTATAATTAATGCTGTTTCCTTTAGTGGAAACGATTTTCTTAACGATGATCAACTGAATAGTATTGTTTCTATTGCACCAAGAGAAATTTTTAATAAAGAAATATTAAATTTAGCTATAGAAAGAATACGCAGTGAATATCAAAAATCAGGCCGTTATTTAGCTGAAGTGAATGTTAAAAAAAATGATTTATCAAAAGGTAGAATTAATTTAAATTTCGAAATTAAAGAAGGTATGCCTCTTGTCGTAAAAAACATTAATTTTTCAGGTAATGAAGTCTTTTCAGATAGTGTTTTAAAATCTAAATTATCTACTAAAGAAGATGCATGGTATAAATTGTTCGGATCAAATAAATTCGTTCCAGAACGTTTGGAGTTTGATAAAGAAAATCTAAAAACTTTTTATAACCAAAGAGGATATATTGATTTTAAAGTAGAAATTGCACGAGGTGATCTATTGCCAGATCTTTCTGGATTTAACTTAAATTTTGTTGTAAGTGAAGGTCCTAGATATTTAGTAAATAATATAAATATTCAAACAAAATTGATAGATAAACCTATTACCTCATTGTACGAAGATCTTTTTATTAAAAAAGGTGATTTTTATGATTCTAGAGCTTTAGATGAAAGTAAAAAATATTTAAACAAATATTTTGTAAACCTTGGATATAGTTTTGTTAAACTCAAATCCTCAATTAAAAAAAATGAAAATCTTGTTGATATAAATTTTTTTATTTCCAAGGGTGATGAGAAATATGTCAACAAGATTGTTATTGTAGGTAACACACGAACAAATGATAATGTTATAAGAAGAGAATTATCTTTTTTTGAAGGTGATGCATTTAGTAGAAGTGAACTTTTATCGTCAATTAAATCCATTAAAAGGTTAGGGTACTTTCAGTCTGTAAGCTATAAAATTGAAGATAATTTTCAAAATGACTACTTAGACATAATTTTGACTGTGAAAGAAAAGAATACTGGAAGTGTGAGTATGGGTGTTGGGTATTCTTCTCTTAATAATACAACTTTAAATTTTGGATTAAATGAGAAGAATTTTTTAGGAGAAGGTAACAAAGTTAGATTTAATGTTTCTCTATCTGACCAAAAAAATTCATATAATATAGGTGCAACTGATCCATACTTCATGGACAGGCCATTATCAATATCATTCGATGTATATAATGAAGAATCTGAAAACACCAAAGGTGACGTTAAATCTTCTTCTTCTGGAGTTGGAGTAAGCCTAGGTTTAAAGAGCAATTCTTGGTATCAACAATTAAAATATAATTATTATTCTTCAGAAACGACTACATCTTCGACATCCACTGCCAATTCTATCACTGGCGAAGAAGGTTTAGAAATTATAACTTCAGCAATGACTGTTAGAATTTCACAAGATACACGAGATGATTATTTTAATCCTAAATCAGGACACTTAATATCATTTGCAAACACATTAGCTGGATTTGGTGGTGATTCCACTTTTATCAAATCTGTATTAAATTCCAAAATTTTCTATCCTATAAATTATGGGGATTATACATTAGGCTTAAAATCTGGTGTAGGATTTATTAATAGTCTAGATGATAAAATAACATCTTCAAATAGATTTCGTTTGGGTGGTAAAGTTTTACGAGGATTTGATAATACTGGAGTTGGCCCCAGAGATACTGGTAACAATCAAGTTGTCGGCGGCAATAATTTCTATAACTTTTCTATTGAATTAAATTCCGATGAATGGATGCCCTCCGATACAGGGCTAAATTGGCTTGTTTTTTCTGATATAGGCTCAATTTGGGGAACGGACTATGAAGCAGGTGTTCAAGGTTATGATGATATTGCCCCAAGAATTACTTATGGTTTTGGGTTGTCAATGATTACGCCTGTAGGCCCATTGCAAATGATATGGGGTTTTCCTATTCAAAGTGAGAACTATGATTTGGAAGAGAGTTTTCAATTTTCAATAGGTACTAGTTTTTAGAAAATTATTTAAGTTTGATTAGAGTTTTTAATGTTATTTTTAAATATTGTATATTTTATAAATATTATAGAAAATAATCAGATTGTTAATACTGATATAATTAACATTATAAACAATTCAGAAAGTAGCTTCTATCCAATTCCGATTTCTAATACTGTTAATATTGATAAAATTGGAATTGTTGACTTTAGGTATATTTTAAAAAAATCAAATGCAATCAAAGTTTTAGGTGATAAATTTATTTTTTATGAAAAGAAAATTAATGAAAAAATAAAACTTAAACAGAAAGAACTTAAAATCGAAGAAAAAAAAATTTTAAGCAGGAAAAATAAACTTACAGACGCAGATTATAAAAATAAATTAAAGTTATTTAAATCAGAGGTTTTTGAAGTTCAAAAAAAATATAAAGAAGATAGATTAATATTAAACAATTCTTTTCAAACGTTACAGAAGAAATTAAAAGATTTATTAGCTCAAGTCATTAAAGATGTTTCAAAAAAAAGAGAAATTAATGTTGTTTTTTTAAAAGAAAATGTGTTTTTATTTAATGATCCATCCATTGATTTAACTAATGAAGTACTTGATTTATTTAATAAAAAGACAAAGTCAATGTCAATTACTATCACTTTAAATAATAAACCTTTTTAGGCTATTTTTAGATGAATAAAAATTTTTTTCAAATGAAACGTAAGATTCTATTATGTGATATTTTAAATGATCTTAATGTTTCAAATCATACCTTTTTAAATATCAACTCAAACTTTGATAAAAATATTTTAAAATATCAGATTGATGATTTTGTCTCTTTTTCTAGTTTAAAACCTAATTCAATATCTTTTTTTGAGAATAAAAAAAATAATTCTACGTCTGTTAATTCTGGAGTGTGTATTATTAAAGAGAGAAATTTAAAACTAATTAATGATAATATTATAAAAATTCCTTATCAAAATCCTAAATTAGGTTTCTCAAAATTACTTGAGATCTATTTTACAAAAAATAATACTAAATTAAATAACCAAATACATCCAAC
>ENA-UOXV01001304-UOXV01001304.1-marine-metagenome-genome-assembly--contig:-NODE-1304-length-35145-cov-6.440211_pt1 | contig 35145 bp, 42 predicted proteins | sample MGYA00238165_ERZ766961 | MGnify/ENA primary metagenome ERZ766961 (study PRJEB28924, sample SAMN03173240) | marine metagenome | biome: Marine; feature: Water; material: Subsurface seawater | place: North... | reverse complement strand
GGCGCAGTGTCTCGGGGTGGAGAGCTCCGGATGTGGCGGCGACCACAGGCACGAATCAGTAGTTCTTAGCATGAAGCCACTCGTAGTGCTTGGTCACCTTGGCGCGGTAGGCCCTGTGCAGCGCATTCTCTTTATGATAACAGGTGTACCCCGTGAGTCTAGACACCGCAGGCCGCGCTGATGCACCGGATCGAGATACCGGGTCAAATTATCAACAAAAAAGATAAAATCGTAGTTGCGGTCTGTACTCGTAGTTCCCTCGGGGTGGCGCGGCCGCTGGATACGGACCCTGGCAGTGTGACTGAAATAGGACGCAGGGGACTTCGCAACGGCAGAGTGGCGTTTCTTGTGCGCGTGGAGTGAAGAAGATACCTCAGGGCAGTGAATTGCGAAGATGGCTCTACAGCAGCTGTTGAAGGAGATCGAACCTGAGAAGTACATTGCCGACGCGCATTTTATGACAGAGTTCGGATCCGAACCGCACCAAAGGGGCAAAACCATTTGCTTGATCATGCAAAGTTGCGTAGTGAGCTCGCGGCACGGTGGCAGGTTTGATCCTTCGAAGCACAAGAAGTATGATGCAAAGTACTACTTCCAACGCAACACGCTTATCCCAATGCAGGTCCGTGAGATTGTATCGATACCGGTAGCTTGCAGCTCTCTTGAGTTCGTTGAGGAAAGCTTGCGATTCGAACATGAAGGTTATCGTGTCTGCAGGAGGCTCCACGATCGGATACGTCCAGGCTGGCCTACAACGACTTTCTGACGGGCCTAGAAATGGTGCAGAGTCTGAAAACGTGCAACTGCTCCGGAAAAAGTTCCTAGTTGGATAATGAGGCTCGGGTTACATGCATGGCAACAGAGTTGAGCACCTGTGCGATGAGCAGGTTAATCAGATGGAACCTCTGGACGAGGGTCACATCGCTGCCACCCTGATTGTACCGGAAGTGCAGACGGATTGCAGCGCCGCGGGAAAAGATGCTGAAAAGCCACCAGCGGACACTGCTGCACAGAACAGGTCAGATTTTCACAGCGAGTCGCACTTTTGGAGGACCGGCGACTTCCCCTCTGCTGAGGGATTCGGGGTACGACCTGCTTCAGTGGAGGCTGTGCGGACGCAGGGGGACGTGGATCGCCTCGCTCGAAAAGCTCGCTGGGAGCGTGTCATCACAGAACGGAACGCTGCGGTGTCTATGTATCGCTTCCGTGAGCGACTCGCCGCTCGTCTTGCAGGTTTCGGTGTCCGGGACCAGTCACGCGACCCGCTTCGCTCCCCATCCATATGCCGTCCTGCAATCCGGGAAGCCACGTTCAACATCCTGACAGGGCCAGCTGAAGCGGAGTACTCAACGGTGAATCCATGTCTTGTCTCAATTTCCCTCTCGACCTGCCACCAATGTCGTAGCGGACGAGGGGCCTGATGCACATTGAGAGCTTCCCTGAATGTCGCGACTTTTTGGACATGTTGCTGATTCACACGGTTCGATGAGCAGACAAGGTTGGTCCAGTCGTCTATGATGTGCCTGCTTTACTGCTGGGTGCTACTTCAGCAAGTTCTGGGTATTCTGCGCGCCGAGGACGCTCCACTGGTGTACAACAGGTTTTTCGAGCTGTCTCGTCTCGACTGTTTGTGGATGTTCTGGATTCTCAAGGAGTGCTTCTTCATCTCGGTGCCAAGACAATCACACCCATGCATTTTGCTCGATGCAAGAATTAATGCGGGCAATGCGCTCCAACTTAATTCGGGTTGAGTGTGCTGCTCATCAAACCGTAAAGCATACTACCCTCCACCAGCTCATGGAGGATAGAGGAAGTATTCGATAGCGACAATTCCACACAGAAAGATTTTGGGTCGCTGAATCACTAATCGTGAACGCTGACTTGCTCAGCCACACACTCACGCCCCTGACAGTTGGTGCTTTATTATTGCCTTGTCGCTGTTCTAGCTACTGGAGCAATGCTTGTCCTCGGTCCGCCACTTCTCGCCTACTTTTTCCTCTTCGTGAAGGGTGGGCCAGCCTTTCCCGGCAAATATCTTGACTCTCCTTCTTCTCTTTGCTCCCAACCGTCATGCCCTGGAGTCTTCCTCCCATGCGCCAACTAGAGGGCGATCGTCTTAAGGTTTTCCTCCTCTTTGGTTAAAGGCCGGCCGTTCTCTGAAAAGACATTCAGGACTATGATCCGACAAAACTTAATCCCTCTCGCCAGGACTCAGGTCTAGGCCCAATTCGTCCTCTGAGGCTTCTTGTTCAAGCTTTGTGAGCGTCTTAACATGTATGTGCGCAACTGTAGATCGGCGTACTGGCGTTGCTGGTCCTTAACCTCTCCACGAGCTGGCGCATTTGGCGCGTCGTCGATCAAATCTATCAAAAGAAGGAGAGTCTTGATCCTCTTTTCGTGAATGTTTTGTTGGATCTACGAGACCTCTCGCTATACTGTCCTCACAGCGATCCAAATAAACCTCTGCTGCGCAACAGTTGAATGATTCATTCAAGGACTTCGACTATACACTCACGACCGTGGCAAACCTCATGTTCACCCTAGCGCTCGTAATAATGCTGGGTAAGAATGGCTGGACAGGACACCTTGCTTTACTGGCTGGCTGAAAAGATTCTCTATTTTTTGCCCGATCGACCTCTATCATGACTAATGTGCTTATCTTTTCAGTCCACTCATCATGTCTCAATTCCATGAGATGCGGTGACCTGGGAAGCCTGATGCGCCGTCACGTCGTGGCAACCAGGTGGCCAGGAGGGAACTTCGACTTCTGGGATACTCTCTTCGCTGGGAATTTCCCTCGTCTCCTTACTTCGCAGCATGGTCACACAAAATATCAAGCTGACAGAGATGTGCGACGTCTTCACCGACCTCAATGAAAACCGGCTGTCAAAGTTCGAGACTGCTCTGGTGCTCAAAACCGTCATGGAGCGTCTGCTTGACACCTCGATCCAGTACAACTTCGTGCAACACTTCTACACAGGTTGTTCAGTACCTCCTGACTAGGCTATGAGTGAGCCAACACATGGTCTGCGGGATACAAGGCTAATGGACTCTCCGCCTGACTAAACATACAGGCAAACATGACCCACTTTTGCCCGACGTGGCGCCTCTGACGCACATGACAGAGGACCCATCCGAGGCTGGACCCCTCTCTGCGGGAGTGTGAAAAGATGCAAATCTGATGGTTCCCCCACTGCATCTCGTAGCTCATCTGCAAATAGATCTGGCTAAGACGCGTTCTTGCACGAACAGATCGAATCAGGGATGCCCAACATCCCCGAGTCGCTTGCACTTGAGTTCGGTCACGATGGCCGCGACTGCTACCGCGAAGGTGCGCCTGACCGTGCAGATGGTGACTTACTGTGTGAGATGTGGCACTTCAATCCGTGGCCACTTCCGTGACTCTGCGCACTGGCTGCAGGAGTGTACAAAGGCCAGGCCGTGCAGACGGTATATCCTGATGTGAAGGCGTCGGAGCACGGCAAGAAGGACGATTAAACGCTGCCACCAGCTCTATACTCCAAACGATTTCATTCGATTTCATGCAGACTTGTCAGCTGCACCCTGCTCTGCATCATGATTCTTTCCAGATTCACCAGCACTCACGTCCCCTGTGCTATCCCGTGCCCCTTCACCATTTTCTCCAGCCGCCTTAACATCGCTGGGTGTGGTCTTACTTTCGCCAGCCCCAGATTGCGCCTGCTCCGCGTCATTGCCCAAATTTCCGTCACGCTTCTTCCGTTGGTCCTCGGGAAGTGGCGCCAGTGCCTGCTTCGGATGAAATCGTTTAGTCACAGCATCGCATGCTTGGAAGCGCGTGCGTGTTGGCTCCACAGGCGCCCTTGGAGAGCGGCCCCAAAAGGGTGAGGCAGTGCACCGCGACACGGGCGCCCACGCGAGCCTCGGCCAGCTGCTCGCACTCGGCCTCAAGCGCCTCGATTTCTGTGCGAACAGCCACAAGCGCCTCCTCGTCCTCCTTCTGCGCCTTCCGCTGCCACTGAAACAGCGAGGGAATACTCGCAATGTGCATGAACAGACATCCCAGCCACACAGCCGCCGTCGCAGGCGCTACAGCAAGTGAGAGGAAATAGGCCACGCCGCCTATTAATCCAGGCGCAGAGGCTGCGGGAAGGAGCGCCTGGTGCACGTACGGAGCCCAGCTTGCAATCTGAACGAGGCGCCAAAGGCCATAGCCGACCGGCGCCGCAACCCAGGCAGGCGATTTGACCTCTTCCCTGCACCCAGCCAAATAGACGTTTGAGAATTCTACTCCGACTTCAGCGCAACCCTTCTAAGTGCCAAACGTGGGAGCGGTGCGTGGGCGAGCAGGCGCCTGAGAAGGTCGACAGTGCCGAGCTCCACAGCGACGCCGAGGAAGTAGGGGATGAGCACGGCAAGCGCAGGGCCACCGGTGCCGAGCATAGCCGCAGCACAAAACGCAAGAAGTGGGATCGCAAGCCCTCCTACAAGTCCAAGCCGCTGAAGGTTCAGCGCCGCTTCTACGTCGGCCTCACCCTTGGCCCGCCACTCCTGGTGCTCCTGCGCCCGCTCACCCGATTCATTGAGGAGGCGCATCGCAACGATTGGTGCTCCAACAAGTCCAGGCGGATGCAGTTGCATGCCTCGTAGAAAACAGAAATGCTTCGGAGCGCAAGGGTGAGGCCGGCATATGCAAGTAGATCCGCCCTCAGCAGCGCCGCCTGAACCCCGCTCCGCAACAGAGAGTTCTCAAACCCTGACACGAATGTCAAATCTTTCTTCCACAACAAGAATGTCAAATCCTTCTCCGGCAAACCAATAATCAAAAGAGCTGGCAGTGAGTGGGTACGCATGCCGGAGCTGCTGCGGAAAACAAGATGTAAGTGATGAGCGACCCGGGCACAGCAAGCAAAGATGAGACTACGCCCCAGAAGGCAGAGACGAGGAAGACGACGTCGGAAAAAGCGATTGTCAGCGTTGCCCAGAAGACCTGCTCGTACCACCGCACTCCCATCATCCAATTCACTCGTGATGTTGTTTCGAAGTGACCCGCATCGTAAATTCGATCCACCCTGATTTCTTCCGGGTCGGCGGCCGTCGCAACAAAACATTCGAGAGCAAAGGTCATGGGGCCGATTCACCCGCGCGAGGATCCACGTGAGTCGCAGAACGCCGGTGACGGGCGACAGTAAGGCTGCAAGTGACCCTGGCACAGGAAGCGCGTGGGTCGAGACCGCGAGAAAGTCCAGAGTGCCGGTGGCTGCGGCTGAGAGCAGCCCAAGCGGGCCAGAGGTCGACACGAGTGAGCCAGCTGCAGTGGGGTCACATACTCAGTGGCACCATGAAACCATTCACCGAACGCAAGGAATTATGCGGCAGCGCACTGCCGTAGACCCCCGCACCTGCTCGCGCGGCGAGGAAGGCGGCGACGCCCAACGCGCGCAGCAACTCGAGCGCCAATGTCAAGACATACAAGAGGAGTAACCCTCGCGCCGCGCGCTTGGCCAGTGCCATCGCGGGAGCGATTGGAACTGATTGGGTGGGCATAATTGAAGTTAGCACTGCTGGCGCACGTGAACGTAATGTACGGCAGGCAGGGGCAGTGCTGTTTGGCTGGAGGGGAGGCACCCCCGCCCCCGCGTTTCCAGTTCTCTTCGCCCTCCTTCCGCCACTGCTCCGGTCGCCGCAACCCGGAACTGATAGTTTCATACCGCGTTCCATCATTTCTCGAAGCGCCTCGCCTAGCCATCATCGTTATGCCGCCGCACATATGCCGCTGTCCGCTGCGCGGGACTTCCTCCATCGGAAGGGCGATAGGGAGCGAACTCCCATGCAGAGTGCCTCGTGTAGCTCTCGGGATAAGCCGCTGAACATGGGAGGGGGCAAGGGGTCCCGACGACAGCTGAAATGCCGAGGACGACACGATTACGGACAGAGCAAGCAGCGCGATCGGCCGCCCACGTCGCATTCCGCGAGTCCCCGAGGTTTTCGTGAACAGCTCCAATTCCAACCCGGTCCTGACAACTTGTGTGCACAGCCCACAGTGGGCGCCGGTAACGATGGAGGGGTTCGGCGACTATGAGAGCGACGAAGGCTCCGATGTTTGTCCAAGCGACGCAGCCCCTGCGCCTGTTTTCAAGCCGGCTTGGGAAGCTCAGTCTGACGAGGACGATGAAGACGAACCAACCGCAGAGCGCCCGTTGGAGGAGAAACCGTCCTTGTCCCCGGCTTCAGCAGCACCAGCGCAACCCCCCGCAAAGAAGAAAAAGCTTCTACCGTCTGCGCTGGATGCGCTGAGCTCGGCTGCCCCGACCTTCCTATCGAAGGTGTGAGCCCGGCGCAAGTTGCGCTGCAGCGAGTCTCTTGTCGAGAGTCGCTTCATGAGAGACACTCTTGAGAGTCGCTTGTCGCGCGCAACAACCTCGGGCCTCGGCAACTTGGTCCTGAATCCGAACTGTCAGCAGGTGGGACCTGCAGATGATGAGGAGGAGCCCAGTCAGGATGAACATGCCAGATCACTTCCTGAAGCAGCAGCAGCAGCAGCAGCAGCAGTGAAGCCTGCTGCTGCGGACGAAAGCGCCGCTGCGCAAGCGGCACGCTTCGAGGCGGCGAAGCGGCTGCTGGCGGAGGAAGCTGCCAAAAAGAAGGTGCGCAAGTGCTATCCCGCAGTGCTGGCAGCGAGCGATCATGTATTTCTTGCGCGGTATGCGCAGGGGCTTGAAGTCAGGTCTTCGAGCAGGACAAGGAAGGGAAGTCTCATTCTGGCTGGAACGCGAAGGAGAAGCGCAAGCGAGACCTTGGACAGCAGTCTAGGTCGCTGCACCCCCTACATATGGCCGCCATAGACGCGGGTTCTGACGTGCTGATTCCTTGGACATGGTTAGGGGGAAAAACTATGTGGAGGAGGAGAAGCGTCTCCTGCGCCAGGCCGGCGACTTCTCTTGAATACTTTCCCGCTACGCATGCTTGCGCATGTGATTGTTGCCTGCACTGAGCCGCGGGCAGGCGTATCTTAAAAGTGTACAGCAGGAAATTTAGGTGCACATGTATGCCGCGTCTGAAGGGAGACCGCGCGTCAAAATGAAGAAAAACAACTGGCCTTCTATGAACATCCGCAGGCTGCTTCTGGGTTTCCCTTACCGGAAGAATCTCATGATAGATCCGGCATCCTTTGCGCACTGCGCTTGTGGAAAGCAGTGCCTATTAGGCTGGCGGAGGCAGCATGCGCACGTACTCAGGGCCAGAGCCTCGAAGGACGTTGTAGGTCTGCAGGTAGCATGCTGCGAGGATCGCGAGCTGTGCAGTCATGACCTGCGGAAAAGTGACGCCAAAATCCGCCCGCACGTCACGTCCAGAAGTGCCGATGGGTCTCTTCAGATTTCCACAAACAAGCCTGAGTGGCTGGAGTCTCCAGTGGAATGGGTAGGAGAAATGTGGAGTCCCTTGCCGCGGAGCGGCAGCGGGTGCTCGCGCTGGGCTGGAAGATCGCGCTGGGCTGTACTGTGTCCGAGGGCATGGGGAGGGAATGCACTTGACCGACAGAGCTCGTTTCGAAAACAGAAGAGATACGCGCAAGAGCCTCTTCACCAGTGTTCACGCACGCGCGCTTGTTCCCCAAGTCGCACCTGGAAACGGGGCGATGGTTTCGCGATTCAGATTGCGCCTGCCGGTGGGATGCTAATTTCTAGATGGGATGGTCGCACCGAAGCTTGAGGTCGGAGAACTCGTTGATGCAGAAACCCTGAAAGCCCCATCGCACGACCGAAATGCGGGGAAAGACCCACAGAAATTTTGGGGTGTTTTCTTCGGCAATATTGAAGCCGTTGAAAATGATCTGCAGCACGATCACCGGAGGGAGCAGCGCCAGCGCCACGTCTGATGACGGCGAAACCTACCGGTATAAGTGCACGCAGGCGCATGAGTGGAGTATTGTCTCGAGTGCTGAGGATTGGCAGGTTCACTTGAGTAAGGGGGACGGTCGGAAGATAGGGCAGGGCCCTTGACCGCGCCGATGAGAAGCCCAAGTGCTGAGCTGGTGAAGGAATGGACGACGTTGAGTGCGAGAAAATTGAAAAACTTAGGAAGTGAGCGTTGAAAGCCCACCAGTGGATAAAGCAGGGACCCAAATGCCGCAGAGAGCGCGGCCGCAACGGGGGCCTCAGCCACTACCTGCGCCGAGCCAAGTTGGATGACGCACGCAGTGAGTCTCAGCCACCGAGCACAGCGCACTGGATTTGAGGAAGACAGACCTTTGAGAGGAAGTAAGGTAGCGCGCTATATAGTGACTTCGATCGGTCACTCTGCACGATGACTTTTTCTTTTGGGAATGCTCGCACCGTTCCTGTCGGCTCATTTCCACACAGTCAGCACAGCGGGCAGTGGCGACCTTGCGAGGATTCGCCGGACTAGGAACAGCGGGATGTGAGACGAGCCTGCAAGCGCAAGGTTTGTATTGCCGATTGCAACTAGAGAGAGGAGTCCCAGACGATCCTGGATTGACTTTTGAGAGTCGCCAAGCGAGTAGATGCCACCGTAGATAAGCGCAGTGGTGACCTGTTGAGAAGCCTGGATCGCGATCGCGGCTTTGTTGCGCGCCACCTCGCGCCACGAGCGTGCAAAGAGCAATCGCCCCTGCTCCACAAGGCTTGCTTCCGGATGTGGCTGCATTCGTTTCATCCGCTGTGCCTCCAAATCAGATCGCGGTACCGCGGATGGCGGGTGCGCCTGGCGGAAAGACTTCTCCAGCAGCTTGATGCGCGCCTGCAGACAGAGAGAAACAACGTACGACACTTTGAGCCAAGCACAACGGGGCAACGACTAGTCAGTCAGTCAGCTTTGGCAGACTGGCATTATAACCTGTGAGGCGGCTTCTGTTTCGGGCGATTCATGGTCAATCGAGACGACCTGAAGACAAAACTCGCCCAAGTTGACGCCCTTTGGACACGAGTAGCCGTGCCGGTAAAGAAAGCTGCCGACAGCAGGTGCGGGTCCTGCATGTCGCAAGTATTGAACAAGAGAGATCAGCAGCAAATCACGGCCTCTTCGTTGCAAGAATGTGTATTTTTAGTTTGGGGCTGGGCCTTGATAGATGAGGTGGCCCTCCGCGAGCAGGAGAAGGTCATCAAATAGGTTGAAGACCTGCGTCGAAATTATTTCACAAAGCTGGCGGAGAGTCGTTGCTTAGAGTGCACAGGAGCACTGCCTTTATGATCAGGATTGCAGGAAAGTAGCACCATTCCGGACGGCTGGTGGATGACGCAGACAATGGTGTGCCCTTCGTTGGCCAGAGCGCGAAGCGAAGCCACAACCTACGATCGTCCATTTCAGGGGCCTGCGCATGCGCAGACGCTGAGCAGCGGCGGGATAGGGCCACTCATAGCAGAAGGCGCTTGCCTTCTCTGCTTGGAATGAATCGAGGCCGGTAGTGGGTTCATCAAGGAAGAGCAGCGAGGGTGACCCGATCAGCTCGCACCCGATGTTGAGCCGCTTCCGCTCCCCACCAGAGATCCCCCGCACCTGTGTCCAACCAGCCACTTGAGACCAATTCTAGTATCTTAAGCTGCCACAAAACGAGCACGAATGGCACCTTTGCTCCTCCAACGATGCTGTCGGCGCACTTTCCGAGAGACAACTTGGTGATGATCTCCTCAACCGTCGCATACTTCGCGTCAAGCGACATACTCCTTGGCAATCGCAGACGCGCAGCAAAGCGCAGAGTCTCGCGGACAGTCATCTGCACGGTTTGATTTAGTTTCCTCAGCACAGCTTTGGTGAAGTTTGGGACCGTGCAAGTGCCTGCGAGTAGAATATATCCTCCTGGCGCACGTACGCTTTGTGCACCTGTCCCATGTCTGCCGCGACTGCCACAAACGGATGCATGAGCTGCAATGCATTGCAGTGCTTTTATGTGATGAAACTCACCAGTCTGGCCGTTGAGTGCCACGTTGCCGACGAGGGACAGGCCCTTAGCGGCGCGGAGCTGCCCAGCGAGTGTGTTGAGCAGAGTTGTCTTGCCGGATCCTGAGGGGCCCATGATTGCGAGCAGTCGCCCAGGCGACGCCCGGCCCTGCAGCGCAGCAATTATTTTTGAGAGTCGCAGTGAAGCTTGGTGATCGGAAGAGCCCGCTGTCTACGTGGGGAGCTGGGTACACGATGTTTGACTGCGTGTGTCCCTGAAAGCGCAAGCACTTGGGGAGCGGCAGTCAACCGATACATCGTCGAGCAGGACCCGCGAATCTGCATTCTTTTTCTTGAGTGTTACGCTAATCTGTGACCATTCCAGTGTCGACTGCAGCTGATCTGGCACTTTCAAGCTTGATTCGCAGCCGCCGCCCGCCATTCGACTCACATTAGCTCGATGCACTCTCCCATCCAGAGATCCAGCCGGCGATCGGTGAGGATTCAACTCTGCGCGCCATTTTTTGCGCCATGCCTCACCCACAATGCCGCCCGCATCCTTTGGATGAGCTTGGTGGTGGGCGTGGCAGCCGCCTGAATGAGGACGTCAGAAAACCAGGACTCAGTGCTTGGGTCAAGGCTTTCTTCTAAGGGCATCTGAAAATGAGCGTCTGATTAGCTTGCTGCACGCATGCACTACATGCCATTGCGAACAGCCCCACATCTAAATCACACAATTGGAGTCAACAGCTGATGGCGTTGTGCAGACAGCAGAACCGGACGGATTTCACCAGCCGCATTCTCAGTGCAGATTGCACAGGCCAAGGCGGGAAGAATCAGAGCACTGAGAAACATTACAGCCCCTCTCCGACCGTATGCTTGGGGAGTCCCCTGTAACATCATTTGTCGAGACACAGCTATGTGGCACTGCTTGCTCTGCCCAGGGGGGCGGCCGCAAGAAGATGGAAGATCCAGGTTCCGAACAAAGCAATTTCTACTTCAGTCAAAAAATTGAGTCGGGTCTCAGCTCTGCCATGGCGCCATGCCTTCTCAAGGGCGCTGATGACGGATGAATTGAGCGCGTTGGCACTCCCCTCATCGTTGCCAAGACCTGGGTGATATGACCCCGGACAGCGCGGACGAGCTCGTTGCAGGTTACCTTGGAGCCTTGCAGCGACCCATGGTCAACATGTTTTGCCGTCTTTGATGCAAGTGTCTGTCTGTAGATGATGACGGCTCCACATGTTCAAGCATCAATGGGGAGCACCTGGTGTCTCCGCATGGCAGCTTGTTCACACTCCGAGGGCCGATCCAGGGGCACTTGATAGCGGTAGGCTATTTCCTTTTTCAAGATGTTGCCGTACATGCGCGGACAGGCACTATGCCTGTCTGACGAAAGCAAAACTGACTGGTGTCATTTCGGGAGCTTTTGGCAGTTGGAGTGCATCTCAGTGGCAGAACCGCGGAGTATCTATGCTGTGGAACTGGTGGTGGTCGATGCCCTTGCGCAGCCGCCGTCTATAGAAGCGCTCTATGACAAAGCAGCGCTCGTGCTCCCCGCCGAACGCGCGACCTCGGATACCGACTCGTTCTTGCCGCCTCTTGCAGCCGAGCTCCTCCAATGGGCCTCTGATGCGGTCTGCGACTCCCGATTCAAGGACCCCGTGGCACCTCTGGCGATCAGCAGAGCACTGCTGATTCCGTCGAGTCGATGGCAGGTCTCGGCGGGGGCGGAGGTGGTCCTTTTTGGGATTGAGGACGTGATCGTCGAAAAGTTGCTTGCAGAGATCGAGGAGGAGCACGCGCACGTCTTTCTCCCCATGCCCGTTGCACTTCTTCCTTTAAGTGACGCGCGCGCTCTCCGCGGCGTGACCTGGATTGACCTTACATTTCCGACTGATCCCAAGACGCACCCGGTTGCCGCACTCCGACGCGTCCTGAAAAAATCGCCTGCAACGCGCATGAGAGAAGAGGAGACCTCTCTGGCCGCGCTGTGTACACGGCTGGCACGGTGCTTCCTCGACAGCACAGCAGCGGCGCTCGATTTGGTGGACTGGGAAGCGCTGTCTGCCCGAGCGGAACATTGCTTCGTCCCCCCGCTGCATTCGGTGTGTACACAGGGTGAAGTGGACTCCTGCGCCTTCGTCGTGGCTGCAGGCGACGTGTCCCTCGAATTCCGAGGCGCGCGCCCACCTTGCTCGATTCTTCCCGTTTGCGCTGCAGGCAGCGGCGACGAGGGCCCCGGACATTAAAGCGTTCGGGAATCGTCGCAGGGCCTGACGGCGCGGCGCTTGAGCGGATGTCGCGGGATTTGGTGATTGGGCAGTACTTTGGGGAGGTGGCACTCCTCGGGCCTTGCGCGCGTACTTTCTCAGCCGAAGCAACCAAACACGGAGTGGACCTTCTTATACTTCGCCACGCGGACTATGCGCAGCTTCGTGCTGACCGCCGGCTACAGCGCACAGTCGAGCTCCTCCGGCAGCCTGCGTCCGCACGCTCACCTGCTGGCGTACGGAGCCTTCTCGTCCTGATCGACGAGCTCGCAGCTGCTGGCGCACTACCCGATGGCCGTGCCACAGAAGGCTTCTTGACCGCATTCTCCGTGGAGGAACGGCTCGGCTTCGCACGGAGATTGCAGGTGCACGAGCTGATGCAAGGGCAAGAAATCTGCCGCAGGGGCGAGGAGGCCGACAGTCTCTACTTTGTCCTGCAAGGCTGCGTCGCCCCCGCTTCGAGGGAGAGGGTGGAGGGGGCGGCGGCAGCAGAAACGGAGGCAGAGGCAAAGGCGAAGGAAGACCAAGGTGGGCAGCGTCGTACCGACATTGAAAATCGTTGTGAACAGCTATCAATTGAAGCAAGCCCTCGATCTTTGCACATCTCACCGGGCCGGAGTAGCACCAGCCGTGCCAGGCGGGGACGCCGCAGGTGCACTACCCCTATGCTTCTGCCGTGCGATCTCGAAGTCCCTACGTAGCCTGCGCACGATCCAGCGATAGAAAGCGAACGACTCTGACAGAATTATCGCGCATAGACGGGAGGAGCAAGAACAATTTGACGGCGATGCTTCCGCGTGGGGGGTGCCCTCGCCCAAGAACCAGCAGAGCGGATCCAGCAAGGTAAGAGGGATTGCATGTGCCGCACTTATCTGAGTCTGTCTGGCGCTCATGCTGCTGATTTTGGCAGGCTCAGGGGTTCTGGGCGCTTGTCAAGTCATCAAGCAGGACCGCGCTGATGGAAGGCAACGTCAGGCGGAGCTTGTTTCAGGAGGCGACGAGCAGAGCGGAACAAGACGCACATGCACTTGGCCCGCTTGGTGCGGGGTCGCTTTGGGACACCGAGGCGCTTTTTGGTCAGGGAATGGGGGTGTGGCGGTCGTGGACGATGATGGTGCAATCTGAGCGCGCGATTGTGCTCTCGCTCGCCCGGGAAGACTTCCTCGCGGTGGCATCGGATGGCTCTGCAGACCCTGGGGCCCGAGCAGTGATCTGTGCGCGGCTGCTAGCGGCCAACGCCCTAGAGCGGGCGCTGCTGGCCGGCTCGGCGTCTCACTTTTCCTGGATGCGGTACCAGCCAGGGGCAGTGATCGTCGTGCAGGGGCGGCCATGCGCCTCGCTGGCGCACCCCGCTGACGTGCGTGAGCGCGTGCGTGCCGAGCCGCACCTCGATTTCATTGCCGCGGGCGCCGCGCGCGTCGTTCGGCGTGTGCAGCTGCTGCCGCGCCCGATCGCCGAGGATGGTCGCCGGCCAGCAACAGTTGGCGGCAGCACGCGTGAGTCAAGGACGCGCGACTCGGTGCTGCAGGATCTCTGTGCCGGCGACTGTCTTTCTGGTGGCGAGACATTAGCGGGCACGAGCACTTGGCGTTGTTCGGTGGTAGCCTTATCGCACGTCGAGGTGGTGTCGATTGAGCTCTCAGCATTTCGCGCGCTCGCCTCGCCTGCCCGCCAGACAATTCTTTGTCGTGAGGCTCGAGCACACTGCCTGCTTCGCGCCAAGGGCCTGCGCGCGGCTGCCCGTATCCTCGCGCAGGCAGGCGAGACGCCGACGCCGGCCGAATTCGTCGAGATTGCTGCGCTCCGCCGCGATGCTGTCTCTCTTGGTACCGATACCCTGCTACAGTATCATACCATTGCCCGCCAGACATCAACGCAGTTCGCGCGCCCGCGTGCAGGTGAGGATGAGACTAAGCCAGCTTTGTCGCCACCGAGGCAACAAGAGGCAGTTTTTCGGCCGTCACGCCCCGCCACGGCGCCGCAAAATTGCGCTGCGCTGCGCAAAGCTGCGGGCGAAGTCCGGGGGAACCATTTTCCCCGGAGTAGCAAAGACTTACTCCCGAAAACGCAACGGGAGTCGCCAGCGACACGACGGCGGGTCATCCAGCTGGCGCAGCCCTCGTTGCGCCGGCAGCGCCCGCCTATCGCGCATGGCGCGCACGCGCGTCAGGATGATCACGAGTAAGCCTTCTCTCCCGTCCTTCTCTCCAGGGTGTGCGCGTAAAAGTGCCATGCACTTCAGAAGTGCCGTTGCCCTGACCGCCGGCCACTGGGCAGATTGCGAGGTGGAGCGTGGGTGAATCAGAGGCTGAAGGACACTGTGTACAAGGGCAATGTATATTTACCAAAGGAAGGCAGCGCAAGAGGCGCGATTGCGGCGCTTGTTCCCTGCAAGATCGCGCACGGCAAGATTACGACGCTACCCGAAATCACGCTCGATGAGGTACCTGCGCATCGCGCCGGCTGACTGACTCTTGTCGTAATCGTTTCATTCCCTACTCCACGAGCCGCGAGGGTGCTGACCGCCCATGAATCCGGGCGGAAGCTGCTTTTTGCGCAGGTGCGGCAGCAGCTTGAGGATTCCAGGGCGCCCCGTTCGCCTGCCTCCCCGCGCGCGCGCATTGCATCCCCATCCGGAGCCGGATCGGACCAGAGAGAATAACTTCCAATGATCACGACGATTTGTTAAGCAGTATCCACTTGCACGCGCCCAAGCGAAGCCATAATCTATGGGCGGCATATCCGCGCGTGCAGCAAAGACACTTGGTTTTGCAAATTACACTGTCATGCAATGAAACGCAGGGGCCAGCGAAGGCCGGCTCCTTTCGCGGCTTTGGCAATTGGCACTGCATCCTTATCATGCATCGCCATTGCACAATGCTTGTAGCTGACTGTAGGCCGTGGCAGAGCGATCGGCTGGTATTTCACGGAGGCTCAGCCAGCCCACTACGGCGTCCTTTAAGCAGCCACTGCAAACGTGTGCGTCGCGGTCAGTGGACACCCGTGAGGCCACGAAAATATAAACCAGGTCTGGGATAAACGAGCATAAAGATGCCAGCGGAAGATGCCAGCGGAAGATCTACTGGTTCTGGACTGGGTTGGGCACGCACTGCGCTTGCAGTTGGTGAGCATGTCCAGGTACGCCTGGCATGCAGACACGTCTCCGCCGGTGTTCCTCACACACTGCTGAAACATATCGGTCTCGTTGACGCATGAGCCGCCGGCTGCACCAGGACCCACGCGCTGGTTAGGGACGGTGCGAAAGCCTCCAGCCCCCATGGCCGGACACCGGGCGACACCCTTACGCCTCTTGGCAAACGGGAGCAAATCGCCAAGCGCTCCGCCCAGCAGTTGCAGCCCGGCCGCACCAGCGTGAAGCAACAGAAAAAACAGCATCTTCGAGATCTCTCAGAGTGAGTGCGGCGCTGGACGCGTGGGCGAGGCAACATACCCGACATGGCATGGGGCGCAGCGCCGGCGGCGGGTGCAGGGGCCTCCTGGCCGTTGTGCACATGCTCCACCTGGCGCGGGCCCATGACGGAGTCCACAGCGCGGTGCGCGATCGCACTTCCAGTGCCCATCGCCATGCCCTGCATCACCATGCCGCCGAGACCAGAGAGCATGCCGCCGCCGCCGCCGCCGCCCATCATCGGCGGAGCAGCCGCGGCCGGAGCCATGGCAGGGGGCGGAGCGCCAGCAGGTCGACCCGCAGGGGGCGGCGGAACAGCGCCCGCACGCGACTGGGTAGATGCGGGAATCGACGGGCGAGCAGGAGGCGGGGCCTGCTTGGCGACGGGCCTGGCTGCGCCGGTGCGACGAGAGGGCGGCATGATCTTCTTGTTGTCTTCGATGTCTGGTTCCACGGCAGCTCCTGCTAAAAAAGGCGGCCCCAACATGTAAAACTATTATTGGAGCAATATGTAAAACGTTTGTAAAGTATTTTCGTAGTTTCTGGACAAGATCAACGATGAAGGAAAATTGATCCACTTTTGGGATCGCTCCGCGAACAGGCAACGCGATGTCTGCGACGCAGCGCTTCGCGGCTGCCGCAGGGCTTGTGGCGGGCATTTGCTTGCTCGCACTCGTCCTCAGCGTTTCTAGTGTACACGATAACATCCTTCTCGCGGGTGGATACCGCTATCCGCAGCTTGTCGGAGCCAACATCGATCCAGACATGGTGCAGAGCCTCCTCTGCGATTGCGCGGCCCGCGACTGCGCAGGCACACGCGGCCTGCGCACAACGTGCGATGGCTGACGAATGTACTAGATGTTTGTCAGCTGATTCTTTGTGGGGTTCTGTGCAGGCTGGGTCGGACATCTACTCGATGGAAAGCCGCAATGCTCGCGACATGCTCGAGAGGGCACTCGATGCTCAGAAGGCGGCCAATGCCGTAGAGCGCGAGCGTATGCTTCAGCGTCAGGCTGATCGTGAGGCTGCTGAAGATCGGGTCTTCATTACGGCCTGCAACAATGACCCCACGTTGCCCTACTGTCCTTACACGCCGCCCGCGCGCTACAACTTCGAGCCGCTCGACCCTGAGGACTATGGGGCCTCTGTCTACGCGGCGACTGCTGAGGCGGCGCGCCGGCAGCAGGATCAGATGGAGGCTGACGGTAAGAGAGCGGCCATGAACCGGCTCTGGGAGGCGGAGGTGGCCCGATACGAAAGGGAATGGGAGCATGCCCGTGTCGTGATGGACGCCTGCGAGCGATCCAACAACCAGCTGATTGGATGCCCGTACTACCCCGAGATCGCGCCGCCGCAGATGCCGGTCGATTTTGAGAGCCAGGGTGATCTCACGTGGGCAATTCACCAGAGAGAGCAAGCGGACAAGCTTGAGGCCGCCCGCATCGCTAACAAGCAGCGCCAGGCTCGTCTGGTAGCAGTCCCGCCCTCACAACAACCCAAGCTCGCTCTAGCGCTTCCCTGTCCCGAAGGCTCACACAAATTTGTGCTGAACGTGCAGTACGACGAGATGATTGCGGAGCGCGAGGCTAAGGAAAGACAGGCTGCTGAGCGGTTTGCGGCGGCGTGTGCCATGAACCCAAGCCTCCCTGGTTGCCCCTACTAGGGGCATGCTGCATTCGCTGCTCGTCAAGTGCCTGCAGGGCGATCGGGGGGAAAATAGCGAAAGGAAAGCGGTACTTCTCGCTGCGGAAGAAGGTTTTCAAAATGTCATGGCAGCGACAACACTCCTGTCAAAAAGAAGGAAATAAAATTTATTCAAGTCTTGAGAAGCTAGGAGATTCCTGACCAGTCCTGAAGCCACTTTGGCACTGTGGCGTCTAGTGTGGCATCGCAAGCAAGCCCCCCGGTCTGCTTGAGCCAGTTGAGTTCGCCGTCGACAAGCTGTGTGGTGAAACGCAACGCGTTAGCGCAGAGGGCGCCGGCGCGCCCGCGTTCCCCGGGTGTGCGGGCACTGCCGACCTTGGTCTTAAGCTTCGATTGGGTACGGGCCTCCTTCTCCTTTTCCTCGTCGCTTCGAACCGCGTCAGCCTGCGCCTTCGCCAGGCGCCGTGCTGCCCAACTCTTGGCTTCGCCAAGTCGCCGCTGCAGCTCTGCGGCGTCGAGCTCCGGGCCATCTGCCAGCTGCGCCAGCATTGCCTCTGCTTCTGCTACAGACCGCGCGTCCACGGCCGCCTCTACACCTTGGCCCCGCGCCGACAATGAAGTCTCCCCACCTGGCGCCTCCACCTCCTCCAGCGGCCGCTCTGCCAGGACACACGCACTCGAGTGAGCTTCCAAGACGCCTTCACGAAAGCTACCTGGCACCACACAAGTCGCAGGGTGGATAGGCAGGACCAAGTGCGGCAAGCCCAGCCAACGCCTTGTCGCGTAGTGAGAGCTGCTGCATAAGTTGCTCGACGTGGCCCTGCCAGACGGGTGCCGCATGAGATCAGTGCACTTCTGATGCGGAAGACAAGGGGCTCGCCTTCGCACCTCGGTGAGCTCGAGCTCCCGCTTCGCATCTTCTGCGCGTTCCTCTGCGTCCTCCCGTTCCGCCAGGGCCTCCAACCGCTGTTGCTCCTTGTAGTCTGCTGCTCGCTCCGCATGCAGGAGCCGCTCCCTGGACACCCGCTCGCGCTCAGGCCCCATGACGGAGCAGAGCGCCAGTGCCACGAAAACCTGAACCCGGAACGCGAACCTTAGGCGTGCAGCCTCCTTGTCGGCAGCCGTGAGGCGTTCTGCTCCCTCACGCCCACAGACTTCCCGAAGCAGCTCCGCGCCGCGCGCAGGCGCCAGCCACTCCACAACCGCCTCAAGGTCCAGGCCTCCCAGCAGGCTCGCCAGCTTCAGCAGTACGACACCAGCAAATTGTAGCAAGCGTGCCAGCACTCCACCCCTACCAGCCACGATTCGAAGCCCCACGCCCTTACCCCGGTTTCCAGCGGGAGGGGCAATGTTGATCCCGGCCGCCTTCGCCATTGCGCGGTGCAAGTCCAGGTGAACCTGCTGCGCCTCGTCTGCCCCGCCCTCACAGTCCCGCAGCATCGAATGTAGTCCAGGTGGCGCCGCCACTGAACGGGAAAGAGCTGCAAGTCGCTGCCGCTCCTCGTCATTCCAATCCAGTGCACCGATGGCGCCCATCGATGGTGTTTCCATGAAGGTGCGGATCGCGGTCAGCGCCGTACGGATGTCCCACGTGGGCTGCCAGCACTCAGCGTGGTGCGAAGTGATCGAGAGACAGATGGGAACGTTGACCTCGAAGCGACCCGACTCAGTGAGGAACATGACGCGTGGTGGCTTCATCGGATACTCCGCGTCGAGTAGGATGCGCCCATGGTAGATGCCCCCCTCGAATGGTGAGTCGGTGTTGCCGAGCAGGACAAATTGCCAGTCAAGAAGATCGCCCTGCAACGGCTGCGCGCGAAAAAAACTCGAAGGATCACGCTGCATGTCGGCGATCTCACCCTTGATGCGCTTGATTGCAGTCGGGCTGGGGGTTCCCTGTCGAAAACCGTCGTCGAATCCTCCTCGCAGGCGCAACAAGCTTCGGTCAGTCGGCCTACCCGCAACGGGCAGGAAAAAGAGTTGTTCCATTGACCAGCTGCTAAGATCGCGCCTCACAGCTCTTGCCCCTAGTCGTGAGCTGGCGGTGACACGACGGGAGTGCGAGGACTGGCTTGATGAGAGGAGGATAAGGAGCGCGACAAGGCGCCATGTTACACTCATCCCGGTCCAAAAAATCTCTTGCGTCGTCTAGCTGCCACCTGCTCTGGCCAATAGCTGTGGGACCGAGGGGATTCTCAAACTCAGAGCCCTCCCCCCTTCCCCCGATCCCCTGTGGTGGCCGCGTGCGCAGGTGAAATGCCTCCTCGAATTTTCAGGTTACGAGCCTTTTGAAGCCAGAGGATCTTTCGCGGGACGGAACCGAAGCCGCCTTGCGGAGCTCCGCAGTGCTTCGGGTGAGGAACAGTAGCCGAAGTCGGAAGGCCCAGAGCCAGATTGGAGAAAGTGACAGAGTGATCTGCGCTCAGGTTGCACATCTAAGGAACATGTCGGTCTCGTCGAACATTCGGCTTGCTAAGCTTGTGGCAGACGTGAGCAACGCTGCAGCCCCGCTGTCTGCAAGCACGTCCGTTCACTCATGCTTTCGGAGCAATATTGGGCAGGCCTGGGTCACGTTTTAGAGAATCCACTGGAGTGGGGTGACAAAGCTCGGTAGCCGGATGGAAATGACGCACACCCATTAGCTTTTTGACCGGGTGACGTACGTGGTACAGGCATTCCACCTCGCTTCCTACCCTTTCCTGTTCGCCGCCATGCGCAGAGTGAAACCCCACGCGTTGCCCACGAATGTTTTCGCCGTGGGACCTCCAAAAACTTTTTCGCAGAATCATCTGTGATGATGTATCAGTGATGGAAAACACATATGCCTTTCTGTTTGCTAAGGCAGGTTCCATTGCGCGGCAGGCACGAGCTGGCAAGTACGCTGTAAGTTTCAACACTCAAGTGCTGATCTTCTTGTCATTGCTCCTGCGGTACCTTCCAGTCATCGTCGACACGGAACCGATGCTCGAGGTCGTATGTTTTCCGCGCCTGGACTTTGCTGTAGTGACTCCTTGTTTGATAACTTGATGCCTGGAGAGGCTGTCCTGAACTTTCAACTGAACTAAAGGCATCGTCATGCCGCAGGTCGTCAAGTTTTTCTCCTCGCACAAAGAAAGGGTCAACGGGCTTCAGTTCTTTGTTTCTCTTTATAAGGATTCCTCGAGGTCCTTCCGAGCCCTCCCCGCTGCCACCACTCGCTTTGGAAAGCCAGCACTGCACACTGTCGAGGCGAAATTCTGATGGCATGCTCAATGAGCAGCAACCCTGTGTACATGACGCTTCTCAAAGTGCTACCTCTCATCCTTTCCGCAACTGCGTGCGTGAAGAGTTTCGGTTCTGAGCATCGCAATGGCCATGACACTATCAGCTTCGTAATTCCCATTTCTCCATCACGGAAAACAACTAGTTTCAGTATTTGGACTGCACACAGATTCGCGTGAGCCCTCGTGCAGGTAAAAGTATTGCTGCCCTGTCTGATATGCGCCCTCTTCCTCCACAACTACATTCTTCCGAAAAGGGTCAGCCGCTCGACCCTTTCGCCCTCTGTTGAACATGATAATCAAGGATGATGTGACGGTGGCGAAGTTCCTTTCAACTTCAAGAAAAAAGCCTGAACCCTCAGTTTTTTCGATGCAGGATCCCATATCTGTTTCGAAAACAGCTTCCTACATCATCGAAGCAGTGGCCGTGATTCCACAGCTCTGGATTTTCAGCACGTTGAATCCCACCCCCGACGTTTGAAGACTGGAGTGATGATATGGCACGTCTTTGTCCGACGAGGTCATTCTTGTGCTTCATCTGAAAATCTGCCGACTTTATTCAGGCGTGACGGCTTGGAACCGAGCGGAGGGCTGGACCTACATATTCTATGTCGCGCCCTTTTCCGTCTCTTGTACGTATCTTCAGCAGTCTACAAGATTGTCAAGAGCGGTAAAGGATTGGAAGGTTCTTGGGCAGAAAACTTACCACTTCTTGCCGGTTGGCTCCAGGTCGTTCCTAACCAGCTACGTGCTGGAATTATGGGGCATAAGGCTGCGAGCTTTCTGAATGCTGAGCTCGTTTCTGGTTACCGCAGATATTGATCCTTACTGACGCTCTCACATACATCCTACGGAGACGCTTGAAATTCTTCGTAATGGTGATGTCGAGCATTGTTTTGATGGTCTACCATGGAGGATCAGCAATGTTGATCGAGGTGCGAACCCAACTTCAAGTCACTGCAATCCTCAGTCCTGCGTAATGAGCGATCTATCTCAAATTTCTCATGGGAGCTCGACTTTTACTCAGGGGTCTGTCGGCGCGATGCTGGGTGCGCTCATACTGTCAATGGTGTGTTCCCTACTTCAAATATCCCTCAATGTGCGATCAATCCAAACCAGTTACAAACGCACCACCTCCCTCAGGCTACTGGTGGACTCACTCTCCTAAACGTGGGTTTAATTTCATTTGCAATCCAATTGTATCGTGCCGGCGTTCTCTTTCTTCGCATACCATTCTCCTCCGAGCTATGAGAGGTACAGGGATTTTCGTAGAGGCTGAAAGTAGTAGAGCTGATGAATGAAGGATGAATCCTGTTGCGCTACACGATACGAGCGAAAACGGCGTTTCGCGATACGATACGAAAACGGGCCCCGTTTGGCCCTCCCCGTTTTCGTATCCGTTTTGCCCGTTTGAGCATACGGCCGTTGTTCCTCCTACGAGAAAAAATGGCCGTTTCCGTAAGGTTTCGTATGGGTTTTCGTATCCGTTTTCCCTGTTTTCGTATCCGTTTTGCCCGTTTTCGTATCTGTTTTGCCCCGTTTTCGTATCGTATGGCTCGTATCCCTGTTCGGGGTTCTGAAAACGGACCCGTATCACCCTGTATCCGTTTTTGGGGTTTTCAAAAACGGATACGAAAACGGGTTTCGTTTCGCATAGCGCAACCGTGAAGGATTCCTTAGCTTCGCCCAAACAATCCGTTCAATCGTCTGGTAGTGAATCGAGAATTCGGCGTCCGAGGGAAGCGCCGCTCTGAGAAAATGCTGACAGAAGTCCCTGCACATGCTCAAAGCAGTCAGAGTAGCTCGCTGGCGGATTACGTAGAAGAAATTGGATGGGATAATGTCATTACCCCTGTCCTCGCCAGCATTCCTCCACCTCTCGCCAATTTGCCGACCTCAGCATTTTCTTTCTCGATTTCTTCACGTGCAACGGTTCCAGGCGACTCAATTCGGGCGTTCTCTGTTCTGGGTTCTGATCCCGCTGGCATCTGGGAGTTGGATTTTGACGAGTAGGAATTTGGCGCACCCACGCTACGGGGCAGCGGATCTCTCGCAGGTATGACGCACTCTGGCATCTCCTCAACTTCGCTGCGTGAGGATTTTGAAAGATCCTCTATCGTCTCATTTACAGCAACGCCTTCTTCATGATCAGATCCGTCTCCTGCCGTCGGAGCCACCGTGAAAAATTGAGAGGATGCGCTTGAGCGTTCCTCCTGCTCTTCCATGGCATGAATTTCTGGGTTCGCATCTCGTGCTTTCCGGGAGGTCGACGACGAGAATGATGCATTGGTCTGGTGAGGAAGATCTGTGCCCCAGGCGTATAAATGTCAGCTTGTTACAGGTGGCAAGGTCTACTGATGGGCAGAAACCAACTTACCACCACTTCCAATATCACAGGATTCGTCACTTCCAAAATCCCATGAGGACATCCCACTTGGATATGTAGAAATCTGCGCCCCCAGCAGCCCATATCACGCTAAGCTGGGTCTGTAGAAAGAAACTAATACAGAAAGCCGCAATCGGCTGCCACTACTGTGAGGATGCAGAAGCAGGCTGGAACAGCAAGAAACATCCGAAACTCAGCCCTCTTCGTTCCCGCAACGGGTGATGATATGTTTCACCTGTCTAATGCCCACGGATTTGTTCTGACCCCGACGTAATGGCGCCAGCACGCTAGCGCACTTTTGAGCGGACCCTCGAGTTGTTTCCGCGCAGGTTTCCTGGTCCGATACCTGGTCCATTCTTTCCTTGCCCTGCATTGTTCCTCGCAGATGACCGCTGCACGGCATCTCAGAGCCCTGCGAAGTGTCGGCTGTGGCATTGACTCCATATGACACATCCGCACGGCTCTCCAGAGCTCGCAGTCCCAGGCGCACAGGCGCTGGTCCTTTCATATCATCTCCAGATCCCTTGTAGTCTTTGCCCTCAGATCCCTTATGCCCCTTGCTTTCTCCACGCGCTTCCTTAACGTGAACCTCGCCCCCAAGGGCGACGAAGTCCTCAGCGGTCAGCACGCACACGAGCGGTTGTCCCATCCTCTCCATCAGAGCTGCAGCCACCACTCTAGCCCCCCGCTCGCCGAGCCCCTCGCCTAGGCCCACCACGCCTACCAACCAGCCGCGAGCCGCATCGAGCCCTCGCACCACACTCTCGTCAATCTGCAACTCCGTTCCACTTGGAATTTGGGCCTCGTTAGCCCCTCTGACCCCCAACCTGCTGTTCCCGAAATCCAAACGCACCTCAAGAAGCATACAGCCGCTCAGCTGCCCACCAACGCGCACTGCCAACAATGATCCAAACGTCCCTGGACACCTCTCCGCCCCTGCATCAACAGGCGCAACGGCGACGATGCAGAGTGAGCCTCTCGCCGCCGCAGATCCGCATTCGGCGCTAGAGAGACGGGGTGCAAGTTCGGCGAGCGTCGCCTCTGCGAGGTGCAGTCCCAGCGCGTTGCACGCCGTGACCGAGGCCGGCGTGCGCCCAAGAAGCGCTTCCGCGTCCGCCGCAAGCCGCAGCGCCCCACGAGGCCCGTCAGCGATCAGCGGCCACGACCCGGGGCTATTGCCCAGTAGAACAGCCAGTAACTGCACACGATTGGTATTCACGCGTCAGGGTAGGCACGCGCCGCCTGCACGCCCGCCCGGAGGCCAGCAGAGGCAGGCACGGGACACCTGGTCCATGGATGATGCTGCCAGGAGTGGGGTGCGGCAGCGGACGACGACGGCAGCTGCCACGGCCACAGGCAATTGCGGAGGGCCGAGTAGCAGGCGGTCCCAGAGTGGGAAGACCTGCGACTGTCTGGTTAAGTGAAAGCGTGCGGTTTTCTACAGCTTCGGTCGGAATACCCTTTTTCCTTTTCACCCGTACAGGGCGCCCTCGCACCACAGGAACCGCGCTTGAGGCGCCGCGAAAACCCGGAGGGTCACAGAACGATGCACAGAGATTAACAAGGGGCGATGCACCGTGGGAAGAGGCAGCGAGTGGGCCAGCCACGTGAGGAGCCTGCGGCAGTAAATCAGGAGCCCCGCATGATGGGGCTCTGGGGGACGGTGCAGGGATGCGGCGAGGCTGAGTCATAGCGGGAATGGCACCAGGGGATGGCGAAGAGGTCAGGGGAGACGCCGAGAGAGCGAAGGTGCAGGAGGAGCGGCGGGTCGTGGAGAGCGAGGAGGCGCGTGAGGACGCCGAGGCGCTGGTGCAGCGCCTCGTGCTGCGCCGCGCTTTCCGCAAAGAGCTCCCCGAGCCGCTGTTCCACCAGGGCTGAGAGCATTGCCCACGCCCGCGCCTCTCCGTCCTCGCCAGCGCCAGCCAGCAGCACAAGCGGCATTGCGAGAGCGTCAAGCCCCTGGAGATAGACTCGTTGCGGGTGTGCCGCAGCCCACGCCTCCAGCACGCGTGACAGGCTCGCGCGCGCTGCGGTGCCAACCTCTGCTGCGTGTGCGTGGCTGCGCCGCACATCCTTGGCGATCTGCCCCACCACCTCACTCCCACATCCTTTCGCTCGCGCTGCTCGGTATGCATGTCTGTGCACAGCCTCGCGCCCATCCACTCCGAGCACCACTGCCCAGACGCGCGCCCGAAGCGAAGGAGGTACCGAGCCTGCCTGCCGCGCGCCCTCGAGCACTTGTTCTCGCCATCGCACACGCACCTGAGAGGCGCCCCAAGGTAGAGCAGAGCCTGCCCGCAACAGCCGGCACAGCGCCATGCCACTTACCCGCTGTCCAATCACCCACTCCCGCCCAGGCAGTACCGCGCCCTCGGCTTGGTCCTGGGCGCCCAGGCCCAGAACGCTCCCGCTCGCTCCAAACTGTCCCGCCTCGTCGCCGGGCGGCAGACCGCCGAGGGAGTGCTCGAGCCGCCGCAAAGGTACGCCAAGAGCCACACTACGCCCACCCTCCATGCCCAGGGGCGACAGGACTCGAGGCAGCGGCGGGAGGAACAGCTCGGCGGGGCTGCTTGAATCAGAGCAACACGTCTCAGCAGTGCGGCAAGGTTGGCGCCGTAGAGGAAGGCAATGAGCCTCCATTGCGGTCCAATCTGGGCCTGTCTGTAACCAAAGGTCGACAAGCAATCTTGCGGCCTCTTCTTCCTCCCACGCGTCCCATTGTTCCCCTTCACTGCAGGGCCATTCATGCCATTCTCCGTGAAGCGAGCCTGCGCCGCCACCCAACCGCGCTGCCGCTTGTCCAGCGCACGCAACTGCGGGATTTTGGAGCAACTCCCGCGCCGTGGACCGGGCGCTCGGTTCTATTTCAAGCAGCGAGTGCAGCACGTGCTCTGCTTCTGCTGCCTCGCGAGGCGGCAAAGCGGACGCAAGATTCCACGTTCCGGCATCATCACCTTCCCATTGCGGCCCGGGATTTCCCCACACGCCTCCGACTTCCCAACCTCCCCGATGTAACACGCGACTCACCCATGCGGGCCCGTGTCTTGCCCGATCCCCGTCGCACTCCGGCAGCAGTCCACACGCAAGTAGCAGGCCGAGGGCTGCATCGGCGCCCCGGCCCTCATCTTGCGACCAGTCCGCTTGCCGCCGCGCGGCTGGGTCCTCCGCTGCCCACGGCGGTGAAGGGCACTGAAGCAGCACACAAAGTAGTACCGCCCCCAGCGAAAACAAATCTGACGCAGCTGTCGACGCTACCGTTACGAAACGATCTGCCATCGCGAAGTAGAACGAATCAGCTTCATTCACGTTTCCCCTTATATACGCCATGCGGGCCACGCACGAGGCGAAGGTGGGCGCGCTAGAACGTGCGCTATCGTCAATTCAGGCGGGAAGAAACCGTCAGATTGTTCCCCTATTGTTCCCCTCGCCGCGAGCAGTGGGCCGAGAAGAACCTCTGGTGCCGAAAACCTGGTTGTGTGGAAATGAGCGAGAAAGACACGGAACGCAGGCGCGGGCCCCGAGAAACTCGCAGAGAAATGCAGCACAGGGAATATCACCGTGGATCTGCGAGGGGTAACATTGTGTCCTCGCCCTCGCCTGTAAGCGAGAAATTCCCGTACTCTGTGACCACTGCGCGGCCAAAGACAGTGACGTTTCCCTGCTCTCCTCCATGCTCCAGTGCCGGTGTAAGGAGGATGCAGGCAGGAGATATGCCTCGATGCGCAACTCCGTGCTCGTGCAAAAACGCTAAAGCTTGTCCCACATCTCTTGCAAGCAGCAGCGCCCCAGCCTGGCGCGGGCGAGGGAGGGAGATCAGGCAGGGGCGCACCGACGCTCGTTGGCGTGGGGGCCGCGAAAGGGGAGGCAAGGGACTAACAGGAGAGCAGACGCCACGCTCGACGCTATTGCGACCGCACTTGAAAGCCTCAGCAAGGAATCCCGAAAGAGCTCGACCGGGGTGCGTGCTGATGACAGTCAGTAGATCGTGGCAAGTGTGCACGACAGCGAGGTATGTGGTGAGGTTGGGATGACGCAAGCCTCGCAGCTCGAAAAAACGCCCCACCACGCGCCGCACAGCCTGGTTCCCTCTCTCTCCATCTCTACCCTCCTCCGGCACTGACCCTCGTTGTTCCAGAGAAGCTCCTGCGTCGGAGCTTCCTCGTTGCGCCTGCATCATTTCAAGCGACTGCGACGTGGTGTAACCCAAGAATGCATCCTTGGCTGCCGCGCGGTGCAGCACACCGTTGCAGCCCCAATCTAGATCGCCAGCCACCACAGATATGCACTGAAAGCCCACCTGGGGACTGTCATCAGGCACACGCATCTCCCCAAATCAGACCACCATCCCTACACTGTACCTACTGGATTTTCTACTGAGGCGATTTTTGACCACGCAATCAATTAATGGCTCGCGGGAGGAAGCCAGCCTGGGGCGACTCCGCAGACAGTGGCTCAGACGGTGAGGGAGAGAAGGACCAACGCGGAGGCAAGGGGAAGGCAGCTGCAGAGTGTGAGCACGGCGAAAGGTTCCATTTGAAACTTTCGCGCACCGCCGCGCGCAATCGAGTAGCCGGCCCCGACCGAGCACGCGCCCTTGCAGGTGCTTCAAATGCCGCGGCTTTGGCCACCTGTCACGCGACTGCCCAGCGAAAAAGGAGGCACGTCAGGCGAAGCAGAAGTGCTGGCTCTGTGGATCCCACGTGATTCCCCAGTTCCAGCGTGATCCTTCAGCTAGAATGTTTCCTCGGTTACGCCATCGATGGCCCCGGTCCGTTTGTTCAGGAGAGCGAGCACATGCAGGGCCACACACGGCGGGAGTGCCCAGGTGTGGACGGGGAGGCGTGGTGCTCGAGGAACAAGGGCAAATCAGCTCCGCCCAAGGGGGGGAAGGCAGTTGACCAGGAGCACCTCGAGTCCAAAGCGGCAGTGAATGTCGACCAGGGCGAGACGACGGCGTGGTTGGACGGTTTCACACAGGCAGGGTGCCCGTCTGACCCCCTTTACCCCGGCGGACGGTGCGGTGGATCCCGGGTGTCCTGGAAGCTTCCTGACGGCCAACCCCCAAATCCCACCGTGAAGTTGCACAAGGTGTTCTCGGCTGCCAAGCACCGCGGCTCGCTCGACTCATTTGTGGCGTCTCGCAAATCCGAGGCGATACGCTTTTCGCGCGGATTTTGCGGGTGAGTGGCGCTGAGCGGGGCTGCGTGGCGCCGCTCGAGAGTGAAAGGGGATTTGAGCGGGGTGCAGGTGTGTGACGGCGCTGACTGAGCCAGCAGATCTTGTCGAAGATTCTGCGGCCGCGGCTCTGCTGGAAGACCCAATGGTGGTGAGTGCATTCGCAGGTGTCGGACCGCTGCACGCAGATGCCTGGGACGTGGAGCTGGAGCATTTGCTGCGGGCCCGACTGGCCCACCCGAAGGCGCCGGCCGTCGGGGGATGCGGGATCGACACAGCCTCGGCGGAAGCTCCGCCGCTCGAGGCACAGCTGATCTGCCTACGAGCGCAGGCGCGGCTGGCGGGGGAGCTGAAGCGGCCGCTCGGCGTGGTGATGCGTGGCGGAGAGGAGGCAGAGAAGGCTCTTGCGATGGCATTGGGCGATAGCTGTGATTTGGGGCCCAATGGGCAGTCAGTGATTCTCCTCAACTTTGACGCCAGCGAGGATTTACCTGCGCGACTGGTCGCTGTGGGCCTCTCGCGTGTATTTGTCGGGGTGTCGCCGAAGCTCGGATTTTCCAAGCTTGCGCGGCGGCTCGGCAACGTGGTCTATGACACGCCGCTCGACCGCCTATGGCCCTCCTCAGACTCCCCTGACTGCATACCTGCTTCTCTCGGCGGCGGCAGACGCACCTTCTCACATCCAGGCGCCGTGTTCGAGGTGGCTGCCAGGATCGCCGAAATCAAGGAATTGCCTCTTCCTCCCGGCTCCGCCCGATCCTCGACCCGAATGCGCTTGCTCGTGCGCATGACTCCACATTGCGCCCCCCCCCTGGTCAGGGCCTCGAGGAGCTTGTGGTGCTAGACGCGCTGCGCTGCACGGTGTTCAGCCTCTTCCCTGCTGCCGCTGCCGGCCAGAAAGCCGTGCGCGACCAGTGCGAGTTGCTCGACGCGGCAGGGGCGTGCCCAGATGGGGTTTAGGCACGCTCTTGGGAAATCCAATCCAGGGGAGACATGCTCGCTTGCGTATCCCCCTATTTCTCGCTGCTGCTTTTCAAGACACCTCAGTATCGACATACCACACTACATCTTGAGAGAAACCATAGGCGTATGACCCCACATAACACCTTTACTTCATGCACCACTGTAGCAGGTCACTTGTTGTGCAATAAGTGACACGACTTATGGGTGGAGTTTGCGAAGGAGCCTGCGGCGGTGGTACTTATTTTCCATGGCGAAGTCCTCCTCAAGGTCGCGCTCCTCGAGGCTCAGGAGAAGTTCACCGTCAATCTTGTTCGCCCTGAAGCGCTCGCAGTACTCACCGAGCTCCAGAGTCTCGAGCCAGGCACACACCTCGTCGACACTCATGCGTGCAGTCGGCGCGTCCCCGCCAGCGTTGTCCGGCGGCGGCGAAGCCGCACCACCTCGGGATCCAGCCGATCCACTCCCCACGAAAACGTTTCCTAGATCCTTGCTCGCACTTGGCCCGTCCCCACTCGACACTCCGCGCCCCGCAAGCTCCCTCGACATTTCATGTGACAAGTCGGATGCTTGACCCGCTCCCGCACCGCCGCCCTCGTTCCCTTCGCCCGTTTCAGCGGGGCGAACATGATTGGAAGGCACCCAGCCTGCACCACGCGTTCCAGTCGGGTGCTCACACTCCCACCAGCCACTTGTATGCCGCCGCTTGACAAGAAGCACGTCGCCACTGCGCAGAGACAGCTCGTGCGGTCTAGCCGCCACAAAGTCGCAGAGCGCCACCACCAGGTCGACATCGCCGCCCCTCCGTTCATCCTCGTCCCGCCCACCCCCACCCGATTCGGGCGTCGCGCCAGCGCCTCCGACTGGAAAGAGCTCCGCCATATGCAGGCCCTTTTGGTCCCTCGCCGAAACCTTCACCGGTTGGACATTTTCTGCGCGACGGACCCAATTGCCGGCGGCTTGTGTGCGCTCGGCAGCGGCGGCGCGAGCATGCGCGCGTTGCGCGGCAGAAGTGTTGCCACCCGCCTTGAGAAAGGCATCCACGATGCTCTCGGGGCCGGACAGTCCTCCGGCCGAGGCATCGGGGGCGGCGGCGCGGATCCGCGGAGATGGTCGGCGCACCGCGCGGGCGAGTGTGACTGAGAATGTGCCGTGGGCCGGGCGATTTAGCGTGAGAGTGACCAGAGAGCCGGGCTGCCCGACGATGGCGTCGCGCACTTGCGCCAAAGAGAGCCCGCGAATGTCGCGGGAGTCCACCGCGGTGAGCACATCGCCTACGCGGATCGACCCTTGCTCGTCTGCGCTGCTGCCCGGGATAACTTCGTCCACCTCGCACGCCCCAAAGCCCCCCTGCGCCTGCACGAAGAACAGACCAACACCTGCCGTTGCTCCAGTCGTTGCGTCTCCGCCACCGATCCGCCCGACTTTTTCGCTGCAGCTGGGGGTGAGCCCTTGAGCACCGTGCGCGCCACGCGGCGCTCTCTCCACGCGGCGCCGCTCTGCGGTATGCTCTCCTCCCGCCTGCGCTGGCGGTGTGGGTCCGCTGGCCGCGCCCCAGCTGCCCGGCGAGGGACCATGGGGTGTTTGGCCCAGGGGGGACGGACGAGTGACAAAGGGAGAAGGCGCGTTGGAGGCGATTGAGGACGGGTGTGAAGATGTAGGCTCCGAGGGCGTTACGGCTGCGGATCCATGGATGTGCTTGTTGACGTGCAAGAACTTGGCAAGCACCAGACACTGGTCATCTGAACACCGTTCGAGCACAAGATTGAGGTATTCCGCTAGCCCCTGCGCGCCGCACGAATCGTCAGGCTGCTGCGCGGCGGAGGTACTGACCGGCGCCAAGATTCATTCCTGGCCAAATGCGGTGGGCCTGGGAAGCGACCTTCTCACGGCTGCGGACGACGCTGGCCATACTTCCAAAGGGAGACTTGAAGGGAAGCTCGGCGAGCACCGCGCCCAGAGACTTGAGCCTCGTATGCAAAGAATAGAACTCTCTGTACCTACGCCGCACTTGCCACGATGTTCGGTGGCGTCCGCCGCCCGAGACCATGACACAGCGGATCGCGTAGGCAACGTGCTCCTTCTCTCCGTCGCGAACGGTGTCTGCGTCGCATGAAGCAATCACCAGCTGGCAGTTCCCACTCTCGTCCGGTCCAAACACTTCGAGAGTCTTCGCCTCGTCACCGTCTGCCTCCGCAAACGCAAGCTCTGCCCCAGCTGCGATTAGTAGGCTGCGCCGGTCCCGCTCCCACGATGAGCTGACGTCGCGCTTCCCGGTGCACAGCATATCGTGACTCAGACCAACTGCCGCTTGGCAAGATGCCCAGGCGCCTGGGATGGCGGGATAATTTTGAGTTTCGCTCACCAGTGGCTTTACACAAACGCGAGTGGCGCTGCGGTTGAGATGTGCGGTGGCGCTGCGGGAGGCGGGACTCCGTTGCGTGTTCTCTTGCTAGCGCTGTTGGTAGCTGTGCAGCTGGCACAACCGCTCTCGGGGAATGATGCCGGAGACACGACAGGTGAGCCACGCGTCACAGAGGGCTACCGCGTCTCCCAGGAACAAAACCTGCATGCGCGCCAGGTCCACCGGGGGGTGCTCCCAGCCACTCACAGCCCCTGATTCCGATCCAGGTCCCGCTGCGCCTCCACCGCGGCAGACGATCGTCTTTGTGACGAAACGCCCAGGTGGGTATGACGTTCTTCTGGAGGCTCTTGCGCGCCAGACAAGTAAGGAATATGAGCTCCTCTGTATTGATGAGCTCGCACATCGCCGCAGCCACAAGGTGCGGAAGGCATGCGTATGTTGAAGAACTGAATCATCATGCTCGCCTGGGCCGAAATTAGTTCTGCCTGTGGGCGCTAACGCCCCTGTGCTCCCTCCCGCGCCCGCGCTAGCCTTGCATCTCTCGGCGAGATTGTCAAGTGATTGTGGCGTTCTTGCAAGGTTCGGGCGCTGGCCGCGGAGCTGGGGGTCAATCTTGTTGCTGTCACGCCCTCAAAGCCAAAGACCCACGCGCACACCCGGTTCGGGATCGCCAACGCATTCAACACCGGCTTCGTACTCGCGCGCGGCTCGCTCGTTACCATCTTGCAAGACAACATCTATGTCCCCGCGGACTTTGTGGCCAAGTCGCTGGCGTTCCATGCAAACCATCCGCGCGCTCTGCTGTCGTATCCCGAGCAGCGTTTCCGCGCGCCCGCGGGCGTGCTCAACGCGTCGCGCCTTGTTGACCCGGAGGCCCTCTCGGTGTTTGACCGCCCTCTCACGGCTGGGCCGCTCCAAGAGAGCTGGCCGCCAGTCAACGAAGGCACGATGCCGCGACCCCTGTGGGATAATATGCTGGCAGGTGGACGCCTGCAATACGACTGGCTGGAGTGCGCGTGTTGTTCTGTGCCCTATGCCGCAGTGTATGGCCTCAATGGGGTGGACGAAACCCTCGACGTCGGCGACGACTGCCACGAGGTGAACCTTAAACAGAAGTCTCAAATGCTCGAGTTTGAGGTCTGGAGCGAGGGTGCCGCGCCGGTGCAGCTCATTGACCACCACCGCTGGGGGCGCGACGAACTCTGGACACGCTTCACGCGTGATACAAACATCTTCCGTTGGGACTTCATGAAGCAGCAGATGGACTTCGGCGAGTACCCGCTCCGGGCGCCCAATAACTTTGATCTGGCTCTCTTCCCGCCACACCCCTTCAGGGCCGAGATGGACGGTGCAGACGAGCTAGCCTTGGAAGAGGGCCCGCGCGTGGTAATTGTCTCGCCTGAACGTGGCGCGGTGCTGCGTGCGCCGGTGGTGGAGGTGCGATTCAAGGTGCACCCGGAGGGCGCGCTGGCGGATAGTGCGCGGGTTTGCATCTCAGTAGCAGCACTCAACAGCGTGTGCGTCAAGGAGGGAAGAGCCGTGGAGGTTGCAGTGCATCGTGTGGGAACGCACATTCTGCATGCCATGCTCTACGACGTGGATTTCCGCATGCTGGCGGAGGCGCAGACCGCATTCGTGCAGGAAGTTCCTGCGGCTACTGGCGTGCTGGGCCGGCTGGGCACCGCTGCGGAAGCCGCAAATGGATGGCTAAAGGGGGAGGCTGCTTCAGTGCGCTCCGGGCTTGAGAGCGATGCCGTGCAGGAGGTTCTCCGGAAGGAGCACGAGAATCCAAAGGAGGCTCTACTTTTCGTCTACAACAAAGACCCTGCACACGTCGACACGTGGCGCGACGGGCTGTGGGCGGCGACACGCCTGCTTGCGCGCAACTTCACGGTGCAGTACTTGAATGTTCACGACGTTGTAGTTGAGCAGCAGCCCGAGATTAACTACCACGTCCGCCCGGGGTCCTACAAGATCATCCTCGGTTGGGGCGCTTTTGGCTCCCCTACTGACTATTTTCTCCGCGAAATTCACCTGAAGCACGGAGATCCACACCCCAAGGCTCTTTGCATCGGGGGCAACGCAGTGCAGCCTCCAGAAGATGCAGCAGAGGTGTATGACTTGCTCTTCTACGAGACAGAGTGGTACGCGGAGCAAGTTGCCTTCCACCCGCGCGCCCGACAGGCCTTTGGGATCAACACAAATATCTACCACGAGCTTCCGCCACGGCTCGACGCTGCGGGCGAGAGGGTGTACGACTACGACGTATTGATGGTCGGGCACTTCTTGCCCTGGAAGCGCCATATGGCCCTCGCCCAAATGCGTGGTCGACGCCTTGCCGTTGGGGAGATTTACCAGGCCCAGACCCGACCTGACCCGCGCCCTACACCAAACTTTCTGCTCCTGCGCTAAGGGGGGCATGTACATACGATTGAAGCTTGTTCTAGCGGTGCAGGAATATGAAGTGTCTTCAAAAATTGTGGCCGAGCTGCAAGACCACGGAATCGAGGTTGGCGCCCGGACCGCCCGCATCCCGACCAGTTGCGATCCTCGTGCACGTGCCACAACCCTCGGCACCTTAGTTTTGCCCGGGTGGCTTCCCTAGCGCATGGAACCCAGACGGGGTGGTGTGGCGAGGGCAGGTGTCCAACATGCTCCCGCCTCGCGAGCTGGCTGCGCTCTACCGCAGCACACGGCTGGTTGTGTTCCCAATGGCGACGATCGGCGGGGGAGAGCGCGCGCTACTGGAAGCGCGGGCTTGCGGGGCCACAGTGCAGGTCGCGGAGGACAACCCGAAGCTGCAGCACCTGCTCAGAGTCAGCCCGGTGCCAGACCACGAAACGTACGCTCGACAGCTCCTCGCGGGCATCGAGGAAGTGCTGGAGGCGCGCGGGACGCGCCACGAGACCACCCGCCCTGCCATGCCAGCGGACGAAACGGTAGTTGAGCAGCGACACCGTGAGCTTATTCGCGTGACATGCACGCCCGGCGAGTACTGTCCGTACGAGGTTAGACACGACGCCTGAGCCGGAGCGCCTCTCGCTTCCAGAGCGGCTCTTCACTGCCAAAGGCTCCTGGCGGTGAGGTTGCCCGGCAACACCCTTGTGAGGTGCTGGCCGACAGGAAGAGGCTGAGGATTTACGGGGGTGGAAGATCTGGCGGGGCAGTGCCAGACAGACAGGCTACCGGTAGAAAGAAATTGCACATTCTGCTGTGTAGTGGATGGTTCATGTAGAGCACATGCTGCCTCATGCGGAACCCACTACACTACCCTCGGGTTGCCGTGATAACAGGCCATCAGCGTGGCTTCGTTCTGAAAGGTTCTGAAAGGCGCCAGCACCTTCCCAAAAAAGGACGTGTAGAAGATGCAGATCAACCGGAAGTGGCAAATGAATGCGCCAGTTCATTAGATGAAGCCAGTCCGTCTAGGCCGAGCACATTTCGCAGGCACCTGGATTTGCAAGAGAGCACATAAGCTTGGCGGCTGCCAGCTGTACCGCCGCATCGTCCTCCTCTAGCACAGGCTTGCCATCTGCTTCGCCTGGCTTGACGTTTTCCTTGTTGCTGTCGTCGCGCTTCACAAAAGACATGTTGCGCCCCAGCCGGAACTGTTCTTTGATATCAACCGGTGCCTTCACCGGCTCTGGCGCCTTGGCAGTAAGCACAGTCTGGTCTACCGTGAAGGCGATGGCATCTGCAGCCGGGCGCGTACGTAGATAGTAGCACCCGGTCTTGAGTCCCCTCTTCCACGAGTAGAAGTGCATCGAGGTGAGCTTCGCCGTAGTCGGTGCCGCTAC
>ENA-UOXV01001302-UOXV01001302.1-marine-metagenome-genome-assembly--contig:-NODE-1302-length-35172-cov-6.629980_pt1 | contig 35172 bp, 56 predicted proteins | sample MGYA00238165_ERZ766961 | MGnify/ENA primary metagenome ERZ766961 (study PRJEB28924, sample SAMN03173240) | marine metagenome | biome: Marine; feature: Water; material: Subsurface seawater | place: North... | reverse complement strand
GGTATATTTTCATCTTTTATATTCCAGTAATGGTCAACAAAGAGTTGAGTAACTTTTTGACATTCATTAATGAAGATATTTAAGTTATCGACTTTATTTTTATTTGAAAACTTAACAGATTTTTTTGAAGATCTAATCATAATTACTAATTATTAACAATTACCTTTAGCATCATTATATTTCATAATATCATTGAGCTGTTAAACATACATAGTTCCCTCTCTTTAATTCTATTTGTTCCTTTTTAATTGAATCTTGATATTTTTGATGATTTTTTTTTGAAAATCAATGCAAATTAATCCAAAAAAACAAAAAGATAAGTTGTCAATAAATTATTAGTTTTTTTATATTTTTACTCACATTCAGTGTGCATTAGTCATTGTTAATCTGTAGGCCCTGCTATTTCCGCCTGTATCTCTTCGGCTATTGTTTTTGATTTCATTGATTTCGATAGTCTCTAGTCCGCTGTCCATGAGCTTAAGCGTTCGACCTCTCGGCGTGTATGGCATTTACGAATTTCACCAGAGCCTCAGCTCCTTCATCTCTAAGGTTGAACATGTCGCCATCTCCTGAGTGGGTTTCGAGAGTTATCGGATGCTTTCCATTGGCGGCGACAACACAGGAGACGTGTTGCCTTGAGCAGTGTGGTTTCATCGCGTGGTAGTCCAGTTTCCACGGAGCGGTAAAGTCTTTCGTGATGGCAGCAAAGAGGCCTAAACATGCGCTGCTGCCAACAGAGTATGGCGATTGAGTCTCAGTGTTCATCGTCGCCTTTCTTCGATATTGTTTGTTCGTTAATCATGATGTTCTTGCCGCTGATGATAATAGTATCGGCATGATCGACAACCTTATTCGTTCCTTTGATATGGAATTTTCCGATTGCAAGGTAAGGGTTGTAGGTGACCTCCGTGGAAGGCAACTCCTCTATGCTTCCCCAAGCACAGACATTCCCTTCAATAAAAGCATGGACATTCTTTTTCTTTTGTTTCAAGACCATTTGCCTTCCTGCCTCGCTCACTTTGAAAGCAACTTGCTTCAAGCAGAGGAAATTAACATGCGCCGCAACTCTCCATCCCTTTTCCGTTTTGGTTTGAACAGAAAGACATTTCTTATGGAGGTTAAAGTAAACCCTTACTCGCCTTTCGTTTTTAGGGTGTAAGAGTTCATTGATCGTGAGAGCTTCTTCAGTAGTCATGACGGCAGTATATTAAACGATAGTAAAGCATACATTCTCAAAGAAAGTTCTATCTTGTTGTTTAATACGAGCATTCTATCATCAATCGGGATCTTGTCAAATAATGGATCGTTAATGTCAATAATCTCACGCATTTTTACTGTTAATGTCAATAATCTCACGCATTTTTACTGTAGCGTGTTGGTAAAGTGTTTCACTCATCTTGAAAATCCAATTTTTTTGCGTCATATATTTCTTTTCTTACTTCCTTGAAACGAGGAATTTCAAGATCATTAAAAAGAATACCCTTCGTATTTTTAACTGTTTTGGAATGTAGCCATTTTAACGTACACTGCACTCATTATATATCTTAACGTTTAGTAGTTGAAAATATTAAAACAACCCGAACATCGTGATGAAAATAATATTGATTCAACCTATTAAGAAACCAAATAGCATTTACATTGTACAGCATAAAGAATTATTATCAAGTTTAATTACCTACTTTTTCATAATTATCCATTAAAACATTGAGCTGCTTCCTATACAATTTCTCTTGATTAAAATCCCCAAACCTTCACCTAAGAACCTTATCTTGCTACTCTTCTTTTGCTGTTTCACCTTATACTCTAGACTCAATGACTGAGACCTCGTCAAACCCTCTTTGGTGGCCATTAGACGAACGGGGAGCCTCGACCGAGTGTACCGACTACTCTTTCCCGAATTGTGAGCTTTAAGGCGCATTTCAACGTTCTTAGTGATTCCGGTATAAAAAGACCTATCCTTGCAGACCAAAATGTAAACAAGCCAATTTGTCTCATCCATATTTCTTACTCATTCATAATCCCTGTTTTGATCTAAAGGGGTAAATCCGAAAGAAGTCTTTGCGTCTTGCGGCGACGCTGTCACCGACTTTTGGAATATAAGCCGACGAGCAATCGGATGAACCGAAGTCGCGGTCAGCTGCCGTTAAATTCATGTTGTTCATACCGCAATTTCTCTTTTTTCTGTTGTCGTTGACCTACCATATACTACGAACAAAAGATGTCTTAAATTTAAGACAATCATCAATTTTCTCATTTTGTTCTGTTCTGCTTAATGAAGGCTATCCAGTGCGTAACTGACTTTTGCCCGCCTTTGTGGCCGTAGAGCGGCTTATCAGGAAGCACATGGATTGTGGTTCCATTTGGGTAGGCACGATCAGGCTTGATCTCTTAGCTTTCGTTTTGGCGGTTTTGGAAGGTTACTGTCCATCTACATCATGCGTGATCCTCAGCAGGCATCCAAAGCAGGAGGCAGAACAACGGGATGCACATCAACATTCATTCGTTCATCATTCGTGTTAGTGATCCTTTCCGTTCTGCTAATTAAGGAAGTCACATACAATCTCGCCCAATTCTTGATCCGTCAGTATCTTTGCCATCATCTCACTATTTTGTCTGAATATTGTATTCAACATAGCATTCTGAATCGTTTGAGAAATCATGATTTGCTGATTCTTTATTTGCAATCTTTTCAGCTTCATCTGCGCTGTTTGCGTGTATCCTAAAAGAGTGAGTCCTGTAGGATATACGCGTCACATCAATCTCAAATAATTTCTTCGTGCTGCTGGGCTTCAATCTACGTCTCCAGTCGTAGTGAACGAGCAGTCATCGTATTGTGCGTCACTCCAATCAACGGCTGTGGTCTGGAGGTAACCTTTTAAGATCTGGTTCTCGACTAGCTCTACCGCTTGTCGTTCGGTATCGCAATCCACTGTCACTTCTCCAGTAGCATACATCCGTTTTTCAACACTTACCTTGAATTCCATCGTCCTTCTCCTCTGTTTACGGAACGCCCAACAAAGCGCTCCAGTTGATTCGCCTCACTCACAACTGAGCTTGGCCATTACGCTACCTATTACGAGTACTTCACACCATAGGTTGAACGAAAATGGTTACTCAATCTATTTTTGGACGGTATATGCTGTCCATAAGATTGTGTTGCAGGGAGCAACTTCATCTGCCCATTCCGAGTGAGCCCAGCTCTCCTCATTGTTTACGATGTGGCGTGCCATCTTTGCTGCTGACAGTATTTGTATACCTCTTGGTCGTTCGCTTGGGAAGTTTAGTGCCGAGCACGGTTCTGCGCCCATGCCTGAAAATCAGACAGAAACTCGTCTCCGTTCATCTCCCACTTCTTCATCGAAGCGGCGGCGATGTTTTCAAGCTTGCCCCTGTATGCATCCCGCTATTTTTTCCAGTGACTTCACCTGCGACTTCACCTGCGACTTCACCTGCGATTGAATTTCTTACGTTATTTGGATATGGTTAATTCCTTGGCTCGTTTCATCATTCGTCGGGCGATGTCTCAGCTTGGCGTTATTGTTGGCTGATAAAAAACACGGCGTGGAATCACCCATCCATGATCCAAGTTGATTGAAATAAAAAAACTCCTTCGCTTCACACCTGTCCATGCCGTCCAATTCCAGTTGGAGCAGCACCTTATCTTTGTCGTAGCACACGATTGGATTTTCCCCAAACCGTTCGACCACACCAATGATTCAGTCATCATAGCCGTCCATCGTTAGTAGATAGTGTTCTTCGGGATCAAACCCAGCGAACAAATCCAACTCATTAAAACCTCTAGCTCTAATCTTCATCTTTCTACTTTCTTGGTCTGTTGTCATAGCTTATCCTGATCATTCATATTGTTCGCTTTTAAGTTGGAGAATCCGTTCGTAAACTCTCCTCGATAAAATCGTGACGGGCTCAACAATTGTCCTTAAATACCTTCATCGCCTCAGGTTCCTCCAAGTCAGCGAGGAACGTCACGTCTTTCGCCCAAGGGGCTTTCACTTTCACCTGTGCGATGATCTGGGGGGTTGGTTTGTATTTTGAGGGCAATTGATAGATCCCCTTCTCGTTTGGCTTCACGTAGGAAACCCTACGCATGACCTTCTTGAACTCCCTCTTAGTCAGGAACTCGTTCACAAGGTCGCCGCAGATGATCTCCAGAGACGGTTCCAACCCGCCATCGAAATACTTTGATTCAATTCGTGGGTAGGTGGCCGCGATCCTAGCCTCCAACCCCTTGATTGCGTCCCGACCTCCATTCACGGGGTGGACGTAATCGCACCCCCCGTGACCGCTGTTACTCACTGTGGCGAACCGCTTGCCGTCCACCCATATGGTTGCGGTGTAGCAGTGGGTTTCTTGTGACCCTTCCTCGAAATGCTTGATATTTTTGAGGGAGATTACTGGCTTTGTCATAGCTAACTTATCTTTAGTGGTTTGTTGTTACGATACCTATTACGAGCACTTTACTTGATAGGTTGAACGAATACTTTGCAGTCAGTGTGAAGTAATGTTTTGAGTGAATTAATGTTGTAGTATCCTCAATGTTTTAATGAATAATTATGAAAAAGTAGGTGATTAAACTTGATAATTATTCTTTATGTTGTATGATATTAATGCGTTTTGGTTTCTTAATAGGTTGAACGAATACTTTGCAGTCACGATGTTCGGGTTGTTTTAATATTTTCAACTACTAAACATTAAGAGATATAATGAGTGCAGTGTACGTTAGATTGATAGTTAAGGAAAGATATTTAGTTGTGAATCGAAAGGTTTAGGTACAGATACTTCTTTTGGTATTAGTTTTACTCTAAATAATTAGATCGTCTACTTGTATGGTAATGTAAATATGGAAGGAGAGTATAGTCCCTTCTACGCAAAAATGTTATTTTCATGTTTTTTATGATTCCAACCAACTATTGCAAGTACTTTGCGCGATAGGATGAACCTAATCGACTAGCGATCTATCAACAGCGTTTGGACAGTTCATTATTTTATTCAATTCATCTTCCGGTACAGCATGAGTAAGAGTGATATCACCTATCATCTTTCCCTCTGAGAATCCGCCATTAAGACTCGCTACTGTGCGTGAGACGCATCTAAGAAGTTTTTCAGATTGAAAAACGGTTGATTCAAAATCTTCTAAGTCTTGCTCATCTTGAAATTGTGTGTCTTGAAACGAAACTGTGTAGTAGGTCCAATTTTTTCCACCATTTAAACTGATGCATTGAAATGCTCCAGACGACAAGCATCCGTACTTAATCTTAATCAAATTCTTCATATAGTCTCTCTCTCTTCTTAGTTTATTCAAGTCATAATTTTCTCTAAGAATGTGTGAGATGCAAAGTGATGATGCGTAAATTAGTGCCGACAATCCTAGTAGAGCAACAATTGCATTAATAAAGTCAATCAATATCGGAAGAAATTCTGCCATTTTAATCTCTGAGTTCAAGTTTAAAAAAATCAGGTTGGAAGTTAGCTAAAGCACTCTCAAGGGTTCTCGCCCTCTAACTTTACCTCTCGTAGACGAGTGTTCTACAATCATGTGAAGCTTGACGTTTAAATGAAACCAGTAAAACCATTATAACCTAAGAATTGCTGCTGTCGCATTAGCTAACTGGCAACAACAATCACAACATACACCAATCTCCTAGTTGTCAAGCGTCTTCTTTTAGTCTATAGATAATATTTTTATAAATCCTTTTCCACACGGAACGCTTGCACAGTAAGAGGCTTTGAGCAATGAAAATTCGCAACCCCTTTCATTGAATGTTGCTGCCCAATGATAATGCCCGAAAAACCATTTTTTAGGGTTGACTTTTTCAAATACCTCGTCAAGAATCTGTCTTGTCGGATCATTAGTGTCATTTGGCAGCACTGTTAAGAACGACGGAGCGGTATGACTAATTACAATTTTCACGCCTTCAGTGTCTTCTAAATTATATAAGTCACTAATGCTAGCAACTTCTTCTGGAAACCAATCTATACCCAGAGTCCTTCTATTTTTATCGATTGACGATGCTCCGCCAAAAAACAGAAACTTCTTCCCTAAGATATCTTTCACTGATCCCCTAGGCTGATAAAAGACGTTAGGAGCTACCTCATTACTTTTCCGACTTGCCAAAGACCAGTGATCTTCATGATTTCCGTCGCAAAAATAAATAGGCGCGTCAAATTTAGGTGGAGGCCAAATGGTCTGACAATTAGGCCAATAACCAAAATCACCAACTTGAATCACCGCATCTGGACGATAATGATCAATAACCAAAGTTAGAGATTTCCAATCGCCGTGAACATCTCCTACCATTAAAAATTTAGGCATTTCAATCTCTACTTGTTAACTTGTTGTTACGCTACTTATTACGAGTACTTCACATAATAGGTTGAACGAAAAGGGTTACTCACCCTTGTTCTGCGGCACTATCGTTATCCCGCCTTTGTGAGTGAATCTAGGGGGATATAAACTTTCTAACCATACCGATCCCCAAGAGTTGAAATCTTTATTCCACTTCACATCTTCGGCTACTCGAAAAACTCCATCCATATAGTCGAGCCGAATCAGTTGCCCCTTTTTTAGTGGCACTCCTTTTTTTCGTTTGTATTCATGGTGTTTGCTCCTCAGTCCCTGTGTCGGCTGAAAGTCCTTAGCCTCCTCCTTGTTTGGGTGAATCATAACTAGTCGCTGTGAGCTTGTCGTTCTGATAGTGATTCGTAACCTCAACCCCTGACCTTGGCGACAGATAAGCCCATGCGTCTGACAGAGACGAAAACCAAATTGTATGGCTCTTACCACCCTCGTTCGATATACTTATGTCCCGCCAGCGGAAGATAAACCAATACTTCTGGTGATAGAATTTTTTGCCGCGTTGTTGCACTCGCTTCTTCATCTGTCAATCTCCTATCTTTTCATTCCGTCTGACTCTAGGGATTGGAGAACTTTCTCCTTGTCGTAGCAAACGATGGGATTTTGCCCAAATCTTTCTACGACTCAGCAGATGCAATCGTTGAATCTGTCCATCACCATCAGTTCGTCTGGATCAAACCCAGCGAAGTCGCAATTTTTCAAGTCGTGTGAGTTCAATATAGTATATATCCTTTTATAATATTTCACCTATTTAAGAATGTTCTTTTTCAAAAGTTTAACTTCATGAAAAGAGTGGGACGTGTGGGATTTGAACCCACGACCTGTCGATTATGAGTCGAATGCTCTAACCACTGAGCTAACGTCCCACTTGTTTTTGTATAATTCTATTATCCTTTGTTGTCAACTATTACTTCATGAATCTCGCCGTGACAATTATGGCAAACTAAAATGAATTTCTTAACTTCATTTAGAACCTTCTTCCAAGAATATCTAGTCAGCTCTCTTGAAGAGCAGTTGTGAAGCTTAAGCTCAGGATAAACATGGTGAAAAGCTAAGTTTCTCAAGGTTTTACTATATCCGCAAATCGATCATTCGCAACCCACTTCCTCTTTTATTCTTAATATTCTTCTCCACTCATTTCTCTTGAAGTAGCAGGAGAAGCATTGAGCGCGCTTACTCTGAGGTGCGTTGAAAACCCTATTGCACTCTGAGCAAGTTGCATGATAAATATACTTTTCGTTATTGCTTAAAGAACTTCTTGTATTGTGCTCTCCGAAAGGCGAACACTTTAAACAAAACTTTCCATTCTGTAGATTTCTTTTTTTTCCATCAACCAGTAGATGCTTTGTAATTTATCCCCCGCATTTTTTACGAGGAGTGAACGGGAAAGCCCACGACCACGCATCCCGTCCAACTTTTCTGTGATAAGACAGTTGTGTGGGATATGGATGTTTTCTTTGTATTTATGGGCTAATTTCATTTTTGAGTTCCTTTAATTCTTGTTCGAGTCGGGCAATCCGTGACTTACGACGCCGCTTTGTATCAGCTTGGTGTTGAGCAACCAGAGCATCGTACCGAGCCTGCCGATCAGCATTAATCTTAGCTAATACTCCAGGCCTCGTTTCTACAAGACGGATATCGAATGAACCAATAACCAAAACATCATCCTCAGGTAGATTATGGGTCTGTGCAAGACTCTTGAATTATTTGTTTTTCAAGGTGTTCAACTTTTCGTGGTTTCATATTACCTAGTAATCCTCATCTTCGGTCTTAACACAAAGTGGCCAGTCGCGTTTTCCAGCAATCTTAGCTGCTTTCTCTGCCGCCGCAGCAAAACGCCCACCTTCGAACGTCTTGAAACCCTCCATTCCTGCTTTGTGTGAATGTAAGCCGCCGAACTCTGCTGTAATTGCCATGGGCCATGCCCAGGCAATTGCGACTATTTTCTCTGACGGAATTATGATGATATCTCCGGTTTTGTATTTATGACATTCGCAATTGCAAAGGTCATATACTGTGTCGCTGCTGACATATTCTGGCATTTCATGGACCGTGCCGAGGAAGGTGTTCGTAACCATAATTATTACCTAAACGTTTGTGACTTTGCGATTCTTGCTGTACCGGATCATGACGTTAGTCAAGCCATCTCGGATCGAACAGGGTTGTCCATCCCAGCGTGACGTGCAGTCACGCAGTATGAAGTCTTTTCCATTGTTCCAATCAGCTACTGCATCTGACCGGTTCTTATAATCTCTTCCGTAGGCTGGCGTTACTTCTGGCATAATATTAGTCTCTGTTTCATCTGTTCGAAATGTATGTGGTTGCTGTTTAACTTTAACCACTGTCTAATTATTGGCCTAGACTCAATTACGACCCAAGGATCAGATGCTTTCAACACATCTAAGCGTTGCATGAATCGGGCTGAGTTTATTCTTGGTGTGGTGAGGAAATTAATCGAGGTCATAACAAAACCAGATATATCCTGTCTCAGTATCCGTCCCGACCCACTTACCTGTCTTAGCTAATAAGCAACAGACTGTTTCGTGGTTTTGCAAAGGCGTAAGACCGTAATCCCAGTTCTGTATATTTAGTCGTGGGATGAAAGTGAACAATTAAAGTAGTTACATAATTAATGTAGTAGTTATATTGAGAAGTTGGGGCATCAACTTTTAATGGAGAGTGAATCATACTTTGATAACATTAGTTATTGTAGCATTACTTGTTGATTTTAGAATCCAACGACTTTAGTTGTTGGATTATGTCAAATTCCTTCATATTGTAACCTCTTTTAAAGTTACAATATGATTCCTACATCTTAGTCGTTACACTTTTTTTTGCTCTAACCACTGGGCTAACGTCCCACATAGTTTTGTATAACTTTATTATTTTCTGATTCTAAGTTATTGCTTACATACTACTGTAGCGCATAGTTTAGATATTTCAAATCTAGTTTGGCAAATCTACTCAATTAGTTTTAGCTTACGAGATATTATTTGCCCATCCACCGATTACCCATACGTAACTGTTTTAGTCATCATTTACCTCTTTCTCGGATTTTCCGCATTTATAAAAAATTATTTCTAGGACTCCATTGAAACTGCCAATCACCAGATAATTCTTTGCGAATTCTTCCTTTCTTTTGATCAAAAATCTCAGGAGTCTTCCCTGTTTCTCTGTTGTCTTCTGTTGGCTGAATACTCCAATCACCGTAATAGACGCCGTCATAGTAAAAACAGTCGCCCTCGGTGTAATCGTGTAAAAACTAAATTACAAACTGACCTGTAAATCGCAGCCGTATTGAATTTGCGTACGTAACCACAACACAATCAACGTAAATCAGTGGACCCTGAGTGCCACAGCTATCCATGTCCTGATTTGGAGTAGATCGAACGTGGTAAAGGTCAAGGTTCATGGGACTTGGCGGTTGCCCTTCAATAACTTTGTTGATGTTGTCAACAAAGTTATTGACAAAGATGGTATTTCACTTCTTCGACATATTCTATTTGTCCTAATTGGCTGTCCATTATGCAGATCACATCCTCTTGGATCTGTGTTCTTGCATCAAAAAGTGTCTTCACTTTACTTTGTGACATAGTCTTCCTCTAATAAAGTTTGATATTGTTCTTCTTGGGCGGTTAGTCATTCCTGATTAACGCGGCACGCTCCATCGGAGAACTGACCTTGGGCGTCATCGCCATACACGTCATAAGACGTTACGTCCTCGTCCAGAGTAATGGTCTTGTCACACCGATCTCATTCTGTAGCCATGCACTCAGCACAAGCATAGCCGTAGCGGTACTCTTTCTTCTCTTCGTCGTAGGTGTCAGCACCAAGGCGGTTAACAAGCCGCCCGCTGCCAAACTCTGTGTCTTCATTGCAGTAGACACAGATACTGCCTAAATCTACTACTGCGCGTACTGATCTCCGCCATACATCACTGTAGTCATCATTTCACCTAATAATCTGTTCCGATTGCCTCATTTCCCAAATCCGTTTCTGAATGTACTTCTGGTTTCAGCAAGCCATTCGCGGCATTGCTCCTCCGTCCAATCAGGCTTGTGCTTCATGCCGATTATTCAGTCAGACCCGCCAGCATAACCAAAATAATAACGAGTCCAACAATTGATCCAATGACTTCCATAATTAAAATACTCTTTGTGGTTTTGTGTAGTTGACTTAGTTACCATAAAGCGATTCGCACATTATGCTAATCGTTTTCAGTAAACTTGTTTGATTAAAAAATGTTATTTTTTAAGTCGGGAATCATACGTTTAGCGTTTTGTGCTGCTGGGCGTCAATCTACGTCTCCAGTCGTAGTGAACGAGCAGTCATCGTATTGTGCGTCACTCCAATCAACGGCTGTGGTCTGGAGGTAACCTTTTAAGATCTGGTTCTCGACTAGCTCTACCGCTTGTCGTTCGGTATCGCAATCCACTGTCACTTCTCCAGTAGCATACATCCGTTTTTCAACACTTACCTTGAATTCCATTGTCCTTCTCCTGATGTTACGGAACGCCCAACAAAGCGCTCCAGTTGATTCGCTTCATTCACAACTAAGATCGGTCATTACGCTACCTATTACGAGTACTTCACACCACAGGTTGAAGTACTCGTAATGTCAGCAGCCGATAGAATTGCCATAATCGTAACAATCCTCATTGGTATTAGGATTGTCATTCTCATATGGCTCGCGATCACAATCAGGAGATTCCTCCTCCAGTTCTTTTTCATTATCCTCATACCAAGCTGTAGCAGCAGAGATAATGATTCTTGTGCAATATTTTTCCCAATTTTCGTCAGGATAGGCTGGTGGAATTCCTTGAGGTAATTGCTCAAAAACCTCATCTGCATAGTAATGCATTGCTTCACTAGCTTCTGCGAAGTACTCCCATCTTTCACTCTTGCGTAGTAAGAGTTTTGTTCCGTTGTTCTGAGTGTAATCTGCAATCCATTGTGGAACTTCCATAATTAAAATACTCTTTGTGGTTTTTTGTAGTTGACTTAGTTACCATACAGCGCTTCGCACATTATGCTAATCGCTTTCAGTTAACTTGTGTCATTAAAAAATATGGCAGAACAGTTGTTGGAATCAATGTCGCTTCGCTTCATGATTAGTGATCATTATCCAGTTCTTCGCCGTTCTCCCACCGTACATCGGTATCATAACCCTTGAAGATACCTCCTTCAGCCGGTACGCACTCGTTGACGTGTATGCCAACCGTCCACGAAAGTTCGTCATCCGGTAGACTAACCTTCCCCGGTACCCCACCAAAATGGTTGCATATCAGGTCCGCCAAGTCCTCCAAAAAATGCTCATAGGAGTCAGCGCAATCAATTACCTCAATGTCATGCGTAGCCTTCCATACAATCTCGCCCAATTCTTGATCCGTCAGTATCTTTGCCATCATCTCACCCTTTTGTTTGAATATTGTATTCAACGTTACGGAACGCCCAACAAAGCGCTCCAGTTGATTCGCTTCACTCACAACTGAGATCGGTCATTATGCTACCTATTACGAGTACTTCACACCATAGGTTGAACGAAAGTTTCACCGCTAGCAATCATATGTGTTTTGAGTGCCCTCGCTGTTGAGCAGGTTGTTAACCTGACATTAATTTGTAGTCGCAATCGCCTCCCTCAAGGTCCGACTCGGAACACCAGTCTGTGACTTTCGAGGAAAAGACTGGTTTGCCGCACTTTGGGCACCAGTAGCGTTTTTCGGCAACAGTAGCATCGGGCCAGGATCGGCTAACAAGATGTTGCTGAACGACATCTTACTCGCTCCGCTTATCTGACATGTCGGAACTCATGCGTTATCTGACAAGCAGGAGAGTGGCCGTCCATTTGCATCTCTTATCGCTTGATCCATTAATTGTATTCCCAATATTTTTTGTAATCCATTTCATTTTTCCACACCTACAGTGCAATTGTTACCGCGAATAATAGCCTTCCACCATCTGTAATGAGAGGTTTTCCATCCGTTAATTGGCTCAACTACAATTGCTCGCTCAATTACTTCAGATGCTGCTGCGCAAAAATAATTACGCGGATCCCATTGTCCGCTAGGAATGTTAAATGTTGTGCTGTTTTTTTTGCTAACAGACCATTTCGTAGCTTGCTTGATCAATGTCATTCACGGTTTGTTCTACTTTAAGTTCTGAGATATGGGTTTAATTTCCAAAATGAGAGGGAGGAAGGAACCTTGACTTCCCCCAAATTGGGCCAACTGTGTGAAGGACATACTTTGCAGGCAAATCATACCACGCTGTTCAGGAAAAGTCAAACTCTAACTGAACATTGCCATTTATTTCTCATCCTTGAAATTGTCTCTTGAGGAACTCCATGAATTGTCCTCTCCGTCGCAACTTCGTCGCTAGGAGGCTCAACAGTCAAAACGTGAACTCGATACCCAGCTTCATTGGCAGCAGCCACATAGCGCTTATAATCGGCCTTCTTGACGTTTGTGTTGTCACAGACCACAACTGGCTTGAATTCTTTCAACGCTCCACAGAATGCTTCGTAGTTTTTCTGATGGTAATCTGAAAGTTTCCTGAAATCAAACTCTTCCCCTTCGAAAAACTTATCAGTTGAGAAAATGCAATCAGCATCTGGACAAATAGTTTCAGCAACAGTTGATTTACCACTTCCTGGAATTCCGCGCATAATATAAGCTACGTGCTGTTTCATGATTGGTTTAACTTTTCCGCTTTGTGTTGTTATGTCGTTACGAAGTTTGTCGTTACACTACCTATTACGAGTACTTCACACCATAGGTTGAACGAAGAGATTGGCTAGAATTAAGAAATGTTTTGAGTGTTATCTCACGCGGTTAGATCGCTTCACCTTGACCATCGCACACTACCAGCCCCTTGTGACCGCTTTTAACTAGCTTGCGGCACACTTGCTGCGCTTCCTCAATTGAATTAAAGCAATAAGCATCTCCCCCAGATGTCCAGCGAGTGCCTACAGGACCTAACCGTGACCCAGCATAGTCAGTGCTTCCTCCTAAGTAGGTGTGATTATTATTTCTAATGTACAGCTTGATGGTCTTCATAGTTAATTTATAATTCCGTATTTCTTAGCCCATTTCCTAACGGCGTTATCAGACACTCCATAGTCCTTACCTATAGCGGTCTAAGTCTTCTTGTCAAGTAGCTTTCTTAACTCTTTTTCAGACGGATGAATTACCTTTCGCTTTGACTTTCTAGAGCAGTATTGAGAACAGTGAGTAGTTCCGTATACTGGATCTTCGCACATCGGACAAATACCAGTAGGCTTTACAGGGTCGTTTAAGCGGACATTTGATTTACCCTGATCCTCAAAGATTGTATTTAATTCTGGAGAATGAATTTCCCTATGGCAATTACTGCAAACTAAAATGCATTTTTTCAATTCTTCAACGACCGTAGACCACTTCCTAAGCTTCATTTTACCCCAATCGAGGTCTTTTATTTCAGGATTTAGGTGGTGGAAGTCTAGCGCGGCTAAACTCTTTTTATACCCACATGAAGAGCATTTTCCCCCCATTAGTTCAACCGCTTTTCTTTTCCTATCCTTCCACCTCTCCCTTTGAGCTAAGTATAAACATTGCTTGCACCATGAATGAAATTTATCTTTTGACTTCTTGTAAAAACATTCTTCACTCTTCTCTTCTTTACATTTAGAACATCTCATAGCAGCACTCCCATTTAAGTTTATGGAGTACTATTACTTCGAACCTGGAGATGTTCTTTTTTTCTATCCTAAAAAGAGTGGTATGGGCAGGAGGATTCGAACCTCCGACCTACGATTTAGAAGATCGTCGCTCTTCCACTGAGCTATGCCCACACATAAAAACTACCTAAATATGAACTGAGACAGTTATACCTTCAACGGAGATTTTAATTCTCCCTGATCGCTTACTGGCGGCTTCAGCTACATCCCAAAATGTTTGAGGTGCTGTCTCTCCAGAAAGAAAAATTGTATTGTACTTCTCTGAACCTTCAATTCCAAATTGATTATTCTTTGGAATAATGGCGTTCACCGCGTCAAGAACATTGCTGAAAGAGCCTTCGATGATGGTTGGCTGATCATCATCATCTTTATTCATATTTGTACCATATTCATATTTGTACCATATATTAAATGCTTAGTCTGCATTGGAGTCGTGCATGGGTGGACTGGAATATCCCAATTGATGTCCGCCCATTCTTGATTTCCAACCTTAAAAATTCGTTTAACTGTACCCTGATAGTCTCTGCATCCTTGAGGGTTATTGAAAGTAACGCGATTAAGGCGCGGCGAATTTTTCGTCTCGCCATTAGTGTGTGCGTCATTCATTCTTTATTCTCTTGGTGGTTTGTGGTTACGAAGTTTGTCGTTACGCTACCTATTACGAGCAATTCACGCCATAGGTTGAACGAAAGTGTTATCTGTTAATGCTTACAGTGGTTTTCCATCCGTTAGATTTCTCGACATATTTGATAGTTCGCCAATCAACTCTGTGCTTCTGTGACTGCTGAAAGAATTATCTTCCCCCCACAGGATCTCATTGGACATCTTTCCGCCGTTGAGTCTTTCTAGTTGATCCTGGTGAATTTGGAGAGCTACCTTAACGCTATTGGCTGTTGGAGCTGGCGTCCCCATGGACCTCCCCTTTGAAACTGACTTAACATAGCCATTGTGGATTGTATGCACTGCATGATTCATCTGAATGATCTCAATTGCTGGTTAGTGGTTTTCCGTCTTTGAATAAGATAGCGCCTGTTTCAGCAAAGTCAACCTCTTTGCGGATAATTCAATCATGAATTCCTGCGTCGAGTGAGTGATCTGGATAAATGCTTGCGATCAATGATTCCATCGCCCATTCGCGAATTATTGAGTCATGGACAATAGACCTACTCATGGTTTACCCGCGTTCGTTTATAACTTCCACGCCCATGTCGGAAGTGATGCTAACCTTTCGGGATGGCAGGATGTTGAGATTGGCATTCATGGAGGTTGATCCTATCGCTTATATTGTTACGAAGTTTGTCGTTACGCTACCTATTACGAGTAATTCACGCCATAGGTTGAACGGAAATCACTCAGCCTGTTCGGCTTTGGCGATAACCTCTTGAATCTCGTGCCATTGAGAATCCGTGATGGTCTGCCCACAGCGAAGTCCTTTAAGTATTTCCAGCATGTTAGGTGCGGCAGCGATCAAATGAGCCTGCTTTTCATCCAACTCTTCAACTACTGAGAATCGACACGAACCGTCATTAGTAGGTGGCCCAGACAATTCAGATGCGTCAACATCCCATTCGTCCAAGTTTTTAAGATAGACAGCTCGCCAATCAAGATGAAGTTTCATAGCCTTTCTCGGTCAGTTAATGTTGAATTAGATTCTGTTAAAATGACAATTCCTACAAGACTTCTTCCTGATTGAATTATGTCAATCGCTTCTTCTCTCATAGTTTCACCATGTTCCATAATTAAAAAGATCAATCTATCTTGAATCTCTTCTTCTGAAACAGGTCTACTTAGTCTCTCACCGGCATACCATAGTTCATCATTAATCATCTGATGAATGATCGGTCGTTATTCCTGAATAATTTGAAAGCCAGTAGGGGCAGCCATTTTAGTTCCTAAATTTTCAAACTACTAATTCTAAACGATGTTAGAATTATCCTGCTATTCTCCATCCAAAGTTCCGATTAATGCAATCATATCACGAACTCTAGGCTCTAAGTCTTTATGAAATGAAAGTTTGACAATTGACAAGCCTTCATAAAGTGGGTCGGTAGACATAACGATATCAGGAGATTTAAAAAGACGACCACCATTATATATGGTAACTTGATCGGATATGATTTCCGTTTCATCTTCATTGAGAGTTTTAAATTCTATTGATAATGTTATTCCATTGTCGTCGCTTTAAGTGGGATAATTCATAGGAAATTACGAGTACTTAACATGATAGGTTGAACGAAGAGGTTACTCTAGTTATGTTATCCCCTTGCGGATAGAATCTCTACGATCTCAAGCCCCCTCTTGGCGGGCTTAAACATGCCCGTCAGCGAAACATTCCGTGTAGTGATCCTCGGTGTGATTATTGCTAATGTATCTCCCCTGCACAGGTACGGTTGATTCTTGCCAATTATCCTCATCGGCATATTCCTTGAGGATTCCGCGCAATTCCGCTAACAAGGCAGTACCTGTATTAGGTGCTTGCATTGGATTCATGACGAATACTCCATTTCTGAGTTTGTTCATTTGCGTTATCAATGATGGAATCAACCAGGATCGCGCCATCACGGAATGGTAAGCTAGGCAGGACTCGAACCTGCTACCTATAATAAAATTATCTTCAATTCTCTCTACCTTAAATTAATCCATAAGATCTTGCCCATTTTCTTACGGCGTTATCAGACATCTTAAATTGTTTGCCTAATGCAGTCCAGTTGTTTTTTTCTATTAGAAGTTTCAACTCTATCTTAGTTGGCCTCTTCACTTTTCTCCTAAAAGAAGAACAGCACTTAGCATCGCAAAATCTGCCGCCAACTATAAGACTCCCACAATTAGGACACTCTCTGTCTTCTATTATTAAAAAATACTTATGGTTACAGTCTGTTATTTCCAAAGACGGATTATGTTCTTCAGAATGTCAGTTATTGCATAGGATAATACATCTGTCTAGTTCTTTTTGAACATAACTATCTCCATAATTAGTTACTGAATGTCCGCGTGGAAGTTTACGTTCATCAATATGGTGAAAGCCTAATGCAGATAAGTTCTTCTTATATCCGCAACCTGAACATTACCCGCCCAATTTATTAATACACTCAATCTTTAAAGACACTCTTTGTTCAAATTTCATTTTACTCGAACATTCATTGCATACCCTGCCTGATTCTTCAGGGTATTCCTTACCTTTATTACACACGGAACATTTCATAGGTGACCTCACATTCTGTTATTTATGAGAACCTATCATTTATTATTAATACAATAGGTTCGAATAAAAAATGGTAAGGACGGTGGGATTCGAACCCTACGACCTACGGTTTAGGAAACCGTCGCTCTATCCGCTGAGCTACGTCCTCACATTTTTGTTGAAATATTTAGGAAACCGTCGCTCTATCCTGATGAGCTACTAGCGCACTTATAATTAGTTAACTAGTTAATTTCTTCAATAGATAATCATTATGAAGTAGTGCGAAAATATAAGTTACAATAGATGCCGAGACAAAGTGACCGAGCCTCTCAAGCTTGCATGAACTGTAAATTCTAATCGCTAAAACATTGGTATCTTCAGATTCCATTTCACTTACCCCATTAGGGAAAGTTTTTTGAAAAACAACTTTCGTGGTAGCATAATTTCTTCATCGCTTTTATTATTGGCAGGATACTTCATGGCCATAATAACCAATGCCGGTCATACAAGAGCTTTCGACACCTCTTCAGCTTCGAAAAAAAATAGCTCCCATTGACAAAGCTTCGCTGAAACAAAGTCCGCTATAATGGTCGTGAGTTCGAACAAATTCGGGCTCAAGTTTTAAGGCAAACTTTGCAGCAATTGAAATAGATAATTCTGTAACCAAATTTTCATTAATAGTTTTTTCAAAAACAGATTTCATTTATTTCTCTTTGTTATTGTTGAAAAAAAGCAGTCGGAGAGCTGACAAAAAAAATTATTGCTAATACGGAGGCTGTAGGGATCGACCTAATCAGCCAGGAAACAACCCCCTCTCACAACGTATGTATTTTAATTTTCTTCTGATCTAACACAGAATGAACGTCAGTTAGATGCTCCCCGACTGCAAACTAATATAATGGACTTCGTGATTTTTGCAACTCGATTTCAAATTACTAATAACCTAAGATGCGCGACTCCTCATCTAGCGGGCTTGATGTAACTTTGGTCAATTCAGCTGTAATGTTATCTTCCGACGGTCAGCTGAGTGGAGATTGTGGAATTTTTCACAATAAGCTCTTGACTGAGGGTCACCCCTTGTAAAGTCAATTCTGAAAGATAGATAATCTTTATTGGCTCCTTCAACTAAAATCAAACCTTGATCTGAGTTTAGTTTTTTCATAGCAATATCCATGACGTCAACATTATTGACAGCATTATTTCCAACTGCACTATCATCGAAGTTAGAGATAATATCAACTTTTAAGATATGGTAAACATCTAAGACATCTCTTGGATTTTTCATAATCTTCTTGAAAATCTTAACAATAGCGACACATAAATGGTCAACCACTTGACTTTCAATCTTGGCGTTCTTTTCAATTCGCTCTCTCTCAAGTTGCCAAATCGGTTTGTCAATCATAATCATAATTCATTTGTATCGTCTATTGCGGATCCTTCAATATACGGCAACATCTTAATCTGTCAAGCTCATCTTCGCCTCTTCGTATTCTTTAACAGCTTCTCTATCGAACCTATCGCATTGATATGCGCAAAGCTGAAATGACAGACAAGCAACAATTAAAGAATTTGCAAGATCAACATAATTAAAAGTGAGGAAATCTCCAATGGCAAAAGTAATAGCGCCAATAAAAATAACTAAATTCGCAAGTATGCAAAAAATCTTAAGCCAAGAATTAAATTTCATTTATTTAACCTACTTTAAAGAATGACCTTTGCCAAGACAGCACTTCTTATATTTCCTTCCACTGCCACAAATGCAAGCAGCATTCCGTCCAAGTTTTCGAGGCTTCCTAACCGTCAAATAATCATTAGGAGCAAAAACTTCTTCAACACCATTCAAATGATTAATTTCGTGTTGCCAAACCTGAGATTCAATAACATCTTCAGTTTTGCGAGTGCATTCCTTCCCGTCCATATTCATATAGGAAACTAGAACTTCAGGAAACCTATCAACGACGATTGTTTTTCCTGGCCATGTTAAACAGCCTTCAGTTGTTTCGAAAGATTCACCAATGAATTCTTCAACCTTTGGATTGATTGCCATCAACCATCCGTCACTTGTTCTGATCGCGGCAAATCGTTCCATGATTCTCTCACCTTCGAAAGAAACTTGATTTGCTGCTAGTCCAATGCCGCCAGATTCAGTCTCAGAGTACTTCAGAAAGGATTCTAATAGACCTCGCTGCTCTTTAATGAACAAACTAGGGTCAGCCATAGGGTTTAGTTTTGGAGTCTGCTGATAGTCAATTATTGAAAACATAATTATTTTATTTTCCTAGCTGCAATGATGATAAGTGATAATAGTTAATTGAAATCATGAAATATATGATTTCAAACTCTTTCTGTAGAATAAACTATAGGTTCCTTCCCTTTCTCGTACAAATAGAATACTTTCAGATTCTTACGAGTTAGACGCTCTACCTTTCCAATGAAAGGTAAATCAAAAATAATGTTCAAAGAAGAATTTACATCCGAATCACATTCAAAACTACATGACACGCATTTAAATAATTTTCCTCTTCTATTAGTCTTACGTACATAACTACACTTAATACATCTTTGACTTGTGTAAGTAATCATCAAACTTATCAAAGATTAATTTCGCTAATGTTTTATATAAGTTACTTTCTTCTATTTTTTTAAAATATGGGGAGAGGTATTTGAACCCCCAAAAAACCTCTAGAGATAGTATTAAACTTTATTTACGAGTATGTCAATCAACAAGTGATGCTACAATAACTAATGTTATCAAAGTATGATTCACTCTCCATTAAAATCTTAGGCGCTCGCATGGCTGTTCTCAATCCGGTTTCGAAGCGGATTGAGCCATCTGGACCTACCAGACTTTCCCAGCATTTAAATTAAGCCAGCCCTGCCAGCATAAAGATTATAATGATGATTCCTGCTATAATTCCAAGACAACCCATGATTTTATCTATTTTTGTTATTGTTAAGCTAAAATTTAGCGTTGCTAAGCTACCTATTACGAGTAATCTACTCGATAGGTTGAACGCCGTAGTTTTATTTTCCGTTCACCAAAGGTTTGGTCAAGACGCTTGCACTAACATACTGAAGAAGTAGGTTAGTGCAAGCTGATTTCGCTAAATTTAGCGATTTTTAATATACTCAACCTTGCCAAACATGACGGAAGGGTATTCCTCACTGAGAAACTTCTCTGTATATTCACCATGCCAAGCCATGATTGAATTTCGATCAGTAGAAACCTGAACGAAACCATCGTCATCACCGACTTTGATATCACGATCTAGCTCACCCTCGTAAGTGCAGTAGGCTGTAGCATTACGCTTTTCCCCATACAGCAAAACTAGACCATCGCCATACCGATTCTTAACTAGTGAAAAATTACGATCAATCCTTTGCATCTTCTTTACTCTTTTTATATTATAGTTGAATGCCAAAATAAGTTCTGGCCGCGATATTAAACATTATCAAAAACTTCAAACAATGTTTAAACTTTTTCTTCCGCGCTTTTTAAACTCTCTAGCAAAAGAAACATTGGTTAACAAAGTAGCTCCTTCATCGCCTATTAAAACTCTCTGACTCAACCTTTCAATTCTAACATTATAAGGATGTCTGCTAATCATAATGCAATTGCTTTTAGCATCATATTCGAAATCATTAATAATATAGTTATCGAAGTACCAAGACTTTGACTTCTCTTCAGTTGATAATCTCTCATTAACTTCCCCCTGTATGATTGACCAAGGAACAAGAGAGTTAGATTTCTCAGCAAGAACTTGCCAAATTGTTTTATAACCTGAACGGCGATCTAATTTGAAAGGTGAAGAAATACCTGAGTACTCTCCGAAAGAAGAATGAACCATCTCCTTCCTTCTCTTTTTACCCTTCATCTTAGTTCGCTGATCAAGAATGCGAAGATACAAAGCTGTAGGTGAACCATCTCTTAATTTAGCCCAACCTAGTTTCTTTGCCTCGTCAAGGCTGATAAATGAATCATTTAATCTATATGAAGTCCTCGCCATCAGTCTTTACTTTTGCTACTTAACTTCAACCCTGGGATCGTAGTCTTCCATCGCAACTGAACAATCAGCACAGACAGAAACTTCACGAACAGTCTCTTGACCACGTCCCTCTCGACTAAAAATACGGTTTCCCTCTTCGTCTTCGCCGAGGTAAATGGATGGATAGTAGGTTTTACGAACAACAACTGGAATCTTAGTTGCTGGTTCGGACGGATCTGTAGTTTTGTCGCAGCGTTCACAAGTAAACATAATGTTCACCTTTAGTTTTAATTATAAGTTAAGGCTTAAATAGCCTGAAAAGTTTTTAGGATATTCCTTGTTGTTTAAATTCTAGAACCAAAGGTCCGACATAAATCAGGCCCTTTAAAATATTTAACCGAACCATTAGTGACTACCACCATATTATGATTGTCACAATGTGTTTAAAGCTATTCAATTAAAACTTTTGCTGCACCATTTAAAGACCGCTCTTGAGATTGATTAGCCAAAACCTCACTGTTGAATCCACCGCCTTCACTATCTTTTGCTTAGTGCTCGCTGTCCTTATTAAAGTCAGGGTTATTAACATCAATAAAAGGGAATGATCCCTAAAATTCTACTCCTCTTCCATCTTCGAGCAAACTGTGGAGAATAGGCATAGTTTCTTTATTGACGCTTTCTAACATTTTCATAACATTCCTTCTGACATTTTAATTCTCTCTTTTAGTTAAACTGTGTGTGCATTGTGCATATTATGCTTCGCTGCGCATAATATACACATGATCTAAGAATATTCAAGTGCAAAGTCAATTGATCTACATCACCAACAAGACCAAATCTCGTTGCGGCAATAGCTGAACCCGTCACCGTCCTTCCCTTCGGCTTTGCATTTGTCGCATTGACGAATCACAACATTGGGAGCAGAACAACGGGATGCACGCAAACCATTCTCTCGTTCCTCGTTCATGGTCGGTGATCCTTTCCGGTAGCACTCTGCCGCTCGACCATCTCCCCAAGCCATTTACCAGCCTCCAGCACCGCAGCCGCGTAGAGCCGTTGTTCCGGCACATAGTCCAGCCCGTCGCACGTTTTCACATCGGCTTTATGCTTGCAGTAGTGGCTTTCCCATGGTGGGCGGTTCGTCTAGGTCTGCACGATAAATCGCGTCCAGCTTGGCAAGGGCGGCTTTGAGTTCGTCCCGCTCCTTTTCTAGTGCCTCTGCGTGTTCGATGATGCCGCCCACGCTTTCGCGCTGTTGCTCGTATGCTTTCACTATTTCGGCTGTTTCTGGTGTGTTGCTCATAATCTCGAAATTTTCATATCTCCGCCCCAACCTTTTTGATAATACATGCTCCATGGTAGGTCAGTTGGCAACAAATCACAAGAAGTAGCATCATGGCCAGTAGAAATTTAATTTTTCAACGCCTCCGCTCTTCGATCGCTGCCAGCCATTTGCAAATATAAGAAACGCCTAACAAGGCGCTCAACTCGGACTCGTCTTTCCGTTCTTCGCTATCGCTCATCTCTGCATTCCTCTCCGGTTAGCTTGGGGTTCTGCTTTCACGATATATCCCCCCAGTTGGGGCCGACCTCAACGTCCACTTTGTTGGGTACCTGAAGTTGAAGTTACTCATATCTTTTGATCACCCTCTCCTTGTATGCTGTAGTAAGTTCGACCGTCGGCGTGGAAAAGGTGGCTTTAGGGTACGGTGCTATCTCATACCTTAAAGCGGCCTTTGCTTTCTTTCTATATTTCTTGCTACCTACTATAAAAACATATCTATGCTTTCTAGGTCTTGGCGCTAAATAAAAATCATCTCCGTATTTATCCCGCATAGCTTGCGCTCTATTCTTAACACCCCTAAATTCATCTGCTATGGTTTGTCCATGTAAATGCTCTTTACCTTTTACTTTCCAATCTGTTCGCTTTGCGCTTAAACCACAATAAATAAAGTTTGTGGCTTGGTAAACGTACCCGCTATGGCCTTGGCTCATATCTGCGAAACTAACAACTATTTTATTATTAGGTAGCATTCTCAAGCTACGCCCAACTAAAATACTAGCTTCATTTTTTATATTATTAAGAAGACACAGCCGGTTTAGCTCTAAAACGTCTTGTTTGTAATCATCGCCAGCTATCCCGCGTTTTAGCGGGGCGCTTGGTGGTGTACCGTATGTAACTACGCCACATAAGTTACCATTCAAGTACAACCCGAAAGCATAACTAATACTAGGCCATCGCTTGGCGTAGTGAATACCTAAGATATAAGGCTCGCAATCATTGCGTGAAATAACCCGTACATCATAAGAAACGCCTAACAAGGCGCTCAGCTCGGACTCGTCTTTCCGTTCTTCGCTATCGCTCATCTCTGCATTCCTCTCCGGTTAGCTTGGGGTTCTGCTTTCACGATATATCCCCCCAGTTGGGGCCGACCTCAACGTCCACTTTGTTGGGTACCTGAAGTTGAAGTTACTCATATCTTTTGATCACCCTCTCCTTGTCGGTTCTCCCAAGAAAATAATATAGGTTGCGCCTATTCGGGACGGGGCAGCGAATCACTTGATGATTCCCATTCAACAGCGCCTGCGAAAAGAGCCAACTCATTCACAAAGTACCCCATTCATGGCGCTTCGATTGTTTTTTTTTGAGTTGTGCATGAGGAATTATCGCAGATGGGCGCGTTGGACGATAAAAAACACGGAGTTAGTTCGCCCATCCATGCGCCAATCTGATTGAAATCAAAAAACTCATGCGCCTCATCTTTTTCCATTCCGTCTGACTCTAGGGATTCGATCACCCTCTCTTTGTCGTAGCACACGATGGGAGGTTGCCCAAATCTTTCTACGACGCCGACGATACAATCGTTAAATCCGTCCATTACCATCAGTTCGTCTGGATCAAACCCAGAGAAAATATCTTCACTAAACTCCATAACCACAACTACTCCTCATTTTATTGCTAAATCCTCTGAACTAAAATCAACCAAATTTATTGACGCTTTCTGACATTTTAATTCTCTCTTTTAGTTAAACTGTGTGTGCATTGTGCATATTATGCTTCGCTGCGCATAACATACACATGATCTAAGAATCTTCAAGTGCAAAGTCAACAATTCGACCAATGAAGAAATCGGCAAAGCCACGATCGTAGTCGCCGTAGCCACTGAGCACATGACCTACCTCATGTAAGTAGGTTGTTAGGAACTCAATTTTATTCTTAAAAATGCTCTTGCTGAGAAAAATAATGCCATCATCAATATCAGATTGACCTGAGATCTCATCTTTTAGCTCATCTTTTGTAATAACTTTTACCTCTCCCTGATAATCCATCTTGAATAAGATAGCTAGATCATTGGCCCAAGCAATCATCTCAGATTCAGGACCATCCAATGGATCTCTAACAAACTTACGTTCAAATACAGTGACATCACGGTAAGAAGGAAACTGTGAGAGAGGTAACTCCCAACAAGTAGGAACAACGAATGATTGGATATTCATAGCTTTCAGATCTTTCTGAATAGATTCATCATCTGGAGCTATAACATAATTACCAAAATTAGTTTCCATAGCAGCTTTCATCGAATGAATAACTGAGTCGTCAGCATAAGTTAAATCCAAAGGAATTCTATCATTATTTTTAGAGGTTATAAAAGCTACCCAAGCATCCTGATCTTTAGAATGTCTAATAGTGAAGCCTATATTGAACATGGCTGAATATTCATCCATCTCCCTAGCTTCACTAATTCTAACTCCATTCAAGTTAGCGTCAATATCCATACTCTCAAACTTGCCAACTCGAATTCCCTTCTTATAAATAATTCCAGTTCCAGGACGAACCCAATCTGTAACGCAATCATCTTTAAAGTAACTATTGAAATTATTGTGAATTTCTTCAAAAGGTTCGTACTCCAAATAGAAGGACGTCTTTCCACGAGAAGCTATAACACTATCTGAAATTGAGATATCATAATCCTTCTCATCAATAGCGTTACAAACAATCTCTCGATAAATCCCCCACTCTTCTTTCCAGTCATGACTTCCCAAACTATCCGCCATTGGGAGATCATAAATTTTCTTACTTTTTTGATCCACTAAAGTTAAACGATTAAAACCTGTGTCTCGGAAATTGTCAGACTTAGTTGACAATCTAAAAGAACGACCACCACTAGTGATGTAGAGAGCAATCTTCATTCTAGCGCACTGTGCCAACGCATACTTCAACCCTGACCCGAACATGCCTATTGAGTCTGCGCTCTTCTTAACCGACATTCCAAAGCAATTGCAGGCCGTTACAACGTCTAACTCACCGGTATTTGTTATCTTAATGTATTTCATGATTCGCCTTCTTTATTTTGGAGCTTCAAAAATAATAATATCTTCATGGATGCTAGCTTCACCATCTTTATAAGATATATTTGACAATAGGCGAATCTCGCCATTTGTCAACCTCACAATGCACTTAAATTGATGCTTAATTTCTGTCACCACGGCTTCTGAACTTGGATAAGCCGCTAATGCTAAAGCTCTGTACTCACTCGGCGTATCACACGGAGTACATGAAGTCATTGTTAGAATGGCAATCAGTAAAACTGTGAAGGGAAATGCTTTTTTAATAATCATCGAAATATCTAATCCTCATAGGTTCTTTAATTTTGTTGAGACGATAACCATCTTGGAAATCTTCGTTCTCCAACATCTCTTTTGCGATCTCAAAAACATTATTAGCTCCTCGAAGTTTCACCAATAGTTGTAGAAGTTCGCAAGACCTAAAGCTTCTTTTAGTTCTGTAGTTAACTCATAGTGTTTTGATTTAGGATTGCCATCTTCATCGTAATCGTTAGGATTATCCATATCCCAATCTTGATAATTATCAGCCTTAACTGTAGAGACTCCATCTGGAGCAAATCTCAGCCGATCAATCCCACGTGAATGACCAACCCATAAATCAGCAGTTTCAGGAGATGTGTAAGGCTTGCCAGGATCCATAGAGACTGAATAACCTATATCTTCAAGATAATCTTTCATAGATGAATAAAAATCATCCGCTACAGGATTGTCTTTAATAAATTTTGGATTGCCCTTAATAATAACTGCTGTAGGTTTATTTTTGGAAGTTTTAATCATTATATAGACCTAAACCTTTAGCTAGACATTTATGACCTTCATCAGGGCTAACTGAAAATCCATAACTGATATCACCAACTTCAATTTTTACTCTCATCGTTACCTCTATTAAAAAGGATTCAAATAGAATCACTAAATTGTTTTAAACCCTGTGAATGAAATATATAGTGGATCGCCAGAATTGCAAGCTGCATCTTCTGATTTAGTCACGGTTCATCATAGTTTTTATCCCAATCCATCTTTAGATTTTTTCTAACATATTTGCCATCAATCATTTCGAGATGATAAGTCTCACAATCAAGAAAGGCAGTCTTTGAAGACGGAGATCGAAACCATGATTGCGTCGCCGTAATTAGGGGCTTCCCTGAATCAGCAACTTGAAGTTATACTAAAGCAATAATTCTCCTTTAAGAAAGTCTAATTGTTAGTTCGGAATGTTGAGTTAAAAAGAAAAGTGATCCCGGCGGGACTCGAACCTGCACTCAACAAATTAAAAATTTGTGGCTTTACCATTAAGCTACGAGATCATATTGTGTGTTACTATAGCTGACAATCCAAAAAATTCAACTGGTGTATTTAACTAGTTCCTCAAAAGCTTCCTTCTTTGCCTCATAAGCCCTTCTGTCATTCGCTGTGACAATATCATTAAAACTAATAAGATGACCTTAATCACTAGTTACGTGAAGAACGCAACTCTTCACGATAGATGTCCTGCCATGATCTCGAACCCCAATCAGCCCACTAGAAAGAAGCCGATAATTGAGTAAGTTCTCTCCACAAATTTTATAAATATGATGATCATTAGTTATCACATATCTGTTTTCTTCATTCTTCATTCTTCATTGCAATTTATTCCTGATCAGGAGATACAGCTAGATACACATCATCTTCAATAACTTCAAAAACATCGCCCCATCCACTCCAGCCTTCAACTCTACTCAATCCAATTCGAGGCTGGCCTTCATCATCCTCATATTGATATTCATTAAGAAGATAGTCACAAGTCTCTTCAACTGTGCAATCATCTTCCATCAAGTCAGCTGTGACATCCTGTCGATTGTAATGTCCACCATTTGCCTTAGTGAGTCTAGTAATAATTGCTCTCATATTTATTTCCAACTGATATTGTTTGCGTGACAAGGATTAAGATAACAGACTGCAATCAAAAGTCAAATTCACTTTTGATAACTAAATGACTTCCTCATTGTCCTTCATCTTATTATTTCATGTTGGTCGCCATAGTCATCATACCAAAAGCAGAACTCATTCCAAGATTGTACTGCCTCACTCTCAGTTCCACCAGCTGAATCAACCCCACAACTGCAAGATACATAAATCTCAACCCCGCGTTGAATCTGGACCTCATGGTTACCAACCCCATTGGCTCTAGGGCATGGTTTCAAAACTTCTGTCATTTGTCTCTCCCTTCTAGTTCATAAATCTACACTATAGCGGACAATCAAGCAAAGTCAACTCACTTCCTATAATTAACTATCGGAAATCTGGAGAGGGTGTTCCCATATGCGTAGTAACTACCATCTGCCATTCTATAAAACTAAACTAAACCGACTCCCATTGACTCAGCAGCTTTTGTTATCTGAGTCTTGCAATTACCAGAGAGGCGAACCTGAACCTTCTGGGAAAGATCTGAACTCGTCTCCCTGACCATTATTACCGCCCTGGAGGCTCTTTAGCTTCAGATGCTGACTCAGGTGTGGCTTCAACCTCTGGTGGCGTCACCTCGCTAGCTTTGACGATATTGCGATACATCGATAGAAATGGAACTCGCCATCCATAAACAGTCACCTTATAAGTCTTGCCAGGATGAATATCTCGATAAACATCAGAAGAATCAAACTTCCATTTAAAGATAGTGTCTACATTCTTAAAAGTCTCTGACTCTGTGAAAATCAGATACTCACTACCAGACTTCACACTTTCCCTGTGATTTACCAACACCTGAATTTCATCTTCTGTTGACCATGTGTACACAGCCCTGATAGGAAGACAAAGAAACAAGAAGATTACAATTACAATAACATACCCAAATAGTTCGTCGCTCATGATTTTAATTTCCTTTTTTAATTAACAATTATGTAGTGTTGCAGAATTTCCTCGGACCCACCATAGCCAGCAGTCCATTGCAATTCACTTGGAGTGCAAGTCGCAAGATTAATATTGATTCCCAAAAGAAAAAATCGACCGTCAATATTAAACACGCGAAAATCACCATTATTTCTAAGAACTACCTCGTTCTTCCAAGCTTCTTGGTAAGTCATTCTCTTTTTTGGCATTTTTCTATTTCCTAATTGTGATGTGTTGTTATGCTACCTATTACGAGTACTTCATATGATAGGTTGAACGGGCTGAGGGCTTAGCATGCCAGTGTTCAGCCAGCGCTGCAAAACCTCAACCAACTCAGTCGCAATCTCTTTATTCAAATGCATCTAAGTGTCCACTTTAACTCCTTCAGGCATTACGTAAGGTTGCCAGCCAGTCCCACCAATCACATCTAAATTGTAATTGCGCGCCTCGCTGCATAGAATTATAGGATTAGCATCGATGTTTCCCAGCAAAATATTGGAAAAAACATTCTCATAGATAGAACAGCTGTTCATGTAAATGTCGCCAAAACTCTGAGATCCAGAAAGCTCTCCATTATTCAACCAACTCTGCAATGAATTAACAATTTTTGCAACCAAATATTCATCCAAATGCATTCTATTGCTAAACAAAATGTATTTTAATTCAACTGGTAACTCATAAGGTTGATAACCTGAACCATCATCATTGACATTCAAACCTAATTTTTACGCTTGAAGGCATGAAATCTCAGGTTTTACCTCATTTATACCCAACCAAATATAACCTATAGGATTATCCACATTTCTATCTTCATCTTCAAAAGCCATCATTGAACTCTCTTGAATGGAACATTCATTACCATCAACGTCTTTGAAAGTTAATAATTTAAAACCTCTACAGGCGTGGCTGTAATCAATAATTTAATTCTTCATTTTTTCTTCTTTTGTTTCATGGATTTATTACTACCTTCAGATCGAAATGACTTGTCATTATAACCCTTAGATGCAGCAATGACTTTGTCACTACCAACTGGCATTTTAGGATCTGACGACTGACTCAACTGATTGGATAAAAATTGCTCAATTGATTGAAAAGTTGAATAACAATCACTGTACTTATAAAATTCATAATCATTCAAACAGTCATTGATAGTCATATGGAAATCCCTATAACTACAAATCGCTACAGCTACAGGAGCTTTGTTAGCTACGAGAAACTCCTCGCACTCCACTGGGATGTTATCAGACTCACCATAAATATAACGCTTAAACATAAGGTTAGCAAATACATCCCTGATATATTTATGATCACCGAACATTTTCTCGAAAGATTCATAATCATAAAAGAAAGATGTCTGATACTGACTATAATAATCCTTCCTTCTGTCACAGTATTCAATGCGGATAAAGGGAACTACCTCTCCTCAAAATAAAACAACCCCGAACTTAGCACCTGAAATTGTACACTCTTTAGCAACACAAGAAAAAGTTGTTGAAACTGAAGTCATTGCAGAACAAAAAGACCTCCATTTATTAACGATAGGATCTCTTTCACTATCTCCGAATGGGAAAGTTAATTCCTTTCTCTCTCTACGATAATGAACGTCAGAGCTACCATAGCCCATTACTCCATCATAAAAATCTCTGAACTTTGAGTGAATCTTAATCTTCCTATCACACTTATCCTAAATATTTTTGCCTGATTACAAATTTCTCTAATCTGCCTTACTTCATCATCCATGACCAAGTCTTGAACCGTATCTTTCGACGCTCTGTTGTAGCTCATTAAAACCTTAATGGCTTCTCGTTCCTTATGCGTCATAGGACGATGATCCAATAACTTCATTGAATAGGTGAATCTTCTTGCACTATATTCGTAAGCCAGATAACCTAAATCATATTGAAATTCGATCCAACAAGATTTACTTTTTCGATCATAATACCATCCAGTTCGATTAAAAATTGGAGTTATTATTTGACCTAACCAACTGTTATCTTATTCAAATTCTTCAACGCTTTCTTAAAAATAACTGGATATTACTACAGGGGATTTAAGAACCTTAACAGTCATTATTCCATCCATGATTTCGTTGCCTCAATCACCATACCGTCAAATCAACGATTGTCAAATCATCTTAGCTAAAAACGATAATCGATTTGTCGTTACGCCACCTATTACGAGCACTTCACACCATAGGTTGAACAACCGTCGGAAGGTCAGAATTAAATAGTGTCTTGAGTGTCTCCTTAAACCCTCTTTAATTAAAATCAAAATCAAAAGTTTTAACTCCATCTTTGAACTCTTTAATGAAACCTTCTGATAATTCCTGATACTCAAAAATAAGATCCCAATAAACCTTGTCTGAAAACTCCCTTATAAAATCCTCTGACAATTCCTGATATTGAGAAATTATATCCCAATATAATTTCAAGTCATTACTGTAAACCCTTAATTTACTTTCTGGTAAATTCTGATAACGACAAATGTTTTTCCAATTCACTTCATTATGATGCTTAACAATAAATGAAAATGATAAATTCTGATGCATGGAAATTAAAGTCCAATCAACTTTGTCTGAAAACTCACTAATGAAATCTTCAGATAAATTCTGACTCCTAGAAATATTACTCCAGTTAACTACATCTGAAAACTTCCTAATGAAATTCTCTGATAATTCACAGTGATAAGAAATCATAATCCAATCAACTTCACCCTTCAGTAATGAAGCGAGTCTATTAGAGAAAAATTGTACGAACCTTATCAGCACACAGTATTTTGAAAATAAAGAACTGAGTGGTCTATGATCAACATTTTTTAACTCTTCTATCATTTTATAATCCATAAGTGGTTAATTGAACTACCACTAACTAAAAGAAGTGGATTCTTAAGAAGTTTAGTTGAAATCTTATTCTTAAAGGGTAGTTAAAATTATCCAAACTTTATTTGGGAAATATCAATAGTTAACCTTTAGAATTTATGTCTTGACATACTCCAACAACTAAATTCGATGGATTCTTACTTCAACGTATCAACCAATGTTGAATACTCCATAAGCTCTACGGGACTGACCATCCCTGAAAAAAAATAACTATACAATAAATTCTGATCTGAAAAAATGAAATCAAAATTCTTGTAAAATTTATTGTCTTTGTCGTGATATCATGCTTTGCGTCGCTCTTCATAAATAAATGCCATTACCCTACACCGCCATCAGTTATTTAATTCCAATCAGATGCGCATAACCTAGCAGAATCTGATTGAAAGTCAAACCGCATTTACATACAAAAGCATAGGTTGAACGAAAATCACCGCATGAGATTTAAAAAGGTCTTGAGTGTCTCTCATTTGAGCAAAAAAAACTTATCTGTTTCTATCATCTATATCAAAAGCAACTAACTCACCGTCCCTATAACCAAGATTCTCTGGACGAATGTCACTCGCTTCTATTCCCAATATTCTGTACACACGATTTATGTTCGCAATTCCATTAATGAAACTACGCATCTCGTCCGAAACAAAATTACCTTCAGGAAGATCATCCTCATCAAACATTTCGACATACTGAATAGGAATATTCTCAAAACTAAGTAGATATATTAATTCTACAAATAAATCTTCTATGTGGCTATCTGTCTCTACCTCCTCCTGAAGAATGTAATAATAACCACCATCTTCTGTTACATTATAAATCTTTGCAAAAGCACCAGACATCCCCATTAATTGATTTGCTATCTCAGCTTCACTTTGACTGGATGTCTCTTTTAAAACCTTTCCGTCACCCATAGAATAAGCATTGCCAAAATCACCTTTACCAAGCCAGTTAGCATCTTCTTCTGAATAACCATATTTACTAAGAATTATGCTTAAATTCGATATCTTATACCAATTCATAATTTGTTTAATCTTATGAAATTATAACTGTGTAAGAAAACTAAATCTTAGTGAAAGCAAATACGCGAGCATTACCTTCTGTGTCATTAGTATACTCAACTCCCCAATCATCATAATGAACCTTAACGGGAGTGTTACCGCTACTCTTAATTCCAAATCCAAACGTGTTGTCTGTATTGGGATTTATATTGCAACGCCAATCTGTATACTTAATCGCACTACTATAAAATAAAGAAGGATCAAAATAACCACGATCAAATTGGTCATGATCTCTAAAAGCAAATAAATAAGTACCATTAAATGTTAAACCATTAGCATTTGCATAAGTCGTCATCTCAGCTTGCTTATCTTCATTAGTTCGGCTATCATGATTCGCTGCTAATTGAACTGACTCATTAACTCCAGCATTAGTACTTATATAACCTGTTGTTAATATCTGACCCTCTGAGATATTTAACCAATCAACACTAGATGTAAACTCTGTTATGAAACTCTCAGACATCTGCTGAAAAAATGAAGCGTCTATCCAATTTATCTTATCAGAATTGTCTCGCATGAAACTCTCACTCAAACTCTGATAACGAGAAATATTATTCCAATTAACATCATCTTCAAACTCTGTTATGAAACTCTCACTTAAACTCTGATAACGAGAAACATGATCCCAATTAACATGATCCCAATTAACTGAACTAGAATTGTTTCGTATGAAAGTCTCTGTTAGTTTCTGATAAATACAAACATAATCCCAATTTAAATTCGCTGAATAATCAGTAAGAAAAGATTCGGTTAAAACTTGATGCTGACAAATGAAATCCCAATTAATATCATTGTGATACTCCCTCATGAAAGCATCATTCAAAGTCTCTTCATAAGACGCCTTATTCCAATCTCGCCTAGCAAAAGAAACAACACTCTTACCAATAGAACCCTCAACCTCTGTACGCTTATCTGAAAGATCACTCATAATTTTCTCACCATATATTTTATTCAAGTATTAAAACAATTAAATATAGACTAATTAAGTAAATTTACCTCTTTTTTTTTACAAAACTGTGTTAGGAATAAGGAGAAATCAAATCATTGTAAATGAAAAAACTCTACACTTAACTCTTACATCACCTATAACTTAACATACCCAATCTTTATAGTGAACTTTAACAGCAGTATTACCTTCATTAAAAATTCATAAGCAAAAAGAATTAGCATTAACAGGATTTAAATCACAATGCCAGTCTCTATACTCTTTCTTTTCATCGTAATAAATGGTTTTGTTAAACATACCTCTCCCCCAATTATCATGATCTCTGAAAGCATATAAATAATCTCCGTCGAATTTAAGTTTATACTTATCAGCATAAACTCTCATCTCTTATTTCTTATCAACTTCAGATCTATGATCATGATGAGACTTAAACTGTCTCTCTACATCAATCTTATCTTTGAATTTTGCAATGAACTCTTCAGATAATTTTTGATAAAGAGAAATCCAATACCAATTAACATCATCTTTGAACTTTTCAATGAATTCTTCAGATAATTTTTGATGATAAGAAATATTATACCAATCATTGTTTGTTAAATTTTCAATTGATTTTCCATATTTATCTTCAATTGCATCAATTTCTTTTTTCAGCTCTTAAATCATATTCATATCTTATTTTCTTAATTTTACAAAACTGTGTAGCGATCATAGGTTGAACAAAATCATCATCTATAGGTTGAACCAAATTTAAATTCAAAAACTCTATCCGTTCAACCTATAAACAAACAATAATTACGAGCACTTCACGACATAGGTTGAACGAAAGACAAAAATGATATTAAATATACAAAATAATACAAGTAATTTTTACACTTTTAGATTTTTTTGAAAGTCAAGCTCCATGCAGTAAAAATTTTAAAACATATAAGAGAAAAATTGAAAACTACTTTTTTACAAAAAATAACAAATATGCAAAATAATACAAGTGATAAATGAGACAAAATTTGCATAATATACCCCTTTTCGACGCTTTTATAACCGCTTTTATAACCGATTTTTACCGCATTTCTCACACAATTCAAAAACGATGGAAGAAAAACAATGAAAAACAAAGCTACAGGCAGGAAACGAATTTTAAAACCCATAGGGAAAAATTGAAAACTACTATTAATTAACAACAATAACATCAATAACAATAATTTAAAGAACATAAAGTCTTTTCATAAGACGCCTTATTACAATCTCGCATAGCAAAAGAAACAACACTCTTACCTTGAGTCTTAAAAGATTCAAATAACCTTAAAAAATTATTGGTCTACAAACGTTGACCAATAATAACTTTTAATGCCATTACTATTGGTCTACAAACGTTGACCTATTATTTAATTATTGGTCTACAAACGTTGACCAATAATAACTTTTAATACCATTACTATTGGTCTACAAACGTTGACCTATTATCGGTCCACAAACGTTGACCAATAATTTCAGGAACAACTTTCATAAAATGTCAACTGTGAGTGACTTATGAACTTTTTTATTAGGTCTTTAATATAAGAGATAATAATTAAGAGATAATATAAGAGAAGAATAATAAGAATATAAAAAAGAAATAAAAAGAAAAAAGATTTTCCATAAGTGATAAAAAATCCTCAGAAATCGAAAAAGAAAATCAAAAGTCATCGATACTCTTCACTTTTTCCTCTATTGTACTTTCACTTTTTCTACATATACTCCAATTGATTTAATTCCCCTAACTCCCCCCATTCCCCTAATTTATTCAAATTATTAAACTGTGAAGGGATATTAGAATTATTACAACTGTGAAGGGAT
>ENA-UOXV01001301-UOXV01001301.1-marine-metagenome-genome-assembly--contig:-NODE-1301-length-35173-cov-6.521898_pt1 | contig 35173 bp, 37 predicted proteins | sample MGYA00238165_ERZ766961 | MGnify/ENA primary metagenome ERZ766961 (study PRJEB28924, sample SAMN03173240) | marine metagenome | biome: Marine; feature: Water; material: Subsurface seawater | place: North... | reverse complement strand
ATCCTCACGAAGAATATTCAGAAAGCCTCCAATTTCAAGCCCTTCAAGTCCCTCGTTATATCCAACCAATGCGTTGAAGGAAAGATTGTTGGTGGCAGCTCCTGATCCAAATTTGTTTGTGCTGAAAGGAGGGAAGAGTCCTATTTGTATTGCTGGGCGCAAATCGAGGCTGTCAGCCTTGTTGCTTTCTTCACGTACCTTTTTTGGAACTAAAACTTGTACCAATGGGCGCTCGTCAACACTCGCAAAAACGCTGGCATCTTGATCGAAGGGAATAAATTGCATCTCATTAGGAATGGCTATAAGACCTATTACAAGGTTGTAGTTGGTCTCAGGGTCAATCACGATTCTTTCTTCTTCAAAGCCCGGCATACTAACCTTTAAGTATAGTTTCTCACCAGGCGAATCTATTTTAAGAGCATACCTGCCGGTTTTCGTGCTTATGGTGTTTGTTTTGGTGCTAAACTCAATAAGACTGGCACCGGCGATTGGCCTTTTGCTAAGGCGGTTTACAATGATGCCTTCAATGTAGATTGATTCAATTTTTTTTAGGTCTTATAATGACCTGCTTTGCCACGACTTGATATTCCAGATCCAGTGGGTTCAATATCTCGCTTAGTACCATTGAAACAGGTTTGTTAATTGCTGAATAGGAGATCCAGTGGCTTAGGGGAACTGATTCAGGATTATAGCTAAGAAGTATACCAGTTTTATCTTCCAAATTCACCAAAATCTTCTCAAGACTCCGGTTGTCGTATTCTACATTGACAGGAACATCTAGTTTGCTTTTTTGAGAAAAAAGTAGGTTAGGGAGGAAAAGCAGACTAATGAAAAGGCCCCAAGATTTTAGCATCCCTTTCCAATCAATCGAATCGTTTTTGCCTCTTGCTTAACTTCAACATCGTAAGTAACGCGGATTACTTCTATAATTTCATCAAGCTCCTGATTATCAAAGCTTGCGCTTAATTTGCAATTAGCAAAGTCTTGATTTTCAATTACGATATCAACCCCAAAGAATCCTTCAAGGGTTTTGATTACTGTATCGATTTGAGTTTTGTTAAATGTGATCTTTCCCGTAAGCCATGAGAGCTCATTGAGGTCTTTGGTGATCACAGTTTTGATGGATTTTTTAAGCTTGTCGTAGCTTGCTTTTTCTCCCTTTTTAAGTTTCAGTTTCTTGTCTTCTTTTTCTTTGTCTCCCTCATGGTAAAAGGCAACTTCACCGCTTTTTACAAGCACCTCAATAGCGTTTGATTCTTCAAAAGCTTCGATTTGAAAGGAAGTACCTAAAACTTCTACATTCATTTCTCCGGCTTCAATGACGAATGCTCTTTCTTCGTCTCTTACGACATCAAAAAATGCTCGTCCATTGAGTTTTACGCTTCGAATTTTATCAAATACTTCTAGGTATTCAAGACTGCTATTTTCGGCAAGGGTAACAATAGATCCATCAGGCAGACTTACTTCTTTTTTAGACTCATCAGAATTAACTTTGGTCCAGGCTATCACTGTTTCGGGACTGGATTCGAATAAAAGAGAATCCATGAGTTTAACTGATCCTAGCAATACAAGAAATACGGCAGCAACTTTCCAGAACTCGTTCTTAGGACTAAAAAAAGGATTTCTCTTAATTGGAATTTCAGGAATTTCAGGCTGCTTGCTGATGACTTTGCCAAATGCCGCTTTGGTATCTAGTTTGTCGAGCTTAGGAAGGACAGACGCTGCCTTGTAGATTTTTACAAAATCCTGAAATGCGGTTTCATTCTCTTGACTCGTATTTCTCCATGTTAACAGCTGTTCCTGTTCGTCAGCAGAAAGACCTGACTCGAGAGAGCGAAGAATTAAACTTTCTATGTGGGGGTCAATATTCATCTATCCATTAGCAAGACAAGAAGCTTTATAAAAACCCCTACTTAAGTTCCTAAAAAAATTCAAAAGGATGATGAGGTGAAGGCTTCGGACGGATCTTAGATCCTCACGAATGATCTTTAATGCCTTTGAAATTTGGTTTTCTACAGTTTTCACAGAAAGGTCCAGCTTATCTGCAATTTGAGCATATTTTAAATCCTCGAATCTGCTCATCTGGAATATTTTCTGGCATTGATCTGGAAGTTCGTCAATTAGTTGATGCAAGCGATGATGCATTTCCTGGTCAAAACTTGAAGCTTCCCCCTCGAACTCATTAGAGGTATGCAGTATTTCTGCTTTGTATTTTCTGGCAACCTCTTCGTGTTTGAATTTATTTAAACACACATTCCTAACCATGCTGAACATGTAACCACTTAACTGTCCAGATAATTCAATTGAGCTGCGTTTTTCCCATAGTTTAGTGAAGGATTCTTGCACTACCTCCTCTGACTCGTCTATGTCTTCTAAGTATTTAAAAGCAAAACCAACCAAAGCCTTATAGTGAGTCTCGAAAAACTTTTGGAAAGATGATTCATCTCCAGCTTTCAACCATTTTATGTCTGAGCTTGATTCCATTCAGGTGCAAGTCAAAAGTATAATTTTGACAAGATGAATCATTCAAAATTCTGGCCGAGGCTATTATTGTTTTCGATCTTTTCCTTTCACTTGATTTTGATAGTGAAGCTCTATCTAAATTGGGAAACTTTAGGCTTGAAGCTCTTGGCTGTTGGAAGATTCAGTAATCCGACTTATGGAGAGGTGATATTTGTTCCAGGAAGTGGATGCAACCCTGGTCTTGGTACTAGGGAAAGACTTTTATCAGCCTCAGAATATTTCAAGGCTGATGCACGTCCAGTGTTTCTGTCAATAGGAACCTGTTACATGCATGAACGACAAGAGTTTCTCCAGTTCATTGATTCTATTGGTATTGATACCGCCTATGTTACCTGGGATACTACTAGTATTTCGACAGAACAAAATGTAGCTGCTCTGATCCGATTTATGCAATTAAGCGGCTTTAAGTCATTAGTTGCGTGCACTTCTCCTTTTCATCAATGAAGGACACGAATGCAACTATCAAAACAGGCTAATCTCAATTTTAAAATGGCGGCCATGCCTGAAAAATATGAGCGTTTATCTAAGGTTTCACCTTACAAAGAGAGAATGCCTGGAATAGTTCGTTCTGAATGGCGTAAGCTGCTGATCCTAGGCTTCTTGAAGTAAAGCTTCTTTCTTTTCCGTCTTTTTCTTTGAGCTCGTTCCTTTTTTTCTGTAAAAAAGAAGGAGCAGAACAGGAAGGAAGAGCAGGTCGGAAAGCACTGCAAAAAGCAAGGTTAGGCTTATGAGTAGCCCCAGATAGAAATTACTTGCGATACTGCTCACCAATAGGGTCATAAAGCCAGCGATTAAGATGATGGTAGTAACCATGATTGCTTTCCCAGTGGATAAATAAGTGCGCTTAAGTGCATAGAGGGTTGATTTCCCCTTGCTTAATTCAATCCTGAATTTAGACATGAAGTGAATGGTGTCATCTACAGCTATTCCAAAAGCAATGGTGAAAATAATGGAGGTCGCAATTTTAAGATCGATGCCCAAAAGTCCCATGAAACTTGTAATGAGTAGTAAAGGAAGGATGTTTGGTAGAAGCGAGATGATTACAATTTTCCAACTTCGGAAAAGTAGCCCCATGATTATGGCTATCAAGCTGAAGGCCAGGAGTAAACCATTTAAAATATTACTAGCCAAGGAGTCATTGTTTTTATCAATGAGATAGGGCATACCCGTCATGCTAATTTTGATTAATTGAGGGTCGATTTCTTTAGCTAGAAAATCATAAAATTTGATGTTCTTTTTCCTCATTTCATAACCACCAATATCTTCAACCTTTCCGCTAAAACGTCCGAACATTTTATCGTCCGACATAAATGCTCTTTGGTTAACTTTTGGTAATCGGCGCACATTGCGTTTTACTCTTCGATGTTCCTTCTCAGTAGGTAATCGATAATATTCCTGATTGCCTCCTTTCATTGCTTTGAAAGAGCTTTTTACGAAGGTGAGCGGAGAAATTAAGAAACCACAATTGAAAGAGTCGCGCAAATAGCTGTCGAGTTTTTGAAGCTCGAGCAGACTTTTGTAATCCATCAAATTGTGATTAGAATCTAACGCTTCTATAGATAACTCAAAGGGGCGAAAACCAGAAAATTCCTTTTCGAAGAACTTGTAATCTGCAATGAATACTTCATCTGTGGCGTAGTCTTCCAATAAAGAATTGTCAACCTTTACTGATGCTATCCCGAAAACTGCCAGACAAAAAACGATAATCGAATAGATGAAAATGATCTTTCTTCTTGGTAGCATCCACAAAAAGATGCGATGTAAACGTTTTGTCCAAAAGAGTTCGCCCTGCTGTTTATTAGCTCTTTTTGGCTTCTTCAAGAGTATAAGACAGGAAGGTAAGAAAGTAAAACTCAAGAATAGTGCGATGAAAACGCCAATAGCTGTAAATACCCCAAACTCCTTGACGAGGATGATGCTTGAGGTTCTCAACGATAAGAAGCCAATGGCGGTGGTGAGCGCGGTAAGGATGGTTGCTAATCCAATGTCTCTATAGGCAATGATTAGGGATCGTTTCTTAGGGCTTCCTGTTCTGAGTTCTTCTAAATATTTCTCTACGATGTGAATGACATTCGATATACCTACAACAAATAAGATGGTAGGAATAACAGTACTCATCAAGTCAATTGGTTTCCCTACCATGACCATGAAAGCCAGAATCATAATGATGGTATTTCCAACCACCATCAGTGGGACCCAAATGCCCCAAATTGATTTAAATGAAAACCACAGTATCAGAAGTAGGAGAGCAATTGACGCAATAATTAGCAGAACCAATTCCTTTTTCATTGCCGATATAAAGAAATATTGACCTTTTATTTTACCTGCTACGTGACTTTCATCGAAACCGTATGAGGCTACTAAATTCTCAACTGCAGCAGTAAAAGCATCTTTCTTTTTTTGATCCTTCGAAGGATAATGGCGCACCAATAAGCTGACCGATTTAGCATCAGGCGAGAATAAAGAACCTACTAATTCTGGATTTTCAAAAACCCTAATCGAGTCCTTGTCATAGTTTTCGGGTCTGTCAATATTGAGAACATTGGGAGAAATAACCCCGAATGGTCCGATAATCGGGTTTTTAAATCGCGTCGGTGAGACTACCGATTCAACCATATCCATACGTCGAAGTTGCTCATTTAGTGAGTCGACATCGTGCAGGAATTCCTTTTCGAAAATTCCGGCTTCATTTTTCATTCCGATCAAAAAGAAGTCGTTGTCGGTTTCGAAACGCGCTATGTGTTCTTTGTATTTAGCGTAGTCAGGGTCGCCCTTTGGAAAGTAATGCTCATAGTTGTAGTCGAACTTAATTCCAGGAATTAAAGTCAAGCTATAAGCTATAAGAACTCCAATTAATGCTAGAACTGGAATTGCTACCTTTTTAGAGAAAAGCTTTTTCATCGCGAATGGAAGCGGCAAAAATACAGTTAATAAAATGCGAGAAGTGGAAACGGGTGACGAATCTTATAATCAATCTTAAATACTCCTTTTATTTCAGGACTGAAATGCTATTTTTGAGTTTAAAGCAAAAGTATGTCTGGTTTAAAGCAATTCTTTTTCATCGTATCTCTTTCTTGTACAATCCTTCTTTTTAGTTCAATGCAATCCGCAGTATATGCCGGAGGCACAGAATATGTAGTGGTTCGAGTCTATGAACCTGTTGGAGCCAAAGGAGAAATTGTGCTTACTTATGGTGGCGAAAAGTCTGAGCGAATTTCTATTGAGCAATTGAATAGTGACCACCACGAAGTGAATGGAAATAAGATTAAAGATGTATTTAATCGTTTGAGTGATCAAGGTTATGAATTGGTTTCAAGCGGTTCTGCAGGAAGCGGTAACCCGCTTACTTTAGTGCATGTGAGCACTTATGTCTTTGCAAAAGACAAACCCTAAGTATTGAAACTACAAGATCGTACCATTTGGATCACTGGTGCTTCTTCAGGAATTGGAGAAGCATTGGCAGTAGGCCTTGCTAAAAAGGGTAACCGAATTATTCTCTCCGCTAGGAGGAAAGAAGAACTTCAACGTGTAAAAGAGAGGTGTGAAGGAGAAGGAGGGCAAGCCAAAGTCTTGGTTCTGGATCTTTTAGAATTAAAGGATGGGGAGGAGTTAGTGAAAGAGGCCTATGAATTGTTTGGCTCTCTTGATGTTCTCATCAACAATGGAGGTATTACTCAACGCTCAAGAGTCTATGAAACTCCTCTGGAGAATCATCAACGAATTATGCAAATCAATTACTTTTCGGCCGTTAGCCTGAGTGTTGAAGCGCTTAAGATATTTAAGTCTCAGGGTCACGGACAAATTGTTGGAATCAGCAGTATAGTGGGTTATTTCGGATTCAAATTGCGTTGCGCCTATTCTGCATCCAAACACGCATTAAAAGGCTTCCTTGAATCAATGCGACTGGAAGAAACGGATAATGGTATTGAGGTATCAGTTGTTTATCCTGGGAGTATAAGCACCGAACTTTCTCAACATGCGATGAAAAAGGATGGCTCAAATCACGGGACGATTGATCCGAGGCACATTCAAGGTATGAGTGCAGAACAATGTGCGAAGAGAATAATTTCGGGGATGGAGAAGAATAAACCGGAGATTTTAGTGGGTAAAAAGGAAATTTTGCTCGTTTATATCAAACGTTTTTTCCCATTCTTGTTTTACAGAATTGCAAAGAACATAAAAGCTACATAGGTGGATAAAAAGATTATTAGCGGTATTCAGCAGATCGGTATTGGAGTAAGCAATGTAAAAGAGGCATGGGATTACTACAGAACTCAGTTTGGATTTGATCTTAAAATATTTGAAGAAGCTGCAGAGGCAGCACTTATGCTTCCTTATACTCAAAATGAAGTTCGTTCTCGTCACGCAATTTTGGCTTATAATATTCGTGGCGGAGGAGGTTTAGAAATCTGGCAATATACCGGTCGGACGCCTCAAGCAATAGGTTTTGAAATCAAAATGGGGGACTTAGGAATTTTTGCAAATAAAATGCGAAGTCCCGATGTGGATCGCAGTTATGAAGCATTTAAAAGTTCGAAGCAAAATTTACTTGGCGAAGTTCAACGTGATCCTTTAGGTAGAAAAAGCTTCTGGATGAAAGACCCTTACGGTAATGTTATTCAGGTAGTTGAAGATTCTTATGAGTTAAAAGCAACCAAACACCATATGGGTGGGAGTTTAGGGTGTGCAATAGGAGTAAAGAATATTGAGGATAGCATAAAAGTCTACAAGGATATTCTTGAATATGATGAGGTTTCTTTTGATGAGAGCGCAAGCTTCGATGATATTCAAATGAATGGAGGAGATGCGAAAGTAAGAAGGGTGATTCTTCGGCATTCTAAACCTAGGGCTGGGTTCTTAAGTCCAATTTTTGGCCCTTCTGAAATTGAGCTCTACGAATTAGAGGCTCATGATGGTAAAGAAATATTTGAAGGAAGAGATTGGGGAGATCTAGGATACATTCATCTCTGCTACGATATAAGAGGAATGCAAGAGCTCAAAGCTGAATGCGAGTCAAAAGGTTTTCCATTCACTGTTGAATCAAACCCCGACTTTGATATGGGGGAGGCCGCTGGACAGTTTAGCTATATTGATGCACCAGAAAGCACTCTAGTTGAATTTGTTGAGACGCATAAAATTCCAATGATCAAAGCAATAGGTTGGAACTTGAACCTAGCAAAGCGCGATCCTAAGAAGCCAATGCCAGGATGGTTTTTTGCCGCATTAAATATGATGAGGACTAAAAACTAACTGCCAGAGAGGCTAAGCCAAAAAGGTCATCATTTATTAGGTCCCCGTTGAAATCTGTGGAATTTCCGAACCTATTTACCTTCTAATCGAAGCATTGCCTTTTTATTGATACTGTAGTCAAAGTTCAATGAATACGACTGAAGATTATCACTGCCGATTATCACACCATCTGGATCTGAATAATACTCCTGTCGCGCTGCTACAGCATATGTTTCAGAGAATTTATATTGAATAATGAGGACTTGGCCAAGCCACGTCCTTTGATTGTTTACGCTTAGAAGCAGATCATCTTGCCAACCAAAATCAAAGCCAGCGATGAGTCTGATCTTCTTGCTAAGTTCAAAATCACCATAAAAATTGTGGAACAAACGAAGGGAGCGCCCAGAAAATATGGGCTGATCTTCTACAAACGTACTAGAGTTTAAAGTGATCTTTTCATTTGGACTAAACTGAATTTGAGTGCCTAGTGCTTTTGAAGTGTTAATGTCACGTATAACCTGCCATCCATTTGACACATTTAAGAGGAAGCTCCATTTTTCACCCAACTTATATGTTCAATTAACTCCTGATAAATAGTAGGGGGAATTCTCTGCAACAAGAGATCTAGTTAGGGTAAGGTTTTCAGTGGAAATTGCGCTTTCAAAACCCAAGTGAGAAGAAAATATTCCAGCGTCTAACCATAGGTTTTTTGCTAATCTTATTCCAGCATTGGCTTCCCAGATCTTACTGAATTCAAGGGGTTCATGGGCCAGATTATATCGAGCATAGGTGCCTGTCATTAGACCGATATTTGCACGATAACGCTCATGTTCAGCATTAAGTTTTATTAAACCTAAATTTAGATTAAACTCGTTCTTTCGGCTATGGTTGAATGCGATAGCATCAGTACTCACAGGGCCTTCTTGAGCAGCATAATAAAGGTCTACAAATGCTTCAAAGTTTAGTTTGACCTTAGAGCTGTCTTGAGCAAAACTCAAAAGAGGTAAGCCCATTATAAAAAGTAGGAATTTCTTCATAGTGCGTTTTCAACTGTAGTTATAATCGAATCCCTCATTTCTTGAATTTCTGAAAGCTGCGCTTCAGAAGCACTATTGGATTTTCGGCTTTCTTTCAATTCTTTGATGATGTCAAAAGCAAGAACGAAGCTATAACCAGCAATTACATGAAATACCAAGTAAAGGATTGCAATTGGAAAGCTAAACAAAATGGATAGGCTAAGCAAGATTATCAGGAGGTAAATCCAGTAGCCAATAATAATTAAGCCGATTCTTAAGGAGGAATAGAAAACCTTGCTCTTTAATAATTTGGAAGGATAATGCTTGGCGAAGCGAAAAACAAAAAAGTTGGTAAGGAAGCCATAGGCCCAAAGAGGAAAGAATAATCCGAGATATAATCTTTGAAAGAATTTACTGCTGGAAATTTTTGAAAAATAGGCATCATGCATATTGAATTCAGCCAATTTTTTCTGATAAGTAAAAAGCTGATCTTCCAATTTTTCAAGCTTTTTAGGCTCAGATTCTTGCCAGTGGTTAAGCAAGTTGGCAATCGATTTTTCTTCATCGAAAGCACGAACATGGTCTTTTTCAATGATAGGAAACCTCCGAACCAAGCGGTCGTTCTTATAAATTTTAAAAAGTATTTCTGCCTGTTCGTCTAATCCATGATTCACATGAACTATACAGACCTTCAATCTTTTTTCAATTTCTGCAGTGAGTGTCACTATCGCCTTGTTAGGTTCTTCTAGGTAAAGTGCTTGATAGTCCTTTACTTTGATTGGATCACCATAGTTGTAGTAAATCTCGGCTCTTATTCCAAAGGGTTCCGTATAGTTTAAGCCTGTGGGAAGAATTTCTAAATCGATATCATAACCATGTTTTTCGCAGGCATGAAAAGCCATTCTCGCTGTTCCTTTTGTAATAGGTCTCAATCGTTTTTCAATAACACAATGGCCCTCTGAGAATATCATGACCATTCTTTTGCGCTTTAGAAGGTCGGCAACAAGTTCAAAGGTCAATTGATTCTTTTCATTATTGTTTTTAGCATCCGATCTCCTGAAAATTGGGAGCATATTCATCCAAGTCATCAGCTGTTTGATGATTCCTTTTTTGAATACGTCACCTCTGGCCAAGAAATTCCATTGCCTCCATTGGAAGGTAGGGCCAATTACAGAATCGAGAAAGGAATTAGGGTGATTAGAAGCAACAATGTAAGGTGTGTTCTTACGTATGGTTTTCTGATTGTTCAGGTAGATTTTTCTAAAGTATACTCTGAATACAGCGAAAAGGGAGAACCAAATAAAACGATAAAGTAGCACAGCTTCTATTTGCTTGCAATAATAGGAAATACCTCGATGTTCTGTTCAACAGGAAGCAGTTGAAAAAGCTAGAAACCCCTTCGTTTGCTTAGTGATAACTCAAAGTACTTTTATCACATGAAGTTATTCAAAGTACTACCTGCACTTGCCATTATTTTGCTAAGCGTTCAAATGCAAGCTCAGCATTCTGTGGTGTTAAAGGGAGGGGAGAAGCTAAGTGGTGTGGTTTTTAGCCTTGAAAACGACACAATCATTATGGCTATCAACAGGAAAATGAACAAGATTCCTTTGATTCGGGTCAGCTCTATTTTCTTTGATGAATACGTTCCCTATGATGGAAGTTTTGATCCCTCCATACAAGAACAAACTATCCGTTCGGGAAACTACTTAATTCGATACTTAGTCAAAGGGCGTGAAATGATTAAAGCTCCAAAACTCTCGAATGCCACAGAAAATAGAGGAATAGTAGTAGTAGACATCGAATTAGATAAATATGGAAATGTAACCAAGGTTAAAGCAGGAGGAATAGGATCTACCACAACCAACGAGTACTTATATACAAAAGCGGAATTCGCCTGCAAGGGTGCAAGATTCAACGAAAAGCCCAAAGGACCCATTAGCACCAAGGGACAGATCATAATTACTTATTAGTCCCTCTTTTTTTGTACTTTTACGACACTCCTAACCCTAACAACTGAGCTTTTCTATTTTGAGAATTTATCTTGACTTGGAAAAGCTTAATTTTAGGGTCAATGTCTAAAGTCTGCCTCTGTATTTTGATTCTCACTTTTCCATTCCTGGGAAAAGCACAGTTGGTTGCTGATTTTGAAGCAGATACACTTTCTTTTTGCCCTCCAAGAACGGTAAGGTTTAAAGACCTCAGCACAGGTGGAAATATCACGAGTAGGGTTTGGAGTTTTTCACCAACTCAAAACTCAAATTCGAACAATCCTTTTCCAATTGCAACCTATACAAGTCCGGGTAATTATACCGTGAGCCTTACGGTATCAGATGGTTCAAGGACAGTAACACGAACCAAAACTGCCTACATCAAGGTGTTTCAACCCCCAGCAGCAGATTTTTCGATTTCTGGAATTCGAAGAGATTGTGCTCCCTTGAATGTCCAAATCAATGATCAAACAGTGCTTGGAGACACGAGTATCTCTTGGATACGTTATACGCTAGGAGACGGAAGCTTGTCTTATAGTCCAAGCCCAAATTACACTTACAATTCTGGAGGAGTTTTTAGTTTGACCTTGCAAGTAATCGATGATAATGGATGTCAATCAAGTAAAACACGAGCTCAGTATGTAGAGGTGTTCCCAAAGCCAGTGGCTAATTTCGGAACAAAGAATTCTCCTCACGATTGCCAAGCACCTCATTTTGTTGAATTTGACGATCAAAGTAAGGGAAGGGCACCCATGAGTTATGCTTGGACCTTCGGGGATGGAAACACCAGTACAGGACAAAACCCCAACAACACCTATTCAACGGGTGTATTTGATGTAGGCTTGAGTATTATCGATGCAAACGGTTGTAAGGATACTGTCATAAAACCCGCCTATGCATCAGTAACAAGCACAAACGCTAATTTTCAAGTTCCAGATACCATTTGTATTAACGATACATTGAGTATTCAGAACCTTAGTGTTGGGGGTAACACTTATAGCTGGGACTTTGGTGATGGTACAAGTTCAGCAGACAGAGACGTCAAAAAGGTCTATCCGAATTCAGGTACATACAGGATTAAGCTAAGTATTAGTGCGGGTGCAAACTGTTTCGATTCTATCTCAAGAATTGTATACGTCGATAAGGTCGAAGCCGCATTTACACAAGACCGGTTCTTTTCTTGCCATGGACGAGCTGTGAATTATACCGATGCTAGTATTGGTAATAGAATAAATTCTTGGAAGTGGACATTTAACGGAACTGATACAAATATCACCCAAAATCCAGCCTACAATTACACTGATGCAGGTGTATATGATGCCCAGCTGATAGTATCTACGGTTCATGGTTGCAGTGATACCATTATCAAACTCGGTCATTTTGAATTGGCGGTTCTCAACCCCTCAATCGATAACTCAGTAGATTCTGGTTGTGCTCCATTATTGGTCAATTTTATCGACCGAAGCGGGCCTAGAGATTCTATTGCTAGTAGAACTTGGGAATGGGGTGATGGTTCGGCTCCAGATACATCTGCTGCTACAGCACATACCTTTTCAAATCCAGGACTTTATATCGTTCGTCTTACAGTGGTCTCCAAATCGGGTTGTTCATATTCGATTACCAAAAGAATTATCGTTGGAAGCCTTCAAACTCCAAACTTCGTAATTGATCAAGATACCATCTGTGCCGGTGATGGTCTTCAAATAACCAATTTGAGCACCGACTCGACCATAATTACTAGCTACAGCTGGAAATTTTCTGATGGAGGTGAATTCCTAGGTAAGGACCCAGATCCCTATCAACCTGTGGATACGGGCTATTTAAGTGTTTCATTAAAAGTGGAACACAATGGCTGCTATGATAGCATCCAAAGAAACAGGGTGATTTATGTAAATGGTCCCGTCGGACAAATGAGTTTAGGTATCGATTGTGATAAACCCTATGATGTTGGAGTCTTGGGTATCAATTGGAAAGGAGTTACCCGATTTAAATGGAAAATGGGTGATTTTATTGGAGAGGATACTACCAGACAAACATTCACCTATACCTACCAGAACAGAGGGCGGTATAAAGTAGAAATGAAACTATATAACGACTCTAACGGTTGTGAATATTTCAAAGATCAGTTTGCTGAAATTTATGATCTCATGGTAAATGTTACCGCAGAAGATACTATATTTTGTACTCCTCAAGAACTGCGCTTATCTGCTAATGGTTCACAAGACGCTTCTCTACTGCAGTACACAAACTTGCTCACGAATCAAGACACTATTACCAATCAGTGGACAGTTCCATTCCTAACTCGGCAGAAAGGTTTGCAGACTTTTCGAATGATTGGAATGTCTCCCAATGGATGTAGAGATACGGCTTACGAACATGTGAGAGGATTTAAGCCAGAGGCAGAGTTTATTGTTGCAGATACCTTAGGTTGTTTTCCTATGACCACTACTTTCCGTGACCGCTCGGTTTCTGACACTAGTATTGTGCGTTGGAGATGGTTCTTGGGTGCGGGAATCCAAGGAACCGACTCGGTGGAAACCGTGACCTATCCTTTAAAAGGGAATTTCGGGGTTCAACTTCAAGTGGAAGACGTATTTGGTTGTAAGGACACAATTACCAAATTGCAGTTGATCGATATCCGTCAACCAAGTATCTTATTCGACCCTGATTCAATGCTTTGTGCGGGAGATAGTGTTGAGCTCTATAATATCAGCCATAACATTGGCTATTCCTATAGTTGGACATCTGCTGGACAACTAAATACAGATACAGCGACCAAATTTGGATTCCTTCAATCAGGTTTGATTCCGATTCAATCAATTGTAACCGATTCAATTGGATGCACTGATACGATGATTAGGGAGGTTAATGTTCAGGCCATCCCTCAACCGGCTTTGAGCGCAAGCCCAAGAGATACGAATTGTTATCCAGCCTTGGTTAGCTTTAATGACCTTACCAATCACCCAAATATTACTTCTAGAACCTGGAGTTTTGGTTTAGGCGACCCTCCGGTAACACGCAGCAATGCCAATGCAGTCTGCACTTATCCCTTCCCTGGAAAGTACGACGTGACCTTGATTGTAGAAACTAGTTTTGGGTGTAAAGACAGTGTGTCATTTGCAGATTATATTAGTGTTGGTGGCCCTTATGGAGCCTTTGATTTGCAAAATGATTCTGCCTGTGTAGGTGAAGCTGTGAATTTTGAGTTAGACTCAATATTTAACACCTTCAGAATTGATTGGGATTATGGAGATGGAACTGGAGCGCAACTGCCTGGAAGTGAGAAAAGGAGTACGCACGTCTTTAAAAATTCAGGAACTTATGGCATTAAGGTATTATTGAATGATACCGCATTTGATTGTCTAACAAGTGTAGAAGACACCATTGAGATTTTTGAAGTGATTGCTGAACTCAGCACAGGTGATACAAGTGGTTGCGCCCCGTTGGCCGTGGAGTTTAGAGACAATTCGCAATTTGCCAATGGCCGAAGTTGGCTGAATAGCCAAAATATTATTTCTCAAAATGCAATCGATACCTTTAGCTATGTTGATCCTGGCTTATTTCAGGTTAGGCTGGTTGCTACCAATAGTGTGACTGGTTGTTCGGATACTAGTTCGCAGTTTCTGGAAGTGTTTCCAGTTCCGGAAATTGAGATTAGCGAGGATACAGTAATCTGCATTGGAAATGAGCTATTGCTAAGAGCATCAGGCGCTACTTCCTATCAATGGAGTCCCTGGCAAGGCTTAAGCTCAACTTCTGATTCTGTTGTTGTAGCTAAACCAGAAGTAAATACCACGTATAGGGTAGTGGCAAAGAATGACTTCGATTGCTTGAACATGGATAGTGTAAATATCTCATTGCAAAGACCTTATGTCTTTGAAGCGAGTGATGATACCACAATATTCTTGGGTGAGTCTGCTCCTATGACGGTATTGAGTGAAGATACAGCCCTAGTGTTTAGATGGAATCCTGTGAATGACTTGAGCTGTAATCTTTGTCCAAATCCAATTGCGAATCCTCAACAAACTACTACCTATACCGCCTTAATTATAGATCAATTTGGATGTTTTATGGCCAATGCAGAGATTGTAATCAATGTAGTTGAAGAGTACGATGTACACATCCCAACAGCATTCACTCCAAATACCGATGGTGTAAATGATTGGTTTTATTCAGTAACCTATGGAATAAAGGAATTGAATTTCCTTCGTGTTTACGATCGATGGGGTAAATTACTTTTTGAATCTAAAGATCTAAGTACAAAATGGGACGGAATGGTTGGGGGCTCACAATGCCCAATTGGTACTTATGTATGGGAATTCGAAGGAACTAGGTACAATGATCGTATTGTAAACCTAGTTGGTGTAATAAACCTCATTAGGTAAGTCCAAGCTTAAGATTCTATAAACTCAACTTCTCCGTTTTCGAGTTTATAATAAGCCGGAACAACTACAAGTTCGCCGCTTTTAACCCTTTCAGCTAGAATTGGTTGACTTTCGGCAATATTTCCAGCTACGATTCTAGCATTTAATTTCACGGCATTCGTCAGGGTATCTCCCTTCATGGTTTTTGCGATGTGCACTGCGGGCTTGATATTGTCTATTAATATACCGAGGTGTCCAGGAAGTGGGTCATCACCCATTGCTGCAGCTACAGCACCACACTTTTCATGACCAAGGGCGATAATAAGTTTCGAGCCCAGATTTAGAACTGCATATTCGATGCTAGCGATCACCTTGTCTTTGGCAACGTTTCCAGCAACTCTGATTACAAATAAGTCACCTAAACCTTGGTCAAACAGAAACTCGGGAACAACCCTTGAATCGGCGCAACTAAGCACAACTGCAAAAGGCTTTTGCCCATCCACCAGTTCATGACGTCTGTGCTGATCCAGATGAGGATGCATGAGTTCGTTTTTGACGTAGCGTTGATTTCCTTCTTTAAGTGCTGTGAGAGCTTCTTGTCCTGTCATGATTTTATTTTAGTTGCATACCAAATGTGGAGATTTTATGAGACAATCACAAGCACTAAAAAATAATAGAGCTAAATACCTGATTACTCGTATTTAATGAACACCTTTGCAGCTCATTATAAAAGTGCCATTTGTCATTATTTAAACACTTGGGTGTTTCTCAGGAAGTGCTCAAAGCAATCGAAGACCTAGGCTTCACAGAACCCAGCGAAATTCAGAAAAAGGCCATTCCTACCCTTATCAAAGGGGACGAAGACTTTATTGGCCTAGCCCAAACAGGAACGGGTAAAACCGCGGCGTTCTCACTTCCACTCCTTGAGCTTATTGATGCTGATCAGCCAGAGATTGAAGCATTGATTTTAGCTCCTACCAGAGAACTGGGGCAGCAAATTGCTGAACAAATCCGATTATTCACTAAGTATAAGCAAGGAATTTCATCTTTAGCTGTATACGGCGGAACTTCAATTCAGAATCAAATTGACGCCTTGAGAAAAGGTAAAAAAATCATTATTGCCACCCCTGGTCGACTGATTGACTTGATCGAAAGACGAGCACTTAAGCTTGATAAGATTAAGTACCTCATTTTAGATGAAGCAGATGAGATGTTGAATATGGGCTTCAAAGAAGACCTTGACCACATACTCACCTTCACACCAAAAACTAAAAAGACTTGGCTATTCTCAGCCACGATGTCCAAAGAAATCTACCGTATAGTTAATACCTATATGGATAAACCTTCAGAGGTTAGAATAGACTCAAAGGACAAAGTCAACGTAAATATTGATCACCGTTTTGCAGTTGTTAAGCGAGACGATAAAGTTGAAGGACTGGCTCGTTTTCTTGATATCTACCAAAACATGCGGGGCTTGGTTTTTTGCAGAACAAAAAGGGAAACCCAAGAAATTTCAGACGATCTTCTGAAAAGAGGTTATCAAGTGGACGCACTTCATGGAGATTTGTCACAAGCTCAAAGAGACCGTGTGATGAAACGCTTTAAGAAGCATGATTTACAATGTCTTATTGCTACGGATGTAGCAGCTAGAGGAATAGATGTAAACGACCTAACCCATGTCTTCCACTTTAACATTCCAGATGATTTTGCCTACTACACTCACCGAAGTGGACGAACTGCAAGAGCTGGAAAAAAGGGAATGTCATTGTTGTTTATCAACGGACGTGAACATGGAAAGCTTGATCGTTTAGCAAAGTCGCTAAGCATTGAGTTTACTCCAATTGAAATTCCAAAACCAGAAACAGTATACAAAGCAAGAGTTGAAGAATGGTGTCAGAAGATTATTGACACGAAAGCTCCAACTGACCTTGACCCTGAAATTATTGGTGTGGTAAGTTCTATGCTGAAAAGTTTAACACGAGATGAAATACTTGCTCGTTTGCTTAAACTCGAGCTCGACTCACTTAGTACCGATACTTCACGCGACCTCAATCAAAAGAGTGGAGGCTCCAAAAGTGGAGGTGAAGGAAGAAATCGCTCTGGGAAATCTAAAGGTTACCGTGGAAAGGGTGGGGGACACCGTGGACAAGGCGGAGGACACCGTGGACAAGGCGGAGGACAAAAAAGAAGAAGTTTTAAAAGCAAGTCTGGACGCACGGAAAGACCAGGCTCAGATTCAGATAACAAAAGAAATTCAAAGAAAAGAGGGAGATTTTAAGGTAGAAATGCATTAAAAGCCCTTTTATTACTATAATTTTACGCAAATTTTTAACACATGAAAACAGGAACAGTTAAGTTCTTCGATGAAACCAAAGGATTTGGATTCATAACAGAAGATGGATCAGGACAAGATTATTTTGTACACATTTCAGGTCTTATAGACGAAGTGAATGAAGGAGACAAAGTAAGTTTCGAACTGAAACAAGGAAAGAAGGGCATTAATGCCGTGGACGTTAAAGTTGAGAAATAGATTCTGAACACGTTCAATATAGTTTTACTCTGAGAGTTTTAATGAGGAAAAGCAGCTTAATATCCTGTTTTTAGCATAACTTCAAGAAATAACTTTAGCAATGGTGGTTCCAATTTTGGTTCCACCATTTTTTTTGCCCAAGGTCAAGGGTGATTCATGAAATTTGTCATTTAATAATCTGAAGATCATCCCTAACTTAGCTCCATAAACCAAACTTATACGCCATGGACTTTCTATTTTCTAAGCTATTTTGGGGAACAATCGTTATCCTCATCGGGCTATCCATCATAATCAACGCTGTTTTTAAAATCGATTTTCCTTTCTTCAGGGTTGTCATTTCTATCATCATCATTTTCTTCGGCCTACGGATGTTACTTGGATCATTTGGAGTAAGTACCAAAAACTTGAATCAAAATGAGGTTGTGTTTTCGCAAGCTAGTGCGAACCCCTCCGAGCTCGAGTTGAAGAATGAATACAGTGTGGTCTTCGGAAATCAAACGATAGACATGCGTTCTGTGAATCTTGAGGAGGATAAAGAGATTGAGTTTAATGCTGTATTTGGCAAGCAAATAATTATGCTCCCTAAAGACTTAAATGTTCGGGTGAAGGCAAGTGCCGTTTTTGGAAATGCCAGACTTCCAGATGATCGTCAAGTGGCTTTCGGAGATATGACTTATCAAGAAAAGTCAGCTGAGGGAATGCCAATACTTTATGTGGAAGCCAATGTTGTATTCGGTCAAGTCCGATTCATACGCTCTAACTAGTGGATTCAGAAGTAAGTCTTCGTGACTTGAACTTAGAAGATGCTGATCGTTTCGCAACTTTAGCAAATAACCAAAGATTATCTGAAATATTAACTGAGGAAGGCAAGCTTACCATGAACGATTCTATGAATAGAGCTTTGGTAACCAAATATGAAGCTACCCGTTATTATGAGTGGGACGGTCTGAAGTTGAAGCTAAAACACGAACGTGTCGATTCAAATGAGTTTTACTCAGCAGATATTGATTTCTAGACTTCCTTAAAAACTATGCGCTCAATGAACTGTTGACTAGTTATGCAAGTTTTTGACCAAAGCGCACTTTCAGATTTTAGCAGTGAAACCAGGCGGAATTTCCTAAACAAGATATCCGGTATAAGGACGGCGCATCTCATTGGAAGCGCAAATAGCCGTGGAGACTTGAATCTAGCTCTTTTTAACTCCATAGTGCACATTGGAGCAAAGCCTCCTTTATTGGGCTTTATATTGCGTCCTACCACGGTTAGGCGCGATACTTATGAGAATATTTTAGAAACTGGTTATTACAGTATCAATGCGCTTAGTACTTCAATGCTTAAACAAGCTCACCAAACATCTGCTAAGTATGAGGAGTCGGTTTCTGAATTTGAGACCACAGCTTTGGAGCCAGAGTTTTCTGACACTTGCGAAGCTCCCATGGTGAAGGGAAGCCCGATACAGTTATTGTTGAAGTTTGAAGAAGAACATTTTGTGAAGGCAAACGAAACACGACTCATGGTAGGAAGAATTATTGAAGCCCGAATTAAGGAGAATAGTCTGACAGAAGATGATCACTTGAAAGTTGAAGATCTTGATTTATTGACCGTTTCAGGTTTGGACACTTATTTCAAAGTAAGTGCGCTTGGCAGGGAGTCTTGTGCGCGACCCTAATTTCGTTTCTCCTGAGGGCTTAAATCCTTCACAAATAGTTCAGCTCTTCCCAAAGCACTCACAGGAAGCAACAGACCTTCAGGAGCAACATAAACCCCATGAGGGGTAATAGCAAGACTATCAATATTTAACTCTAGTTTTTCGTAATTGTCTTTTTTACCGATCGCCGATTCTAATAATGGTGGCAATTTATCAAATACCGTATCTAATCGAAACTGCATTTTGCTCTCCAGCAAGTTCATCAGTGTATCATGAAAAAGAAGGGATCCCATGGTGAGACTAATGCTCTCATCATTCATCATGAGATCTAGATTGTTGAATGAAGCAAGCTTTTCTTCTTCATCATAATTTAGATGTCCCTTGAAGAAAAACTTTCCACTATAGTCACCAAAGACCTCGGCAAACAGCCCGATGTCAGGACCAGCGCCAAACAATTCAATTTCTTTAATTTGAATTTGCTCTCCTTCAATCTCGAATACTTCTTCACTCAAAATACCATTGGCCTTTCTATTCAGCTCAGCATATGACAAATGAAGAAGGAGTTCAATGTCGAATGCGTCTTGCAACTTTTCCAATGACTTAAGAGGGGGTAGGGGTCTCAAGTCACGCTTTTGAGGACTCAAATTAAAATCCATGTCAGTCCAGAATGACAAGTACAACTCTAACCATTTTCCTTTACCGTTAATTGCTGCTAGGCCAATGGAGTCGGGTAAAATTTGGAAATAGATATTGCCATATTCTGTTTTGATTACTTTTTCTTCTTGAACTTGAAGCCAAACCTTTTCAATAGCTGGTTTCACCTTAATTCCCGGCACTACTTCTTGATCTAGTTTTTGCATCATCTGAGGGGCCAATTCTGGAATCTTTTTGTCAAGTAAGCCAGCGATAGAAACCCTGATGGCTCCTGTCTCTAACATAGGGTCATCAGTCCATTTGATGGAAACAAACTCTGATTTTGTGCTGAAATGATAATCAGAGTCTAGCTATATTTTTGATCTAATTGTAATGATGGCTCCAAGATCAAAGCGGGCTTTTTGTTCAAGTTATTTTTTGAATATTTTGAACTTAAAACGCCCTTTAAGGTGAAAGTTGACCGGCATCTTGATGGTGCAGATATCTCCTTTTATTTTAATAGAAAGATTACCGTTTTTAACAAGAGAGATTGAGTCGCTCTCCATTTGAGGAGTGTTGATCTTAGCGTCTTTAAGAAGCTCTCCCTCAAGCTTTTGATTGATGACCTCTTCAATTGCTTTGGTGCTTAGTTTTATAGGAAAATGGACTTCCGAGTAGGCATCGTGCTCATAGTCGGCATATTCATATTCCCAAGTACGGGGATCTTCTTGTTTACAAGAAGAGACAATAATCAAAAGGAGAAGAAGTGCTTGTTGAGTTTTTTTTAATCATTCATCAGGGCCTTTGCCAAAGCCGTAGACATTCTGACCAATAAAATCTTTAGGGAACTGCTCAACATTATCAAAGCCCAATTCGATGGTGCCGCTTTCTTCAGGGATGTAATTCGTTTTAAAAATGTAGTCCCATAAACTTAAGCTGATCCCAAAGTTTACACCAGGCATCTGACCTTTCGGAAGGTGCTTCGCATGATGCCATAAATGCATGACTGGATTATTGAAAATGTACTTTAAAGGTCCCCAGGTGATTTTCACGTTTGAATGGTTCAAGTGTCCAATGCTTATTGCTATAAAGTGCACAATATAAGCTTGTTCTGGCTCAAATCCACCAAGGATCATTACTCCAAGTGTTTTTAGTGGTTTGTAAAGTATGTTTTCCATCCAGTGATAGCGTAAGTGTGCTGCAAAGCCCATTTCTTCAACTGAGTGATGCACTTTATGGAATCGCCATAGGAAGTTGAACCTGTGGAGCATCACATGAGTAGTCCATTGCACAAAGTCTAGAACAATGAAGAAGATGATCAGCTGAGACCACATCGGTAAATTTGATAGGTCGACTATGGTAAGTGTGCTCATACTGATTCCCAAATCTTGAAAAAGCAGTTCAAACACAGCATAAAATCCCGCAATAACGATCGAGAAAATGAAGAAATTGAAAAACATATAGAAGCCGTCTAGCCAGAAGTCTTTTCGAATTGCTTTTTGGTTTTTTCTCCATGGGAAGCTAAGCTCCAAAGCCCAAGCAAGCAGGCTTATTACAATTAGTCCGTAGAAGTAATTGGTGTACCATGGCACATCGAAGCTAATCGAATTGCCTACCCAATTTAAGGTTCCAGTAAAGGAGTTTAAAAATGCATCTAGATATTTCATGTTATTCAAAGATTACCGTTATAGAGTCTTGTACAATTGGAAGCTCATTATCATAGCTCCATTCGATCCAAGACCCGTCATAGTTTTTAACATTTGGAAATTTTAGAAGTTCGCTAAGCACAAAACTTGTTTGAGCGGAACGAACCCCACTTTGGCAATAGATGATGGTGGTTTTGTCTTTTGTTAGCCCCTGCTCACTGTAAAAAGCCTCCAATTCTTTGGCGGATTTCAGTTTCATGGTGCTATAGTCGATGTTATGGTAGAAGTCGATAAGCTTGGCACCGGGGATGTGTCCAGCTCGAGAAGCTCCTTTTTTCTGGCGTTTGCCTGAATATTCTTCTTCATTTCGAGCATCAATAATTTGAATGCGCTCATCTTTAAGGGCTTGTTCCATCTCTAGTTTCTCAGCTAACATCTGCTTTGAGACGCTCTTATCTAATTGAAAATTTCCAAGGGCATAATTTGGGCTTGCAGTTTGAGTTTCTTTCCCCAAAGTGTTCCATACATTTAGACCTCCATCGAGAAGACATACAGACTCAAAACCATAGTATTTTAGCATCCATACTAGCCTCAGTGCGTCTACACCTCCATTATCATCGTAGACAATGATGGTATCATTTTTATTCGCACCGAGAGAAGCAAGTAGTTCTTCAAGCTGACTTGCAGAAGCTCTCATTCCTCCGTAAGGGTAGGAGGTATCGGTGATTTGTGGTCTCCAAATATTCACGGCTCCAGGAATATGTCCTGCATCGTAGGCTTCTTTTTTCCGAAGGTCAACGAGCAAATAAGTTTCTTGATTCTTCGCGAGGAACTGTTCACACGAAATAAGATGAGCGCTTAAGTCGTAATTAGATACTTCCTGAGATGGCTGATTTTTTTCAGCGCAAGAGATCATCAGGATCAAAAAGAGTAGACTGGAAAATTTAGTCAATTTCATACCATTCATTGATTACCAGATTCTTTCTTCTTCCTGCTTTCTTTGGTGCATAATTTTTAGCGAGATAGTCAAGGATTTTCGACTCGCTTTCGCCTAGGTCCCAGAGTTTCTGAGTTTCTTGCATCCAAACTATTGTTTCTTTCCATCCTTGTCGGTTCATCCTATTTTGTGTGACCAATTTTGAAGAATGACATGCCAAACAATTTTGTTTAATTAGCTCAATTCCTGTATCATCAATAAGCCCAGTAGCTAGGTGAATACCATCAACAACTTGGTCTTCATTTTCTTGTATGTCTTTTTTGACAATTACATTCTCCTTGCTTGCTGGGATAATAAGATCCAATCCCGGAGATCCGAAGCTAAACCAGATGCTTCCTGCTACTAACAGAATGGAGGCCCAGGCTAATAGCTTCAAAGACTTAACAATCCTTTTATAGGATTCGAGCTCTTTTATAGGATCCTCCTGCATTAATTTACTTTGATTGCTATTCTATGGCAAGCATTATTCAAATAACCTTTAGGATTCCAGCCTGGAACAATCATAGATTGGCTCTTTCCATTGCTGTTGGTGGCCTTAGCCCAAACTTCATAATATCCTCTCTCAGGAAAATCTAATTCAATATTCCAATGCTGCCAGGCAAGACGATTGACTGGACTTTCAATTTTTGCTGTTTTCCAGCTTGCTCCAAAGTCTATTGAAACTTCAAGCGATTTTACATTCAGGTCTCCCGCCCAAGCATGACCTCTAAGGGATAGTTTTTGTCCAAGTTTTAGTATACCTCCTGATTTCGGGTAGGTGATCAGACTCTTAACTGGCATCGATTCTATGATGCACATCTTTTCATCTGGGACTTTTTCTCCAGGTGCAACAGTTTCACAAGGTACGCGATAGGCTGTGCCATTCATTTTCGCGCCATCATGAACTTTATTTCTCACAACGATTTCGTTTAGCCATTTTCCAGAAGTGGAAGCAGGCCATCCTCCAAAAACCAAGCGAAGAGGAAAGCCATTTTGAAGTGGAATGTCCTCATCATTCATTGCCCAGGCAATGAGGGCTTCATCTTCCAATGCTTTAGCCATTGGTACACCTCTTGAAATGGTGTTTTTGCCAGGATCTCCGCTCAGATGTGTGTCGGCTCCATAATATCCGATATAAACGGCATCATCTTTTATTCCAACATCATTGAGTACATCACGAAGTCTTACTCCGGTCCACTTTGCGCAAGAAACTGCCCCTGTTGTCCATTGATTTCCTTTGGCTGGAGGGTTAAATTCAGCTCGTCCATTACCTCCACATTCGAGCGTGAGCTGATAGGAGTATGTTTTGAATTTTGCTTTTAGCTCTTTAATACTGAACTCTTTAGCAGCCTTGACAGATTCCCCTCCAATTTTAAGTTTCCATGAATTGGGGTCAATGTTTTCAGGTGGAAGACCATTGTTGCGAACAAACATCTTAGATGCAGGGGTCACTTTATCATCCAAAAGATGAGCAGGTGTTTCTATATTCCAAGGACGGTCATTTAAAATCACTAAGTCATCATGTTTCCCTTTAATTGGAAAAGCGGCGGCTTCTTCAAGTAAGGCTAAAGGGGTATAGTTTTTCGGTAATGAATTAGCGAATACAATCTTACTACCCACCAGAGCGGTAAGGCCGGCAAGGCTTGACTTCTTTAGAAATGAGCGACGAGAAACTTCAGAGTTTATGCGCTCATGAAATAGCTTTTTCAAAGGTTTCTTTTCAGACATAGGCTTACATCTTTCCTTTCATCATTTGATTCCAATAAAGATAAGGGAGTCCATATTTCTTAAGCACCACATTGGGTAGTTAGATTTTGTAGTATCCACAAATTTCCTCAAGAAAGGATCTGAATCCCTCACATTATCATACTTAAATTCGGCTAAGAGCATCTTCCCGTAGCCTTTAACGATCGGGCAGGATGAATAACCAGAATAAGAGGCTTCACTTAAAGCGTTGTATTTTTTTAGGTTAAGGATGTTCTCTACAACAACTGGAGCTTGCTTTCGAGCAGCCGCACCTGTTTTGGCCGTTGGTAAGTTTGCGGCATCTCCAAGTGCGAATATGTTCGCGTACTTGTTGTGTTGCATCGTAAACTTGTTTACATCAATCCAACCTAGTGGATTTCCCTCAACAGCTAATGGAGATTCCTTTATAAAGTCAGGAGCTGATTGAGGAGGGGCAAGATGCACCATATCATAAGGCATGATGATGTTTGCTTCTCCAACAAGTTGTTCCTTAATGTCCTTGTCTTCGTTTACAATACACTGATTTTCATTAGCTTTCGTGTAGGTGTAGTGGAGTTCTTTTTTCTCCGGATCTATTTTGGTCAATTTGTAAAAGAATCGAGTTTGCACACGATACTTAGACAAGGCTTCCTGCAATGCAGGAACAAAATCCTTTACCCCGAAGATTACAGAGCCTGGGGTAGGGTAGATAACATTGATGTCATTTAAACGTCCTTTCTTAGTCCAATAATCGGAGGCGAGGTACATCGTTTTTTGGGGTGCGCCACCACATTTTATTGGAGTGGCAGGTTGAGTGAAGACAGCATTTCCTTTTTTGAAGTTTTGAATTACCTCCCAAGTATAGTCTGGGTTGACATAATTAGAACATACATTGCCTTGGCCGATAGCCTCTTCTAAACCTTCAATTCCATTAAGGTCAATCTGAATTCCTGGGCAAACCACAAGGAAATCATAATTGAGTATACTGCCATTTTTCAGTTCTAGATTATTGTCTTCCGGATTAAACTTGCTCGCATACTCTTCAATCCATTTGGCTTCTGAGGGAATTAAATGTTTCTCACTGCGTCGCGTGTCGTCAAAGTCATAGGTTCCAGCACCTACGAGAGTCCAAGCTGCTTGGTAGTAATGATCCTCTGAGGGTTCTACAATTGCCCGCTTTAAGTTAGGGTCTTTTTTCAGTAGTTGAGCACTTACCATGATGCCTGCAGCACCGCCACCTACAATTATTACTTCGTACTTATTCTCCATGATTTGGTCTTCTAAATTGAGCTTGAAGGTAAGACGCTCAGCTTTGAAAAAAAGTGATGTTCATCACTAAAAAAAAGGGGCGCCAAAGCGCCCCTCCATCATCACCTGCATACTCGGCCTACGAGAGCTTTCGCGCTACATTAGACCAAGCACCTCCATTAACGGCGTCTATGCCGGCGTGGTTTAGCTTTCCAGCTGCAGTTCCACTTCTCATTCCAGAAGCACAAACTGTTATCACGGGCTTGCCGAATTTTTTTATGTCGTTAATTTTTAGATCTATGCGATCCAGAGGGATGTTTTTAGATCCCTTAATGTGACCTGATTGATACTCACCAGCGCTTCTAACATCTATAATTACTGCACTATTAGATAATGCATCTTCAACGAGTTTATCGTTTGTTCCTAAACCAAAAAAATCAAGTATTCCCATTATTTAAACTTTCGACAAAGTTAAGTGAGTGGGGTGTTTTGGGGTGTATCAAAAGTCACATGCTAAGCGAGGAGAAGGGACAAAAAAAAGAACCGTCCCGGGAGGGACGGTTCCTTATCAAACCTCAATTCTCAACCCTATTACTAGAGCATCGTACTTGGGCACCGGTACTCAGTTTTGGGCAAATCAGTTTCGCTAAGGGACTTAAAACCTCCGGCGATATCGACAAGCTGATTGACGCCTTTGTTTTTAAGTATTGAGGATGCTATAACTGATCTATACCCTCCTGCGCAGTGCACAAAATATTTTTTAAGCTTGTCTACTTCAACAAAGTTATTAAAAATAAAGTCAAGGGGCAAGTTTTTAGAGTTTAAAATGTGCTCCGACTCATATTCACTTTGTTTTCTTACATCTAGAAGATTGATAGAACCTTCATTATAGATTTTATCGAACTCCTCAGCGTTAACTTGCTCTAGAGTATCAATTTCTTTTCCTGATTTTTCCCAAGAAGCAAAGCCTCCATCAAGGTAACCGATTGTGTTATCGTAGCCAACTCTTGAGAAGCGTTTTACAATCTCTTCTTCTCTACCTTCTTCAGCAATGAAGAGTATTGGTTGAGTTAAGTCTGTGATCAAAGTACCTACCCAAGTGGCGAAGCTACCATCGATGCCAACAAATATACTTCCAGGAATAAATCCTTTGATAAATTCATCTTGGTGACGAGTATCAATCAACAAAATACCTTCATTAATTTTTTCTTCGAAACTATCGACGTCGTAGGCATGCAAGCCACGGTTCATTACTTGATCGAAGCTTTCATATCCCTCTTTATTAAGGGCAACATTTTTAGGAAAATATTGAGGGGGAGCAACTAGGCCGTCGGTAACTTCTTTAATGAATTCTTCACGACTCATATCTGCTCTTAGCGCGTAATTAGTTTCTTTTTGATTCTTAAGAGTATCAAAAGTTTCATCGCTCATGTTTTTTCCACATGCTGAACCTGCTCCGTGTCCAGGATAAACGATTACCTCTTCAGGAAGAGTCATGATTTTATCGCGAAGAGAGTCAAACAAGTGGCTCGCCAGATCTTCTTGACTTAAGTCTGATTTCACCGCTAAGTCAGGTCTTCCAACATCACCTATAAATAAGGTGTCTCCAGTATAAATCGAGTGTTCTTTTCCGTTTTCATCTAGGAGCAAATAGGTAGTTGACTCCATTGTGTGCCCAGGCGTATGAAGCACTTTGATTTTGAGTTTTCCAACATTCAGGATCTCACCATCTTTCGCGGTGTAGGCCTCATAACTTGGAGCTGCATTTGGTCCGAAAACGATAGTAGCACCAGACTTTTTGGCTAAGTCGATATGTCCAGAAACGAAATCTGCGTGAAAATGAGTTTCTAGAATATACTTGATTTTAGCGCCATCCTTTTGAGCGAGATCCAAATATGGTTTTGTCTCTCTTAATGGGTCAATAATTACCGCTTCACCATCCGATTCAATGTAGTAAGCTGCTTCTGCTAAACATTGAGTATATAACTGTGTTGCTTTCATATATCTTTCCTTTTAATTCAAAACAAATGTAGAGACATTAGTTCTGTTTCTCCGTGATTAAGGTCACCCCTTTAATTTCTCAAGCTGTTCTCTTGGGAACACAAGTTTCCAAACCCCTCTTAAACTTCCGTCGAAGAAATTTACGGCTTGGTCTTCTGGGTAATAGTTGAGTATGGTCTGATAGTTCTCTTCTGTGATTTCCTTTGAAACTATCCCATGACATGATTTACACATTGGTTTGATCATGATAGGATAGTATACACGAATGTCTTTATCATTATTTGTGTTTATGAGCACAGGTTCTTCTGGCATTCTAGCAGCTATTCGGTTTTCCATTGTGCTCATGATCAACTCATCAATCTTATCTCCGCGATTTTCAGGATTTCGAAGTTTAATGGCTGTTCTGCTTATTTCAAATCCAAATTCTTTAGATAGTGAATCAGTAATGGGATTTGCATTCATCTTGCAATACGATAAGGCTTCCTCAATACCACCTCGTGACATTGCTTGCTTCAGTTCTGAACTAAGCGCCTGAAATGAAGCCATGCTTGCTTTTTTGCCAATTTCAAGCAATTGCTTTTCGGCATCAGTATATTCTCGAGGCTTTTTTTCACCCCTTGTGCACGCCGTATAGCTTATACTTATTGCAACAACAAGAAATAGTAATAGACTTATCCTTTTCATACTCTAATGAGGGAGTTTTGGTTTTAGTATTCCGTACACAAAGGTACCCAGAACGGCGAATATAATAATCAAGCCAAAACTCATAATTCCTCTTCCAAAAAGCATAAACATTGGACCAGGACAAGCACCAGTCATCGCCCAACCTAAACCAAAGATTGTTCCTCCTAAGAGATAACGTGCAAATCCTCCTTGAAATGGCTTCCAAGAAGGGTCGTTTCCATCAATTGTCTTCATATTCGTCCTTTTCATAATTTGAATCATGATGATTCCAAGAACTACTGCAGAACCAATTACTCCGTACATGTGGAAGGATTCAAAACGGAACATTTCATAGATTCTATACCATGAAATAATCTCTCCTTTTGAAAGTACAATACCGAAAAAGGTGCCGAGAACGAGTATTAAAATATTTCTCATAATTAAAAGCTAATGTTAGTGATGAAATTTAAATGATGCAAATTCGATTGGTTGAAAGTCAATGCTGGATCAGGATAGGAAGTCAAATTCTCTCTGTAGACGTAAAGCAGCCTGAAAGCAAGTCCTTTCCAAATTTTTGAAGGTCGATAATTAAGGTCAACTACGCTTTGAGCATAAGATACCTGATTGTATTTGTTTAGTGTATAGGTGTAAACCTCAGGTGTTTGTACAAGACCAGCTTCAAGCTTGATTTGAAGTTTTTTAGAGTTTAGTGGAGAATACAGATATCTAAAGGCCATGGCGTTGGTATTGCCCAAACCTTCAAGCCGCATACGAGGTAAAGTTGTATAAAATTGCTCTCGCCCAAATTCCCTAGGGAATACAAAACGTCCACTCGCAGCAATATGAGTGAAGTTGAGGCTAAATAGGTGTTTCTTTAACTTTAAGCCTAATCGAGAAGAGACCAAATTTGTGTTTTGATTTGGGTCATAATAACTATGTCCTTCCTCAACTTTTCCTCCATTTGAAATGGGGTCTTGACGCAGGTATTGCAATCCTACAATCCACTTGTTTTTCTTGTAATCGAGTTGAGTAAAAACAGTATTTAAGATCTGATCGAGATAATAATTCCAAACGCTCAATTTTAAAGCATCTGAAAAAAGGTAATCTGCACCTGCTATAGCAAGCCCGTTAGTTTCTAGCTGTCCCAAATAATTTGCTTGAGTCCCATCCGTATAATATCCATTGGAGTGCAATCCGATAGCGTCTCCAATTTGATGCCAGTCGGTAATGGATCGAGGGGATGCTCTCCAGAAATAACCAAGCTGAACTCTGAGGTTGTTCCATTCGCGAATATCCGCCCAAACCCCCTCAAACACATAAGGTTTCATACGAGAATCTTGAGGGTTCAATAATGGGGTCTTCTTATTTAGCTTTCCAATTTCGATGTAAGAGTTTTTGAAATTATAGTAAAGAAAGAGTTCCTCTAAACGGTCGAGGTCATTTCTATTATGCAAATCTTGTAAATCGAACAACTGTGCCTCGTATCGCGATGGCTTTCCAGCTACTGGGTCGAGCCTAGCAATGTTATTGCTGGCAACGTTGTAAACAAAAATTCCTTGAACCCCAACTTGAAAACCGTGAAATTCAGCGGTTGTGTAACCTAGTCGACCACCCCACGCGTTGGCGTAGTAATCATAAAAATCGTCTTCATTAATACTTGCCATGAAGAAGTTTCTAATGTTGCCGGTCACCACCCCATTGGCAACAAAATCTCTAATAGATTTCACTGTACTGTCGGTATGTGTGGAAGGATTCATACTGTGATGCTCATCTCCATTATCCTCAATTTGAGCTCTAAGCGCAAAAGCAAAGAGCATCAAAATGATACTTAAAGACCAGCTGTGTTTCATTAGATTATGTAGGGGAGGAATACGTGGGTCATGAGTAAGCCACCGATGAAAAATCCAATAACTGCCACAAGTGATTGCCACTTCAGCTGGCTTAAGCCAGTAATAGCGTGTCCACTTGTACATCCATCAGCATAGCGGGTTCCAAAACCAATGAAGAATCCTCCAAGTGCTAGGAAGAAAAAGTTTTTTAAAGAGAAGACGCTCTCCCAAGCAAACATTTTATCGGGAACAAAACCGTCTCCAGGATTTTCAATCCCTAGTCCTTTTAAGCTTTCGATGGTAGCAGGGTTCAGATCAACATAGTCATTGGGAGTAAGAAACTGCCCTGAAATAAAACCTCCTATCACTGTTCCGAGCACGAAGACTAATCCCCAGCGATTTGCTTTAACATCAATTTTGAAGAAATCGGACACTTTATCCGCCCCACAAATTGTGCACAGGGTGCGAAGATTTGAAGATATCCCAAAGCGCTTCCCCATAATTAGAAGGAAGAACATCGTTAAAGTAATAAGGGGTCCAGCCACATACCATGGCCAAGGTTGATAGATTATTTCCATTTCAATCTGAATTAATTGCCAAATCTACTTCGGAAATAGGCGAATTTTAGTGATTCGTGTCACATCTAGCAATAATTACGAAACAAGGACTTTGAATCCGGAACTAGGTTCGAGACTTAAGCATAAGCAATGCTTGATAAGCCAAGCTCAAAATAAGCATGACCCAAGGTGTTCCATGTAGAATGGTATCGAAATAATCCATGGTTTGCATACCCTCAGCACCTCCCATAATCCATTTGATTTTGCCCCAGATATGCGGCTCTGGGCTATAGGGGGCAAGACCTAGCGTAATAGCTAGGATTCCAAATAACTTGGTTTGTTTGAGTATGTTATGCATTGCTCAAATGGGGTTGAATGGCATGAAGAATCTGCTCTTTAGGAATTACTCCCGATTGACGCCAAACTTGTTCTCCATCTTTAAAAAGTATCATCGTAGGAATTCCCCTGATCTGATATTTTGCCGCAAGGTTTGGATTGATTTCCGTATTCACCTTAACGATTTTAATTTGCTCTCCTAAGCTTTCCTTTACATCTACAAGGATAGGAGCCAGCATGTGACAAGGTTGACACCAATCGGCGAAAAAGTCGATGAGTACAGGCTTAGAAGAGTTAATAAGTTCAGCGAATTGAGCTTTCATTTGGAGCTTTTGTTAATTGTTCTGCGAAATTATGATGTTTTATAAGTAGACTGGGTGATAATCATCACGACTTCTGATAGGCGCTATCGATGCGCTTTTTTTGACGGAAGAAGTTCAAAACACCAAAGCCACCTACAAGAGCCGCGAGAAGCATAAAAACTCCTGCGAATGAATAGTATTCTTCAAGGAAATCGATTTCAAACAAGGCCAAGGAGGTAAATATGAGGTAGAGTGAGGTTCTGAAAAATGAAAGCAAGGTTCTTTGATTAGCCAAGTGAGTTCTGTCGATAGCTAGTTTGTCTCTCAGAATGAGATCCAAATTATCTTGATTCTGTTGCATAATCTTTCGCTAAACTTCTTTGCTTGTTTTGATAATGATAAATCGCTTCAGAGATCTGGAGGTAAAAGTTTTCTCGACCAAATAGGTCGAAGAGTTTAGATTTTTCGAATTTGTCTCTAACAGGTCCTCGAAGGCTTGTAATCTTTACATCAATTCCTCTTTCTTTCAGTTCGGTGTAAAAAAGCTCCAACATGTGTAAGGCGGAACTATCTATCTCGTTTACAGCAGCAAAATCTAAAACGAGTAGCTCAATCTTATCTGTTCTTCGACTGATGGTATCATTAACCTTCTCTTTGAAATAGTTGAGATTGGCAAAATACAGTTGAGCATCAAATCTCAAAATAGCAACGCCATCAATTCTTTTTAGGCCATTAAATCGTTTGAGGTTCCTAAAGAAGTTGGTGTCTGGAATATTCCCAAGTTCTGCAAAGTGAGGATATGCACTTCGATAGATAACCCATGTTGAGGAGAGCAAAACACCAATTCCTATTCCTTCTTCAATGCCAAGTAAAAGCGTCGAAACAAAAGTGGCAAGAAGCATAAAGAAGTCCTTTTTGTCGCTTATCCACAAATGCTTGGCTTCCTTGAAATCTATTAAACCAAAAACCGCAACCATGATAATTGAAGCCAATATAGCCTTAGGTAAATAATAGAAAAGCGGAGTGAGAAATAGAAGCGTTAGACCGATAAGAACAGCGCTAATGATGGATGCTAAGCCTGTTTTGGCACCTGCTTGGTCGTTTACCGCAGTTCTTGAAAATCCTCCGGTGGTTGGAAACGATTGGAATAAAGAGCCAAAAATGTTTGCTAGCCCTAAGCCAATGAGTTCTTGATTTGAATCAATTTCATAATCTCTGTGCTTAGCCTGAATAGCCTTAGCTACTGCTATAGACTCCATGAATCCAATGAGTGAAATCACTAAGGCTATTGGAAGGAGACTTTTGATGGCTTCCATACTTATGCTAGGCATACTTAAACTGGGCAGTCCACTCGGTACTTCTTGAACTATTTTAACTCCTGCTTGATCGAAACCAGCCAGAAAAACTATTAGAATACCAATGATAACGGCTACAAGCGGCCCAGGAATTAGTTTGCTGAAGCGTTTGACGAAAATGATCGTAATCATTCCGCCGAGGCCAATAAATAAGGTGATAAGATGAATTTCATTCCAATGAGCAAAAGCGTCAGCAAGTATTTCGTGAATGAAATTGCTTCTAGGGATATCAATTCCAAGAAGGTGTTTTAATTGGCTGAACCCAATGATCAAGGCTGCTGCAGAGGTAAATCCACTAACGACTGGATGCGATAGAAAATTTACGAGAAAGCCAAGTCGCAATAGTCCAAGTAGCAGTTGAAAGACTCCTACCATGAGTGCTAGAAGAATGGCAAGCGCAATAAATTCGGAGGATCCAGTTGGTGTTAATTCGCCAACCCCAGCAGCGATTAACAGCGCAACCATGGCTACTGGTCCAACAGCTAATTGACGTGAAGTTCCAAATAAGGCATAGATAATCAGTGGCGTAATCGATGCATAAAGTCCATAAATAGGAGGGAGGCCAGCTAACATCGAATAAGCCATTCCTTGGGGGATCAGCATTACTCCAACCGTTAGTCCTGCGGAAATATCGCCACTTAAATTGGCCTTTTGATAGTTAAAAAGCCAATCAGTAAAAGGAAGAAAGCGCTTTAATCCAGCTTTTTTCATTGGATGACAAAGTAAGATTCTTCCTGTGACTTAGGAAGTGATGGGTGTCACTAATTAGTATAAGACTTCAATTTTGTTCCTCGCCAATTTTACTTTTCCTCTTTGTTCGAGTTTTTTAAGCAAGCGAGAAATCACTTCCCTGGACGTATTTAATTCGTAAGCTATTTCTTGGTGAGAAGTTTGAATGGTTCGTGAACCTTGTGCTTCTACGTTCTTGTCGAGATAGCTTAACAGACGTTCATCCATATTGTGAAATGCGATGTCGTCAACTGTATTCAGAAGCTCTTCAAAACGATATCGATAGGTGCCTAATACATACTCATACCAAGATTTGTGTTTTTGCATCCACTCGTCCATTTTATCGATAGGAAAAGTGATGAATTTAGAATCCTCTACAGCAACAGCTCTGATGCTGCTTATTTTTTCTTTTCCGGTAGAGCAAACTAGTGAGATTGCACAAGCTTCGCCCGGATAGAGGTAATAAAGGAATAGTTCATTTCCATTTTCATCTTCTCTAAAAACCTTAACCATTCCTTGAATCAGAAGCGGAACACTTGATATTTTACTTCCAATATCCATGATTACATCATTGGCTTTTACTTTCCACTCTCCAGCATATTTCTCAATGTCCGTCACTAAATCATCTGAGAGTGAGGGAAAATGTCGATGCACAGTATCTACTAATTCCATTGTGTTAATCTTTAATGTAAAATTAAGCTTATTTCAGCAGTCTCAAAGCCTCTCTTTTGGTAAGATTAGAAAGCTCAGGATTTGCTTCTACAAAACTAGTAACGAGTCCTGGTATTCTTCTTGAATGATGACGAAGTATCCATCCAGAAGCTTTTTGGATAAAAAACTCTTTGCTCGTTTTTCTACGAAGGATATATTTTTTGAGCAGCTCAAAATCTAGTTCTTCCTTGTATTTTAGTTGAAAGAGGATTGCCATTCGTTGCATCCAGAAATTGTCATTCTCAATCCATTCATCGGTTCGAGCTGGAACATACTGAGGATATGACTTTAGGAATGGTCCTGTTATCCAAGCGCTGATGCCATCGACAGTATCCCACCAAGACTTATTTACAATGCTCCATTCGATGAGTTCAATGTCTTCTTCCTTCAAGTTTTTCAGATGTTTGAGCATGAGGTCAATTGCTGAATGTTGCCATTCTCTCTCAGGGCGTTCGAACATCTCGCGAATCAGCTCATTGAGGTCCTCATAGGGAGGAACGCCTTGTTCTTTCCAGCTCTCTTTGAGCAAGTTTCTTCTTGGACCTTGTTTAATGCCGAAGAATTCAAATTGATTCTTCATGTAGGCTTTCATGTGACCTGCATCTTCACGGTTCCGATGGGCTTCAAATTTGAATTCTAGGTCTTTAAGGAATTGATGCATCTCGTTTAGCTTGCGCAATGAATACAAAGACTTACTTCAGGCATGAGCATAAGTCGGGCTTCTTGAATGTAGTTACCACATTGAGTGCAACTCCCGAATCCTTCTTGGTTAATTTTTACTAGAGCGTTTTGCAGTTTGGAGAGCTTAAATTCGGACTGTCTTTTCGCCATGTCATTAACTCCTTTGTTATTGATAGCATCCATTCGGCTTACGCGGCCAATAGCATTTTCTGGAGCAATAGGTTTGGTTACTTCCTTTAGGTCTTCAAGCTTTTCTTTCTCAAGCTTTATCGCCTCCACTATTTTCTTTTTTAATGCGGCTTTGTCCATCATCAAAAAAGGGGCACAAGGCCCCTTTAAATTTAGTTCTTAGGATGACTATTCGTCACCTTGTCTACCAACGTAGAACTCAATGGTTTCTTCGATTTGGTTTCCAAGTTTGTCTGTAGCTCTTACTTTAACAGTGTAGAATTTCTTGTTTTTAAAACGGTTAAGCTCAGAGAT
>ENA-UOXV01001294-UOXV01001294.1-marine-metagenome-genome-assembly--contig:-NODE-1294-length-35308-cov-9.308116_pt1 | contig 35308 bp, 32 predicted proteins | sample MGYA00238165_ERZ766961 | MGnify/ENA primary metagenome ERZ766961 (study PRJEB28924, sample SAMN03173240) | marine metagenome | biome: Marine; feature: Water; material: Subsurface seawater | place: North... | reverse complement strand
AGAGCCTGACCGCTACCGTATCGTACCAGGCTAACCCACCAACCGCCTGACGGCCCCACTTCGCCAGCGGCATGGCATTCTGCGCTTGCGGTGCGAACTTGGCGGCATGAAACATCTACTTGCTTGCCTGGCGATGCTGGCCGCGTTTAACGTCACCGCTCAAGATTGGGATGCGAATAATGACGTGGATCAAGACGGCTGCGTTGGTGTCGGTGACGTGCTTCAAATACTCTCAGTTTTTGGGTCTTGTGAGCCGGCGTGGCAGTGTGGCGATACATTGGAGTACAACAACTATTGGTATGGGACAGTGTTGATCGGCGACCAGTGCTGGTTTGCAGAGAACCTACGAACAGCGTCATACTTAAACGGCGATTCGATTCCAGCGGGTTTGTCCAACTTTGAATGGGGGACAACTCAGGAAGGTGCAACAGCAATATTTGGAGAAGGTGGGGACAACTGCACCCATCTAATCGGCGATTTTGATGCCTGTAATAATGATACTTTATCACTAGACTATTTCGGTAGGCTATACAACCACATGGCTGTCATCGATGATCGAGGTCTATGTCCCACTGGCTGGCAAGTTCCATCATGGTCAGAATTTCTAATACTATATGAATTTGTTTGCTCCTTCGGCTTCGCCTGTGATCAAAACCAATACTCAGATTCTGTCGGAGTTGCTTTAAAGGCTCAGCAAGGCTGGGCTGAATTTGGTTCAGGCCAAAACGGTAATGGCGTCGATATGTTCGGCTTTTCTGCGTTACCTGGTGGCCGACGATATGGCCAAGAGAACGGGCAAACTCAATTTTTTGGCATCTTTGATGCTGCTGGTAGTCAATGCACTTTTTGGAGCACCACACAACAGGATCCGCCGAATGACAATCAAAGCAGGGTGGCGCAATTCCATAGCTATCAAACAAATTTAATTGATGGCGCCAATCCAAGACATATGGGCTACTCTGTCCGATGTCTTAAGGAAAACGAGTAGACTAACCCACCGCCCGCCTGACGGCCTCGGTGCCTAGTCAAAAGGCAGCGGCTCGTCCCAGCTGCTTGTGCCGTTTAATGTGGGCAGCGGCGCTTGTAACTCTGCTTCCAAGCGTTGGCGTGCGGCTGCACTCAACATGCGCAGCAGCTTTTCCATTGGTTGATCAAAGCGCTCTGCGCAGTATCCCACCAGTTGCATGCGGTCTGTTTCATCTGGTACGACCTTAATGATGTCCACGGCTGCTTGTAAGAGCTTATCGCCGTCTTCCATTGCTGGTACCCGTGAGATCGCGTCAATGGCTTCTTGAGTAGCCATGCGCATCCAGTTGTCTTGTGTGGTGTTGTTTGTTTTCATGACGTAAACATCGAAATGGTTTTGCAGCGCTCATTGTCACAGTGTATAAACCATTGCGGCCACGTCTCACTGTCGTTTCTATGGGATGCCCAATGAATACAGCCGGTTGCGCATCTATTAACCCATCAATGTGGACGGCTCTCGTATCGTAATTTCGCGTCATGCGTATTGAAGTCATGCGGGCCAAGCTGCACCGCATCACGGTCACCGAAGCCGACCTGAATTACATCGGGAGCATCACGCTTGACCAGGAACTCATTGAGGCGGCGGGATTGGTTCCGGGAGAAAAAGTGCAAATCGTCAATTGCAACAACGGTGAGCGGTTGGAGACCTATGTGATCCAAGGCGAGCGGGGTGGAGGCCAGGTGTGCCTCAATGGTCCTGCAGCCCGCAGGTGCCAGCCCGGCGACATCATCATCGTCATCGCCTATGGCACCATGGAAATCGATGAGGCCCGGTCCTTCAAGCCCACCCTTGTTTTTCCAGATACGGTCACCAATCTGCTGAATTCATGAAAGGCAGCATGGGCCAGATAGTGAAGTATGTGCTGATGCTGGGCATCGGTGTCCTGCTGTTTGGATTGGCCATGCGCGCGGTGGATGACCCCGAGGCGCTGTGGAACGACATGCGGAGCGCCAGTGGATGGAGCATCGCCGCGAGCTTTGCCATGGGCTATCTGGCCATTGTGAGCCGGGGCATGCGGTGGTTGATCCTGCTTGAGCCTTTGGGCCACACCCCCCGGATGGGCAACAGCATCCATGCGGTCGCCTTCAGTTATTTCTCCAACACCTTCGTGCCCCGCAGTGGGGAGCTCGCGCGCTGTGGCGCCTTGAACCAAACCGATGGCATCCCCGTGGACGAGCTCTTTGGAACGGTCATCTCCGAGAGGGTGGTGGACTTTGTCCTGCTTTTTCTGCTGACCGGAGTGGCGCTGATCTCCAACATGGATTCCTTTTTGGCCTTCAGCGCCTCATTTGACCTGCCGGGCGGTGGCCCCATCCCTTGGTTGATTGCCGCTGCGGTGCTCGGAATGGCGGGCGTGGCGGTCGTGTGGTTCAGGCGTGAGGCGCTGTCCCAGGTGCCCTTCTTTGCCAAGGTGTTTGCCTTTCTCGGTGGCATCGGCCGCGGGTTGGTCAGCGTGCGCCACATGCGGCGCAAATGGGCGTTCCTCGCCCACACGGTGTTTATCTGGACCATGTACTTCCTCATGGCCTACGTGGTTTTTCTCGGCATCGACGCCCTTGAAGGGTTGACGGCGGGGCAGGCCCTGTTTGTCATGATGGCCGGTGGATTCGGAATGGTGCTGCCCTCACCGGGGGGCATCGGCAGCTACCAACTTGCCGTGCAATACGCATTTGTGGCCTTGGGCTTTGGCGAAGTGCTGGGACTGGCCACCGCCAACGTCATTTGGGCGACCCAGACGGGCATGATCATCACCATGGGCGGCATCGGTTACCTCTTTCTGCTCGCTGCAGGATTCAAAAAGGGCAAGGCCGAGGAAGTGGCCCCCAGCGCAAGTTGACATGACCAAAGACGCCATTCATAGCCGGGTCGTGTCGTTGGACAAGCTGACCGATTTGAGGGAAACCTGGCGGAGCCAAGGAAAAAAGGTGGTGTTCACCAACGGGGTGTTCGATTTGCTGCACCGCGGCCACGTCACCTATTTGGCGGCAGCGGCGGCGCACGGCGACGTCCTCGTGGTGGGGGTCAATGGCGACGCGAGCGTGCGGCGCCTTGGCAAAGGTCCGGAGCGGCCCATTGTGGCAGAGGCAGACCGCGCGGCTGTGGTGGCTGCACTGCGCTCTGTAGAGGCCGTGGTGGTGTTTGATACCGACACCCCGCTTGCGCTCATCCAACACTTGCAACCGGATGTTCTGGCCAAAGGAGGCGACTACGATGCGTCAGTATCGGACCCTGAAGACCCTCAATACATCGTCGGCAGCGCGGAAGTCCGGGCGTATGGAGGCACAGTGACCACCATCGACCTGGTGCCCGGGCAAAGCACGACGGGCATGGCTGAAAAGCTCAAAAACGGCTGAGGACCGGCCTTATACGGTTTCCTCCTCGAGGAACTTCGTGGTGAAATCCCCGCTTCGGAAACGCTCGTGGCGCATCAATTTCTGGTGGAACGGAATGGTCGTTTTCACCCCTTCGATGATGTACTCATCGAGGGCGCGCTGCATCTTGGTGATGGCCTCGTCGCGGGTCTGTGCGACCACGATGAGCTTGGCGACCATGCTGTCGTAGTGCGGGGGAATCCGGTATCCCGCATACACGTGGGTATCGATGCGGATGCCATGGCCACCGGGTCCGTGGTAATCGGTGACCGTACCGGGGCTCGGCGCGAAGTTCCGATCGGGATCCTCGGCGTTGATCCGGCACTGAATGGCGTGCATTTTGGGATAGTAATTCCTCCCGGAAATGGGGCTGCCATGGGCGAGCTTGATCTGCTCCTTGATGAGGTCGTAGTCGACCACCTCCTCGGTGATGGTGTGTTCTACCTGGATCCGGGTGTTCATTTCCATGAAGTAGAAATTCCGGTCGGCATCGACCAAGAATTCCACCGTGCCGACACCCTCGTACTTCACGGCCTCACCCGCTGCGATGGCCGACTGCCCCATTTTCTCACGGAGGTCGTCCGTCATGAAGGGAGAGGGCGTTTCTTCGACCAGCTTTTGGTGCCGGCGCTGGATGGAGCAATCGCGCTCGGACAGGTGGCAGCACTTTCCGTTGCGGTCACCGGCGATCTGAATTTCGATGTGGCGCGGCTCCGTCACGAATTTCTCCATGTACATGCCGTCGTTGCCAAAGGCCGCACCGGCCTCTCGCCGCGTGGAATCCCAACCTTCGGCGGTCTCCGCGTCGTCCTTGCACATGCGCATGCCGCGTCCGCCGCCTCCAGCAGTGGCCTTGAGCATGATGGGGTACCCGATTTCCTTGGCGCACGCAAGCGCGTCTTCGAGGCTCTCCAGGATGCCCTCACTGCCGGGAATCGTCGGCACGCCGGCCGCCTTCATCGTGGCCTTGGCAGAGGCCTTGTCGCCCATCGCCTCGATCATTTCGGGCGAAGCCCCGATGAACTTGATGTCATTTTCCTGACAGACGCGCGAGAATTGTGCGTTTTCAGACAAGAAGCCATAGCCGGGATGGATGGCATCTGCATTCGTGATCTCCGCTGCCGCGATGATATTGGGAATGTTGAGGTAGCTCTGTGCGCTTTGCGGCGGACCGATACAGACCGCCTCATCGGCGAAGCGGACATGCAGGCTTTCGGCGTCCGCAGTCGAGTAGACGGCCACTGTCTTGATGCCCATTTCCTTGCAGGTACGGATGACCCTCAAGGCGATTTCACCGCGGTTGGCGATCAGGATTTTCTTGAACATGTCGTGAATCGATGAGGTGCGTGGGCGTCAGGCCGGCTCCACGAGGAAGAGGGGCTGGTCATATTCGACCGGGCTGTTGTCGTCCACGAGGATCTTGACAATGCGGCCTGAAACTTCGCTTTCGATTTCGTTGAAGAGCTTCATGGCCTCGATGGTACACACGGTATCACCGACTTTGACCGCAGACCCAACTTCCACAAAGTTGTCTTTGTCTGGGGATGGCTTGCGGTAAAACGTACCGATCATCGGACTCTTGATTTCGATGAGGCCGGCGTCGGCGTTGGCGGCGGGTGCTGCCTCAGGCGCGGGTGCTGCTGGAGCGGGAGCTGGCGCAGGCGCTGCTGGCGCAGGGGCAGCCATGGGTGCGGGTGCCATTTGGACGGGCATCTGCATCCCGGCAGGCATGGCCACGTGCATAGCTTGGGGCGCCTCCTGGTAGGCCGCAGCCTTCCCGCGCTTGTTGGTGTTTCCGACGCTCTTGATGGTGATCTTGAAGTCCTTGCGTTCAATCTCGACTTCATTGACGCCTGACTTGGCGACGAACTTGATCAAATCCTGTATTTCTTCCTGGGTCATGGCCTGGTTGAATTGGTGGACCGGTGGTTTCTGCGGGGGCAAAGTAACCGGAAAAATGATGGGGGTCCGCTTTGGGTCGCGGTCATTCGGCTTTAGAGGTGGGCTCCATTGCCCATTTCAGCCAAATGCTGCCCCACGTAAAGCCCCCTCCAAAGCTGCTGAGAATGAGGTTTTCTCCTGGGGTCAGCCTGTTGGCCCATTCCCACAAACACAAGGGAATGGTGGCGGCTGTGGTGTTGCCGTATTTCTGGATGTTGATCATCACCTTCTCCTTGCCCACGCCCATGCGGTTGGCGGTGGCATCGATGATGCGCATGTTGGCTTGGTGGGGAACGAGCCAGGAAACATCGTCTGCTGACAGGCCGTTGCGCTCCATGATTTCATAGCTCACATCGGCCATAGAGGTGACGGCTGCTTTGAAGACGGGTTTGCCGTCTTGCTCTATGTAGTGCATGCCGGCAGCGACGGTTTCTGCACTTGCAGGGTTGAGCGAGCCACCGCCTTGCATGCGGAGGAATTCCGCTCCGGCACCATCGCTGCGGAGGATGGCGTCTTGGATCCCGGTTTCTCCCGACGGATCCGCTTCGAGGAGCACGCCCGCAGCGGCATCGCCAAACAGGACGCAGGTGGTCCGGTCGGTGTAGTCCACGATGCTGCTCATCTTGTCCGAGCCGATCACCGCCACCCGCTTGTGGGTTCCGTTGCTGATGAACTGCTCGCCGGTCCGCAACGCGAAGAGGAATCCACTGCAGGCCGCACTGAGGTCAAAGCCCCAAGCGTTGGTCGCACCGGATTTGAAGCAGGCCAGCTGCGCCGTGGAAGGGAAAAACATGTCCGGCGTCACAGTGGCGACAATTACCACATCAATGGTGTCCGGGGAAATGCCGCGCTGGGCGCACAGGCCTTTGATGACCTCTGCGACCATGTCGGAGGTCGCCTTGGTTGGATCCTTGAGGATGCGCCGTTCGGAAATGCCGGTCCGCGACCGGATCCATTCGTCGTTGGTGTCGACCATCTTTTCGAGGTCGGCATTGGTCAACTTGTCGGCGGGCAGCCAGCCGTGTACAGCAGTGACGGCAGCGGATTGGAGTGAGCTCATCTTGCGATGTGTTGTCCTGATTACTTGAAGGTGCCGCCGAAATTAGTGCGCTCCGCCCCCTTGCCGGGTGGGCATCTGGTTCACGAGCCACGGCAGTATGTGGAAAAACCCGCTTCAGCCGAGGGCCGGGCGGGTTTCAAAAAAAAGGATCAACGGAAAATCAGGCTTCAGCGCCTTCTTTTTCCATGACCACGCGGCCCTTGTAATAGAGCTTGCCCTCATACCAGTGGGCGCGGTGGAACATGTGGGCCTGTCCTGTCGTGGAACAGGTCGCTACGTTTGGCGTTTCGGCCTTGTAGTGTGTCCGACGCTTGCGTGACCGCGTCGTACTCTGGCGTCTCTTTGGATGTGCCATGGTCGTATGGTTGGTCCTCCGTGCAGGTGCACTTCGGGGTCAATTTTTTGTCAATTTCAATTCACTCCTCCTCACTCTCCTTCTCACCCGCTTGGTCTGGCTCCGAGGACAAACCCCGCAACGCAGCCCATCGTGGGTCGGTCTCTTCTTGCGCTTCGTCAGGTGCAGTATCTACACTGCCTGTCAACCACCGCGTCACACGGGGGTCGCAGGCTTCCTCATTTTCGTGAACCCGCCGCACGGGCAAGCCCAAAACGGTGGTTTCATAGAGGAACTCCCTGATGTCCAAGAGGTGCTCTGCGGGGCCGAGAACGAGAATGTCGTCATCGGTCCTGTAGGTGCGGTCCCCGAATTTGACCACGTAGCGAACGCGGTGGTCAATTTCGAGCATGACAGGGGCATTGCAGCGGTCACAGCGTGACTTGACAGCGCCCACCACATGGACATCGAAGTGCATCATTGACTCGAACCGGTCCAATTCCGTGTCTGCCGAGATGGTGGCATCGTCGAAGTCGGATGGGTCAAAGTCTGAAAAGAACGCCCCGTCCAGCTGGAACCCGAATGAGTGCCTTCCTATGCCCAACCCCGTGTAAGGAATTTCGAATTCGGAAGTAGCACGCATACAACACCCCAGCTTTGAGGGGGGGCAAAGGTACGGTTTTCAATGCAATCCCCCACGTCGGGGAGAATCCCTCAAAACCGGTCGCGTTCCCATTCCTTGCGGGGCGCCATCTTCAGAGGATTGGCGGTCATTTCCCGGTGTTCCGAACGGTTGCGTCGGATGTCTGCAGCCGCCCAACAAGCCGCCCTGAGGCTGGCGCCATCGGCGAGTCCTTGCCCTGCAATGTCAAATGCGGTTCCGTGGTCGGGACTGGTCCTCACCACGGGCAGGCCTGCGGTAAAGTTGACACCCTCCCCAAAGGAGAGGCTTTTGAACGGCACCAGTCCTTGGTCGTGGTACATCGCCAGCACCCCATCGAATTTCTTGTAGCCGCCGGTTCCAAAGAACCCGTCCGCACCGAATGGTCCGTGCACGTCCAGCCCCTGCTCCTGCAGGCTTCTGATGGCTGGCAGGATGACCGTTTTTTCTTCTTCTCCAATCAGGCCATTGTCACCTGCATGGGGATTGAGACCGAGCACGGCAATGCGCGGACTTGCCACCCCGAAGTCCCGGCCCAGGCTTTCGTGCAGCAATTTGGCCTTGGTGATGATGGCCCCCTTGCTCAAGCGCGCCGAGACATCCTTCAAGGGCACGTGGCCGGTCACCACACCTACCCGCAGGGCTTCTGTAGCCAAAATCATGAGGACTTCATCTACTCCTGCGACGTCGGCGAGGTATTCGGTGTGGCCCGGGAATTTGAAGCTGCCCCCTTGAATGGTGTCTTTGTTGATCGGTGCGGTCACCAGCACATCCACCTTGGTGCCGGCGAGGTCCTTGACGGCGGCCTCGAGGCTGCGGCGCGCAAAATCACCGGCATCAGCATGGGGCTGGCCCCAGTCAGGATCGGGCATGGTGTCCGCGATGTCCATGCAATACAGCGCCCCCGGCGTGGCCTTTTCGGGGTCGTCCGTCGCTTGAATATTCACCTGAACCTCAAACAGTTCCGCCTGCTTTCGCAAGCTCTCCGTGTGGCCATAGACGATGGGAATCAAGTCCTGCAACACGCGGTCGTCGGCGAAAGCCTTGAGAATGCACTCAGAGCCGATGCCATTGGGGTCTCCCCATGAAATACCGATGCGAACAGGTTTGGAGACAGCCATGAAGACGAAGGTACTCCGGAAGCACATCTCAAGCCGCCCCTCGGAATCTGTAAGACGATGGGAATTTTTGCACCGGGTGCCAACTTCAGCCCGTTTTGGGCGTTTACCTTTCGAATGTCCATGCGGTTGGCCTTTCTCTTTTTGTGCTTCAGCCTGTGCGTGTCCTTTGAAATGGGGGCAACGCACAATAAGGCGGGTGAAATCACCTACCGTCATGTTTCGGGCGCTACCTATGAAGTGACCATCACGACCTACACCGAAGCGAGCGTGGTGGCCGACCGGCCATACCTCGGCATCTTTTGGGGTGATGAGGGGCTGGAAGGAGCCGTCGACAGCCTGAGCCGCATCAATGGACCATTGAATCCCGCCGGTCAGCACATTGGGGAAATCATCGAAGGAGACATCCGATTGAACCTCTACAAGGGCCTGCACACCTATCCTGGCCCAGGCGTGTACAGCATCGTTGTCGAAGACCCCAACAGGAACTCCGGCATCGAGAACATTCCCGGTTCCGTGGACGTGCCCTTCTGCATCACGAGCCTGTTGATCATCGATGCGCAGGCCGGTCACAACGACAGCCCCATCCTTCTCTCTCCCGCCATAGAAAACGCCTGCATCAACCAGCGGTGGGAGCACAACCCGGGGGCGTTTGATGCCGATGGCGATTCCCTGACATATGACCTGATTGCGTGCGCTGGCTTTGAATGCCTGCCCATACAGGGGTTTGTCCAGCCCAATGAAGTGGAAGGCGCGGGGGGCGAATTTTATGTAGAGCCCACGACCGGGACGGTGGTGTGGGATGTGCCTGGCATGGTGGGTGAATTCAACATGGCCCTCAGGATCAGGGAGTGGAGAGAAGTCGAAGGGCAGTGGGTCATGGTGGGTGAAGTCATCCGGGACATGCAGATTTCGGTGGAAGGATGTCCAAACGAACCCCCAGTTGTGGTGGTGCCGCCGGACACCTGCATCGTGCAAGGCGCCAACCTGACCTTCGAGGTCACGGCCTCCGACCCGGACGGAGACAACGTGACGGTTTCTGTGGTGGGCGGACCGGTGGACGTGTTGGACCCCTCGGCGGTGTTCAATTGGAATCCCGCCCAGGATGTGGGCACCTTCAATTGGACCCCCGGCTGTGATGCCGTGAGGGAAGCGCCGCATCAATTGGTATTCAAGGCGACGGATGCGTATGCCATTCCATTGAGCGATTTCGCTTCGGTCTTTGTCAAGGTCATCGCCCGCCCTGTGGCAGATACCGAAGCCGCTCCGATTGGCAACGCGGTGGAGGTCGATTGGTCCATACACCCCTGTGCGGGCAGCTATACCCAGGCCCAACAGGCGGTCGGCGGATATGAAGTCCACCGGCGGATCGGCCCCGGCTTTCCCGAGTCTTCTTTCTGCACGGTGGGGCTTCCGGCCGATGCGGGCTACCAGCAGGTGGCCTTTGTGCAGGGCCTGGGCAACAACGCCTTTCTCGACGCTTCGGCCCTGAGTTACGGTGCGCGCTATTGCTACCGGATTGTGGCGGTCATGCCCAACGGTGCCCGGAGCAAATTTGGTCCGGAAGCGTGCGCCGAGATCAACAAGGGGGTCCCCGTGATGACCGGCGCTTCAGTGGAACTTCCCGCGACCGAAAACGGCCAGATCGAGGTGAGGTGGTCTCCCCCGACCGATGCCGATACGGTCGACGCTTTTCCGGGCCCATACAGGTATACCATTTCGTCCAGGCCCAGCGAAAACGAGCCCTGGTCCATCATCGAGGAGACAGCCGCTTCTCCCGCACTCGGGGCGCTGGACACGGTGTTGTTGCACGAGGGCATCAACAGCCAAGATCTCATTTGGCAGTACCAGGTGACCGCGTGGAGTGGTCAGGATGCCATCGGCACCAGTGCACCGGCGCCAGTGCCGGAGTTGGTGGCCACCCCGGGGGACAACCACGTGACGCTCAACGTACTGCCGGGCAGGCCGTGGGGCGACACCGCTTTCGTTTTTCACCGCGTCCTGCAGGACGGCACCTTGGAACTGCTGGATACCGCGGCGGTTCCCCAATGGGTGGATACGGGGCTGGTCAATGGGCAGGAGCAGTGTTACCGCGTGAGGACCCTCGGTACCTATGGTGCGGATGACATTCTGGACCCCATCGAGAATTGGAGCGCCGTGCGGTGCGCCACGCCTTATGACATGGAGCCCCCTTGTCCTCCAGAATTTCAGGTAGACCCCGATTGTGCAGCCCAGACAGTCACGGTTTCCTGGGTCAACCCGGGCTGTGCAGATGACGTCATGGGGTACAGGGTCTACCGCAGTGACAGCCTCTCAGGCGCGTTGAATTTGTGGATGGAATTTGCGTCCCAAAACGACTCCTCCATCACGTTGGACGCCGCGGTGTTTGGGGGGTCCATCGCAGGCTGCTGGACCGTGACCGCCTTGGACAGCCTGATGCCCGGCCCCGATGGCGTGCTGCGCCGCAACGAGAGTGCCCCCGGCGACACCGTGTGCACAGACAATTGTCCCTTCTACTTTTTGCCCAACGTCTTCACCCCCAACCTCGATGGGGCCAATGACCTGTACAGGCCTTTTCCGTGGAAGTTCGTCGACAGCGTGGATTTCAGGGTATTCAACCGCTGGGGTGAGGAGGTGTGGCGCACGGCCGACCCCGACCTGGGCTGGAATGGCCAACACAAAACGAGCGGCGGCATGTGCGCAGATGGCACCTACCACTACACCTGCAAGGCGTATACCCGGCGATTGGTCGGAACGGTGGTGGAGCGTTTTTCCGGCACCTTGCAACTCATGGGCGGGCTGGACCCGGGCAGCGAATAAAGAGGCAAAGGCATGTTTACGGGAATCATAGAAGCCATGGGGCGCATCGATGCAGTCAAAGCGGAGGGCACCAACCGGCATTTCACATTGGAGGCGGACCTGGCTCCTGAATTGAAAGTGGACCAGAGCGTGGCCCATGATGGCGTCTGCCTCACCGTCGTGGCGGTCGCGGGAAGAAACTACACCGTGACCGCAGTTGAGGAGACACTCACCCGGACCACGTTGGGGCAATGGTCGGCAGGTGATGTGGTCAACCTCGAGCGCTGCACCCGGTTGGGCGACAGGCTCGATGGCCACATCGTGCAAGGCCACGTGGACACCACGGCGGAAGTGGTCACCATCGATGCCCGGGATGGGTCTTGGAACGTGGCATTCCGCCATGCTGTGGCGGCCCACCATTTGACCGTTTCGAAAGGCTCCATCACTGTCAACGGCGTCTCCCTCACCGTGGTCGATGCCAGCGCTGAGGGATTCAGCATCACGGTCATTCCGTATACCTGGGAGCATACAGGGTTTCACCGGTTGCGCCCAGGCGATCAGGTCAACCTCGAGTTTGATGTGGTGGGCAAATACGTGGCCGAGCTCATGTCTCGCCAGGGCTGAGCAATCAGCACTCAGCCTTCCTTTTCGATGGCAGGCGGCCCGCCTTCCAGGGCACTGCGCAGCACGAAGTTTTGGCCCAGATAGACCTTGCGGACCTGGGGGTCGGCGGCCAGCTCCTCTGCAGTGCCGGCCTTGAGGATGTGCCCCTCAAAGAGCAAGTAGGCCCGGTCGGTAATGTGCAAGGTCTCCTGCACGTTGTGGTCGGTGATCAGGATGCCGATGCCCTTGGTGCGCAGTTGGCTGACAATCTGCTGTATGTCCTCCACAGCGATGGGGTCCACACCGGCGAAAGGCTCGTCGAGCAGAATAAAGCGGGGGTCGGCGGCAAGGGCGCGGGCAATTTCGGTGCGCCGTTTCTCCCCTCCACTCAATACGTCTCCCCGGCTCTTCCGCACCTGCACAAGGCCGAATTCCTCGAGCAAGGCTTCCAACCGCTCCCGCCGTTCCTGCGGGTTGCGCTTGTGCAACTCCAGCACCGCCATGATGTTGTCCTCTACACTGAGCTTGCGGAATACGGATGGCTCCTGGGGCAGATAGCCGATGCCGCGCTGGGCGCGGCGGTACATGGGTTCGCGGGTGATGTCGTGCACACTCCCGTCATCATCGGCCAGCGTGACCGTACCGGCGTCGGGCCGAACCAACCCGGTCACCATATAGAAAGACGTGGTTTTTCCGGCGCCATTGGGCCCAAGGAGCCCCACCACTTCGCCCGTCTCCACTTCAAAGGAAACTTCGTCCACCACCTTGCGGCGGCCATACTGCTTCACGATTTGGAGGGCGGATAACTTCATGCGGGTGCCTAAGGTCGCAGGTTTGAGCCGGTAGAAGATTGTTCTTCTTTTTCGCGCCTGCGCTGGATGCGCCGGGCTTGCAAAATCCCAATCTCGTAGAGGCCCAGCACCGGCATGGCCACCAGCACCTGGCTGGTCAAGTCGGGCGGCGTAATGATGGCCGCCACGATGAGCGTCACGACCAAGGTGTGCTTTCTAAACTTCCGCAGCGACTCAGGTGTCACAAGGCCCAACTTGGCCAAAAAGTGGACCACCACGGGCACCTGAAAAATCAGTCCCGCGGCCAAGGTGATGCTCGCCACGGTTTTTAGATAGCTCATCAAGGCAATCCGCGCCTGGACGTCGCCAATTTCATAATGGCCCAAAAACTGAAGGCTGAGTGGCGCAATCACGAAGTAGCCAAAGCAAATGCCCAAGAAGAAAAGCCCGGAGGCCGCCCACGTCACGCCCCTCGCGGCCCGGGCCTCAGCGCCGTGCAGTCCTGGACGGATGAAGCGCCAGATCTGTTGGAACGTCAAAGGGAAAGCCACGATGAATCCGCCAATGGCCGACACGAGGATGTGGGCAGAGAAATTGCCCAGCATCGTGGTGTTGATCAGCTCATAGTTGACTTCGGTGACGCAGAGCCTGTCGCCGGCCCCGGTAAAACGCCCCATTGCGCACCACGCGCGAAACGTGATGAAGTCCGGATTGCGGGGCGCAAAAATCAACCGGTTGAAGACCCAATCCTTCATCACAAACAGGGTGATGGATGCAGAAAGGATGCCGATCAGGGCAAAGAAGAGCCGCTTGCGCAACTCCTCCAGGTGGTCCATAAACCCCATTTCCTCGCCCCGTTGCTCTGCTGCGTCCGACATGCTGTTTGATAGGCACCCTTAGCGGATGCCGGAGTCCATAAGCTGGTGAAGGTGGACAAATCCCTGGAAACCGCCGTCGGCATCCAAGACCACCACCTGCGAAATGTGGTGCTCCTCCAGCATCTCGAGCGCATCGATGGCCAGCGTAGCTGCGGAAAGGCTGTGGGGCTGGGTGTGCATCACATCCGCAGCTTTGAGTCCTGCCCAGGAATGCGCATCCCTTTCCAGTGCCCGGCGGAGGTCGCCATCGGTGATGATGCCCACCATTTGCCCTCCTTGGGCACCGTCGCAGACCGCCGCCGCGCCCACGCGCCCAGCAGAAACAGCCAACACCACCTCCCTGAGGCCCGCATCCGGTTCCACCACCACGCGGTGGAGGTCATCGGTGATGTCGCCCAACTTCAATGTCAGTTTTCTGCCCAGACTGCCTCCCGGATGCGCCCGCGCAAAATCCTCGCTGGAGAATCCACGGGCCTCCATCAGTGCCATGGCCAGGGCGTCTCCCATGGCCAACTGAGCGGCGGAGCTCGTCGTGGGGGCCAAATCATGGGGACAGGCCTCCTGTTCCACAGAAATATCCAACACCACGGCTGCGGCGCGTCCCACCACGCTGTCCCGTCGGCCTACCATGGCCATGAATTTGATGTCCCGTGCCTGGAGCATGGGCAACAGGCTCACGAGTTCTTCCGTGGCCCCGCTTTTGGACACCGCCATGACCACATCGCCCTCGGCCACCAGGCCCAAATCACCGTGGAGGGCATCGGCAGCGTGCAGAAATGCAGCCGACGTTCCCGTGCTGTTGAGGGTAGCCACTGTTTTTCGCGCCACATTGGCACTCTTTCCAATGCCCGTAAACACGAGCTTTCCCCCGCTTGCGGTGCAGTTGAGAATGTCCGTCACCGCCTGGCCGAATTCCGCACCAATACGCTGTTCAAGGCCAGCAATGGCAGCCGCTTCGAGCCGGATGGTTTCCCGCGCCGACTGCAGCCACTGTGGGTCTTTGGATGGCGGTTGCATGATAGTTGGTGCTGTTGGCAAATCCTTGTAGGTCTTAGGGGCTATTTATACCGACTCTAGACTATATTGAATACACCAAAGTTAGATGGAGACGCCTGTTGACCCCTTATTGCATGCCGACACATTGGTCGGGGCCTCTCCGAAGGAGGGACTTTCGCGGTTTTTCGGGTTTAATCAATTCAAAGGAGACCAGGAAGCCATCGTAACGAGCATGATGGAGGGGCGGGATGTTTTTGTCATCATGCCCACCGGCGGCGGCAAGTCGCTGTGCTACCAACTCCCCGCCCTGATTCAGGAAGGCACCGCCATCGTGGTCAGCCCGTTGATCGCTTTGATGAAGAACCAGGTGGACGCCATACGCGGACACTCGGATGACCACGACATCGCCCATTTCCTCAACAGCTCGCTGAGCAAGAACGAGATGGTCCAGGTAAAGGAAGCCGTGGCCACGGGTAAGACCAAGCTGCTCTATGTGGCTCCTGAATCGCTCAACAAAAAGGAGAACGCCGATTTCCTCCGTTCGGTCAGGCTCAGCTTTTTTGCCATCGACGAGGCCCACTGCATTTCGGAATGGGGACATGACTTTCGCCCCGAGTACCGGCGTCTGCGGGAGATCATTGACAGCATTGGCAAGTTCCCCACCATTGCCCTGACCGCCACCGCCACCCCCAAGGTGCAGCACGACATCCAAAAGAACCTCGGCATCCTCGGTGCCGACGTATACAAGGCGAGCTTCAACAGGCCCAACCTGTTTTATGAAGTGCGGCCAAAAGAAGACGCCTTGCGCCAAGTCGTGCAGCACGCCTTGGAAAACAAGGGGCGCAGCGGCATCATCTATTGCCTGAGCAGAAAGAAGGTGGAAGAAATCGCCAACACCCTGCAGGTCAATGGAGTAAAGGCGGCGGCGTACCATGCGGGCATGGATGCGGCACAGCGTTCGCGCAGACAAGACCAGTTCTTGATGCAGGATGTCGATGTCATTGTCGCCACCATTGCCTTTGGCATGGGCATCGACAAACCCGACGTGCGTTTTGTCATCCACTACGACATGCCCAAGTCCCTCGAGGCCTACTATCAGGAAACGGGCAGGGCCGGAAGGGATGGCGGAGAGGGCCATTGCATTGCATTCTACGGTCTCCAGGACATGGAGAAAATGGAGAAATTCCTCTCGGGAAAGCCCATTGCAGAGCGCGAGATCGGCATGCAATTGCTGCAGGAAGTGTCGGGCTATGCCGAGACCCCTACCTCGCGCAGGCAGTACATCCTCCACTATTTCGGCGAGCACTTCGAAGCGACGTCAGGCCCCGGTTGGGACATGGACGACAACGCCCGGAACCCGCCTGAATCATTTGAGGGCAAGGACATCGTGCTGCATTTGCTCAAGTTGGTAGCGGCCACAGGCGGACGCCACAGGGGCACCTTCCTCTGCGATGTGCTCATGAACAGGGAAACCCAGGAAACCTCCACCTATGCGGGTGAAAAAGTGACCGAATTCATGGGGTCCGGAGCGGACATGGCGGAACCGGACGATTGGCCCGGGATCATCCGGCAGATCACGCTCGCTGGACTCTTGAGCAAGAAGACCGAGGAATTCGGGGTGTTGTCCCTCACCGATGAGGGGACGGCATTCATGGCCAAGCCACAGTCTTTTACCCTGTACAAGCCAAAACCCATGCGGGTGAAGGCCACGCGGGAAACCGTGTCGAGTGCGGCGCTGGACCAGCCGTTGTTCGACATGCTCCAGACGTTGCGCAAGGAAGAGGCCGACAGGTTGGAGCTGCCGCCATTTGTGGTGTTCTCAGACGTCAGTCTCGAGGAAATGGCCACGCATTACCCCTGCAATGAGGATGAATTGCTCATCATCAATGGCGTGGGGTCTTCCAAAGTGCGGAAGTTCGGTGCGCCCTTCATTGCCCTGATCAAGGAATACGTGGAGGAAGAGGGCATCGATAGACCCGGGGACACCGTGGTCAGAAGTGTGGCGGGGCGGAATGCATCCAAGGTGACCATCATCCAAAAGTTGGACCGGCGCCTGTCTTTGGAGGACATCTCCGCAGCGCAGAAATGCTCGGTCGATGAGCTCCTTGGGATGATCGAGGGCATTGTGGCGTCCGGCACCAAAGTCGGATTGGACTACATCCTCGAAGAATACCTCGATGAGGAAAGCATTGAAGAGCTCTGGGACTGCTTCATGGAAAGTGAAGAGGGCTCCTTGCAGGAAGTACTCGAGGAAATGGGCGATGCCTACTCCGAAGAAGAGATCCGGCTTGTGCGGATCAAATTCATGAGCGAGGTCGCCAATTGACCCACCCCGCGTTTCTTTTTTATTGACCCGTGGCTGCGAGCCAGGCCATCATGGCGGTGCCGGTGGTCAGCGCGTCTTCATTGATGTCGAAATCAGCCGTGTGCAATCCCGAGCGGCACCCGGGTCCATCACCACCCGTACCCAGCCTGTAGAAGCACCCCTGGACTTCGCGCTGATAAAAGCTGAAGTCCTCTCCGGTCATGCGCAAGGGAAGCTCTACGACCTTTTCTTGTCCGAGCAGTTCGATGGCGCGTTCCCGGCAGTGGGCCGTGAGCTCCGGGGCATTGATGACCGGGGGATAGCCGACGGCCAGGTCGACTTCTGCGCGGGCGCCAAATGCGGCCGCCGTCGATTGGGCCACCCGGGCGATGGCGAGTCGCAAGGCCTTGGCCGTGGCCTCGTCGTAGGTGCGCAGCGTGCCGTCGAGGACCACCTCGTCCGGAATGATGTTGCGCGCGTGACCGCCCCGGATCTTGCCTATGGTGAGCACGGCAGGCTGCGTAGGGTCGCATGATCGGCTCACCACCGTTTGCAGTGCCGTGATGACATGGGCGGCAACCACCACAGGGTCGATGGCCCGGTGAGGCAATGCCGCATGCCCCCCTTTGCCCAAAATGCGGATCTGCAATTCGTCGGCCGCGGCCATGTATATGCCGCTGCGAAACCCCACCACCCCGGCGTCGAGCTGGGGGTAGACATGTTGTCCGACAATGCCGTCGACCAAGGGGCCCGAAGCCTTGCCCGGGCCTGTGATGGGGGCGTCGGTATGGAGTGCCCCTTCCTTTACCAGTACTGAAGCGCCGCCGGGCAGTATTTCTTCACCTGGCTGGAACACACATTGCACCGACCCCTGCCATTCATCGCGTGTGGTGTGCAGCACCTCGACGGCGCCGAGCAGGCAGGCCGTGTGGGCGTCGTGCCCGCAGGCGTGCATCCAACCGGGCACTGTGCTGGCGTGCGGACGGTCGACTTCTTGAATGGGCAGCGCATCCATGTCGGCGCGCAAGGCCATCCGGCCCGAGCCGGGTTCTTTGCCGTCGATTTGGGCGATGATGCCCGCCGCCCCGTGCGTCTGGCACCAGCCTTCCGAAAAAGGGATGCCGAGTTTGCGCAGCGTTTCGGCGACGTAGGCACCCGTGCGGGTCTCTCCAAAGGAGGGCTCGGGGTGGGCGTGGAGGTGGCGGCGGTGTTCCACCACCTTGTGGCGGGTGGACGCCACGGATGCGAGCAGGGTGGATTTGATCATGGAGGTCGGCATCAGGTGGTCCACAGGGATCGGCTGGCGCTCAAAATCATGCGCACAGCCACATAGAGCATCAGCACACCAAAGGCGAGGCGCACCTTTTGCGGATGGATGGAAAGGGCAAACCGGCTGCCGATATAACCGCCCAAAACAAAGGCCACCACCATGACAGCGGCGGCGCGGACGTCGACCTCACCGGCTTTCCAATAGTTCATGACGGCGAGGGCGCCGATGGGCGGCAGCATCAGCGCGAGGCTGGTCCCCTGGGCAGCCATTTGGGACATGCCCATGGCATACATGAGTGCTGGCACGATCAACATGCCGCCACCGATGCCGATGAAGCCACTGAGGCAGCCGGCAGCCATGCCGATGAGCAACAGCAAAAAAATGGTCTGGGCGTCAAAGGTCATGGGGCGCATCAAAAGTCAGTAGACAGCGAAAGTTGAAAGACCCTGTCCAGGAGAATACCATCGTCTACTCCCCATCCCCAGTCTGCCCGGACGAAATAGCCCAGCAACTGGCTCCGAAGACCGAACCCGAAATCCCAAATGATGGGCTCCCGGTTGTTGTCCACGGTCACAGAGACGGGATAGAGGTCCAGACTGGTGCTGTTGAATGCATTCTCGTCACTGTAGGGGTCCTGGCCCGTCCATGCCGATCCGATATCGAAGAAGCCGACAGCCTGAAAATGCTCGAGGAAGGGGCTCAGGCTCTTCTTTGGGGAGAGGGTGGCGAACACCGGACACCTGACTTCGGCATTGGCCACAGCAAAGCTGCTGCCGTTTCTGGCGTTGCGCACGAAGCCGCGCATCGGGGTGGCCGCAGTCTGGTAGGCGAAATTGCCTTCGGGAATCGGCATGGCGCCATCGACCGTGGTCAGCAGTGACTCGTGCACGCCACCGAGGTAATGCAGCAAGCCCCTGCCGCCAAAAGACGTGTTGCCCGCCGCCCGCATGCACAGTGTGATGCGCCGGTACAGCGGGATGTAGCGCCGGGCATCAAAGCCAGCGACCAACAGCATTTCACCTTCGCCGTCGGGCGGGGCCAACATCTCAAACCAGGCCTTTGCCCGCGTACCATTCCTGATGTTCAAGGCGCGTTGTATGCTGTTGTCAAAAACCCAACTGACGCTGCCACCTATGCCTTGGATGTAGAGGTCACTTCGGCTCGCGTTGAAGGGGTCGGTGGCCAACAAGGAGACCCTGTCCAGTCTGTACGTCATCTGGGCCCTCAAGCTCATGGTTTCGCTAAACGGGATGGTACGGCGGTAGTGCACGGCGTGGGTGTGCGTTCGGGTGAGGGCGCCGAGCTCGGCATCAATGCCTTCGTTGCCCTGGCGCTCGATGATCCAGTCCCGGTCCACTTTGCGCTCCAAGTCCCGGTGCATCATGACAAAAGTGGAATTCTGCAAGCTGCCCGCCAACCGCATGCCGCCGATCCACTTGCTGTTTTCGAATAGGTCGGAGATGCCGATTTTGAGCAGGCCGCTCAACCCCGGAAAACTGCCCGCTGCGCCGGTAAAGGGTTGGTAAAATGACGTGGCAAAACTGTTGTCAACCTGGCTGAGCAGTTGGTCTACGGCGTAGTTTTTTCTGTGCGGAAGTGGGCTGGCAATGGGCGGCAAAGTGCGCGAAGGGGAGGACGCTGCACCTTCTCCCTGGCCGACAGGCCCGAGATCGTCTCCGCCCAGTTTGCGCTCTGCTTCGAAGGTGTAGTTGCTGTAATCCACCTGTCCGGCCTGCAAATCCAACCGCCTTTCAGGGAGGTAGTCCCAGGGTTGAATTTGAGCGGAGGGAATGGAAACACCGGTCTCGGGCATGGCCGCCTTCAACGGTGGGGGCGGCAATTCCCCCAACTGCCACCGCGGTCTGCCATCGCTCAAGTGCACGCCTTCCCAGCCATCTCCACCGCGCGAAAGGCCCAGTTCGGCGGTGGCCCCATTGAGGCAGAACCAGGGCGCTTGTCGGGTGAAATAGCGGTAATGAATGGCGGTATCCACCCGGAGGATGGCACTGTCCCGTATGGCCAAGTGGATGACTTGGGCCTGATCGGCCAACTTGTAGGCAAACGAACCCTTAGCAAGGCTGAACGGCCTGATTTCGTTCTGGTTCGGGGTCTCGGTAATGCGTTCAAACCCCTTCGCGTTGAGGTCGTAACGCCAAATGTCGCGCTGGCGGGCGTCGGGAATGGAAGGTGTGGCGCCGGAGACATCGGCTGGGGGCCGGTTGCTGCTAAACAACAAACCTTGCCCGTCTGCCGTCCAATTCGGGTGCAGGTCATCCCATGCGTCTTCCCACAAAGGCACCTGCGATCCGGCCAATGTATTGTAGACATAAAGGTCGGATTGTCCAGCCCGAACCCCGCTAAATGCAATGCGCCGTCCATCGGGTGACCAGTCCAGGTGAATGACCTTTTCTATCCTGAACAACTCACGTTCGCTCGATTCACCGGTAGCGGCATCGGAGATGGTGAGGAATACGCGGCCTTTTTCTTCGTGGATGTGTGCCAGTACCGGAAGGGTCGGGTGCCAAGCCAGCACGGGATATGTGCCGTCGACAATGCGGGTCAGTTTGTGATCGTATTTGGCGATGCACTTTTTCTTGCGGCCATCTGACCACCAGACGCGCACCTGCCCGCGCTCATCCGTCGCCCATGCCGTCCACCGGCCGTCTGCCGAGGAGGTGAAATGGTGGTGGCGGAATTTGCGCCGGGCACGGTGGGGCAATTCACCCATACGGGCGTGTGGGGGCGCGGCGTCGTTCCAAGCCAGCTTCCGGCCTGATTCTTCGGTAGGTCCCAGCGCCGCTCCCAGGGCGTAATGGGCTTGGGCAGCAGCGAGCAAACCCTCCAATGTCATGCCGATCCGCCGGCATCCAGCATCTACCGTGCGGCCTGCTTTGAATCCGCCGAGCACGTCCAGGGCGGCCTGCCGACCAAAAGTCTCCAGCACGAACCGCCAGATGGCCGCTGCCGCAATGCGCTGCTCTTTGCCATTCAACACCTGAACGTCGGCGAGCTGGCCGCGGGAAACGAGGTCTTGCAAGTACGCGACGTCAGCCTGGTCCGGCGGACCCGCAAGCGCTGCCACCATGCCCTCCTCCATCCAGCTCGGCAGTTGAAAAAGCTGACTGTTCTTGACCACGTCTTTCCAGTCGTCGCCAAACAAGTATTGTCGGATGAGAATGCGGTACAGCCCCTGCCTCAATTGCTGCTGGAAAGCGCTCCTTTCGCCACCGAACCAACCAAAGAGTTTCTTGCCGTGAATGAGGGTGGTACCGCCGATGTTTCCTGCCTCTGAGCCATCAATTCCGATGTTGCTCTGCCGGAAATCGGCATGCTTGTTGAACACCATCACTTCGACCGGTCCTGAGACCCGCAGCTGAAGCGTGGACTCCACCTCTGGCAGGTCCAACGTCAAGGCATTCATGGCGAATTCCGCCAGCGGGCGACCGCCTTGGTAGTAATAGACGGCGAAGGGGTCACCCGGCAGGTACTGCCAATCAAAAGAGCGGTATTGTACCCGCTGCTTGCCAAACTCCATGTCCAGGCCATTGTGGAACTGGGCCTGCACGCCACTGGGCAACAGCACGATGCAGCCCGCGATCAGGGCCAGATTCCTGCAGATATGCTTCAGGACCATCATGGAATCCGGAATGTACAAACCGGGCAGGCGGATTCGCTGGGAAGAGGGAACTTGCGGACCATGATTGTACAGCCTTGCAACGCTTTTTCGGAAAATACCGTGCTTTTGCCCGACGGGGAAGGGGGATTGGTGGTCATAGACCCGGGTTATTCCAGCCCAGAAGAGTGGAACACACTGGATACGTTGCTGGCCGCTGAGGGGTTGCGGCCGACGGCTGTCTTGTTGACACACGCCCACCTCGATCACGTCATGGGGTGCCATGGCATGGAGCGGCGCTGGGGTTTGAGGCCGAGAATGGACGTGCTGGACCTGGACACCTATGCCATGGCACCTCCTGCTGCTGCGCTGTATGGCGTGTCACTTGATCCCCTCCCGCAGCCGCTGGAAGCGGGGTTTTCGGAAGGGGAGGAATTGGCATTCGGAAAATTGAAGCTCACCGTTCGGCATGCGCCTGGCCATGCGCCTGGGCACGTGGTCTTCATCGATGATGAGCACCAGCGCGTGATCGGGGGCGACGTGCTGTTTCAAGGCAGCATTGGGCGCACGGACCTGCCCGGGGGCGATCCTGGGGTCTTGAGAAAGAGCATCGAAGAGGTATTGTACACTTTGCCTGATCACTACACGGTGGTGCCGGGTCACGGACCGACTACGACCATTGGCGCAGAGCGGGCGGCCAACCCCTTTGTCAATGCAGCCGGGTCGGGCATGCTCCAACAAGGGTGACCGGAACCGCGTCAGGCTTTGCTCAAGGTAAAGGAGAACGTGGCCCCTTTCCCTTGGGTTGAGCGCACGGAAATGCTTTGTTCGTGTGCTTCGATGATGTGCTTGACGATGGCCAATCCCAGGCCACTTCCCCCCACATTGCGCGAGCGGCTCTTGTCTACGCGATAAAACCGCTCGAATATCCGTGGAAGGTGCTCCTCCGACATCCCGATGCCGTCGTCGGCCACTTCGATGAGCACCTGCTCCTCCATGTCGTAGTACCGAATTTGGGTGGTGCCGCCTTCATTGCCGTAGCGCAAGCTGTTGGAGATGAGGTTGGTCATGACCTGCTCAATCTTGGGGGCATCCCCGAGCACATCGACCTTGCGTTGACCTTCTTCCACAAAAACCAGTGAGATGTCCGCCCGCTTGGCCCGCTGCTCCAGTTGATCGAGGACTTCGTGGACGAGGTGACCGAGGTCAAAAGCGCTGATGTTCAGTTCCAGGGAACCGCCTTCGATTTTGGTGATGACATCGAGGTCATCGATGAGCCCGGCCATGCGGTCCACATTTTTGGCCGCCTTCATCAGGAATTTTCGGTTGTGTTCGGGGTCTTCAAGGGCCCCTTCCAAGAGGGTGAGGATGTAGCCTTGAATGTTGAACACCGGGGTTTTGAGCTCATGGGCGAGGTTGCCGATGAACTCCTTGCGGAAGGTGTCCTGCTCCTTGAGAAGGGAGATTTCATTGACTTTTTCCGTGGCCCAATCCATCACGTCCAGCCGGACTTTTTCCATCACGTCTTCGCCCATGTGCACGTCCCGGGCGCGTTCCTTGGTGCTCTTGAACCGGTGAATGTTCTTGTAAATGATGCGGACCTTTTGATAGATGAAGCGCTCGATGGCACTGTAAATCACCGCCATTGAAAGGATGAACAGCCCGAGTGCCCCGAGCGCTATGGCTTGGGGCGGTGCCGGCACGTCGTACATCCAGCACACAAAAGCGGCCATGCCCATGCCCAGGACCGTCACCACCAGTGCACATACGAGTGCGACCCCGCGTGGGGTGCGAATGTTCATGTCTCTTCGAACTTGTAGCCCACTCCTTTGACCGTGCGGAAGTGCGCATCGCCCAGCTTTTCTCTCAGCTTGCGGATGTGCACGTCGATGGTGCGGTCGCCTACGACCACATCCTTGCCCCACACCATGGAGAGGATGGCGCTGCGCGTAAAGACCTTTCCCGGTTGGGAAGTCAACAGAGACAGCAGCTCAAATTCCTTCTTGGGCAGGCTCATTTCCTTTCCATCCTTGGTGACCAAGTAGCGTTCGCGGTCGATGGTGATGGACTTGCCATTGAAGGACTGACTGGGCTCATTGTTCTTGCCTGCCCTGCGCAAAAGCGCCTTCATTCGGCTGATGAGGACCCTGGGCTTGATGGGTTTGGTGATGTAGTCGTCGGCACCGGCATCAAACCCGGCAATCTGACTGTAGTCCTCTCCCCGGGCAGTGAGGAAGGCGATGACTGAACCGTCGAGTTTCCGATTGGCCCGCATTTCCATGCAGGTTTCCATACCGTCCATTTTGGGCATCATCACATCCAGCAAAATCAAATCGGGCACCACCTGGTCCGCAATTTCAAGGGCCTCCTTGCCATTTCCTGCCGTGTACACAGCGAACCCTTCCTTTTCGAGGTTGTACTGGACCAATTCCAGAATGTCCGGCTCGTCGTCCACGACGAGGATCTTCTCATTGCTCACGGCAGGGCGATTTCTATGCGCCTTAAATCTACTGTCTCCGTGGGTGCGCTCGCATCTTGTGGGTGCAATGTGCATCTTTTCGCCCCGTCAAGTGGCGAAGGTGGAGCGCAGCCAAGTCAGTTCCGCGCCAACAGGGTCGTGCACCATTTCTGAATGAAGGGGGCCGACATCAAGGGCCTGATGCGCCGCTCGGCCCGCGCATCGATGAAGGCGTCTTCGAGGGGCATGGCCAGGTATTGCGCACCGCGAAGCAGGAGAAAGACCGCTGGAACGGCTGCCAGGCTTTCATAAATGACACCCGCTCCCAAGGAGAGCACCGCCCAAGTCAAACTGACGCCCACCATGGTCAGGGGAATGCTCAAGGTGGTGCGAAAGGCAACATCTTTGACGCTGTGCTGTGCCGCTTTTTCGGCGACCCTGGGCCACCACCCGGTGGTCAGCATGAAAATGAGCCAGGCGGGCAGGCGCCACATCAATGGTGCCAGCGATGTGGGCTTGTTTGCTGCCCACCTTCCAGCAGCAGCAAAATCATCGTTGAGGCGCGGATGGCCCCATCCGCACTTCAATGCTGCTTCAAATGCGGCCTTGACCGAAGCTGGATCAGTCTTCAACAGCACCGCCGCCGCGGCGAGGGTGTGGTGGGGGACAGGCCCTCCCATGGCCCCCTCGAGAAACCGGCATACCGCCAGGTGGGGATTGTACATCTCGCCGCCCTCGAGGTTGACCGAACAGGCCATCAGTGCATCCCGCATCCGTTGGCTCAACGCGACCCGCGCGGCTCCCGAATCCGCTCCGATTCCCGGAATGTCATCGCAGGGTATGGCTTCTCCTATGCGCACGCGGGCGGCGGTTCGGTAGCCTTCATAGCGCTCGAAATCCAAATGCATGGGCAACACTTCGAAGCCCCGGTCCCTGATGCGCTTCCGCTGCAGTGCGCCGGCTATAAAACGCGCCGACCCATGGCGGAACCGTCGAATCCGGCGCTCATCCAAGTGTCCCGCCTCCGAAAAAATGCCGCAGATGGCGCCCTGTTCCAACCGGGCGTAGGCCGAGGAAAAGGTGGCCATGTTGCGCTCGGCGAGGTTGTCGACCCGGTCCACGGGCCGAAAAACGGGCATCATGTGCAGCCGGATCATCATCCAACGCGACAGCCAGTGGCGGAAGGCGTCGGCCCGGGTAAAAAAATGCAGCTGAGGCTGCAGGGCGATGCAGGCGAGAATAGGGTCGGCCAGGCCGTTCTGGTGCCCACCAATGAGCAGCCGCGCTGGTGCCTGACCGGGGGCGTTCTCCAGGTGTTTTGCCCCTTTTACATCGGGGTCGATGCGGTGCCAAAGGGCCATCCCCCAGCGCGCCCATGGCCGCACAATGGCATAGAATGGATGCCGTCTGGATTCGGGGAGTACAAAAGGGGGAGGGACCTTCCGTTTCACTCAGCGCAAGGTCACACCCAGCCGCTGCGCCAACTGATCTTGAACGCGTTGCACCGTTTTGTCAATGGCTTTTTCACTCAGCGTCTTTTCTGCATCCTGCAACCGGAGGGAAATGGCATAAGAGGTGACATCCGCATCCTCATCGTGATAGACATCAAACAGGTTGACCTCCTTGAGCAATTTCCCTGCGGTCTGCCTGACCACCTGATCAATCCCCTCGTAGTTGACACCGTTGGGCACTTGTAGGCTCAAATCCCGGCGCACGCTGGGGAAGCGGGACAATTCTGCGGCCTTGATCCGGCGTTTGCCCGTCCAGTCGACGAGGGCTTCAAAGGGCAAATCTGCGTGGTATACCTCGGCATCCACTCCAAAATGCCGCGCCAATGCAGGTGTCACAAGGCCCGCCCTCGCCGAGAAGCCGCGTCCCCCCTTCCACTCCAAACCTTCCTTGAAGAGGTCGCCACCCGGCAGTGCTTCACATTGAAGCCCTTTGACACCGCTCTGGGCCAACAAGGCCTCCACGGCACCCTTGAGCACAGACATGCCGTCCTGCTCGGCCTCCCGCCAACTCTCGGGTGTGGTCCTGCCTGTCACCGTGAGGGAAAGGCGCTCGGTCTCAATGTGGCCGCCTTGGCCATCCTGGGCATAGACTTTGCCGAATTCGAACAGGGCGAGGTTTGGGTGTTGGTGGTTCCGGTTGCGCGCGACCGTTTCAACGTGCTGAGGCAGCAGGCTCTGGCGCATCACGTCGAGTTCAGAACTCAAGGGGTTGAGCAGGGCAACGGCGCGGTCCGGGTTGAGGGAGGCATCTTTTGCGAGGGTCAAATGCGCAGCCGAGACCAGCGAATTGTGCATCACTTCGTTGAATCCGCGGGCGACCAGTGTGTGGGCCAACGTGTTGCGCAGTTCTTCGGGGTCGGGATCGGGTTTGGGTGACAGCGAGACGGTCATCCGACCCGGAAGGGGGATGTGATCGTAGCCGTAAATCCGCAAGATTTCTTCCACCACATCCGCAGCGCGCGTCACGTCGCGCCGGTAGGCCGGCACCTCCAATTGCAATTGACCTTGCTCCTCGGCGACCACGCGGATGTCGAGCGCGGCGAGGATGCCCCGCACCCGGTCCCGGTCGAGTGCAATGCCGATCAACTTGTCCAAGGCATCCCAGGCGAGCGTCACAGCTTGAGGCCCGGGCAATGCGCCGCGAAAAACTTGCAATCCGCCATCGACCTCAGCCCCGGCACATTCGGCCAGCATGGCCACGGCCTTTTCCATCGCGTGAATGGCCATGTTTGGGTCCACACCGCGCTCAAACCGGAAGGAAGCATCGGTGGACAGCCCATGGCGCTTGGCGCTTTTGCGGACAGTGACGGGTTCAAACCACGCGCTTTCCAAAAAAACGGAAGTTGTCCCTGCGTTGACCCCGCTGTGCGCGCCCCCATAGATGCCCGCAAGGCACATGGGTTTGCTGTCGTCGGCAATGACCAAGTCCGCGGAATCCAATGCCATTTCTTTATCGTCCAATGCCGTGAACGGCTCTTTGTCTGCCGCCTTGCGCACCCGCACCACACCCCCTCCGATGCGGTCCGCATCAAAGGCGTGCAAGGGCTGTCCCAAGTCGTGCAGGACGTAATTGGTCACGTCCACGACGTTGTTGCGGGGCTCAAGTCCGATGGCCCGCAGCCTTTGCTGCAACCACTCCGGGGAGGCCCCGACCTGCACTTGACGCAAGGTGAGCCCCAAGTAACAAGGCGCGCCAGCGGCGTCTTCGACTTCCACACGGATTGGACCAGCGCCTTCCTTGAGGGTCTGCTTGGGCAGGCTGGCGAGGTCGGGGACGTCAGCAACGGCACCGCCACCGTTCCACAGCATGGCCGCACGGAGGTCACGCGCAACGCCGATGTGCCCCATCGCATCCGTGCGGTTCGGCGTCAATCCAATTTCAATCCGGTGGTCGCTGGCCACTCCCAAGGCCTGGGCCGCAGCCGTGCCGGTGGCCACCTCCTCGGAAAGCACCAGGATGCCGTCGTGGTCTTTGCCCAACCCCAACTCGTCCTCCGCACAGATCATGCCTTCAGAGACCTCACCGCGGATCTTGCCTTTTTTGATTTTGAACGGGTCCCCCTCCAAAGGGTGGCACGTAGCCCCCACAGTGGCGACCACCACCTTCTGTCCTGCCGCCACATTGGGTGCACCACAGACGATGTGGAGCGGCTCATCACCACCTACATCTACCGTCGTGACGCGCAACCGGTCCGCATTTGGGTGCTGTCCGCAGGTGAGAACGTGGCCGACCACCATGCCCTTGAGCCCTCCTGGAACGGCGGGCATTTCTTCTACGCCCTCCACTTCGAGGCCCGTCGCCGTCAGGATATCGGTGATGGTTTGGGCATCGTTGCCCTTGTGCTCCCCGATGGGCAGCCATGTCTTGATCCAATCGAGAGAGACGTTCATGGTCAGGGGGTCTTCAACCCTTCTTCAGGGCACCGCGAATTTAATCCACCCGTTCCACCGATGGGTTTGTCGGCCTGAAAGTGGTTTCGGGAGGATGGCTTTAATAACTTAACGGCCTACCAAGTCGGGATTTGGACCGTCCCAGGAACAGAAGACGCCATTGCTGTGAAGAAGATTCTCATCGTAGAGGACAACCAATTCCTCCGGACCACCACCGCCGACATCCTGCAACTTGCGGGTTATGAGGTCATCCAAGCCGAACACGGCAAGGAGGGTGTGGAGCGTGCCCAATTGGAAAGGCCCGATATGATTGTGTGTGATGTGGAGATGCCCGAGCTCGATGGCTACGGGGTGCTGCATTACCTCTCCAACGACCCGAATACCGCCATGATCCCATTCATATTCCTCACATCCCGCGATGGGGCTGAGGAAATGAGAAGGGGCATGTCAAGCGGTGCCGATGACTACCTCGTCAAGCCATTCAGTGAAGCGGACCTGCTCGCTACGATTGAGGTGCGCTTGAAAAAGAGTGCCATTCTGCAAAGGGAATATGGACGTCCCCCGCAGCGGCTCAACGAATTCATCGCCGATGCCAACGCCCAAGGGGGCATTCCCGGCATCGATGTAGGAGAACGTCCGCGCAGATACGGCGCAGGGCAGGTGTTGTTTGCCGAGGGCGATTCCACCAATCACGTGTACTACGTGGCCACGGGAGTGGTCAAGCTTTTCCGAACGGACAATTACGGAAAGGAGCTCATCATCGAATTGTGCAAGCCCGGTGACTTTTTTGGTCACATGGATGTGCTCAAAGGACTGGAATACACAGGGGCTGCAGAGGTGCTCGAAGAAGCAGAGTTGCACCTCATCCCCAGAAAGGTATTCCTGGACCTGATGCACCGCAACAGGGATGTGGCCATGCGTTTCATCCGGATGTTGGCAGGAGAAGTGACCCAGAACCAGCAGCGCTTGCTCGCCCTGGCCTATGCCTCTGTCCGTGAGCGGACCGCTCAAGCCTTGCTCGATTTGAACGACCGCTTCAAGGAGTCCGAACGGAAGCCCCAATTGAGCCGGGAGGATTTGGCGGGCATGGTGGGAACGGCCAAGGAAAGCCTGATCCGCGCCCTGAGCGACTTCAAATCTGATGGCTGGGTCAGCCTGTCCGGAAAGAACGTCCTCATCGAGGACGAGGTGGCGCTCAAGCGCTTTGCGGGCCGATAAGCGTGAGGGGGTCGTCGCCGAAGTAGGCGATGAGGCCGCGCCGGATCAAGACATCTTGGTCTTTAGGGTCAAGGTGCGGTAAAGGCACTTTTTCTTCAAAGTGAGGCCAGCCTTCTTCGTCTCTGCCGATGAACGCATAAAAGCCCTGTGGAACCAGCACGGTGCAGACCGCCACGTGCATCAGATCCATTTTCTCGTCCTTCTTGAAGGAGCGGAATCCCTGCCCCAATTCTTGGACACCCACCAGGTAGAGGATGTCTTGCAAATCCATGCCGCCGCCAAACCGCTGCTCGAGGGTGGCGAGGAGCTTGCGCCAGCGGGTTTCGAATTCGACGTCCATGCGTTTAGCGGGTTAAAAACAGAAAGGAGAGCCCACCGGCTCCCCTTTCAAATGTCGGGATGACTGGACTCGAACCAGCGACCACACGTCCCCCAGACGCGTACTCTACCAACTGAGCTACATCCCGGATTTCGCCGAAGCGGAGCGCGAAAATAGGCAATTCCTCCCGTCATGACGGAAGAAAGGTCATTCCATGATGACCGTCTGCTCGTTCGTCAGCTCTTCCTCAATCTTGATGATGCCGATCCCAGTGAGGGCGCCTTTAGTGGCCTCGATGTCCAAAACAGCAAATCCGGCTTGGCCTTGCTTGTAGTATTCGGAGAAATTGAAGCTCACACTGCCTGCGGCGTTGGTGACCTGTGTCGTGTCAAACCGCAGCTCACCAATGAAGGTCTGGTTGACGGAACCGACAGCAAAAAGGCGCACTTCCGCTCCTTGGACCGGTGCACCGAGGCTGTTTTGAACGTAGACCACGGCTACTGTATCCTCGATTTCGTTGCATCCGTTGAATCCCAAGGCAACAGCAAAGAGCACGCAGAGCGAGCCGAGAACGTGGAGGGGGGTGTTGGATTTCATATTTTCGAGGTCGCATTCGGGAATCCACATTTTAGAAACCCGAACGTCTACAAATAACGCAAATTCCATCCTATGGTTGTTTCTACCCTGCGCACCCTCCTTCTAATTTCTTCCATGCTGATGACAACGGCGTGGTCATTTGCCAATGACGACGGCGACCGCAAGCGCGTCCGCATCGAAACGTCCATGGGCACCATGGTGGTGGAGTTGTACAATGAGACACCTCAGCACCGGGACAATTTCCTCAAGCTGGTCGAAGAAGGATTCTACAACGATTTGCTGTGGCACCGGGTGATCAGCGGTTTCATGGCGCAGGGTGGAGACCCCAATTCCAAGGACGCCGAAGCGGGCGCCCGCCTGGGAAACGGTGGTCCGGGCTACACCATTGAGGCCGAAATCGACCCGGCCTTCGTCCACACGAAGGGTGCCCTCGCCGCCGCCCGGCAGGGGGACCAGGTGAATCCGCAACGCCGCAGCAGTGGAAGCCAATTCTACATCGTCCAGGGCCGGGACATCACCCCGCAGTCCCTGCAAAACATCGTGCAGAGCAAGCGCAACAGCATGCTCCAGCCGTTTTCCTACACGCCTGAACAGATTGCTGCCTACAGCGAGATCGGAGGAACGCCGCACCTGGACATGCAGTACACTGTTTTCGGCCAAGTCACCGAGGGCATGGATGTATTGGATGCCATTTGTGCCGCTGAAGTCGATCGGTCGAGCCGGCCGCTGGCGGACATCACCATGCGGATGGAAATCCTCAATTGACCCCGAGCATGTCCGAACTGAACCAGGCGGAGCTGGACCGCTTGCTCGAAGAGGCCAAATCTGCCGATGTGTCCTCACCCGATGCCCTCGAGGTGTTTCGCATCGCCCATTTCGGACGTCAAGGGCTGCTCAAGGACCTCAACGAACGGTTCCGTGCAGTGCCCGGTCCACAGAAGCGGGAGATGGGGCAGGCGCTCAATGCTTTCAAGCAAGATTTACAGGCGCATTTTGACCAGTCCAAGGCCGGCCTGACCGCAGCGGAGGATGCCACCGGCAGTGGCCGCGATTACACCCGGCCGAGCGGGGAGGTACCCATCGGGTCCCACCACCCCATTCGCATCGTCCGGCGCGAGATCCTCTCGATTTTCGATCGCATGGGTTTCACCGTCGCCGACGGCCCGGAGATCGAGGACGATTGGCACGTGTTTTCGGGCTTGAATTTTCCGGAGGAACACCCTGCCCGTGACATGCAGGACACGTTTTTCATCCAGCGCGACCCAGACCTCTTGTTGCGGACCCACACCAGTTCTGTGCAGGTGCGCGAGATGGAAAAGCGCGAACCGCCCCTGCGCATCGTCATGCCGGGCAGGGTGTTTCGCAACGAGGCCATCAGCGCCCGCGCCCACTGCATTTTCCACCAAATCGAGGGCCTTTACATCGACCGCGATGTGAGCTTTGCCGACCTCAAGCAGACGCTGTTGGTCTTTGCCGAGCAGCTCTTCGGAAGTGGGACCCGGATCCGCTTGCGGCCGAGTTATTTCCCCTTCACCGAGCCCAGCGCGGAAATGGATGTCTACTGGGGGTTGGAGACCGAGGTGGACAAGCGCATCACCAAGGGCACGGGGTGGCTCGAAATCATGGGTTGTGGGATGGTCGACCCGGCCGTTTTGGAAGCGTCGGGAATCGACCCCAACGAATACACCGGCTTTGCATTCGGCATGGGCATAGAGCGCATCGCCATGCTCAAATGGCAGATCGGTGATCTCCGGGCCTTTTTTGAGAACGACGTCCGTTTTCTCGAGCAGTTCAACGGACTTTCCTGAGCACTCCCCGTTCCCTTTAGCGGGTTTTCAACGCGCATTCCCTGATTGTGTCATGCAGTGGTCTGCCGCAGGCACCGGTACTACAGGTAGCTTGTTGCATCATGACCAGGGCCCTTTTCGTTCTGCTGTTTACCGCCTTTTGTTCGGGTCTTTGCGCCGAAGAAAACGGGCAGGCGTGGTTGGATCAAGCGGATTCGCTGCGCGATATCGGACAGGATGCGGCGGCATTGGACTTCCTCAATTCGGCCGAACAGCAATTCCGCAAGGCCGGAGAGGAGTGCTGGGTGGCCCGTTTTGCAGAGCGGAAGGCGCGCATCCACCTCGATTGGCAGAACCCCGTACACGCCTCCGAGGCGCTGGCGGCAGCCTTATTGGCCTCGGGAAGTTGTCCGGAATTGGGTGGGGTGTCCAGCGGTTGGCGTTTTGCTTTGGCTCAGGCCAAGTTGGACCTCGGGGCCAGGGACGAGGCGCGCTGGATTCTGGCCCATTTGATTGCGGAAGGGAAACAGCAGCCAGAAAACCTCGGTAACAGGAACCTGGCGGTAGAATCCATGGGGCGCCTCGCGCACATGTCGCTTGAGGAAGGGGCATTCGATGTGGCCGAACAGGATTTTGAGCGCTGGGCGTACGAGTTGGGCGTTTTGGGCCGTGCTTCAGAAGCCACGGAAGCCCGGGGATGGGCCGCAGTGTCTGCAGCACTCGATGGCCGCCATTCACCGGTGTGGAATGAGATCCGAGGCGGTGATGCCTGGCGCCAATTGAGCGCCAGGGACAGGGCCGTCAAGGGGTTGGGGTGGGCACACATGCTGATGGGCGCAGGAGCCAAGGCCACCTTTGATTCCCTGTCGACATGGCCTTGGGCGGCGCAGCTCGAGCGCGCGCCTGGCGCTGTGGATCCGCTGCTCGAAACCCGCTGGGCCTTGCTGCGGGCCAAGCGACACAGGACCCAACACGCGGCCCAGGCCTTGGCGGCATCCCACCAAGCGGAACTTTCGGCGCGCCAGATTGCGGACCGCGCGGTGCGGGACGCCGTTCTCTCGGACGCCTTGCGTCTCCGCGCGGGAATCTTGGCGGGAACCGGCGCCCATGGCCCTGCCTATTTTGCTTTGAATGAAGCCGACAGCCTGAGCATCGCAGCCGATCGGGCGGACCGCGCGCGCACGGGGTTGTTCGAAAGTGAACCTTGGCTCACAGCCATTGGAGACGAGCGGACGCGGATGGAAACGGAGCGGATGGTCTTTTGGCGCGCCGCCGCTTTCGGCCTGGGCTTGGTCTTGATGCTCTCGGCCATCTGGACATGGCGGGCCGCGGTGCAGTCTTCCAGGCTGCGGACGCGCCTGCGGCACCTTCAGCAGCATTGGCTTCCAGGTCGTCAGCACCAAGTGCAGGAATTGGCGTTGTCAGGGTCACGTCTCGCCGAAGCCGCCCGCCCGCATGCCTTGCCTGCTGACCTCAAACGCGAGCTGGCCGAATTTGGCCGGTTGGCTGCCCTGTGCGCGGAGGAGATGCGCCATGAACCCGTGGACCTCAAAGCCCTGTGCTTGGCGCTTGCCGATGACCGTCAGGCAGGGGGCAAGATGGAATGGTCGCTCCATGAGGATGTGCCATTCAAAGGGGATACCACCCAACTGAGGGACTTTTTGTCCATCCTGCTTTCAGGGATGGGCCAGGGCAATTGCAGGATGTCCATGCACAGCAAATCCGACGGACTCGAGGTGGCCTTTGATGGATTTTCCGAGCGCGGCTGGTGGCGGCAGGCCATGACCTTGTTTGCCGGCGATGGCGAAGAGCGCCATTGGTCGCTGGTCAGGCTGCGTTGCGATCGGCTGGGGGGCTCGTTAAACCTCGATTGCGACGCTGCCGGCGCCCGCACCCTCAAATTGGCTTTGCCGGTCTACTCGGCATAGACCACCTGGGCCAAAACGGTGCCCACCTTGCCCAAAACCGCTGGATCAATGGCGTCCAGGTTGTCGCCGTGGGTGTGGTGGTACTTGAAGTAGCCCATCATCTGTGTTTCCAGGTGATAGTGGACGATGTTGGCGGAGGGAATCCCGGCTATTTGACTCACAAAGAGATTGTCGTCAACGGTCTGCGGCGTGACGCGGTTTTTGAAGAGGTCATTGAATCCGAGCCTGCGCGCGGTCGACCAGACCTTGTCGACCACAGTGGGAGCCAGGGCCATGGAGGTGCCCTCCCGGTGAAAGACCGCACCCTGTGCCCCCACCATGTCCAAGAGGATACCATACTTCGCACGGTATCCGGGAATGTGCGGCTTGCGCGCCCAATACTGGGACCCGAGACACCAATCGGTGTAGTCGGAATCCCTGTTGGGCAGCCACTCCGGCTCGCCATAATCCTCCGCGTCGAAGAAGGCGATGTCCACCCCGATAGAGGGAAGGGAGTCCCCCAGAATGCGCGCCAATTCCAGCAGCACAGCCACACCCGACGCCCCGTCATTGGCTCCGTCAATGGGCTCTTTGATCCGAACGGAATCCTTGTCGGCGAAGGGCCGGGTATCCCAATGGGCATAGAGCAAGATCCTGCGCCGCTCCTGCGGGTTGAACGCCCCAAAAATGTTGCGGATGTCCAGTTTGGTGCCGTCAAACGCGGTCACCCGGGCTTCTTGAAGCGTCACAGCGGCTCCGTACTGCTCGAGCCGTTGGGCCAGCCAATCGCCGCATTGATCGTGTCCAATGCTGTTGGGTACCCGGGGGCCAAAACCGACCTGGGTCGCCACGTGAGCGTAAGCACTGTCCGCTGAAAACGCAGGGGTGGACACCAACGCAATGGGCGCTGGCCGAACCGGAGCAGCAGGTTTGTCCGAACCGGAACCGGAGCACCCACCCAAAGCGAGCAACAGTGCGCAACCGCACACCAGGAGCAGCCGCTCAGTCAAACGTCCAGCTCGTTCCATCCTTGCCGTCCTTGATTTGTACACCCCTGGCGGCCAATTGGTCGCGGATGAGGTCTGCGGTTGCCCAGTCCTTGTTTGTTTTCGCCTCATTGCGGAGTGCGCACAAGACCTCCATCAATCCGTCTGCGCGGTCTGTGGAAGCGTCTCCATCCGAAGCCTCGTGGTCCAACCCGAGAATGTCGTGTGCGAAGTCCTGAAACAGCGCGCGCAGGGCGTCGATGCCCGCCGCATCCATGCCCATTCTTCCCGACGCGACTGAATTGATGACTTTGACCGCATCGTAGAGGACCGCAATCAGCACGGGCGTATTGAAGTCGTCGTTCA
>ENA-UOXV01001293-UOXV01001293.1-marine-metagenome-genome-assembly--contig:-NODE-1293-length-35309-cov-6.377262_pt1 | contig 35309 bp, 57 predicted proteins | sample MGYA00238165_ERZ766961 | MGnify/ENA primary metagenome ERZ766961 (study PRJEB28924, sample SAMN03173240) | marine metagenome | biome: Marine; feature: Water; material: Subsurface seawater | place: North... | reverse complement strand
AGAGCATAATTTTCACTACAATGTTATACTGAAAAACCCATTTTCCAAGCGATCTTGAGGGAGAAATAGTGTTAAGGAACTCACAATATAAACAGCTTGTGGCAAGAGAGAGAATGTCCATTTAACAGATAATTGATGACAGATATTTAAGGTTGGTTTGAAAATGAACCGGGTAGAGATAATAACTAACTGCAGGAGCACCCTTCCCCCCCCCCTTCCAATCACCGTTCTCCCCATTTCGCCGCGAGATCAAGAGGTGATCCTTGGACCACACCAACCGAGTGAGCGTGCGCCTTGCGCAGCTCGGGACGCTGCCGAAGGGCCTCGAGGACATGCCCTGCCTCAAGACGTTCACCTGCGACGGCAATCCCTTCCTTGGCGCAGATATCGAGAGGTCCCAGGTGCGCCCATCATTCGAGGTGGGGCTCGCTTCGATCGTTCGGTTACTGAAGCGGGCTGATGTCTTGCAGGACCTTATGGAGATGTACCCTGACACAGACGGCAAGGTCAGTTCGCCAGAAGAGCACCTGCCCATGTCGCCAAGGGGTCGCACAGGGCGCCGGCGCGCGCCCGCGCGCTCAACTGGGGCGAGGCACTTTGCAGGTGCGGCTGCGGCAGCTGCGGGAGCTCGAAGAGGAAGCGGAAGACCAGCGGCGGCACGCAGCGGCGCTCGCGGCGCAAGAGGAGGCGGAGGACGACGAGATCGAGCAGCCGCTGGTGCGGCGCCCACCGGCCCTGCGCGCACTGCGCCCCGCCGCCCCGCTGTCTGAAGTGCTGGCGGTGGGCTGGGTGGCGGCGCAGTCAGAGGAAGAGCAGCTCGACGCGGCGATGCATCAAGAGATGGCGCTCCTCGCGGAGGCGCAGGCTGCCCAGGTAGGCCTTTCCTCCCCGGCGGGGGCAGCGTCAGTCCTCGACACCGCGGTCGGGCCACGGCACCCAGATGTCGCTTCATTCCTCCTACATGCACCCCCCCGCACCGCATGCTGAGGCCGCGCCGCACCCTGCCGCGTGTGCAGGACTTCGAGCGCGTGGCCAACGTGCAGCTCAAAGTGCGCCCCAGCGCCAATCCTTTCCCCCTTCGGTCTCGCTCGTTACTGCCACCCCTTCCGGACCCGCGCAGCTCGTGCATAGGGACTTATTCAATTCTGACACAATGCGCCACATTTGTGCAGGTCGACCGGCTACAGCACCGCCTAGCGATCCTGCGTGGAGAGGCCTCCGACAACGGTGAGTTCGAAGACGAGGCTGAGGATGCAGGCGATAAAGATGGAGACGGGGACGATATGCTTGTTGAGGAGCTCCAACCCTGACGCCATTGCAATTGCCCCGCTGATGTGAATAAGAGTGGAGAGAGCATCCTCTCGAGCGACACTGCGGCACGCTTTCAACACAGTATGCCGCCAAAGCACGCAGATTCTGCGCCACGCCGCTGGTCCAGCAAGGTCTTGGTAAACCCCATGCGGACTGCACAAACTCGCACACTTACAGCGACGACGTTCATTCGCTCGGAACAGCCGGTACCTTCCACCACGCGCCACACAACTCCACAGTCCTACCATCGCGACCAGCCGTCCGAGCCGGGCGATAGAGCCCCTGCCCCGTCTGGGGCATGGCGGCCAGCAGGAGATCCTGCAATGTCTGTCGCAACCTGCGAATCCCCCACGTCGGGAACATCCCTCGCCTTGACCCCCAGGGAAACCAGGCATTCGTGAAATTCGTCCTGGTCCGTGTCGCTCACAGGCGGGAAGCTGCGCTTGCAGAACACGTACGGGTCCGCCATCGACTTGCTTCCTACCAGATTCGCCGGGTTCGGCCTTCCCATACGAGTGTTGCGAGCCTCTACCAGGTCCTTGACCTGCTTGTACCGAGCCTGGATAGCCGGGGCACCAGGAAAGTAGTTTTCCCATAGCTGCTCCGTTGGTGCAGCAGCGTACACTTTCCGCGTCCGCAATCCGCCCTGCAAGAACAAGATCATGTCAGCCCGCATTTCAATTACCGAGGCTAACATGACGTGCTGTTTGCACAGCTCTTGCCACACGTCTTCGGCAGCTCTGCGGGCACGCAACGGTGTCGAAAGCTGGCTCAGCCCGGGCTGGCTGGATAGCTACCGCCAGCGCCGGCACGGTGACTCCAACAAACGTCACGGCTATCGCCACAACAGTCGCTGTCAGTAGCCAGGCGCCGCGCACCGCGCGGCCGGTCCGCACAGGAGGCCTGAGCATCCCCGCGGTCGGACTGAGTGCGTGCCCAGCAGCACCCTCGACCTTTCACAGCGCCAAATCTAAAACTTCGTTTTAGAGATCTGTCGCGTCCATCTCGAAAATCGCAGCAAGAGTTTCCTTTTGGGGGCCGGCAACGAAAATCTCTTTAGATTGCGCCCCGTCCCGCGTGGTGAACAGCAACTATGGTACGCGCAGTCATCGTCTCCACAGCCCGCACTGGGCTCGCGAAATCCTTCCGCGGTAAGATCTCCGACCGATCCCCATCAACCAACGCGATCTGCAGATCTACTAATGACATGCAGGCGCTATTTGTGCACCTTACACCTCTTCCCTCACAGGTGGCTTCAACATGACGCATGGTGCGGCACTCGGTGGCCACGTGATCAAACACGCGATCCAGCGAGCGGGAATCGATCCGGGAATGGTTGAGGATGTCGTCATGGGGTGCGGTATGCCAGGTTCTCATCTTCCAGCTCACCCGAAATTCAAGGCGGCGAAGAGGATCCTGCCTTGCTGGTGTGTGCGTCTTCTGATTCTCGCGGGCGTGTACAGAGGGCGAAACTGGCATGAATATCGCCCGCAATGCTGCATTGTGGGCAGGCTGCCCCGTCACCGTCTCCGGCCAGACTGTCAACCGGTTCTGCAGCTCCGGGCTCCAGGCCATCGCAATTGCCGCGCACCAAATCATCAACGAGGGCGCACCTTGCACCATCGGTGCAGGCATCGATTCGATATCTCTCGTGCAGCCCAAGATGGTCAAGGGCTGCATCGTTGAGAAGCAGCTCATGAAGACGCATCCTGCCCTCTGGATGCCGATGATCGACACGGCAGACCTGGTCGCCCACCGCTACAAGGTGCCGCGGGCACGCCTCGACGAGTACGCACTTCTCTCCCAGCAGCGGACCGCCGCCGCGCAGAAGGCAGGAAAATTTGACCATGAGATTGTCCCCATGGAAACGGTCATGGCCGTGAAGAACAAAGAAACTGGTGAGGTAACGAAGGTGCCGTACACGGTCACCAAGGATGAGTGCAACCGCCCGTCGACCACGCTCGAGTCCCTCCAGAAGCTCGACCCTGTGCGTCTCGAGGCCGATCCGAACGCTACGGTGCAATCAATCCCGCGAATTCCGCTGAGATTCCCTGCTTCGTGCTGTCGGGCGATTGAGCTGACGTGCCGCGGCAGGTCACCGCTGGCAATGCGTCGCAACTCTCTGACGGCGCAAGTGCATGCGTTCTCATGGAGGAGGGTGCTGCCGCCAAGGCGGTGCGTTCACGCTCCGTTTGCTGCACTGTGCTGCACCGCGCCTGACGCTCCGATTGCCCTGACCCTCGCGTTCGAGCAGGGCTGCTCGCCGCTCGGCGCCTTCAAGGGCTTTGTGGTCGCAGGGTGCTCGCCTGAGGAAATGGGCATCGGTCCAACTGCCGCTGTCCCACGGCTGCTAGAGCGTCATGGCCTCAAGGTACGGCCCGCCTGATGCAGCTGCGGGCATTGCCATTCGACTCACGCTGACGGATCGGGCGGGGCCGCGCGCGTACAGGTTGACGACATCGATCTCTGGGAGCTCAACGAGGCGTTTGCGGTCGTGCCGCTGCGCTGCGCCGACGTCCTCGGCATTGACCCCGAAAAGGTCCTCGCCGACGCACGATGCCATCCTTCTCCGTACCTAAAGGCGGTGTTGCGCATGGCCGCCATGGGCTGGGCTAAAGCAGCCTCGCGCGCCGCAGATGAATGTCAACGGAGGCGCGATTTCGATTGGACATCCGTTCGGAATGACGGGCGCGCGTCAAGTCGGGCACGTTCTACTTGAGGGAAAGGCGCGTGGTGCCAAGCACGCCGTCGTGACCATGTGTGTTGGCGGCGGAATGGGCGCGGCTGGCCTTTTCGAGATTTTCTGAGCAGCCCCCCGGCGTTCTCGGCGTCTCGGCGTCTCGGCTGGGATTCCGAGTACCGTGCTACCCCGGCTGGTCCATCTGGCGGGACGCTGCTGCGCGCGAGTAGTTACGCATGGAAATGTGTATTACATTTTGAAGTGCTTGCTGCTGTCTCGGGGACCCAATTGCTCGATTCGCTTAGGGTGTCTGTTCAAACTCAGCTCACAGCTCTCGTGCCGAGGGTTTGATTTGTTCGTTGGCCCCGGCTGTCCTATGTGCTCTAAATCATTTGTTGCGACCAATCGCACTGTCTTTTAGAATAGCTCGTTTTGCCGTTCTAGCGACAGCAGAAGCGGAGCTAGCTCTACTCTTGCTTGTACTTCCCCTCCCATGCGTCCATCGCGGAGTATACTCCGAAGAAGCGGCCAGCTATGAGGTCAAAGGCGTGCGGAGAGAGAATGCCACGCAATGCGCCCGAGAGTGGGACAGTCCATGGCATCTTGACGAGAGGCTGTCCCTCGAGCATGCCCGCCCAGGCCGCGTCCACCACGCCGTCGGGCGTCAACAACGGCGTGAACAGTGGTGCCTTGACGCCCTGGAACATCCCGGTGTCAATGAAGGCGGGGCAGACTGTCGTGACCTGCGGCGCGAGCTCACCGCAAAAGATTGACCCAACATGTTCTGATCCGCGAGCCAACTACCAACTAAGCATTCTGATGCAGAAGCACTTGGCGCCAAGGGCCCGACGCCTATCGTAGATGGGGAGTGGTGGGGGTTGGGGGGCACCTGGACGTGACCATATCCCGCACGAACGAGTTCAACGCGAAGCGACTCAGACCAGTTAAGCGCTGCTGCCTTGGAGCCACCGTACACGGCCATCGTCGGCGTCGGGGTGAGCCCGGCCGCGGAAGCAATGTTCACGATCCGGCACGGCTGTGCAGAGTCCATCATGGAAGGAAGGAATTCGCGGGTGATGTACATGGGCGCAATCGCGTTGACATTCATTGTGAGACCTATATCACGAACAGGATCGTTCTCCCAGAAGACCTTTCCACGCACAATCCCGGCATTGTTTACCAGAACGTTCACAGCGCCAACATCATTTCTTACCTGCCGCAATGATCACGAAGGAACTGGGGTCACGGCAAGCCATTTTGTGGACAAATGTTTTTAAATGGGTCATTGACCTTGTCAGCAGCCTCAGAAATGTTCTGGAACTTGGAAACATCAACGACGTACATGCTGACCTACAGGAAATCACGTCGTGGGAATAAGCACCGCCCCTGTCAACAGCCAATTCTCCAGTGTGGCGGATAGAGTGTATGTTCTGCCGTACCTTTCCGCCACGGTTTGTCAGATCCTCCATCGTCTTTGTAAGGCCCTTGCGGTCGACGTCCCAGAGGATGACGTGACCGGCCTTCTCGTCCACCGCCTTTGTCGCAAAAAGCCTCCCCAGTCCTTGCGCAGCCCCAGTCACGAGGACGGTCTTCCCGGCGACAGTTTCCATCTTGCCTCTGGGTTCGCGTTTGGGGCGATACATGGAAATACCAAGTGCAGCAGTACCAACCACAATCCCGAACCTGGCGAGCGCCGACATTCTTCAACGCGTTCCGGTTACGAAGTGACCCCCACAGAGAGAGACACACAAAATTTTGAGGCGCAACTTCTTCAACTTTTGTCAACTTTGAAGTCATTCTACACTTTTGAGCAAGACTGTTGGCTAAACCCCTTTTCCTCTTCTTGCTGCTGCTCCGGAGGCGCTTCCGGTCCTTCTGGGGCAGAAGGCGCACAGCGAAGCGCCGTGCCGCGAACATGGCTTCGTGTGGGCGCTCTTTGGGGCTTCGAAGGGGTATGATGTGTGCGGTGCTTGCTCTGGTGTGCGTGGGGTCCTGCGTGGCCGACACCCGCCATGGTCGTGCGCGGCCAGCGTTTCGTGCCGCGACGGGGTTGCCAAAGAGATGCCCGTCGCCTGGGCTCCGGCTCCGAGGGGGTTGCGGCACGCCTCCCGCCCCCGCAGATCCGGCCGAGCGGGATGTTAACGTTTACATGGCCAAGCTGGCTGAGCAAGCGGGGAGATACGACGAGATGGTGAAGGCCACGGCAGCAATCGCGAAGATGGACGTTGACCTCACGGTCGAGGAGCGGAGTCTCTTGTCTGTGGCATACAAAAATGCAGTGGGGGCGCGGAGGGCAAGTTGGAAGATAATTTCGTCGATAGAGCAGAAGGAATCGGCGAGCGACAAGTCCTCTATCATCACCGAGTACCGCCAGAAGGTGTGTGCGCCTGCCGGCCGGCCTGTCTGGGACAGGCCTGCTTCTCCGTGGTGGTAGCCCAAGCGAAGAGTTGAGTCCTCAGGGGTGGGTGTGGATGCACCATTTTGCAGGATTCCTGCTGCGGCGGTGGCAGCGCCCTTCCCCCAAGTGGCAAATCTTTCACACCTACCACGGGCGATGCTAATCGCGAGGCGGGCGTAGGTTGAAGAGGAGCTCTCGAGCGTTTGCCGCGAGATCATCGATATCTTGGACAAGAACTTGATCCCGGCTGCCATCGATGCAGAGCCCAAGGTCCCCGCTGCCCGTGGCCTGCATCGCTCGGCTCCTGCGCATGGCGCTAAACGCGCGGGGCAACTGCAGGTGTTCTATCTCAAAATGCACGGCGACTACTGGCGGTACCTTGCCGAGGTGGCTGCGGGTGATGCGCGCAAGGATGCTGCCGAGGCCGCCCTGCAGGCGTACAAGACAGCGCAAGACCTCGCCGTCGCGCACCTTGCCACCACCCATCCGATCCGGTGCGCTCCCGCCAGTCCTGCGGCGTCGAGCACGCGACTGGTGTCGTGGGCGATGGCTCATGCAAGTATTTGACTGTCAGGTTGGGGCTGGCGCTTAACTTTTCGGTTTTCTACTACGAGATTCTTGCACTCCCAGAGCAGGCCTGTGAGCTGGCGAAGCAGGCATTCGACGACTCGATCACGGACCTCGATTCGCTGAGCGAGGAGTCTTACAAGGACGCGACGCTTATTATGCAACTCTTGCGTGACAATCTCACACTTTGGACGCAGGACCAGTCACAACACCAGGCCGAAGGTGGTGTGTAGGGCACGACCACCTGCCCATATGGCTGAAGTGCTCGTGAGAAGCACGAATTGAGCGACGCCGCTCAGCGAAATCGTGCGCACCAAGAAATGGCACGGGTCAGCTGCTGGACAGCCGACTGCGGCAGGCTGGAGGTTAGATCCATTGTATTATTTGTGAAGGGGTCATTGAAACGGTCAACTGAGGCCAGCGCCTGCACGTGCAAAGCAGCTCCACTACTGCCAGGGCGCGCGAGCACTATAGCATTCGCTCAAGTAGAAGCCATGCGACAAGCCAAGCTGCGTAACCCGCTCCAATAACGGGCCACATGCCCCAGCTGGCGCGTGCTGCAACGTGGCTTCCTAACGCGAATGCAAACGTTGCGGCCACCCCCTTCATCACTGCCGATGTGTACTCGAGCAGCACCTGCGCCCGGTCGGTGGCATATGTTACGCCATGTCGAAACTTTTGGTGCGTGCGCAAGGTGCAGGTGCTGTCGGACTGGGCAGTGCGGGACGGTGTTGCCTGTCGCTCCTTCCCTGGTCGCTGCTGCACCATTACCCAGATCGACAGTGGCGTCCCGGTTGGTGCTGTCGCAATGGCTGCGGCGATGGACGAGTACTGGGAGAACACATTGACGGCGATGATGACAATCACACTGTGCCAGTGTCCAACAGCATGTTAGCGCCGGCCATCATCCCGAGGAACAGGCGGCCATGGCTCGAGCTAGACAGAACCTGATGAGGGTGGGGAGCAAGTGCGACATCAGGAAGCTAGTAGACACGGCTGCGGCAGCCACCTTTCCCACATTTCCCGGCCCCTGTTTCATACGGCAGGATCAGTTCAGTTGGTGTGGCATCCTCGCACTGGGAGAGTTGCGCGAGAGCGCATGTGGGAAGTTGGGGGGCGTGCCGAGAACTGGTGAGTCGGGTCTAGGGCCGCGAATTTTGCCGATGATCTAGTGGTCACCATCCCCTTCCGTTTGGCGCGCGTTCAACAGGGCCAGCCCGTGCGAACTCGCTCAGAGATTCGCAGGACGCCCGATCGCTGTCGGTCTTCGGAAATCCCACAGGTTATTGACACTAGGTTTCAGCGTCTGCTCCCGCGCGAGATCCACGGGCCAGGCCTTGCGATTGGTCAGCAGCCGCGAGCAGCTCCCCGCGGATTCGATGGCCTCCCGATCTAGCAGCAGCGACGGCAGCAACGGTGATTCCCCCTCAACCAAACAGTGCACTGCATCCCTTGGATGGTGCCGGACTGGAGTGCTGTCGGATCCGAGCCCCTCAGCAAACAAGCACACCTGATCTTTGTATATCCACATTCCGCGGGCCACCGGGATCTTGGGACGAGCGTCGCTCGATTGCAGCCGCAGCTCGATCGCAGTCTCTTCTCTGGCTGTAACACGCGCATGCAATAGACACTTGATACCTCGCGTGATTATGATGGACACTTGACACCTGATCACCAGTGGCGATACCAGGAGAAGCTGACTCTGCGATACCAGGAGAAGCTGACTCTGTGAAGGAAGATGAGGAAGTAATTGTAGATGTAGACGATCCTGTCTTCATCTATTCATCTGTTGGGTCCGAAGGTGAGTTGGCAGTGTGCTGCTTGCCTCGCATTGCAGTCCGAAAGTTCCTTAGATGAGGTGGCGCTTTTCCATCCGTCACCCACAAGCGACTCATTTCGGATGTCCACGGGAGTCTCAATACCACTTTGCCTTCAGGTGAACACCGGCAGCAGATTGTGAAAGAAGGAGCAGTTGACTCCAGGAATCCAAGGGGCCAGAAAGAGAATCGTGCGGGTGCCAAGCTCTTCAAACAGATCCGGTGCTTCCAATTTCCAACTAGGCTCGATGGCTTGCACCAAATCGGGAATATCAAAATCGGTGGTACTCATGGTCACTGTTGATGTTGCAGCACCTCCAGAGGTACATTCAGGGTAGGCGACGATGTTCTCATCCGTGAACAAGAAGGTGCAACCCTCAAGATGCGGAATGACAGCGTGGCTGATCAGCCAGGATTGCCTGTGCGCCCTCGCAATGAGTGGGTGCACTCACAAAAATCTGGGTTCTTTCTGTTTTGCGGCAGGATTCACCCCGGCACATGTGCTGGTGATTGGCAAAGGGGGCGAGGCTGCAAAGGATCCAAATGAAAGCGAGTATTTCGTCGGAATATATTGGTCCGTTGACCGCTGACCGCACTTTTGTTGCCAACAAATGATGGAAATATTTTTTGACAGCATTTGAGTTAGTTCTGACGCAGGTACTATCGTTGGGATGATTGCGATGAGCAAGCAATAAAGCGTTCAATGTTGACACCCCCCTTTGCCCAACCCTAAATATGTGCCCGATTTGATTCGCTGCGTCCGAGTCTGGGTCTAGCGGAGCCTGAGAGAGTCTGAGCAAAGTTTCGCGCAGGAAAAGTTCCAAGCGGGAGTTGCTCGTTGACAAAAGTGAAAAGAGCCTATTCTTGTCGTTTCATTACGAAGATGTCACTCCCGGACGCTTACCCTGGCCCTCATTATTGCCCTGCCAGCGTGAAAACGCTTGCCGTGTCGGAACATGATTTTACATCTGGTTTATGAAGCCCTTAACGAATGAAGAGTCCTTGCCGATTAGCCTGTGTGACCCGTCATGCCTTGATCGTCTCTGACAGGTTCAGGCAACGACTATCCTTGAACGCATTACCGTCTATTATGGCGTCAAAAAGCCAGCGAGCCCAGAAAACCTCAGACACAACGAGGTTGCATCCTCGTAGTATATGATTCGTGAAGTTTCACACAGAAACCTTCCCATTGTAAACTTGACCATTTTGTTTGCGTTACACAAGATCACGACTCGTCCTTCATACGCCTTTCTTGACACTGAGATATCACCACACAGTACTACTGTTCCTTCATATGGGATCCGCCGCAAGGGAGAAAGAGCGGAACCGTGTTTCCTCTGGCAGACGATGATTTCAAGGACCACGAATCCCCCTATTCGGTAATTCATCAGTTCGATCATGGATCATATGCTCTGATTGACTTGATTTGCATCCCATCTATCAAAACGGAGTGAATGAGTGGGATACGTTTTTTCAATTTGGAAGCGACCTGCTGATTCCGATGAGGAACTCGCAGCACATTCCTCACTATTCTATGCATCTCACTAACCTGAGATCCGTTCGCCCCTCTGTGCAGAGAACGCGCGGTTATGCCTCTTACAAACAATTCGTAGAACAACAGCTTTCACAGGTGTTTTCCTAGTACGTGCATGGCCCATGCACGTGTGTGGTCCTTCCGCCAAACGATAGGGGGATCCATGACACATATAGGCTACCTCTTTCATCTTCCCTGTGTCTGAGATGAACGGCGAGGCTCCACGCTCAACCACCCTCGCTCGTTCGATCAGAAACCTTTCAAGGGTTCGACGATTAACGCAGTCAGGCTCACCGAATCGTCGGGCCGTTCCCCGAATCTGTCCACCTCCGGACGCAGAAAGGAGGAGACGTCTCGCCAAGTTGGAGCGGATCGAAATTCACAACTATCGAAGAGCTCTGTTTCGAAAAGTCTGGACCCGCCCCGACCCGCGGAAAAGCGCAGACGCGACCAAGAGGAACTCTCGCGGAGATCGCAGAAGAGTTCAACCAAGCACGCTCGCAGTCAAAAGGTGTGATCCACCTCGGAGCTGCTACTCCAACTAGTGCTTGCTTTTGATTACCCCTTATGAAACGACATGTGTGTTGTGGGCTTGTTTGTGACCCCATGGGTAGCTGGGCCATGATCGACGTGTCATCCGATGAACAGGAAGAGACCAGTGCAACGAAAGGTGTGTTGGATATTGCCAAGGCTCGATGCACCATGGACGACTTTCATATCGCCCTCGATAAACTTGAGTCGGCCACAACGAAGAAATCAGTACGCCCCTGTCAAGCCTTACCCCATCGGCGCTTGCGAAGGCCGGGCTGAGGGAGCTGATTCCGAGAGATTTCGATGTGTTCACAGGACACTTCGGTGCTGAACCAGCAATTAGCCAAGATGAAGGATATGAAACTCGTTGCGGTGGTCCTAAAAGAGGTTCCGAATCAGCTCTGATGTTCTCGGCGCTTTTTTTTAGCGTAAGCGCAGCGCTGATATGCGGCACCGGCGCAGTGTAACGGTATCCAAAGGCTGAAGGAAGTGTGCAACGAGCTTCGGGAAAGATCTAGCGAGGTTACTCCAAACCTGAAAACACCGAATTTGCTACGGATTTCGGCTTCAGCCGGAGAGGTGTGCTGTGCCAGCTGCCATCCGAGGCTTAGGTTTTTCACGTAAATTTGCTTCACCCCCGACGAGCTGCAGACGGCGAATCTTTTGCTCGCAAAAGATATTCAAAAGAAGTGGGAGCAGACATTAGGGAAATTTGCAGCAAAACAAGACAAGAACACTTACCCAGGTAGGTTTCGACTGCCGTCACCTTCTTCGATATGGTTGGTGAAACTGGGCTTGAAAATTACTCGGACGGCCCTTGCAGGCAAAGACTACCTTCTGGAGGTTGCGGAGAAGACTAGGGATTCCGTTGTTAAAAGTCTCATCGATCGTCTCACCAGCGAGGTTAGAATTTGCTGGAATCTTGACCAGGCCTTAGCCACGGCATTCGCCTTGATACGCGCTTTGCCAACCACACTGTGTGACTAAAGGCTAGCCAAACCTGCGTCGTCCAGGCTTGATCATCACGAGCAAACTCACTCCCGAGTCACGGCAGGTACACACTGACATTAAAAACCTTCCGCTTCTTTCAGAGGTGGTCTGGAAGAGAGTAGGCGTGACAACCAATGACAGGTCTGTCGGCCGTACCGCAAGGCTGTCTATATTTCTCGGTGCACATTGTGAAACACAGTGTGCGTGTCCCGCTGGTTGCGGGACCGGTCCGCGTGCGCATTTACTAATTTTTTGGGATCTGCGGCAGCGAAGCTGCTGATGCACGCTGGAAGCTCCTCGAGGAGGCCCACAAAGTGATTAAGAAGGAGGGCGGCACAGATGTGACAGCCCCTTCAAAATCTCTCGACATGATGCAAGCCATCTCCCCGGTTAATCTCGTGTATAGTTGATTGTTTTCCTGTGTGGCCCAGCGATGAGGTGCACATGTTTTCTTTAGTATGACGTTGTAGGGCCGTGACTGGCAGATAATGAAGGCCTACGAGCTGCGCGAGCGTTTTCTGCCTGTGCCATGTCTCGATAAATTTTCGCTCAAAGCAATCCGGACGGCAGGGGATGATTTGCAGGTTTGTGTTGACCGCTGCGCCCCTGCTAATCATCGAACTATTTCCTGCCGCTGCTTGCCTCTAAATCGCACCAGAATGAGCCCGGCCAGTTGCAACAGCGCTGCCCGGTGTCTGGATGCGGCAGCATGGTGTGCTAAGAGCCCTCGTGGGAGCAGGTGCAGCCGGCACAGGCGAGGACACCTCTGGGGATCGACGTAACGGCAAGTGACACAAACCAATCGACACAACTAGATGCGCCTGGCCCTTCCTCCGGAATAACTTTGCAATCTGGCTGCGGGGAGGAGGGCTGAGACTATCCAGTGTCACCTTAGAGCGAAGACAAGTGCCGGATCCTGGGAGACGAGAGACGAAGAGGTTTATTGAAAAATGAGTGGAAATATGCAAGCGTGTACTCTTGCTTGCTACGCAGTGATCTGCTCAACTCAACTCTGCTGCTCAGGCTGAGGCGCCTGTGCTTTCTTCTTCGGAACACGCTCGCTGATCCCAGAGGGTACCTCGGATCCTCCAAGCGGATCAAAGCCCCCAGCCGGCCATACTCTTAGCCCCAGCCATTTGGCGCTTAGCCATCATCGCATAGAGGCCGCCTTCGCGCATCAGCTCTGCGTGCGTGCCCTGCTCGACAATAGATCCATTCTCCACGACGCAAATGTTGTGGGCATCCTTGATGGTCGAGAGACGGTGCGCAATCACGACGACGGTGCGGCCACGCATGAGGCGGTCAAGGGCTGCCTGCACGACGCCCTCGCTTTTGGCATCCAGCTGTGACGTTGCCTCGTCTAGGATCAGGATTTCTGGGTCCTTGAGAATCGCCCGCGCGATCGAGATACGCTGCCGCTGCCCTGCAGAGAGCGCCACCTGCGAAACGACTGTCTCGAGACCCTGCGGCAGTTTTTCGATGAACTCCCACGCGTTCGCCTCCCGCGCTGCCGCTTCCACTTCTGCATCTGTGGCATTCGGCTTGCCGTACCTCACGTTCTCGCGGACAGTCCCGTGGAACAGCATCGGCTCTTGCGAAACCAACGCCATGTGGCTTCGGTACCAATCGAGCTCCAAAGTGGTCACGTCTTGTCCATCTAGCGTCACCTTGCCCTCCTGCAATTGGTCCACAGTTTAGCCATCTAAGGTATGGTATTGGTGCCGGCTAATTAGGGTGGGGATGGGAACGATTGAATACCTGACAGTCGTAAAAGCGTTGCATGAGACAAGCGATGGTTGATTTGCCGTTGCCGGAGCCACCAACCAGAGCGGTGACCGTTCCAGGCAAAAGCTTGAGAGAAAGGCCCTGAAGAACGGGCGCCTCGGGTCGCGTTGGGTACGAGAAGACCACGTTTTCGAAGGCCAGCACCCCCTCCACGTTTTCGGGCCGCACACCCACGCCGCGCGAGATTTGGGGTTGCCGTCGGATCACACCGAGCACCCTCGCGGCTGAAACCAGAGCGCGCTGCTGCTCATTCAACATCTGCATCGCATCCCCTGCCAAATAACAACCAAGGAATAGTGATCAGCTCCTCACATTTGCAACGCTCTGGCTGGAGACGAGGGCGCTCACCGAGAGCCTCCCCTATCTTCCACGCATACTGCATGAACTGCTCGTTCGATCAGCCAGACCAGAATGCACTGTCAGAATCTCGCTGCAAATGTTATGCGCATACTCTGCACGGCATCCCACGAGGTGCACTGACCTCGGGAGTCGAGGCGCAGGGCTCACGAGAGTATAGGTCGCATCTGGTGAGGCGGTGCGGACCTGCATCATGTCCTCCATTGATGTTTTGCCCTGAGCAACAAGACTGCCGCCGTACCACATACCCCCTGCATAGAGGAAGGCATTGAGAGCGTTGAAGCCGAGGTGTGCGAGACCCGTGAAAATCCGATACTCGCCCTCGATTACCATCCCCTCATCCAGTGCCGCACTGTACCGCGCTGCCTCCTTAGCCTCTGCCCCGAAACTCTGCACCGTCCGTGCATTTGCAAGCACCTCCGATGCTGTGTGAGCAGTTTCACGCGAAGCTTCGTACGCGCGCATCGCCTTCTTGCGAGAAACACCCTGGGCCACGACCGAGGCCATCGAAAGCACTGGTACAGCACCAGCCACCAGCAGCGTTGCATACGGTGAGATGCTCAGGACACGGTAAAGACCGTACGTTATCGTTGTAGCCGAGCGCAACGCAGCGGTAATTTGATCTGTGACCGCTTGCTGGATCCGCACTACGTCTTCGCCCATCATGGCCACAAGCTGCCCCTTGCCGTGCGCATCGAAGAAGGCGATCTCTTGAAGCAGCATGGACTCATACAGCCGTTTACGCAATTTCTGCCGTACCCGTTCACCAAGCAGCGACATCCTGGTGCCACAAGCAATCTATTCAGACTGACAACCACACCTTCTTTCCAGTGCAATGATTCCGCACACAGCGACAGCGAATATTTTGGGCGCAGGGGCTCACAGATAGTGGCGGGCGCCGTCGAGGCAGATACTGCAGCCCTGAAGAAGTAGAAACTTACGAATCGGAGCCTCAAGCGACTGCACCCCAACAGGATCTTAGGGCGCTGGTGCCGGAGCTCTGCGAAGGTCAGGCGCATTTTGGCAGGATCTTAAACTGATAAGGGATAGAACGCGTGGAATAGCAAGATGAATTACGATTTCTCCGAGTACCTTATGCTCGCGACATGCGGCCATAACAGCGGAAAAAGCAGCGGGCAGATTCAGAGACACGAAAGTAAACCCGAAGGTGATGACGATCGCTCCAGCCAGCCAGACCCACTCGCCCTCAAGAATTGCAAACATTTCGTACAGTGACACAGGCACCGGCTCAGATACCACTTGTTCAGTCTGTGCAGTCACCTCATGCTTCGTCAGACGCGGCTTAGCCTGACATTGTGCGGAAAAGGTGTTTCCCAGTGTGTGCTGCACAGAGACAACTACCATGGCGCCGAACGCAGCAGCAACTGTCTCAGGGCGCTGCTGCCGGTCACCATGGCGGCCGTGGTTGTCTCCTTCCCAGCCGTTATTACGCCCACCATGGCCACGCCCGCCTCCATGGTGGTTGGACTCGTTCAAGGTTCTCCGGGCTAAGAGGGAGCCGATCGCGGCTGCAGGGAAAGAATGACTCGCGGCGGCACGAACGATCGAGGATGAACTCGGAGACGAAAGTGCCCGTATGTTGACGCCTACTACCCTCACATTGCCGACATTCGTGACTGCAGTAGGCCGATACTCGAGACCAACACTGAGCAGAGCCTGCCGGCGCGGAGATCCTCCGGATGGTAATCTGGGATTCGTCGCAAAGCACCCAGACAACCTCCTGGTGGAAGTCTGGCTGAGCTTAGAAATGCTCGCTTCGGCTAGACGATGCGTCGCCGTGCGCAGAGCACTCATGGCGTGCAATCTAATCTGGTACCCGTTGCTTGGCGAGATTGCCACGCACACGGACAAAAATTCAGATTCTTTCAAATTCTGTGTGAGTCGAGCCACTTCATCATTGACGATCCAGTGATCGGGCGATCAGTGCTGGCAACAAGGACGATGTCAAGCCCCGCACGAAGTGCGATGGCGATCCCAGGACAAATAATCGATCAGATTCTAGGCTGTGGGCATTGCGCACGTCTCATGTCAGCCTGTGGAGCAAAGGACCTTCAGATCACGTCGCTCTCAGCCCAGGTAAAAGCCGGGATCCTTACGGGACCTGCTGGGACTTCCAGCCTCCTGCATGCTGACTCGTCATTCCCAAACTCAGCTGGAGGAAGCAACAGCGGCCCATCTAGCTACGACCGAACTTCACAAGCGACAGGTACAGGAACTCGCAGCGGCGGTCAACATCGAGCGCAGCTCATTGTTGAAGGAGTTGAATCGCGCTCGAGCTGACGCATTCCGCATGAGTGCAATGCTCGAAGGCGGTGTTACACCACCACGACAAAGCATTACCGACGATTTATACATGGAACTGCAGGGAGCGCGCGATCAACTGGTGGCCAGGGCACGAGATTTAGAAGGCGTGCAGGTTGTGATCCGCGGCTCATCACAGTTCGCCCTGTTACATGCAAGCAGAGAGTCCTTGCGGGAAAGGGCAGCTAGTCTAGTCCCGTTGGCTCATATGCGCATGAGACACGCAGGCAGCGCTGCTTGTCAGCGATCGTGCCGCAGAAGAGCTGCGTTCGCAAGTGCGGCGACTCGAGGCGCAACTTACGCTGCGGGACACAGCAATCCAAAGCTTGTCGCCAGCCGAGGTCTACGAGCGGATGCAAGCAGCAGAAGAGCGGGGGCGTGCAGAGGTTGGTCTCAGCTCGAAAGGCGCTTACCGTCTGACAGTGTGTTCGCTTGAGTGCTTCGTGCACAAGGCAACGCTGGCTGACATACGGCGGAACTGCACGATTGTACAGGGGCTCTCTCGGGCGAAGCGGGCAGAGCAGCGGCTCGAGGAGAGTTCTGGACGAGAAAGGGAGGCGCGACTTCGGACGATCCGGGCAGAGGAGGAGCGGGATGACGCAGTGAGGCGTCTGGCCGAGTTGGAGCGGGAGCAGCGCGCTACGCTCGCGGCGCTCGAAAAGCGACGGGAAGCGGACGGGACCAGCGCGCTTGAGGAGGAGCGTGCTTTGTTGGCATCGGAGCGGATGGGGGCACTGCAGCTCGAGGGGCTAGCATGCGAGATGGAAGACGCACTGAATCGGCTCTGTGCGGCAGCTGCGGCGTCGGCGTCGCATTGGGGAAGTGCTGATTCGGACGGGGGGGTGAAGTCCTCTAGAAGCGCGGGGGTGCAGGATTGGACGGGGCCAGGTGATGTTGAGCAGATCGAGGTGGAGGTGGGGCGCTTTATCTCTCTCGGCCCGTTCGCTAGTTCCTATTCAGATTTTGGGGTGCCTTTCCTGCTGGTTTCCGCCACTGCGCTGACATCTTGGGTTGCAATGCTGCGCTTTGGTTCACTGAGGGTCTGAGTTGCACCCCCTTCAGGCTACGACCGACGAGGCCGCTTTGATGACATGTGAGGTTCAAGGGCGGGCGCTGATGGATGAGAATAGACGCCTTCGTCGCATGCTCACCACCTACGTAGCGCGCCAGCATGACCAGCGTGCTTCCTCACTCTCTCAACTCTCGCCTGCTTCTGCAGCCCCTCTACATGAGAGCAGCAACTCATCCATGTCAATTGCGATCACTTCGACGCATCGTCGTTTTGCAAACAAGGGTGCTCATAGTCTCCCTTCTCCCACGTCTTCATCGGTTTCAGGCCCTGTCAGATCTGTGGAAGAGGTGCAGCGTTCAGAATTTTCGGTCAGTGCCGGAAACGACTCTACTGCCTATCCGTGCGAAGGTGGAAACGGCACAGAAATTATTAGTGCAGAAAGTCAGGATGGCGCAGTTGTTGATGCACCTGGCAAGCATTCGGTAAGCAACAACGGTCACGTCATTATCGATCCAGCTGGCACTGAAGATTCGAGCCAAAGCCCATCTAGAAGTGGGCACACCGAGAATCTGCCGCCAGAGCCCGGCCTTCACGAGCGAAACGATGGAGCTCACGCACTTGTGAGCAAGGAGGATGTCGAAGTTTCGAACACCGAGTCACAAGAGACGGGCTGCCACGGAGATGCGTCTGACACTTCGAGTTCGTTGACATCCGACTGCGGAGATTCGGCTGCAGTGATGGCCGGGCAAGCAGAAGCATTTCTAGACAGCGACAAGACAACGGGCGAGGTTGCTAGACGAACGACTGAGTCGGTTGGTAAGATTGCGCCACACGCAGCAGCAGCAGCAGCAGCAGGGGCGGCTGGCAAGGCAGAAAAGACTGTTCGGCGAAGGGGAAGGTGAGGATTGTGTGCCCCTGTTGTAGCTTGCAAAAACGATCTCGGCGATAACGTTTTGAGCCAGCGGTTGTGTTGATGTGCAGATTTACACAGGAGATTTCAGCGATGGCGGAACAGATGGCACAGGGCGGGTCGGATTAGCTCAAGGACGTGCACAGAGTCGAGCGATAGAGAGAAACATCTATTTACTGACAACAGTCGCATATCGCAGAGCGAAAGTCAGTGAAAAGCAGGGGCCGGGAGACCGCGGTAGAAACCCCGGATACCAAAAGTCCCAGGCCCACACCGGTAACGGGACAGAACACGTGGGCGGCGGGAGCCGGGGCAAAAGCCCCGACCCCGCACCGGGCCCGTGCCCGAGATCTCGGGGAGTAGTGAGGAGGCTCAGGGGGCGCGCAGTCAATGAAACGTAAGATTCCTCATTTAAAAGTGTCCGATTTGTGTGCAATGTTTTCATGAACGTGCAGAATTGTGGGCGGGTATCATCAGCCCCAAAAGAATGTCTGCTGTTTCGGAAAACCCCAAATGGATCAGGTCTCCCTTACAGGGGAGGTCTTGACTGGCATGCGAGGGGCTCGCGGGGGGCGGGCTGCAGGAGGGGGCATGAGCCAAGATGCCGGCCTGCTGAAGGTCCCGGATGACTCTCCGGCTGCTTCTCCGGCGCTGCCCGGCTGCTCGGCTATGGCTTTCAGCTCGACTCCCGGTCGACCAGCTGCTGCAAGATTCGTGGACTCAACCCCGCTGCTGGCCATCGTGAATCCAACCTCTCTGCTGCCTTGAGGCTCTGCTCTCCGCGCGCCCGCGGTGTGAATGACGCTCTTGGACTTGAGGATCTACCGGGACACCGCCTTGCGCACAAAACTAGCGCGGAATGCAAACCATTCTCGCGGTGCGTGAGGGTGGAGAATGACCTTGGTAGTGGACGTCTTGGGTCCCCAGCGGCTCCTCCGGTAGCGCTTGCGCGGCACCAGAATCTAGACGAGGGCCAGGGAGCAAGAGCTCAGCTGATTCTGTGAATCAAGTTGAAGAGACAGTGACGCAAAGGGGGCAGCGAGCGCTGTCGGGACGGGGCTGCCTCACCGCCGGTGCGGTACGTGTCTGGAAGCGGTGAGTACATCATGGAAACCTTGCGGCGATTCCAACCACTGCCCGTGCAGCATCATGTCAGCATTTCTCTCGGCGTGGCACGCGCCACGGTTGTGGGGTGGGATGGGACTGGTCCGAGGCCGTTGCTGCAGAGACGATACCCGATGCAAGTGCCGGTGGATTCTGCGAAGCCAGCGTCGCAAAGTCCAAACCCTGATCGGTTATTAGTGGTCAGCTGCCTTGTCGTGTCAATATGGAAGGTCTGAGTCAACGCATGCCCTTGTTCCTTGGTGCTGTGTAGGCGTGGACGCTTACTTGAAAAAAAGGATTGCGCTGAACATGGGTCCAGCCGTCTTGCGGGAGACGGGCGGCGGGGTCGGGCGACAGCAATGATGCCACCAGCTGGCGCGGTTCTGCTGGAAAATTCGGCTGAAACAACGTGTCGCACAGATCATTGCTGACCTCGTCCGCCTGGCCTGCGCCTATGCCTCCAGCAGCCGCGCGCAGAGCTTCGGAGAAGTGCACCACCCGCTGGAGCTTTCGTGCATTTTCGGCTGCAAATTCTCGCTCTCCTCCACCCACGGGCGACAACGGCTCATCCGGGGGCAGAAGTGGGAGTCGGCCGGCAACCAACTGTCGGTCGCCGCGCCCCCATGGAATATCAGCGCCGTTTGCGTGGATCCGCGACAGGTGGCACATTTTGCGAAAATCTCGGCTGATGTCGTATACGACTCAGGCGGGCGGTACGGGAATACGGACGGGGCGAGGCAAGGGGCACAGGGGCGCGGGTGAGGCCTGGTAAAGCACGCAGCCAAGTGCCCAAGCATCAGAGGCGAAGGAGGCGGCGCCAAGGCCAGCAGCAACTTCAGGCGAGATGTATTCGGCAGTGCCTTGCACCATATGGGGCTCCTCAGATGATTCGCTGGTCACACCTGCGACTGGCACCCCTGACAGGTCCCGTGCTGAACCGAAGTCCGACAGTTTCGCGTGGTTATTCTGCCATCATACCACGTTTAGTTGGCACGGCACACGACGGCGCAGCACTACGCGATACATGGTGCATGGGGTACACGCAGGAGCATTACTGAGTCTAGCAGCACATTTTCCGGCTTCAGGTCACCATACACCTGATTTACCCCGTTCGCATCCAATCATGACACGGCCAAATCCCCGCATGCGAGCACGGAGAGGAGGTCGTGACCACACAGATGGAGTGCAGATACGCGAGCCCTGATAAGATTTCTGCAATGACGAAGCGCGCGGCGGGCACAGCGAGAGAGCCCTTATGCGCCAACACCGTCTGTAGATCCCCGTTTGGCATGTACCTGCCCGCAAGCTGTAAGCACATCCCACGCCATAGATGGACAGGACGGGTAAAGATGTGGCAGAAGCAGTGGCGAACAAGGAAGGGCAAGACTCAAGAGCGATGAAGATTGACTGGTGTGTCGAAAACGAGCCAATGAATCCGACGATATTCGTGTGCCTTGCCCGCCGCAGAATCGCTATCTGCGCCTCAAAACCGCTCAGTGTGTAGTCCCAAAGGCGCCATGAATGATCGCGTCGCGAGCGTGGCACCAAGATAACGCAGGAGACGGTGGGATCAAAAGGGTGCGGGTGCCATGCCTCGCGTGCGACATTGGCCTCATACTGCTGAGAAGCCAGCAACTGCAGTGCCGACCCGACTACGCCTCAGTTGCGAAGCTGTACGCACGGGCAGTTGCGCGGGCGCGGGCGCATCTGACCTTCTTGTCTTGAATTTTCACGGCCATCTGTGGCCAGAGCGACTGAGGGATGTCTTTAGCGATTAGCTTGGCGAATCGCACCCGCGAGTAGGCGCCTGTTCCTAGCTGGTGCCCCAGCGCCAAGGAGAAAAGATTCATTTCCTGTTCCCGCTGCCGTTCCACCACGCCACGTCGAAGCGCTGCCTCAGCGGCAATCTTCTCAGCATCCTCGGGAGGATTCAATCGGGTCGCCTGTCCGTACGGCCAACCACCCAGCGATGCATCAGCGCTGCGTGTCAAAATGGCCGGCTGTCGAGCATCGGCTGGGTTCGGGGCGGGGGCGAGACTGCTACGCGGGCCGCGTGAGCGCGTTCTGGGCCAAGGACAGCATCGAAGGCTGCTGTATCCATGCGTTCGAGTGTCCCAAGCGCAAGACCAACCATCTTGAGTACGGACTGGTTCCAGTGCTCAGCAGCTGCCTGCATCAGCCGCTGCACGAGCCGAGGCACCACTGCCGCGTGGTGCTGCCGCAGCAGATTCACAACCTACCCCAGCATGTTGTTAGAAAACAATGTACCGACCAATTTGGGTGACTGTGGTCGGGCGGTACTGCATCGGAACGAAACATAAGGAGCGCTCGCTCAGCCACACGAAAGTTCTTGGACCTGCGCAGCCGACAAGCCGGTGGACTGTTTGAGAGAGGCGCGGCCAACAAAGGTGCAGGAGGACACCGTTGCACTGCGCCCGTTGCATCTCTCCGAGTAGGAGTAATGCTGTGTGCCGTGTGCTGTGTGCTGTGCGCTTTGTGCTAATTGCTTCGGGCCGCACCCTTGGAAGGAGTCGACGATGGTGCCCACCAGCAAATCGCGCAGCTCTCTGTCGGCCTGAAACTCGCCCGCTGGTGTCACAATATTTGTTGGAAAGTGGGGAGCACAGCAAGACCCAGACACGGAAGCAGGGTGGTAATGTGGAACCAGGGCGCTCTGGTCCGCATGCTCCGTCAGCATCTCGATCTCGTGCAGCAGGAGCACCTCCTTGGAGCTATTGGCCGTCGCCGCCGAGGGCCAGTGAGACAGAATCCCCCGGAGCGCCTCATGCACGGCCTGTCTCACCGCGGACTCAGCTCATTACGCGGCGCACGCACACGGCGCTGATCGGAAAGGGACAAACCTCGGGGCGGCCTTCGACAAAAGTGACGAGGGAGAGTGCGAGGGGGCGGTGAACAAGGGACAGGAGTGGCGTGGAGTCGTCCATCATGGCCGATGGCGCGTGCATGGGTAGTAAGACGTCAGTCAGCAGCTTTTCGTGCGCAGGATAGGTAATCGGGCGGCGCAGTCCTCGGATGATGCAGCCCAGGAGTTCCAGAAGCGCCGCTGCTCCCACTAGTGTTACCAATGCACCCCTCGCGCCGCCGTCAAGTGTGTGCAGACGCACTCCCTGCCGCACGCTCTGGGGTCAGCAGCACACGCGCCTCAATCGCATCTCCCATAGTACAGGGATGTATCGCACGCTCGCTTCCGATGTAGCATGCCGTCGACGCGCTGGGCTGCTGGGTTGGCCTGTTGTTGTGGAGTGATGTTGGCGCTGCCGAGAACAGCGGCGAGGGCAGCGGATGCAGTTTTTCGGCGGACGCTGGCGCGGAGCGTCGAAAACCGCAAGTAGATACTCGTGAGGGCGCCCTTGAGAGCTGATGCCACGGATCGTTCATCCGTCTCGCTCAGGTGCGAGACCCGAACGCGACCCTCGCGCGCGTACGCCGGCACCTTGTTTGGAGCTCCGAGCGCAGCCAGCCGCTCAATGAGGTGGTGAGCCGCCCGCGCCAGACCCAAAAAATCTTTCGCCTCAAGCAGGGGAAGTACTTCACCGCACCTTGAACCGCCGCTGCTCATCAGTGCTCGCGCCCGCGGATGTCACCCCCCGGCATGCACAGGGCGGGGAGGTGGCGCGTCAGCTGCGGAGACTTACTCTGGCGCGTCCAGTGCATCTCGCAGGAAATCGCAGGCAGCCACCGCCCGGATAGCATGCGGCGCGACCGCAGAGTCGCGCACTCCCTATGCGCCGGGTGTGGAGTCACAAGGTAGAGTGGCAGCACAATCGCGTTCGGAAGCTGAGATGCAGCGAACGCACGCTAGCAGCGCTGTTTGCAAGAGTAGTCGTGAACCGAAACGGGCAGAGTGCGGGCGGAGCCAACCGGTAAGAGAGGGGGGGCGCCGCGGAGGGCTGATGCGGCGGCTGGCGCTATAGTGGTTTGAGGGTTTGAGTTGCGAAACGGCGCCACGGTCATGGGCATCCCAGAGTTTCCGGCGGTGAATCCCAAACCCTTGTGCTGTTTGGGGTTCAGGCCTCGTCCCGGCAATGCGCGGCCGGCAACGCCCGCAGCCCATGGCGCCACCCCAGTGATGGTCACTGGAGGCGTCTGCCGCTGCCCCCCAGGTAGGGGCGATGCAAACGGCCCGCCGCCGGTCGTGCCGCAGCACGGCACCGCGCCGGTTGGGCGCTGATGCTGTGCTGTACCCGAATTTGGGCCTCCCGAGTCGAGTGAAGACACGAGCACAGCGAGAGTTAGAGACGCACTGCCAGTCACGAGGTTTGTAGAATAGCCAAGGTCGCGGATCAATCCCTTCCCGGAAAGCATGGCCATGGCCTTCATGTCCTCCAACCCAGGCACCTCCACGACGCTGCCTGCTGCATGACCTCGCAAATTTTCAGAAGCATCTGGTCGTGTGTGAGGAAAAGAGTCCGCTCCTATATTAGGTTGCGCCGTTGCTGCAAGTAAATCTACGGTCGCATCCGGCCATGTCCGAAATTCTTCACAGACGATATCCTCTGAACGCTCTCAGGAATTTTCTGAGTGCAGTAAGGCTTCAGGACATCCCAGAACGCTTAAAAATCCCTGAAGACACCGTCCGTTTGATCTATTCTCTTCAGTGCGAACCTCCACTACCGCTACGGCGCGACGCGCGTTCCTCAAGGGCTTCAGGATATCTTTCTACGAGATAGCACCTTCACACACGGCAGGCAACGCCGCCGAGAAATAGGATCGTACAAACCTGATGCTGGGGCGGCGTGTGGGAGTACGAAGCGAGAGACAAGTTCCTCCAGCCGCTCGGAGACATCTTCCGGCTCCATTCGCACGTCTGCCATTTGGTTGAGTCTCATAACCTTCAGGGCCTCCCGAGATTTCGGGTGCAACTTCAATGGCGGCACGCCGCGCTGGTCCGCTACTCGAGGGACGGACCAGCGAGGTTGTGCAAGAGTATCTGTTGGAGTGCCTTCAAAGTGCACCAACTGGCCGGGAGGATGCTTTGGAATTCTTCCTCGTTGCCGGCTCAAGGCTGTCCTGGTGTAGTTCAGGGTGCGGAGACGTGATCCCCAAAGCACTAGCGGCATCAGGATCGGTCCCCGACTCTGATGGAGTCGTCTCGATATTTCGAGACTTCTATAACGATGATTGGGGTGTGCGCGCGGTGGGCAGTCGTGGCTTAGGCTCAATTTTCTGTAGGTGAGGCAAGACATATCCTATCCACAGTTTTGCAGTGTTTGCAGACTGAATGACCCGCCCCAACGAAGCTGTAACCGAGGGCGGGCTGCGATCATTGCGATGATGCTCGCCAGAGCGATCAATCGAAGCACCTGCATTCCCCGTGAATACGATAGTGCTTTGACACTCGTGCTTTTGCTTGTCTCATGGCAGGGACGACAAGATAGCTTGCGATCGAGTGATAGTTGTGGGCGATCCTGGAGGCGGCAAAACGGCACTTATCACAGCAACAGCACACCACCTTGCAAACGATGCATGGGATAGCGCGATGCGGACAGACGGAAAACGGATGCCGGGAAAGCACGAAGCATTACGCGAGCTGGGATGCACGGAGGACGGTGCGGTGGATTTTTCAGGGAGCTGGATTCCGCTGCAGGTTGACCTGGACCTAGCAGAGCAAGTGGGCGCAACCACAATGGATGCGTATCTTGCTGCAGTGTTTCCAGGCAGGGCAGCCCGACGGGCCTTCCTTGCGGAGCGCTGGCACGCAGGGCGACTGCATCTTCTGATCGACGGCGGGTCATCCCCGCACCCCATCCCCGACCAAGCTCCTGAAGTGTGAAACCGCCAGGCCCCAGCTCACCTGGGCTGGTCTCACCACATTTCATGCAAGCGTTATTTGTCTGGCCGCTGAGCTGTGCGATTTGGTCACTGGCTATTGGGCAGGTGCGAAGGCATTCGAGCACTTCAGACGGGCTGTGGCAACTCCATAAAGCTACTGGGGCAGCTTGCGGCGCATCGCACCGCACGAATCACATTGACTTGCTCGCGCCGGATGGGCGCCATCCTATATTCTGTCCTCACCAATCGCCATCAACAGCAGCCCTCGAGCAATCTTTCCACCTTGGTGATCCCCCCCCTGGGGAACAGTTTTTGTCGACCCTGCCTGCGTTCGGACAGGGACTTCCGTTTTGGCAGCATACTCAGCTGCTGCAACACGTTAGGTACTGCTCCCTCTTCCTTTTAATTCACAGCTAAGAGCTGCTGAGCTCTTACTCCGAGAGTTCTACAACCGTAAGTTGCGAGACCACTCACGGATCCAGTCTCCTGCCGCCCCCGTCGAGGCGGCTGTACCGCCTTCCCGCGCTGGCCCGAATGTCGCTAGGACCGAACATGTTGGTAATAGTCAGTTTGCGACGTCCCAAGTCGTTGATGGGATTCTTCATCAATACTGGGAAGGTACCTCTGCGGGCCCGGAGGGCGAGGAAGCCGGGGACTCGCATCTTCGAACGGCGGTGGCAAGGCTCCGGCGCGTACTGAGCATGAAGGGGTTGGTCCCACGCCACCTCCTTTCCACACTGCAAGGCATACCGGTCTACTGTCCTGTAGTTATTCTATGATGCGTTAAGACTCAAATGCTGAATCTATCTCCTGGTTACATCACAGATGGGCAGAGGCTGGCGGAAATCCCGTTTCGCTGCGAGTGATGTGCTGGCACCTATCCAACGAGGTGCTGAACAGCAGCCTCAAGCTTGCGCAACCAGAAATGGGGTGAATTTTGGGTCGTGTGTGCGGCATCGATTTTTAATGCTTCCTAAAGCTCGTCCAGGATGATGGCGAGTTGCATAAGCTGTGTGCTCGGGCCGACGTTCGTGGTGCGTTGCGGCTGCTTGACGACTTGGTCGTGTCACTTCTGCAGCGCGACCGCGAGGCCCATGGACTTGCATTAGCACGAGAGCCGGTCGTTCCCTGAGACTTGTTGTCATGCCACCCTCCACTGCTTTAGGCAGCTGCCAACGGGCCGGTAGTGCCAGGCGATCCACACCTGCAAGCTGCACTGCACCTGCGAGGGTTTAGCCACCGAACTGCAGAGGCAGAAGTCTGAGCAAACCGGAAATCGGGCGAGCAGGGACTGACAGGGGAGGAGGTCGGGGGACATGAGACCCGAGGTAGGGTGCGGGCGCGGCAATGGCGGGCCATCTCGGCGGTAGAGAAGCGCTCGCGATTTCTTGAAGGCCTCGTGCTGGCCGCGCCACACCCAGGCAGCGGACGGGTGGTGCCTGTTGCAGGCAAAGTTGGGGAAATGGCACGCACCTTTGCGCTGGAGGTTGAGAATTGGGTTACGCTGAGGAGTGAAGGTGGAGATCTCACGGATGATACCAACGTGAATGATCTCGATCTCGTTCTGGCGCTCGGCGAAGGTAAAACCTTCGAACCCATCGCTCCTGTTGTCCTATTCTGTTCGCCCTCAAGAGATCGGGTGGCGTGGCCAGCGAGAAGATGAAAATAGGGCTGGGTCAGGATTGCGCTGTTGCGGTTCTGGGGCTGAGATTTCGCATGTGCAGGGTTGCTGGTGCCAGAGAGCGAGACGGAAGTGCGATTCATCTCGCCAATTGTGGAGGCCCATGTGCTTGCTCGTGCCGCGCTGCGCCGCGTTCGTGCAGATCTCGCCGCTCGTTGGCCCTGGCAACGTCGTACGGACGCCTGGACGGCCCATTGGCCAGGCAACTATCCTCTTTCAGTCCCAGTTGCTTGAAAACGTTTTTGGGAGGTGCCGCCTGGTGATTGCTATACAGTTGAGATTCATGAGGCCTTGCCTTCACTGCAGCTGAGTACTTTCTATGCAAGGAACGATGCGTGGCGGCGCGGCTGCTCGTAGGTGGCCTGAGCCTCGATAGCGAGGAAGCGCTTGCACTGGTGGGGCCCCATTCGTCACCCATTACGCACTCTCCAATCGCGTTCTAAGTTATTTGAGCGAAAAAATCAAGTTGTAATAGGCGTCGATTGAGTCATCACCGCTAGTTTGAGTGCCAAACCATGCTTCGTCATTTTCCTCTCCTGATTGCCAGGAGGATGGGGAAAAGAAGATAAACTGAGCATTCTTTAGCGCTCAGAAATTGCGGCGAAGATTGTCTTTTGATTGCCCCTTGAACAATCTCTAGGCTCAATTTATTGACAGAGTTCGTATGCAGCTCGAGGCTGCTGCCGAGGCGCAAGACGCGTCATCTCTCATCCTGCACGCACTAGCGCGGCACCTTCGGGCAGCACACGCCGCTGCGCGCCGCGCACAGCAGCGTTCTCCTGTCGCCGAAGAAGCAGCCGCGACCCTCCGACAAGATTTGCGCTTGTTGACGAGGGGCCGAGCCGACCTCACGAGCGCTTCGCGCACACTTCTACATCCCTGCCCAATTACACGCGCTCTGTTGCTGGAATCGCTAGGCGAGGCTGGTGTGACAACTACCGAGCTTGCGCGGGCCCTGTTACGCAACTTGCAGGCTCTACCTTGTACGATAGAAGCGGCAGATAGGGCCAAACGGGATGGCAGAAGTGCGGGGGAAGCAGAGTTGGCGGAAGTAGCGCGCGCCGGCGGGGTTGCCGCACTCAGCATGGTGCTGCGTAAGTTGCTATGGGCGTGTTCGGGCGGCGCGAAAGGTCCGTTATCGGGGAGGGGCAGCAAACGGACACGCGCGAGTGGCGAGGAACCATTCGAGTCAGGAGCAAGTCTAGCCACATTGACAGAGGAGGGTGACAGTGATACGGATGAAGTGGATGAGCAGTGTTTTACAACGAACACTCGTATGGATGACAAGGAAGGGATATCCGGCTTGGTCAGTTTCAGTGTCCCTGCCAAATTTCCCTTCTGATGGCACAGAGAGCAGCTTACGGTGGTATGCTGAGCTGCAGTGGAGCCGTAAACAGGTGGAAGAAGGCGCGAACTTTCTTCTAGCGCTCCTCCGTGGCGCAGGAGGGAGGTCGGGACAGCATGTTTGGGTTCGACGAGTGGCGATGGAGGGAGTGGCAGCGCTGCTGAGTGACACGGGTCAGAAAGCGGTTAATCTTCCCTCTTACCATTTCCTGTGCAACGAAAGTAGACCTTGCTGCGTGTGCAGTCATGCTCCCTGACACGCGCTCTCAGGATTCTGGCGGACGGCTCCGTGAGGCCCTGCTGCTGGGGGTGTGCGGGGCGAGCGACCCTGACGCGCAAGTATTGCGAGTTGCAGCGCATGCTCTTGCTGAAGGATCAGCTGCCCGCACTCTTGTTGCCTGGGCCGGCTGCGAGCGTGTTCCTTCACGCCGCCTTGTTGCAGTCGAGGTACTCTTCTACTTTCTTTCTCTCCTTCACCCCCATGAGAATTAGGCGTGGGGAAGAGAACGCAGCAACCACTCTATGGCTCTCGGCCCTCAAATCTAGAACACCGGTCGGAGTTGAGTAAGCCTCTGAGATTCATGTTTGGCGACAGACACTGCTGCGGCTCGAACAAAATGGAGTACGACTGGAGTCTCTGTCATGGGGAAGCTTTGTCTTTGCGATGCTCCGCTCGGGGCGCAAGATCGATCGCATCCTCGCTGCGCGGACTTTGGCAGCACCACAGGCCTCGCGGCGCTGCGACGACACCCGCCTCCGCGCAGCAGCACAGAATGCGTTTTTCTGCGAGACTTCGGAGTCCGTGAAGAAACTACTGGCAACGGCACTCGCACGGCTGGTGAGCGTTGGGACTGACGGTGACAGCGCAAGACTCGACCAAGAGCTTGCGGAGGCGCTTAGACGTCTACATCGCAGCGAACGAGGTTCTTCGCTCATCGACGGTGATCCGGAGGCTGCCGAAGCAGAGATGCTTCTCTCGATCCTCGGCAATGTTCGTGAGCCCACACCTTCGACCATTGAAGTGATCTGGCGCTGTTTGCATGTGCGCGCCTTTTTACGGCAGGACCGACGTTGTAGCGGGTTGCAAAGCGTGGCAAACGCTGGCCAAGCACACACCAAGTTCGATGGGCTACATGGTGCAGACGCTGGGCAGTCGGTGGTCGAGATTGGTAAGAGTGAAGATGGCGCGCAAGAATTGACAGGAACTGGAGAAGTGCGTAACCCGAGCCATTCTGATGATGACAGGGAATGGCGTTCGAAGATGTCGGCTCAGGGAGGCGCACGGATTCACTGGGCGGCAGTAATTGCACTCATGAAGTTGTGTCAGCCGGAGAATGGTTCAAATCGGACGGTGCAGAGCACGAGGGATACGGGACAACGCGGCAGAGTGACTGCTGCATTTCAGGAGCGAGTGGTCCAGGAAGTTACCGCAGTAATGGAGCATGAAGCAGAGACGCTTTCGCCGACGGCGGCACGAGGCCGACAGGAGAGTGATTCAAACCAGGAGGCGAAAATAGAGAGAGCGACGGCTGCAGCGCGGGCAGTGCATGAGAGCACGCCATTCTGGGCGTCGCTTGGCGCAGTGGATTCTCTTGCAACAGATTTGAGTGGAGAAGGTGTGGAAGGTATTCGAAGGGTAGAAGTGCAGGTGGTGTGGGAAGGTGCAGGTCTTGCTCGGAAGGCCATGCTGTCTTTTCTTGATGTTTGCCTGGCGGTGGTGGCGCGCGAATTGTCTCGCGAATCCACTCGCCGGCGGGAGCAGGCTGCCGAGGCCTTGGTGCTGCTCCCCACAATTCAAGCGCCCCATGCGTGTTAGGGACGTGGCGAACCTGCTGAACAGCGTTGACCATGACGGCGAGGGCAATCGCAGGCGCTGTGGGCGTTGCGCGCCGGTCAACGGGTTGGAGGATCGATGGAGCTGGGCACAAGCGCACGGAACTTGATTCAAGCAGCTGCGGTGTCACGGCTTGCTCGTGCTCACGCGCCCCAGGCACAGCCAGTGCTAGAAAATGATGCGAGTGACAGCCTGGTAGCGAAAAGTGACACAGGTAGAGATGGAGGAGGCCGGACCAGATGGATGCAGGGAGCGATGAGGCTCGTGGTGAACGAGTGCAGGAGTTTGATTCGGCTAGTCGTGCAAGCAGCGCTCACGTCTGGCGCACATGATGCAGGCAGCAGTGCTCGCTGCTCCAGGTCGTCTGGACCAATGGAGGCGCCGCCGGGCGAATCGCTGGACTTCAGTCGACGGCTTCTTAAGTCTGTCGAAGTCTTGGCCCATCAGGCACATCTCCCAGCTGCACGCCCTGAAGCCACTCCTAATTTTGGTTTTGCCAGCATCGCGCTCGCCCTCCAGGTGCAACGCTGCGTAAAGAGGGTGATAACGCTGGGCGCGCGCAGCTGCTCATCACGACGGCGCATCCAGGGGGTAGGGCCTCCCTTGATATGCACAGCGCTGCAGAAGTCTGCGCGGCTCTGGCAGCGGCGGGCGCAGTCGGTACGCAGGTGCCGGGTGTTCGGGCAGTTGCAGAGCACGCACTGGAAGCGGCCTTGACCGCGCGCTGCGAATCCTGGAAGGACTGTGAGTCAAAGCTACAGGTGCCGCCTAGGCAGCTCCAACCTCCGACGAGTGCTTGCGATTTGTTGGGAACACTGCAGAAAGCAGCTGCTCGGGCATTGGTGGCACTTCGAGAAGAGGGGGGCTTTGACCCGGCGCAGACCGAGGAAGCAAGCGGCACTTTATCCTCTGGAGAGCGATGCAAAAGTTGCCAGGCAAGCTGAATACTGCACAAGCGATCCGTCTCTAGGCGACAAAGAGTATATATATCACCAATCGACTGAGATTTTAAGTTGAGCTGAAACTGCTTTGGGCACAGGTGCTTGGTGTTTATCTATCAGCCGCAAAAGATCATTATTCTTCTCTCGCAGACGGTGTAGCGAAGGCCAAACACAGTGGACACGCGGAGCTGCTATCCGCGCTGAAGGTAATGCTGTGGGCGTGGCTAGATGATTCCGATGACGAGGTCTTGTCCTAGCGACCCTTTTGCCGTGATGCTGAACTTTCTTGCGCGGAGTTACTCTGCATGCAAGCCTTTCTTGCACTGCCGCCAGGTTCTCTCTGTCAGATTACCCCTGAATATCGTGCAGGTCAGGCGCGATGCAATCAATGCCCTGCACATGTCCGGCGACCATCTCACCCAAATGCACCGGTGGTCACCCCTTTTAGTAGTGCGCATATGTGGCTTGCGCAGAAACCCTCCTTTCCATGTGGCTGTGCGGGGATGCAAGGTCCTGCGGGGCCCAGAAGCGCAACCTTGAAGTGCTTGTAATTAGAGTGCGACTGCCATGGCGGAGGATGGCCACCACGGCGGAGGATGCTTTTTCGTGGTATTCGGCCTCATGTATGATATCATGCTTGCGCGCCTAGGTTGGCTGCAATGCTTTCTGATTCGTCCCAGGTCCTAGCCGTCTGCGAAGCTGCTGCCCTTGCATTCGCCTCCTCGGTCCACCCTCGCCCGATGAAAGCCCGTACATCCGATGGAAAATTCGATTGGAAACTAACCGAGAAATTTCAAATCTCCATCACTTCACGTCCGATGCCTGCGCGTTCAGCAATGTATTCAAAAACATCGGCCGGGTTAGGGAGTGCACAATGTGGACGCCGAGGACGCGCTTGTCAAGGTCATGATGATGCATCAAATCAACAAAGACCACACTCGACACGAGAGGCAGGGCGATTGTGGGCTCGCTGCATCTGCTTCATCCCGTCTACAGGTCGATTTGAGCAGTGCACAAGCTGAGGAATGATTTGGAGCATTCTTCTGCCTCATGTTTCTAAACGCCATTCTGCTGCAGATTATTCGTGCGCTTGGCGAGATGGGCGTGAAAACTACGAGCGGTTTCGCAGTCCTGATTTCAGCGATGGTTTGTGACGCATCTTTTGCGGTACAATCATTGTGTTCCTGCGTTGGAATGTCTTGAGCACGAAATGATCATGTTTGCTTTGGGAGGAGTAACTTCTGCAACGAGCAGGTCAGAGACGCCGCTTACAGGGTGTTGCCTTTTGCACTCAATGTTCGAAATACAACAGACGCGCTGGCTGCGGTAAAAAGCTTTTTGAAAGAGCCGTTGATGGCCCAGTGGACAGTGGCACCACTCGTCAATTTTTTAAGGGGACTCCCAAACGATGGAAGCAAAACTACGTGGCAAGAATCAACTCGTGCTGCATTCTTGGTGGCACTCAAGCAAGCGGCACGCAGCCGTGCGACTCCCTGTGATGGATCCAGATCCCTTCCTGGTGTTTCAGTAGTGATTCTGGACAAATTTTCCGGCAGCACAGTACAGTCGGGAGGGTCCACTGGCAAAAGAAGCGAGGTGGATCACGAAAAGAGCTTCTCCTTACAGCAAGATTCTGCGGAGACTACGGAGCCGCTGACACGATCGAAGCGCACCACGCAACGGGCTAACGTGCCAGGTCTCACCATGACGACGCACTGACCGAAAAATTGTCTGAAGACTCTTGTTATCAGAATTTACGCCATTCTTGGGTTTCAGATTTTTAATCGTTTACGGTGTGTACAGGAAGCTGGGGAATCAACGGATTTGTGAGCGAGGCTTCTCTTCTTTTGCGCGAAGTTCATTTGCACGAGCTTTGCTGGCACCGGCCATCAGAATGACGCGTATCCTATCGTTACAAACTCGCATGTGATTCACTGTGCTCCTGGACCGTCAATCGTGCGCCAGGTCATGAAATCGCTGAATTGCCAGAACGCCTGAGAGCGTGAAGGAAATTTTAGTATTGTTCCATAGACAAATTGAGGACCAGTCGTTCAGTATTGGACAGTACAGCTGCACAACGTTTCACAGTTCAGCTGACTCACCGTTCCGATTGGACGATCTCGTGCCTGGGCGACTTTCGTCCATTCGACAACCCATTTCAAAATTGCAGCAACCACTCCGTTGATTACGATTGGTCCCATTCGCATTGAACCGTCATACTTCCCCATGGAAAGGCAATAAATCTGCAAGCACCGTGTCACTCGTTCCTCAGCACGGAAGCCCACACTTCGGAGAAATGACCCGTTTGAAGAAAGGAAGAATCAACAAGAATCACAAACAACCAGTGAGCAAGGATGTAGACCTTGTGGTCATCACTCGCAACATGTCTCATCAACTCACCCTTGCCCTGCCACCAGTGAAAAACATTCAGTGGTGGAACGTATGGAATTGGCTCGTTAGTCACGAGATGATTGGTTTGTGGATCTCCCCATGCATGTTCATATCATGTGCAGATATGCAGCTGCATATCTGCTAGCGAGAAATGATTTCATCCCAGTAGCCGAAGGAGAGGGATTTGACCTTTTCAAGGTGACGAATATTGGCGCAAACAGTGCGGGACTGCACCTCAGCAGCATGCCCAAGCTTCACATCTTGAATTCCCTCCTGTCAGGAACAGAGCATGAGCCGGCTTTCAACACTGCTGCCCTTTGTCAGTCAGTCACTCGGCCAAGGGCACGCGGGTCAAAAAAGAAGTAGCACCGTGAAAAAAGCAACGTCGCCCAGCGCAAACACTTTCTCGATGCCAACCACCTGCCGTGAAACATGCTTATTGAAAGCCTGTCGATGAAAGCATTAGTCACACACACATTACAGATTACACGGCAGCGCGGCATCAGAGATGTCAATGTGGCACCTGCATCGTCGGTTTGACAACAATGCCAGCAGTCGGGCCGCGCCGCGCGGTAGAGTCTGCCGAGGCAGCGCAAATCAAACTCACACTCTCCTGCAGCTCACCGCTCAGCCACACTGAGAGCTGGTGTCCTCAGCGAGGGAACCAGGGAGAACGGGAATCGCAATCGAAGCATCCACTTGGTGTTGCTTGTCTGCACACTCAGGCTTGGTAGTGACTGCTTCAGTGCTATAGGTTGCAATTCCCAGACTTACCCGATCGGATTTCTCCCAACTTGAGCTGGAGCCTCTTCGTGTCGGAAGATCCTCCTCCACACCTTTGGGAGTCTCACATCATGGGAATCTCACATCACGGAATCTCACATCATTAGCCGCGTCATGGCGGCGGCAGGGCGCAACGGGCGCGCGGAGCGTCACGTGGGTGGCAGTGCAAGCATAGCATGGTAGGGCCAGGCTTTGCGTGGTGTGGGGGGACGAGGGGCGGTGAACCAGTAGACGACGTCAGCGCGAAGTAGCAGTTCCGAACTGCGTGGTCGGGCTTGCGGTAACCCAGCCGCGCTACTAGTAAGGTTCGCTTCGGCAGGCGGGGACTTCGAGGCGCGGCTCACGGCGACGGTCAGCGCACCGCCACCGTGCTGGGTGACCAGAGAACAGCGGGAGCCGGTCATGACTTCTATGTCGTGCTCCCGTAACCAACGACGAAGGTGTTTTCGTGTTTTTTCTTTGGCAAAATTTAGGCACAAATCTTTCTTGGACTCCTGCCATGTACGTTTCTGAAACTCAGCTGACTGTGCGCTGCGTTAAGCGCGCGCGCGGGAGCAAACTCGTCGGCAACTGACCACGATGGTGACGTGGACACCAGGACGTTCTTCCTTGATCTGATAAGGGCCAGACCCAGCTCCAGTAAGCTCCGATCGAAGCCCGCACCAGAGCAAAGCCATTGCGCGTGGAGGGTGTGCGTGTGTGCAGGGGGCGGGGAGCGCGCTATACCTCTGCTGCCAGCTCGACCCCAACAGGCCCACCACCGACCACCAGAATGGAGCGAGCGGCCTGCACACGCGCAGCCTGCTGGTTCCACGACAGCTGCCGCTGAACATCGTCTATGTCTCCATAAGAGGCCTTGATGCCGTCCATGCAGTAAGATGAGCCGCAACCAAGAACGAGAAAGTCGAAGGGCAACGTCTCTGACTCCACCGCCCCGTGCCGCCGCACAGAGACCTCTCCAGGCAGGACCTCTTCCGCAGCGCCGTGCACAAAAGAAACGCCTCTCAGCTTTGCGAGGGGGGCGGTGAGCGCTGGAAAGCGTTCCGGATGCACTAGCAACCGAAGGACTCCTGGCGTGTACTCGAAAAAGTCCTGCGCGCCCGCGCCACAGCAATTAGTGCGAACTGACGCGCGGCTACCTAGATGCACACGTAGGATAGCATGCGCACTGGCAAGCGTGAAAACCTTGCGGTCGATGAGAGTCACATCGAAGTCATTGCGGAG
>ENA-UOXV01001288-UOXV01001288.1-marine-metagenome-genome-assembly--contig:-NODE-1288-length-35385-cov-15.484008_pt1 | contig 35385 bp, 34 predicted proteins | sample MGYA00238165_ERZ766961 | MGnify/ENA primary metagenome ERZ766961 (study PRJEB28924, sample SAMN03173240) | marine metagenome | biome: Marine; feature: Water; material: Subsurface seawater | place: North... | reverse complement strand
GTGAGCCGGGTGAGACTCGAACTCACGACCAATGGCTTAAAAGGCCACTGCTCTACCAACTGAGCTACCGGCTCCACAAAAGATTTTTTCCTTTAAAAAAGCGGTGAAAAAGTTAATGTATGTTTACAGGGATTCACAGCAAAAATTATTAATCAATTGAACCTTCAATACACGTGGTATCAAACCCTCCACGTGTATTGTAAATTGTTGTTATTTTAATCTTATCAGTATCAAGAGCGGACCTAAGATCTTCATATATACGCTTGGTTGCGCCTTCTTGATAAATACCAACTTTACGAAAACTTATGAAATAATATTTTAGCGATTTTAATTCGATGCATTTTCCGCCTAAAGGATAATATTCAATTTTTACATAGGCAAGATCTGGAAGACCACTAAAAGGACAGACTGCACTAAACTCATCTGTTTCAGTTGTGATATATTGATTAGGACTCACAAAAGGAAATGTTTCGAGAAAATCAGGATTTATCTGATCTTCTCCATCAAATTCAAAATATTTTCCTTCAGGTTTAGCCATTTTCACCTCTATAAATACATCCAGTGCTACAGGTTTCTTTAACTTCAATGGATATTAAATACTGAAGCTTGGGTTTTAGTTTAGTCCATATCCATTTAGCTAAGTTTTCACTTGTTGGATTTTCAAGACCTTCAACTTCATTTAAATAATGATGGTCAAGCTGATGATATATGGGGTCAAAAGCTTCTTTTATCTCAGAAAAATCTTCTACCCAACCTAATGATTTATCAACAGGACCCTCTAAAGCCAGCCTTACTTTAAAAGAATGTCCATGCAGTCGTCGACACTTATGATCCGTGGGGACATTTGGAAGCAAGTGAGCTGCTTCAAAAGTGATATCTTTATAAATTTCCATTTTATCGCTTAAGGTATACCCAAAAATTTATGTGTTTGTAAACTCAATCGCCATAGCGGATGTTCGCGACAAAAATTTATTGTTTCTTGTATATTCTCTTCTTTGTTTTTGTTATCCATTGGTTGCAAGGAAAAGTGTTTAAAGTCAAGTTTCTCAAATTGTTTTGGATCACCATTTAATTGAGGGTAAACTAATTTTAATTCATGTCCTTTTTTAAGGATCAGTTTACTCCCTATCTTTGGACTAACACATATCCAATCAATTCCTTTAGGAGCAAGGATAGTGCCATTGGTTTCTATTGCAATTTGAAAGCCAGCTTTATGGAATGTATCAATAAAAGATTGATCCATTTGAAGAAGTGGCTCTCCGCCAGTGCAAACAACAAAAGGTTCAGAGTTTGAATTTTTGGGCCAAAATGAAATAGCATGTTTAGCAAGCAAAGAAGCATTCTCAAATTTTCCACCACCTGGTCCATCCACGCCAACAAAATCAGTATCGCAAAAATTACAGATTGCTTTACTTCGATCTTTCTCATGACCCGTCCATAAGTTGCATCCAGTAAAACGTAAAAAGACAGCAGAGCGTCCGGTATGAAAACCTTCGCCTTGTATAGTATAATATATTTCTTTTACAGAATACATTTTAATCAGAATACTTTAAAGGGTCTACTAGCCCCGATTCTTCGAAGCCTCTAATTCGAAGTTGACAAGCATCGCAATGACCACATGAATATCCATTTTGATCAGGGTCATAACACGAATGTGTCAATCCATAGTCAACACCTAGGTCAAGGCCAGTTTTAATTATATCTGATTTAGTTAAGTCAATTAATGGTGTATGAATATTAATTGGATATTTTCCTTCTACTCCAGTCTTGGTAGCTAGGTTAGCCAACTTTTGAAAAGAGGCAATATACTCCGGTCGGCAATCTGGATAACCACTATAGTCTAATGCATTTACCCCAATAAAAATATCATTGGCTTTTAAAGTCTCTGCATATGCTAATCCAAATGATAGAAAAATTGTATTTCTTGCAGGAACATATGTTACTGGAATTTCATTTGTAATATTAGTTTCATCTCTATCTTTAGGGACTTCAATGTCATCAGTTAAAGCTGAACCACCAAATGCTCTTAGATCAATATCTAAAATTACGTGGTCCTCTACTCCTATACTTTTGGAAACTGCTTTTGCAGAATGAAGTTCAAATTCATGTCGTTGTCCATATCTAAAAGAAAGAGCATAAGGTGAAAAGCCATTCTCAATTGCAATAGCAAGGCAGGTTGCTGAATCCAACCCACCTGATAATAGTATAACAGCTTTTTTCATTTAAAATTTATTTTATAAAAAATACAGTAAAAATTATGGCTTTTGTGCCACCATCATAATTTCGACTAATGCGTCTCTTGGTAAAGCCGTTTGAACCACAGCTCTGGCTGGTGGCTCACTATTAAAGTATTCAGCATAAATTTTATTCATGGGTTTATAGTGATTCAAATCAGATAAGAAGACTTGGCTTTGTACAACATCATCAAAACTAAATCCAGCTTCAGATAATACTGCTCCTAAGTTTTTCATTACACGGTGAGTTTGAACTTCAATTTTATCTTCGACCATTTGCCCGGTTATCGGGTCTAGTGCAATTTGACCTGCAAGATATAATGTATTATTAACTTGAATTGCTTGAGAATAAGGACCGATTGCTTGTGGAGCATTATCCGTTGAAATAACTCTTTTAGTGTTTACTGAATCACATGAAAATAGAACGAATGCTAATAGTAAAACTGCTATACGCTTCACGAACTCACACCATTTTTAATAATGGTTTCCATCGCATCAGCAAATCGATCAATCTCTTCAATTGTTGTATAAACATGGGGCGTCACTCTACAACCTGTAAACTCATCATGATTTATGGCTACAACAAATATTCTATATTTATCCCAAAGTTCTTTTGCTACAGCTGAAGTATCAATGCCTTTAATTTCAACGGTTGCAATCGCACAGCTTTTACCAGGCTTTAAACTTGTATGCAGTTTAATTCTATCATTTTTTAATAATCTTTTGGCCCAACGATCTCTTAAATAAATAAGTCGCTCTTCTTTATTCTTACTTCCTATCCCTTGTTGAAAAGTAAGTGCATCACCAATAGCTATTTTATTGGGACAAGGATGTGTACCAATTTCTTCAAATTTTCTAATATCATCTTTTTTACATTCATTGCTCCAAGCTGCTTGCATTGGCCATAGATCAACTATTTTATTTCTACGAACATAAAGCATTCCTGTGCCAAAAGGTGCAGAAAGCCATTTATGTAAGCTTGTAGCATAATAATCACATTCTAAATCATCAATATTGAAATCAAAATGAGCAAAAGTGTGCGCACCATCCACAATAACAGGAATATTATATTTTTTGGCCATTCTAACGACCTTTTTAACTGGAAGTATTTGACCAGTAATATTTATCATATGACACATCAAAATCATTTTTGTTTTTGGAGTAATATTTTTTTCAAATAATCTCACGATCTCATTTTCATTTTCAGCAGGAATAGGAATTTTAAACTGTTTCATCACTATTCCATCGCGACATTCTCTTTGCTTGAATGTTGCGATCATTCTTCCATAATCTTGAGTCGTTGTCAATACCTCATCTCCTGCTTTAAGATCAAGCCCATTTTGACAAATTTGTAGTCCTTCAGAAGCATTTCTAGTAAGGGCAATTTCTTCAGTATCGCAATTAAAAAATCTGGCCATTCTTCTTCGTACTGTTTCTTTTTGTGGCTCAAGAATTCGCCACATAGAATAGGCAGGAGATGTATTTGAAAAATCAAGATGTCTCTTTAATGCATTCATAACTATAGTTGGCGAAGGGCTAACACCGCCATTATTTAAATTAATTAAGCCTCGATCTGCGGTATAGCCTTGCTGTATTTCTCTCCAGTAAGACTCATCTCGAGCAATATCTTTAGGGTTGCCAACTGCAGTTTTAATTTTAGTTATTGCTTTAGCCATTAAAGTTGGATTTGAAATCGCAACTGTTGCTAAAGCAGCTGGCTTAGCTATTGTACCTAAGAACTCTCTCCGATCAAGATTAGCCATAACGCCTCCTTATATTGTGCTAAATGGTAAGGTAAAATACCCTCTGTGTTGCAATTTGTCAATTAAGAGCATTAAGAATATTCATTTTCATAGTTACTCTATATGTAAGTTCTATATACTATGAGGAATAAAAAGGAGGAGAGAATATGTTAAAATCTTTTTTAATATTTGTACCTATTTTTGTTTTTGGGATACAAGAAGAAGTAGATAAAGACTCCATTCGATTTATCTTTGAGCCTGATTCTTTGTATCTACATGTGGGTGAATCAGCTGAGATCACTATTAGAATGGTAACACCAGATAATAAATTAACAAAGACACCATTCTTAATCTATGGTCAACCAAGAAGATCCTTGGAAACTTTTCCTCGAATTAGTGACTCAACAGGTTTTGTAAAAGTACAAGTGAAACCTTATAAACCTGGCGCATTAAAACTTCGCACAAGAAGTATATCAGTTAAGCGAGAAGATAGGGTTTACGGCGAATTAAAAATCACTGTACCTAAACCAAAGCTAAAACGAATTGTATTTAATAATTCTATTGATAATCTTTATGAAGGAACAACGATTAGGTTAACAGCCACAGTATACGATGAAGCAAATTTAATTCGAGACGACGTTTCTGTATTACTCTCCTCTTCGAATTCAAAAGTTGCAAAGATAGATGGGATTGGAAACCTGATTACTTTAAAATCAGGAAAAACAATAATTTCTGCAATAGTGGACTCTTTGTTTACATCAATTGATCTAAAAGTAATTAAAAATCCTGTACGGTCATTGTCGCTTTCGTCAGGTCAAGATAACATAAGAACGGGTGATGTTATTACATTTACCGCAGTTGCGTATGATCGAAAGAATAGAGTTGTTGATGATGCACCCATTCAATTTTCATATAATGGTAAAGCGGTTTATGGTATTGGTTTACCTGCTGCAGCTCAAATAATGCCAGATGGTCGATTTGTAGCCGAAACTGAAGGTGTGTATTCAATTTCAGCTACCTCAAATGGGTTTAACACAAGCAAAAGAATTAAAGTTGGTCCTCGAAATATTAGTAAAGATGTTGAACTCATTGGACATGGCTTAATTTCAAATGTTAAAACATCTGATCTTTGGATATGGCCAGGAATAGGAAAACATAAGGGAAAAGATTTTGCAGTAACAGGCACTTGGGGTGCAAATGGTGAAGCATATTTTTGGGATATAAGCGACCCTTCAAATATGAAAATCATTGATACCGTTACCGTAGATGCACGTACGATAAATGATGTAAAGGTCTCTCAAGATGGAAAAGTTGGTGTAATAAGTAGAGAGGGTGCATCTAATCGTAAAAATGGATTTGTAATATTAGATGTTTCTGATCCGTATAATGTAGATATAGTATCTACATTTAATGATGATATGACTGGTGGCGTTCACAATACATTCATATATGAAGATCATGTTTTTGCTGTAAATAATGGAAGGAAATATGATATTATTAATATCCAGGATCCTAAAAACCCTTTTCGAGTTGGCGTTTATGAATTAAACACTCCAGGTCACAGTATTCATGATGTTTGGGTGGAAGATGGAATAGCATATTCTTCTAACTGGGCTGACGGCGTCCATGCAGTTGATGTTGGAGGTCTGAAATTCAATGAAAAAAATCAGAAAAAAATAAAATTCAACCCTCTTTTATTAAAAGCAGGACAAGGAAGTCCCTCCAATCCAGTCCCTTTAGCCAATATGGTTGATCCAAATGGACATAATCATGCCGCTTTCCCTTTTAAAAGTCAGTCTGCTGATAAATTTTATATTGTTGCAGGAGATGAATGGTTCCCTTGGAGATATCCAAATAAACCAAGGCCATACCAACCACGAGGAGGCTTTCATTTCTTAGATTTTACTGATATCAATAATCCAAAAGAAGAAGCAATATATACTATAACTGAAGCAGGTTCTCACAACCATTGGATACAAGGAGATACTCTTTATGCTGCTTATTACAATGGGGGATTAAGAATAGTTGATATTTCAGGAGAATTGCTTGGTGATCTTTACAATCAAGGACGTGAAATAGCTTTTTATCAAACAGGACACCCCGAAGGACATATTAAAAATGCACCAAATGTTTGGGGAACGATTCCTTATAAAGGTTATATATTTTTTTCAGATATGTACAGTGGCCTGTATTGTGTTAAGCTAGTTGAAAAGAATGAAGTTAGTACACCCTAATAATTTATTTTTTGATAAAATCATTAATTTGTAAAAAAAATTAACAAATTTTATTTAGCCTAAAGTGTTACTTTAAGCCTTGCGATAAAATTATTTTAAAAATTCAAAGATTGTCTATTGCCTTCCATTTTTTTATGCCGTTATATTAGGGTGCTTCTTTTAATCGAATTCATTTGGAGTTCTATTTTAAGAGGTTGGCAAGTGAAAAAGTGATAGGGCTCTAGGTTGGCGTTTAGAGCCTTATAATTAAGAAATTAGCCGCAGCATTTTCAGAAAAATTGGAGATTCTGCGGCATTTCTATTTTTATAATATAAAAAATATTTTAGTTTTTTGATAATGGGGGCGATCGGTTTCGACGAGATATGCGTCGTGTTAAGTTGCATGTCGAGGTCCAGGATCTCGTTAATCACCTGGAAAAACCATAAATGCCGATAACGGCTACATGGCCGCTGCTTAAGTAATTAAGTAGATTGGTCCGTCCTGAAAGTGGTGCGTCTATGGCTACTTTCAAGGGCGTCAAATACATAGACTAGTTCTAATTTTTTGTCTGAGATATTAGAATAAAAAATAATCAGACTTTGCTTGTAATGGCCGAGTCAACAGGGCAGTTATAGGTGAGCATAAGCTGATTGACTAAGCATGTAGGTATTTTTCGGGATTCTATTTCGGACGGGAGTTCGATTCTCCCCGCCTCCACATTATTATAAACGAGCAATGATTGTTTCACCGCCATTAATCACAGAAGATACTGTATTACATTCTTTCAGGAGCAGTAATACCTAAAATGTCTAATCCATTACTTAAAACAACCTTAACGCCTTGAATAAGAGCAATTCTAGAATAAGTAAGATCTATGTCTTCAGTAATTACTCTGCAATCAGAATAAAATTTATGAAAGCAATTAGCTGTATCATACAAATAAGTTGCAATTGCTTGTGGTTCTAAAGCTGTTCGGGAATTAGCAATAATTTGAGGAAACTGTTCAAGTTTTTTTAATAATCGCAACTCAGATTGGTGTTCAAGTAATGATGAATCATAGCTATTTGTTATAGGATTATCCAGAGCTTCATAGCGCTTTATTATATTACAAATACGTGCATGAGCATATTGTAAATAGTAAACTGGGTTTTTTTCTGATTGATCTGTTGCAAGATCGATATCAAAATTTAAATGAGAATTTATTCCACGCATAACAAAAAAATACCGTAGAACATCTGGATTAACTTCATTGACTAACTCATCCATCGTAACAAAATTTGCTTTACGTGTTGACATTTTTATTTTTTCACCTGCACGTAATAATGTAACGAATTGATATAAAAGAATATGTATGTGATCAGTTTTTAATCCAAGAGCATCGAGAGCAATTAATACATCAGGGTAGGTATCTGCATGATCTGCTCCAAAAATATCGATTATTAAATCAAAGCCGCGATTTATTTTATCTTGATGGTATACAGTGTCTGGAACTCGATAGGTTGGTTCACCACTACTTTTTATATAAACACGATCTTGATCTTTTCCTAAAGAAGTTGAGCGAAACCAAGTTGCGCCATCTTTTTTATAAATAAGGTCTTTTAATTTCATATCCTCTAAAAACTTGTCGATTTGTCCATTGTCATAAAAAGACTTTTCATTAGAAAATTTATCAAATTTAATTCCAATATTTAGTAAACTAGCTTTTATATCATTAAAAATTGATTCTTCAGCAAAATCTTTAAAAATAGGATTACTTGTTTTTAAAGATTTACCATGCTTTTTGATAATTAACTTTGCTATATCAATAATATATAATCCTTCATAACCATCTTCAGGGAAATCAGTTTCTTTGCCAGTTAATTCCATATACCTAAATTCAACAGATTGACCTAGTATACGCATTTGCCGGCCAGCATCGTTAAAATAATATTCGCGTGTTACTTCATAACCATTCCATTCTAAAATATTTGAAACAGTATCACCTATAACAGCATTTCTTCCATGCCCGACTGTGAGTGGACCAGTAGGGTTTGCACTAACAAATTCGACATTTGCTTTTTTACCAATGCCATAAATATTTTTACCATAATTTTTATCAGAAAGAATTTCATCAAGAATCTGATGATAGTATGAAGAACCAATCTTAAAATTTATAAATCCTGGATTAGTAACTGTAATATCCTCTATCATATTATTTGATTGAATAATTACATTTTTAATTTCTTCAGCAATTCGCATTGGGTCTATTTTTAATTCTTTGCTTAAAATTAATGGGAGACTTGTAGAAATATCTCCAAAGTCAGGATTTTTAGATGGAGCGAGTTTTATCTCTTTTTCTGGGTAATCCAGAGTTGAAAGAGCATCAGTCAGAGTTTGATTTAATAGAGATAAAATTTTCATCATTATATTCTATTTTTGGTGCATCAGCCCAAAGCTTTTCAATATTATAATAGTTTCGTTCAGTTGTTTTAAATACATGTACAATAACATCAATGTAATCTAGTAATACCCAATTTAATTGTTCATAACCTTCAATTCTAACAGGTTTATGATTTGTGCTTCTTCTAATACTGTCAGCAATTGCTTTTACTTGAATATCCGTATCAGCTGAGCATATTACAAATTGATCTGTAAAACTTGTAAGCTCTTTAACATTAATGCTAATTACGTTTTCAGCTTTTTTATCTATAGCAAATTTAGCAATTTCATTAGCGAGGTCACTTGAAGTGACAGCGTTAGGAGTTGAAGAAGACAACTTAATTTATTAGTTATTTAAATATGATTTAATTGATGAAATAGATCTAAAATCTTTTCCGATAACTAAAGTTATGTCGACATCTAAATTAGGATCGGGAGCTGTAATCACTTGACTTGAATCATTTATATTAAAACCAAGAGCGCCAGCGACGTGTTTCATTCCAAAAATATTTTCATTTCTTTGAATAAGCATAGTTTTATCATAGTCAAAATGATCTGCATTTTCAGACCTTACTACATCTACGCGAATATTTCTTAATAGATCTGAAAATTTTGCAGCTATACCAGGTTCACCGCATCCATTCAAAATTTCAATTTGAATATCCATAACTGGATTTGCTTCATAAATTTCTGTGGCTAATCTTGGCGTATCATCAAGAGTTGGAAACCTAACTTCGATTGGAACACCAGATTGAGTTTGTCTATCTGAAAATGAAAAAATAAAAGCAACGAGTAATAAAGATAGGATAGCTATTGCTGAATTAATTACACCCAGCTTTTGAGCTTTTATCGCACGAGTTTTTTTTCTACTTGAGGTAGAAAAAAATTTAAATATTTTTAGAGGTTTAAAATTACCCACTAACGAATATTATAAAAGCGATTAAACGGTCTTCCGTAATTATTTCGCGGGTAATTATTCATAGATAATTTTAGAAATAAGTTATTCAGAGGCTTATAATCTAAACTTGCACTATAATATAACTCAGCCCCATTTAATCCATTATTTGCATATGGATTCATTCCACCCATTGGTGATGCGAGGCTAAATTGAGTAGATAAAAAGAGATTCTCTTTTAACATATAGTTCATTTGATTGGTATAAGCACCCATTGTCATAGATTGATTGCCTGCACTCATCATGCTAATATCAAAACTATGATTCATATTAAGTCTGTTAGCATCAAATAGTGGAAGAATTCTTACTTGGGATAAGCCTTGGCTATTTATAGGGAGTGTTCTTTCTGGTAAAGAAGAACGAAGCTGTCCTATACAAAGACTAAAAAGGACTAAAAAGATTGCTGTTCTTTTAATAAATGATTTCATATACACATATAAACTACAAAGAGATAGTATTTGTTCCAGCCAATTTTATTTAAAATCTTTTATCAATTATAGCACCACCCAGACATTTATTATCAACGTAGAAAACTATTGATTGACCAGGTGTTATAGCAAACTGAGGATCTTTAAATATAACTTTGCAACTATTTTTTGATAGTTCAGTAATTTTACATGATTGATCATCTTGACGATACCTAATTTTAGCTGAGATATTCTCGAGTGAACTAGTAGGAGTTTCATTTATCCAATGAATTTGATCAGCTTCCAATCCTTGATGAAAGAGGGATGAGTGATCGTGCCCTTGAGCCACAATTAAAATATTATGATCAAGATCTTTGTCAGCAACAAACCATGGAGCTTCTTTAAATCCATGGCCTCCACCAATACCAAGACCTTTTCTCTGGCCCATAGTATAGTACATTAGCCCATCATGTTCTCCACATATTTTACCATCGACAGTTTGAATGAGTCCAGGCTTTACAGGTATGTATTTTTTTAAAAAATCTTTAAAGAATTTTTGTTCACCTATAAAACAAACACCGGTACTATCTTTTTTTGCATAATTAATTAGTCCAGAACCCTCAGCTAATTTTCTGACTTTAATTTTATCTATATTTCCAATTGGAAATAAGCTTTTTGATAGTTCGTTTTGACCTAATAAATATAAAAAATAGCTCTGATCTTTATTTTTATCTAGCCCTTTTAATAACTCAAATTCATTTTCTAATTGATTAATCTGAGCATAATGCCCAGTTGCAATTTTTACAGCACCTAAATCAAAGGCATAATTTAGAAATGCTTTAAATTTTACTTCACGATTACACAAGACATCGGGGTTAGGTGTCCTTCCTTTTGCATATTCATCAATAAAATGTTGGAATACTTTATTCCAATATTCATTAGAAAAGTTTACACTTCTTAAAGGAATGTCCAAATGATCACAAACGGATAGAGCATCTTTATAATCTTCTTCAGCATTACAATTTTCCGGATCTCCTTCCCAATTTTTCATAAAAACACATTCAACATTATAACCCTGATCTTTGAGAATTTTTGCTGTTACTGAGCTATCAACACCACCACTCATCCCAACAATTATTGTATCAGACATTAGTGAATTTGACTAGAGCCTTCACTAAAATGCTCACATCTTTTATTGAATTACTTCGACCGAAACTAATTCGAATAGTGGAAGTATTTTGATTCTCAGGTATTCCCATTTCTTCAAGTACAAATGAAGGCTTGACCGAACCTGAACCACAAGCAGAGCCACTTGATACCTCTATTCCTTCTCGATCTAATTCTGCTAATAGGATATCACTTCTTTTACCTATAAAAGAAGCGCTTATTACTCCTGGTGCATGTTTTTCAGGATGTCCATTAAAAATAACATTTGGAGAATGATGCAATAATTTATCCTTGAATTCAGATTCTAATTTTTCTAAATGTAAAATTCTATTATCTAAGTTTTCTATAGAAAGGCGTACTGCTTCAGCTAAACCAACAATCCCAGAAATATTTTCTGTACCTGCTCTAAATTGACCTTCTTGCCCACCCCCAATAATTAGGGGATTTAACTTAGATTTTTTCTTCTTGTATAAAAAGCCAACACCTTTTGGACCATAAAATTTGTGACCTGAAAAGCTTAAATAGTCTGCCTGTATATTTTTAACTGATAAGGGTATTTTTCCAATAGTTTGAACGGCATCAGAGTGAAATGGAATATTTTTTTCTTTAGCAACCTTAATTAAATCTTTTATTGGATTTATTGTACCCACTTCATTATTAATCATCATTATACTTATTAAACCAGTATTATCCGTTATAGACTCTTCAAGGTTTTGAGGATTTACTTCTCCAAACTTGTTTACGGGTAATTTTGTATAACTAACACCAAAGAGAGAAAGGGTGTCTAATACTTTTAAAATTGCAGGATGCTCAATTGAAGAAGTTATAACGTGTTTATTCTTTTCATATATTAATGACCATAAGACAGAATTGTTAGCCTCAGTTCCACTCCCAGTAAATATAATTTCATTAGTAGAAGCTTGAAGAGCTTTAGCAATAACTCTTCTAGAAGATTCAATAAGTGATTTGGCCTTTCTTCCCGAAGTATGAATGCTTGAAGGATTTCCAAAACAAGCTTCAGAGGTTGAACTCATCTTATTCAAAACGAGAGGATGGATAGGAGTAGTTGCGTTATGATCAAAGTATGACATAAATAAGCCTGATTAAGATATATAAATTAAAAGAAAAATTATTGACCTTAAAGGTCGTTTCTAATGGAAGCGTATTTCACAGTATTTTGAAGATTTGTATAAAATGGTGGTTTTAGCTTCTCAAGTAGATCGATTGTTTCTGATTTATCATAATCGTATCGAATTACTTCCCAATCAATACTATTTCCTACACTTAAAAAAGCTACGGCTCCTCGAGGATCTTCATCAAAAGGTAGTCCTGTTGCGCCTTGGCAATAAATTTTAAGGTTTTCTTTTGATTCATCTCTTTGGGTGTGAATGTGGCCGTGAACAAAAATAAAATCTTTTATTTCTGGATTTCCTTTTAAAACATGATTTCTCCAAGATAGCGCCTCATCCATTGTAGGTGGAATATCATCTCTCTGATACCAAGCATGAGTAAATTCAATTAAGGTATCACCAATAATTTCCCTGTGAGCAATTTTCATAGCTGAGCAAAACTCGATGCCTTCATCTCCAAGTTCTTTCGCAGTCCATTCTTCATTAGCAATAATTGCCTGGCAAATAGGGTCATCAGGGGACATACCTTCTAAATTTGGCCTTTCTTGTTTCCATAATTCTTCTAAAAGATATCGATCATGATTTCCTCGAATGAAAATGCATTCTGGAATAGATTTGAGCAATTTAATCGTTGCTTTTGGAGCGGGTCCTAAGGCAAAACAGTCACCTAAGCAAATAATTTGATCAATGTCATCACGGTCACCAATAATTGAAAGGCCTTTTCTCAAAGAAGCAGCATTCGAGTGAACATCAGTGATTATTGCAAAGGTTTTTGACTCCATAGAGTATGAATATACATGGCCTTTTATTTAGAGGTCAAGTTTTTAAGAAGCGGATTGCAAACTTTTTTAATTAAATTTTAATTAAGTTTTGAGTGAACCAAAAACTTAATTAAAATTGAAGGTTAAGTTTTAAATTTTTTTTAAAAAATACTCTAAATAAAAATGAATGAACCAATAGTATACGGCATAGGAAATCCATTAATTGATATAATTATTAATGCTAAAGACCAAGATTTAAATAATTTGGGATTAGATAAAGGTGTTATGCATTTAGTGGAAGAAAAACGCCAAAAAGAAATCCTCTCATATTTTAGTGAATTAAACCCTTTATGTCAACCTGGAGGATCTGCTCCTAATACTTTATTAGCTTGTTCAGCATTAGGTATAAATTCTCTAATTACAGGTAAGGTTGGGGATGACAAATTTGGAGAGATATACATAGAGCAAGCACAAAAGTTTGGAGTTATTCCCGCCTTAGTTCAAGCAGAAGGGACTACCGGTTCGAGCATTATCATTGTCACTCCAGATGGAGAGAGAACAATGAATACACATCTAGGAATGTGTCGATCTTTTTCAAAAGATGATATTGATATAGAAACATTATCTAGATCAAAATATCTCTATTTTACAGGATATATGTGGGATACGGAATCTCAAAAAAACGCAATCAAAACTGCAATTAAAGTTTCTAAGGAAAACAAAACTAAAATAATATTTGACGTTGCAGATCCTTTTGTTGTTAAAAGAAATAAAGAAGAATTTTTACAAATGATTGAAGAACATATAGATATAGTTTTTGCAAATAAATCTGAACTAGCAATTCTATTTAATACTGAAGATTATAATATTTCATCAAGTAAAATTGCTAAGATAGTAAAAATTGCGGGAATAAAGCTTGGCAAGGAAGGATCAATCGTTGTTGAAAATGATAATCAAACTTTATTACCTCCAAGGCCCATAATTGCTATAGACTCGACAGGAGCAGGAGATATGTATGCCGCTGGATTCATATCATCATTATGTAGAGGTTTAGAACCAATTGAAGCAGGCAAGATAGGTGGTTTTATTGCAGAAGAAATCATTCAAAAAACCGGTGCGCAATTCAACTTAAATAAAATTAAAGAACTTAGTTCATCTCTTTTTTAAACAGTTCCTTTACGCTTGAAAAGAGAAATTAAACCTTATAACTTCAAATAACGTGAACAGTAAAATTTTTGAGGAAAATATGTATTTTAAAGAATTATTAAAAAACACAATTACAGTATTTGCTATTTTATTTCTATGGGGTTGTGGTAGCTCTGCTGAGTATACAACTGCAAAAATGGCAATTCAAGATGAAGAATGGGGAAAAGCAGAAGAGTTTTTATTTAAAGCGCTTGAGGTTGAACCAGCAAATGCTGAAGTTATGGTTCAAATTGGATATCATGTCCATGCCAAAAAAGAACAATGGGTAGAAATGAATGAAATGTTTGACAATGCACTAAAAGCAAGTCCAGAAGCAAAGATGAATAGTAGACCAATATCAGAATTAATAAAGAATTATCGGACTATGTTCTGGGCAGAAAATTTCAATAAAGCAGTTCAGACCTATAATGACTATAAAGAATCTAAAGATAAAGCGATACTTCAAAATGCAATTGATCGTTTTGAGCAAACTGTAAATATCGATCCAAATGAAGGACAGACCTATTCGATACTTTCTACTAGTTATTATGAATTAGGCAATAATCAGAAAGCTATTGAAAGTGGTAAAAAAGCAGTTCAGTTAATGCCGAACGAATTTCAACCAAATATGGCTTTAGGCCAGATCCTTTCATTTAGCGGAGAGAAAGAAAGTTCTTTAGAATATATTAAAAAAGCAATTGAGGTTGAACCCTCAAATAGTATTGCAATTACTATGCTTGCTGGTCTATACTATGATCTTGGAAATACAGAAAAGTCTGTAGAAACTTTTGAAGCAGCAATTAAAACAGAAACAGAAAAAGATCTAAAAGCAAATTTATATTTTAATTTAGGGGTGCTTAATATGCAGTTAAACAACTTTCAAGATGCTGAAGATAGTTTCATGTCAGCCTATGATTTAAATCCGAATGATACTGAAGCACTAGAGGGGATTGCTCAAACTTTTGAGAATGCAGAGAAATGGCGAAGAGCTAGTAAATTTTATAGAGAATTAATTGCACTAGATCCTGATAACCCTAATCATTATAAAGGAATGGCTAGAGTTCTTATTCAGCAAGGAGACACTGAAGGTGCAACACGCTATTATGAAAAAGCGAAGAAGCGCGGTGGCTAGAACAAATAGTTATCCTGACTTTTGTCTTTTATTTAAATATTCATTTAGAGCAATATCTAAAGGTTGATCGGTAAAAAGAGGTATATAATCAATTCTTTGTTTTCGGCATCCACTCTGGTATTTTTTCTTAAATTTTTTAATCTGATTTTGATAAGCATGCCGAATATGCCATGGGTCTGTTGTTATTAATTCACCTGTCTCCATATCTTTGAACTGAATACGGTCTTTATAATTAAATTCAGATTCTTGACGATCCATAATATGAAAAACAATAACCTCTTGCTTATTGTGTCTAAAATGGTTCAAACCCATTAATACTTCATCTGGATTATCCATGAGATCTGAAATTAGTACAACTAATCCTCTTTTTTTTATCCTTTCTGCCATATGATCAAGAGTCTTTTTTATTTTAGTATCATTTCCAGATTTAATATTCTCCAATGTTTTCATAATTATCTTAGCATGTGTTTTTGAAGCTCTTGGTGGTATAAATTTTTTTATTTTTTCATCAAATAGAATTAAACCAACCCCATCTTTTTGACTAAGCATCAAGTGAGTAAGAGCGGCAGCTAAATAACTAGCATAATCTAGTTTAGTAATATTTTTACTTGTGAATTTCATTGATTGACTAGTATCAATTAAAATATGAGACCTTAGATTTGTTTCTTCTTCAAAACGTTTTATGTAATAGCGATCTGTTTTTCCGAACAATTTCCAATCTATATAACGAATCTCATCACCATGTCCATATGCACGATGCTCAGCAAACTCAACACTAAATCCATGGTATGGACTTTTGTGTTGACCAATCAAGTAACCTTCAACGACAAGGCGTGCTCTTAGAGACATGTTGCCAAGTTTAGCAACAGTTTCTGGATTTAAATATTTTCTCTTATCCAAAAATTATTTTAAAAGTTGAATGATAATATCATCTACTTTCATTCCTTCAGCCTCGGCATTAAAATTAGGAAGTATACGATGGCGAAGAATAGGTAATGCTAAGGACTTTACATCTTCAATATTTGGAGTAGGTCTTCCCTCTAGTGCTGCACGAGCTTTTGCGCCCATAATTAAACATTGAGAAGCTCTTGGACCAGCACCCCAATCTATCCAATCGTTAATATAGTCTTTTGAAGATTTACCAGGTCGAGTTGAAGCAACTAAACTTACTGCATACTCAATAACATTATCTGCAACAGGTATTCTACCAATTAACTTTTGAAAAGTTATTAGAGTATCTTTTGAAATTATTTTTTTTAATTTTGGAGTATTACCAGTTGTTGAAGACTTAACTATAGAAATCTCATCTTCTTGGCTGGGATAATCAATTAAAACATTAAACATAAATCGATCTAATTGTGCTTCTGGAAGAGGGTAGGTGCCCTCTTGTTCTATTGGATTTTGGGTTGCTAGTACAAAGAATGGTTCATCCAAATCATAGGTATTACCAGAAGCTGTCACTTTATGTTCTTGCATCGACTCTAATAATGCTGCTTGTGTTTTTGGAGGGGTTCTATTGATCTCATCAGCAAGAATAATATTTCCAAATATTGGTCCTTGAAAAAAACGAAAGGATCTTTTTCCAGTTGATTGATCTTCTTCAATTACTTCAGTACCTGTTATATCACTTGGCATTAGATCTGGAGTGAACTGAATACGTTTAAAATTTAGATCTAAAATATCAGCTAAAGATTTAATCATCAAAGTTTTAGCTAGCCCAGGAACACCTACAATTAATGTATGTCCTTTACAAAGTAATGCTATCAAAATATGGTCAAGCACATTATGCTGTCCAATTATCGACTTACCTATTTCATTAAAGAACTGTGACTTCACTTCGCCTAGTTCTTTCAGTAGTTCTATATCTGTATTATCTGTCATCAGTGTCTTTCTATATATTTTTGATGAATTAAAAAGGGTTGAAAACTTACATGTCCACTTTGAATGAAGCAAATATCTTGTATGCCCATTTTTCTTAATAGAAATTCAAGATATGACTAACAAAGAAAAATCATTCATAGGCTTAAATGAAATAGAAGCATTAGAACTATTAAAGAATATAGGAGCTGAAGCATTTCGATATGAACAAATCCAAAATTGGATATTTGATAACTTTATTGAAGATTGGGACCAAATGGAAAACCTCCCAAAATACTTAAGAGATAAATTGTCTGAAAATATTCAATTACATCCGTTAAAGATTAACCATATAAGTGGATCAAAAAATGAACCGACTAAGAAGTTTCTTTTTAAAACAAAAAGCGGTCATAGTATTGAATCAGTCTTAATGCATGAAAAAAAAAGGACTACGGTCTGTATATCTAGTCAAGTTGGATGTGCCGTTGATTGTAAATTTTGTGCTACAGCTTCAATGGGTTTTATAAAAAATTTGAATGAGGATGAAATTATTGATCAAGTGCTTCATTTGGAAAGAGTTTCAAAACATAAGATCACAAACATTGTATTTATGGGAATGGGTGAACCTTTTTTGAATTATAATAATGTTTTAAATGCGGCCAAATTTCTAAATTATAAAATGGGTTTTGGTGCAAGAAGAATAACTATTTCTACTGCTGGTATTGTTCCAAAAATTCGCAAAATTGCTGAAGAAGACCATCAATTTAAATTAGCAATTAGTCTTAATGCCGTAACAGAGGTTGAGCGGAAAAAAATCATGTCTCTTACTAACACCTATTCTTTAAATGAACTTATGGACTCAGCAAAATATTATTATAAAAAAACACGACGTTTAATAACCTTTGAATATGTTCTATTAAAAGGGATAAATGATTCACCATCAGATGGCAAAAGGTTAATTTCTCTTTTAATAGGTTTAGAATGTAAAGTAAATATAATTCCATATAATGAGATTGGTGGTGATTTCAGCAGACCTGATGAAATCACAATTAAAAATTTTTTAAAAGAATTAAGAAGCGCACCCTTTAATGTAACTGTCCGATGGAGTAAAGGGACAGAAATTAATGCAGGTTGTGGTCAATTAGCTGTGGCGTCTATCTCTTAATAACCAATAGCGGTGTTTTCGCCTCTAGGATCTGCTCCACCCCAGAACCCTTTTTTATTAATCAGGATTCCATTCGCTTCACCAATTGAACTGCGCATTTTAACATCATGCCCCATCTTTTTAAGTTGGTTAATAATATCTTTATTCAAACCATTCTTTTCATGAAAAACCATATCAGGAAGCCACTGTGAATGAACTCTTGGGGAAGAGACAGCTTCTTCAATATTCATATCATGGATAACAACGTTCAATATATTTTGCATGACAGTTGTTATAATTGTTGAGCCTCCTGGTGAACCAAGTATGAGAAAGGGTCGGTTATCTTTAAGTACAATTGTTGGCGTCATCGAACTCAAGGGTCTCTTTTTAGCCTCAACAGCATTAGCTTCATTTCCTAAAAGTCCAAACATATTTGGCTCTCCTGGTTTGCTTGAGAAATCATCCATTTCATTATTTAGCAAGAAACCAGCTCCAGTAACAGTAATTCCATTCCCATAACCAGAATTTATTGTAGTAGTAACAGATACGGCATTACCTGCACTATCAACTATGGAATAATGTGTTGTCTCCTCACTTTGATCAGAGTACGGATTTCCATGCTCGATTAATTGTGAATTAGATGCTTTATTAAAATCTATATCTTTTAAACGTTTATTAGCATAGTCATTAGAAAGAAACATACTTTTAGGGACATTCCAGTAATCAGAATCACCCATATGTTCTGTTCTATCTGCATAAGCTCTTCTTTCTAATTCGGTTAGGATATGAATATAGTCGACTGAATTAAATGATAAATCAAAATCAGAGTCTTTTTGATTAAAAATATTTTCAAACATATTTAACATATGAACAACTAATAAACCACCAGAGCTAGGAGGCCCCATAGAAATTATATCATACCCCATAAATGAACCTCTAATAGGTTCTCTATACTTTGATACATAATTTTCAAGGTCTTTATAATCAATCCATCCTTCAACAGCTTTCATCTCTTCAACAATTAGTCTCGCTGTTTCTCCTTTGTAAAAGCCGTCTCGACCATTTCTAGCAATTCTTTCTAAAGTGTTTGCTAGGTCATTTTGAATAAAAATATCACCTTTTTTCCATTCTCGATCATCTCTAGTAAATATTCTTTTTGTTTCTGAATGCTTACTTAGGCGCTCTTTATTTTTATTGAAACGCTCAGCTTCATATTTTGATAAATCAAATCCTTCTCTCGACAATTTAATAGCAGGACCTATCAATTGATTTCTAGAAATATTACCAGAGCCATGATCTCGCCATGCTTTTAATAAACCATCAACAGATCCAGGAACGCCACTAGCAAAATGAGTGGAGCGTGATTTACCTTTAATAATATTTCCATCTTCATCTAAATATATATCTCTTTTAGCAGCATTTGGCGCCATTTCTCTATAGTCTAAAGTAAAGGATTTTCCATTTGCTAGCTTAGCCGTCATAAACCCCCCACCACCAATATTCCCATTTGAAGACGATGTTACTGCAAGCGCAAAACCAACTGCAACAGCAGCATCAATAGCATTTCCTCCAGATTGAAGTATTTCTATTCCAACTTGAGATGCATCTCTACTGGTAGAAACAACCATCCCATTCTCGCCATAAACTGGTGTTTTATTAGAACACGAAGAAGTAACAAATAAGAGAAGAAAAAAGAAGCATTTTAATACTTTATCATTCATAATGAATTAGAACCTTTCCATGTAAATTTTTTGATGTATAGCCATTTTCTACAGATATTTTACCATTAACTAAAACCCAAGAAATTCCAGAAGGGTATTGATGAGGATTATCCCATGTTGCATTATCAATAATGTTATCTTGGTCAAAAATAACAAGATCTGCCCAATAGCCTTTTCTTATCTCTCCACGGTCTTTTAACCCTAATACGGATGCGGGGAGTTTAGTCATTTTTCTTATAGATTCAGATAAGGAAATTACACTTTTTTCACGTACATATTTAGCAAGAACACGAGGGTAAGTTCCATAACTTCTTTACGAATTGTATTATGACCAATCAGTAAAGCAAGATTTGGTCCAATACCTTTTTTTTCTGTTTTTTCTATAAAATCAATGATGGGAAATGGAGACCCACCACAATTTCCGCCAACCATTGTTGTAACTCCTTGCTGTAAATAGTTTTCAACAGTTGGAAACTCTAGACTTCGACGTTCAGCGTGAGTATGCATATCAATAAATCCAGGTGCAATTATTAATTCTTGTGCGTCTAGAACTTTATCTCCAATAGCATGAGAAATATTACCAATCTCAATTATTTTTCCATCACGTATATAAAGGTTTGCAATAAATAATTCGTTACCACTACCATTCGCGATTTTTCCATTATTAATAATTATATCGAACGAAGGTGAGCTACATCCAGAAAAAATTAATATTATAATAATAATGTTTTTCATCTTTTTTTCTTTTTCCACTTTATAAAATAAGGTAGGATAAACATATATATACCAGTCACCCAAAGTATAAAAAGGATAATGCCTGAAGGCAAGAAAATGTAAAGTTTTATTTTTTCGTTAAACCAAGATCCATCATGCAATTGTTCAATTAAATCTGATCGCCTATATGCAACTTGTAGAACTTTTTTTGTTTGTGTATCAATCTGAACTTCCCAGCGATTTTTCCCACGTACTTTAACAATACCTTTTTCTACTCTTAAATCGAGCCTATCAATATCGCTCCAGGATTTAATATTTACTTCATCGATCTTTTTAACTGTACTTAATATATCATCAAGAGTGATTGTGGGATTATTTTGTACTTGCCCTTTTTTTGTTGGTGGCTGTAACCAATGAATTTCTTTTTTTAATTGAAGAAGAATACCACTCACAATTATAAGTAATACTGGTAGCATAATAACAAACGAACCCCAATAATGGGTTTTTCGTGACCATTTGTTCCAATTAAACATTTTTTTCAAAAGGCTTTCCTCATTTAACCAATGAAGAAATTATAATACTAATGATTTATGACAAAGTAGAATTGTATAAATTTATATAGGGTTATTTGGCTTATATATAAAAAATTAATTTCGCCTTGAAGAAAGTTTTGCTAACAATCTAAGAATCTCCAAGTAAAGCCATATTAGGGTTACTAGTAATCCAAAAGCCCCATACCATTCCATATATTTAGGCGCACCTTTTTCTGAGCCTTCCTCAATAAAATCAAAATCTAAGACCAAGTTTAATGCTGCAATAATTACAACACCGATACTAAAAAGGATACCCATGTTTGAATTTGAATGAATTACTGGTACTGAAATACTGAACCAGCTTAAAACCCAACTGATCATATATACAAATGCAATACCACCAGTTGCAGCAATAATACCTAATTTAAAATTTTCTGTCGCTTTAATTAGACCCGATCGATATGCAAGTAACAATGCACCAAGAGTTCCAAAGGTAAGCATCACAGCTTGATTTACTATACCAGGATACATTGATTCAAAATATTTAGAAATTCCACCTAATGCTAAACCTTGCATTAGAGCATAGGCCGGTACTGTAAACTTTGCCCATTGATGTTTGAAGACTGTAATAAGAGCTAAAATAAATCCACCTAACATTCCAAAAATCATAAGTCCATTCCCTCGAGGATCGCCAACTGGTAAGTTCCAAGTGAAGAGGGCAGTGGTCATCAGTAATAATAACGAGAAAGCTGTTTTGTTAACTGTTCCCGCTATCGTCATTGAACCACTAGCAGTTAAATCAAAGTCAGAAAATGTTTTAGTATTTAGGGTTGGGTTACCTGAGCGAAACGATAAATGTCGATTCATGAATAAGACTCCATATTATCATTTATTGCACTGACTAAATTGTCAATAGAAATACGATTTTGAACCTGAGTATCACGTTCACGAAGTGTTACTGTGTTATCATCAATTGATTGATGATCTAATGTTATGCCGTAAGGTGTTCCTGCTTCATCTTGTCGATAATATCTTTTTCCAATAGAACCTTGTTGGTCATAAATAACTTTAAAATGAGGTTTTAATATATCCATTACCTGATGACCAAGTTCTGGTAGCCCATCTTTTTTAACTAATGGACATACAACAGCTTTAACTGGAGCAATCTTAGGATGGAGCTTCATTACAACTCTATTATTTTCCTCATCTTCCCAATATGCATCAGAAAGAACAGCAAGCATGATTCTGTTTAATCCTGCAGATGTTTCAATAATAAATGGGAGGAAGCGCTCATTATTTTGCTGATCAAAAATTTCCATTTTTTTACCTGAAAATTTTTGATGTTGTGCAAGGTCATAGTCAGTTCGATTATGAATACCTTCAATTTCTGACCAACCAAATGGAAATTCAAATTCAATATCCCAGGCTTCTTTAGCATAATGAGCTAATTCATTAGATCCATGTTCATAAAAGCGTAATTTTTTAGAATTAATTCCTAGTTGATCGTAAAAATTAATTCTTTCTGATTTCCAGTCTTTCATTGATGCATCATCGTTGCCTGGTTTAACAAAATATTGCATTTCCATTTGTTCAAATTCACGTGTTCGAAAAATAAAATTCCTTGCAACAATTTCATTCCTGAAAGCTTTTCCAATTTGTGCAATTCCAAAGGGAACCTTAAGGCGCATTGCATTCTGAGTAAGTAGATAGTTAACATAAATACCTTGAGCAGTTTCAGGGCGAAGATAAGTGATATTAGAATCTTCCTCGACCGGCCCAACATTAGTTTTAAACATCAAATTAAACTGTCGGGGCTCAGTCAAATTGCCAGTGGTTCCACATTTAGGACATTGAATTTTATTCCAATCGCCATCATTTAAATTACCTTCAAAAAGTTCATCTGCTCGATATCGAGCCTTACATTCTTTACAGTCAACTAAAGGGTCATTAAAAGCGCCGATGTGACCAGAGGCTTCCCATACTTTTGGATGCATTAAAATTCCGCTATCTAAGCCAACAATATTCTCATGAAGCTGCGTCATTGCTTTCCACCAAAGTTGAGAAATATTATTTTTTAAAGAGATACCTAGGGGTCCATAATCATAAACAGCACCAAAGCCGCCGTAGATTTCAGAACTTTGAAAAACAAATCCTCTTCTTTTGCAAAGGGATACAATTTTCTCAATACTCATTATAGAAGTATCTCTATGCTTGATAAACTTGGTCTAATCATTAATCTAAATCTTTTAATTCTTTTTCAATTTGATCATTGTATTTAATATTTAGGTCATCTTTAAATATTTTAGTTTTAACAGTACCTTGAGGAGACTTTATAAAAATTATAAGTGTAATAAAACATAAGATTGAAATAAAAATTGGGGCAAGCCAAGCAAAAAAATTAAACCCTTCTACGACTGGTGAAGAGAGGACTCTTTCACCATATTTATTAGTAAAATAGTTTAATATTTCCACTTTAGTTTTTCCATTTTGAACCATTCCAGCAATTTCTATCTCCATTTCCTTATTTCCATGGTCATAGACTGTTCCACTCCAACAACAAGTAGCCATTAGACTCTGTTCGATATCTAGTATCAATTCATTTTTTTCTTGAGAAAAAATTATACTAAAAAAAGATAAAATAGTTATTATTCGATTCATTTCTTTTTCTTCTTTGCTTTACGCTTTTTTTTCCGTGGTGGAGCGGCTCTTTTTTTATCAATCAAAACAACTGCTTCTTTCAGTGTAATCTTTTCATGATCAGATTCGCGGGGAAGAGAAGCATTGAATTTTCCATCGGTTATATATGGACCATATCTACCTGATTTAATAATTAAAGATTCTCCAGTTTCAGTATGATTTCCAAGATTCCGTAGTTCTTGAGGTCCACTATTACGATTTTTAATTAGTTCAAGTGCTTCTTCAAAGTTAATTGTTATTGGTGACATATTTGGTGGAATAGTTCCATTTTTTCCTTTACCAGCTGTAACATAAGGTCCAAATCTTCCATAATCGGCTTTGACATCTTCATTTGTCTCAGGGTGCTTACCTAATATTCGAGGAAGAGATAAGAGTTTTAAGCTCATTTCAAGATCAATATCTTCTGGCGATGTTCCTTTTGGAATACCTTTTCGCTTACTTGTATCACCAAGTTGTACATAAGGACCATAAGGGCCACTTTTAACTAAAACTTTTTCATTGCTTTTTGGATCAGTACCAAGCTCACGATCTTCATTGATTTCTTGATTTAGAATTTCTAAAGCTTTGTCAACATTGAGATCTCCCAGAAAAACATCACTTGGTACAGATTTTCTAACTTCTCCTTGCTGAACAAACGGACCATATTGCCCAACGCGTATTTCAATAGGCTCTCCATCATAATCCAATTGAATAGAACAAGCTTTACCAATATCTACTTTTTCATCTAACATTCCCTCAAGTCCTTTTACTTTATCAGAACCAAAATAAAATTCACTCATGAAAGGCAGAGGTTCAATATCGCCTCTTGATATGGAGTCAAGACCATCCTCCATTTGCGCTGTAAATTGACTATCTACTAGAGATGTAAAATGATTTTCTAAAAGCTGAGTAACGGCAAGACCTAAAAAAGTTGGAGTTAATTTTGCTTGTTTTCTATTAACGTAAGTTCTTGTTACTATAGTCTCTATAATACTTGCCCAAGTTGATGGTCTTCCAATACCCTGGGTTTCAAGTTCTTTAACTAATGAAGCTTCGGTAAATCTTGCCGGAGGCTTGGTCGAATGTTCATCGGAGTCAAGTTGATTGCATTCAAGAGATTGATCTTTAGCTAAATTAGGGAGGATGGTTTCTAGATCTTCAGTTATACCATTTCTTTTATCTGTACTTTCAACATAAGCAGCCATATATCCTGGAAAGAGTATCACTTTTCCATTAGCTCGAAATTCTGATTTTTGATTTTCAATAGTAACTGAAATTTGTTTCACTCTAGCTGATGTCATTTGTGAGGATAGGGTTCGTTTACGAATTAAATCATAAAGGCTCGCTGCGTCTTCATCAATTTCAGCTCTAACTGTTTCTGTATTCACAAATGCAACTCCGGCTGGTCGAATGGCTTCATGAGCTTCTTGAGCATTTCTTACTTTTGAAGAATAAATTCTAGCTTGAGAAGGTAAATAATCTTTGCCAAACCTTGATTCAATTTCATTTCGAGCGGCATTAACTCCTTCATCAGATAAATTAGTTGAATCAGTACGCATATATGTAATGAAACCTTTTTCGTAAAGACGCTGAGCGTTACTCATTGTTTTTCTAGCAGAGGATCGTAGTTTTCTTCCAGCTTCTTGTTGCAAAGTAGATGTTGTGAAAGGAGGCTTTGGATTAGACTTCTTAATTTTTTCTTCTACATCTGAAACAATCCAACTTCCATTAGTTAACTCTTTAACCAATTCATCTGCTTGAGCCTTCGAAAGGAGTAAGGCTTTATCATTCTTTAATTTACCAGTATTTGGATCAAAATCTTTTCCAGTAGCAACTCTCTCTCCATTCACTCTAATTAGAGTTGCACTAAATGAATCTTTTCCAGTTTGAAATTCTGCTTTTAAATCATAATAAAGGGCAGAATGAAAGGCTTGCCTTAACCGTTCTCTTTCAATTATAATTTTTAATGCAGCAGATTGGACTCTACCAGCAGAAAGACGACCTTCAACAAATTTCATATTTTTTTGCAACGTACTCCAAAGAACAGGTGAAATTTTATAACCAATTAATCTGTCAACGATTCTTCTTGTAGTCGCTGCTCTAACTAAATCTTCGTCAATTTCTCTCGGGTTATTCATTCCTTCCTTAACGCCTTCTTTAGTAATCTCAGTAAACTGAACTCTTGATATTTTATCTTTATCTACTTCACTTGCAATGTGAGCTGCAATTGCTTCACCTTCCCTATCAGGGTCAGTAGCAATTATAATTTTAGAAGTTGTTTTTGATAATTTTTTTAATTCTTTAACAAACTTCTTTTTATCTTCAATAATAATTTCTTCTATAGCAAAATCATTTTCAATATCTACAGATATATTTTTTCTTGGCAATTGTTTTATATGTCCAACTGTTGACCGAACATCATATTTATTATCAAGATATTTAGATATAGTTTTTGCTTTCGAGGGAGACTCAACAATTAATAATGGTTTTGTACTCATTTAAATCTTCTTTTAAAATTGATTGAAAATTAAATTATTCATATGTGTGTATTATAATGTAAAAAATTTTTTTAAAAAGACAAAGAATTCATATGCTCAACAATTTTACTTAATTTAACTTTTTGTTGATTTCCTGTTGAAAAGTTTTTTACTTCTAATTGATTTGACTCTAATTCTTCTTCACCTATAATAATGGCATATTTGACATTCATTTTATTAGCTTCTCTAAGTTGAGCTTTTAAAGAGCGACGTAGTAAGTCGAACTCAGTTATTAAATTTTGCTCTCGTAACTCTTGAGCTAATTTAATTACAGTTGTACGGGTATGATCTCCTAACCCAACAATATATATTTGAACTTTATTTTTATTAAACTGCTTACTTTTCATTGCCAAGAGAATTCGTTCCATTCCTGCTGCAAAACCAATGCCGGGTGTTGGTTTGCCGCCTAACATTTCAGTAAGACCGTCATACCTACCACCTCCACATATTGCATTTTGAGCGCCTAAACTTGGCGCTGTGATCTCAAAAGTAGTCCTCGTATAATAGTCAAGTCCCCGAACCAGTCGTGGCATTAGCACATACTCAATTTTTAAAATTTCTAAATATTCTATTACTTCATTAAAATGAGTTTTATCTTCATTTGTCCAATAATCTGAAATATCTGGTGCATCTTCAAGAATCTTGATTTCATTGGGAGCCTTAGTATCTAGAATCCGCAATGGATTATGATTGAATCTATTTTGACTTGTTTCTGTTAAATTTGTAAGGTGTGGCTTTAAATACTCTTTTAAAGCTATTCTATAATTTTTTCGACATTCAAGTGATCCAATTGAATTTAAATTCAATTTAATTCCTTCTAGCCCCAACGATTTAAAAATAGATATTGCCAAAGCAATTACTTCCGCATCTATTTCAGGATACTCAGATCCAAAAGCTTCTACTCCAAACTGGTGGAATTGACGATAACGCCCTTTTTGAGGTCTTTCTCTTCGAAATAATGCATCAATATAATAGAGCTTATTAACAGGACTAATAAGACCTAAATTATGTTGAATAAATGCTCTTGCAACAGATGCCGTAAGTTCTGGTTTAAGAGTTAGGTCTTCACCACCTTGATCTGTCCAACTATACATTTCTTTTGAAACAATATCTGTTTCTTCTCCAACACTTCTAGAAAATAATTTTGTTTTTTCAAATGCGGGTGTTCGAATTTCTTGGTAACCATAATAGCTTGATATCTTTCTGATTTCATCTTCTAGTGATTGCCATTTGATGCTTTCTTCAGGAAGAATATCTTGAGTGCCTTTAATAGCTCGAATAGTTTTGTTATTCATTTTTAGGTAAAATATTGATAAGTAATGTTTCTGACTGTGTTTTAAAAGACTCAGGAATATACAATTTTACAGAACCACCAGGGAGAGTCATTGCGCTAATGCTATAGGCAGTACTTAAAAAATCACCTTTTGTATAACAAGGAATATCATTATCAATTAAGATATTCTCAGCCATTTCAGCATATACGCTACCACTAAACTCAGCTATTACTATCCAGTTTTTTGATGATTCTGATGACATATTAATAGAACAAGTTTAAGGATAAATGCTTAGCGGTCAAATAAAGATGGTCGATTGAAGGTTCCTCCTCTTTGTTCAAGTTTTAAGTCTTTAAGATTTGGTGATTTAACATTTAATCTAAGATAAAGTCCAGAAGCATATCCATTTGGTGTCCAGTTTAGGCTGAGTTCCCAACAATGTAAGTCACGATTAACAGAAAAAGTATGGCTTACTAGATTTTGTTTAATCAGATCAAATCTTGCATTGTATTGTACACGCCAGCCCGGAGTAAGTTGAATTGTTGAATTTGAAGACATCCAGAAAGTTTTTTGAGGGTTATTTGGATTTGCATTATTATACGCAAAGCTAAAACTCATTGATGTATCCCAAAGTTTACCAGTAGATTTTTTATTATCTAGTCCAGCAATAGTTCCTGCAAGGTTAGCACCATCTATACGCTGGAAGGAGACACTACTATCAGCCTCTTCAACTTGATCATCCTCTGTATTATAAGATAATCGATTCCCTGAAAATTTAAAGCCAGTTGAAAAACGTGCATTAATAAGTCTCGGTGTTATAAGGCCACCGGTTGTTTTAATTTTATTAATTCGTAAGTCATTTTTTTTATCATACTCATACCAATCATGAGTCATGGAAAAATCTAAATTTAGTTTTCTATTTATATTCGCTCGAACTGAAGAATTAAGATTACTCCATTGAAATTCTTTAGCTACAAAGTTTCGACTTGTAGACATTCTCCAAGAAAATAGATCTTGTTTTAATTCTTTATCACCATCAATTATTTTAGCTTGAAAAACATTATTTACTGACATGTTCATTGATTGATTCTCCCCCTTTGGAGTACCACCGGCTAACGTTCCAGAAAAACGATCAAAGTAAACCGATTCTCCATTGTCTTGCTTTATCTCTTGGTAATAGCCTGGGTTCATTCCAAACACTTCTTTAGAGAAATCTGGTCGATATGAATAGCCTAAAGTAGGTGAGATAACATGACGAACAGCTTCAATTTTGCCAAATTTAATTGGTAACAATCCATAAACTTGAGTATTCATGTTTACATTAAATGAACCAGTTGTTCTTGTTGCAAAACTTTTAATTTCATTTTTATTGATTATTCCTGAAGTATCTATCGTGCCAGAAAACGTACGATTAACCCAATCTGACTTTAAAGAAATACTTGGTGAAACATTAAAATATTTAAATATTTTCGATGACATATTTATCCCCGTGGAATGAGCAATTATATAATCAGAGAAAGTATTAGTCAATGGATCTTCATTATTATCAATTACCCATCTGTAACCACTACTAGAGTCATCAATTGAATAGGCTTCAGATTCATAATAATTTTTAATGTTATTTGTAAACCTGGATGAATAATTATAGTTAATGTTGTTATACCAGTTTTTCTTTCTTGCTTTTGTTGGAAAAAGAGCTCTTTGACTATGAGAAAAAGCCATTTGAGGTAAAGTATTATTTGTAATATTAATTTGCTGTCCAGCTTTGCTTGGCTGATTATAAAAGACAGAGTTTTGATCAATTTTTTTCTCTGCCATCAAATCTCTTCGCGAAGATAAATTTATACTTAAACTATTTCGAGACTTTGGCCATCGTTTAGAGTACGTAGCGTTTGAAACTGATTGTTGATTCAAACGTTTTTGTTGCTCAATGCCTGTGCGTCTATTATAATCACCACTAGAATAATAACTTGCATTAACTGCCGCAGATTGATTGTTCCTTAACTGTTGTCTATGATTCCAACGCACCACGTAATCACTTTGTCTGTTTGAAGCAAGATTGTAGATATCTCTATCTTCATCTGGCACAGAACTGGAGAAACGTTGTTTGGTCTCAAGATCAAAATTTCCATTGTACTTATATCGTTTACTATATTGATTCTGAGATCTGAGAGTAATCCCATCTCTATCATAAAGGCTCATAGTAAATTTTGAATCATAATAGTCACTTGCAGCCCAATAAAACCCAAGACCATTTATGTAGCCACCCCATCGAGCATCAGTTCCATATGATGGCATTATCCAACCAGAATGTCGTCGCCCTTTTTGATGGGGAAAAACACCAAAAGGTAACCCAAATATAGGAATATCTGCGATGTAGAGAACAATAGGTCGAGCAACAACTTTATCCTCATTGATCATTTTCATGCGATTCATTTCAAAATGAAAATGTGGATCTTCAAGGTCACAAGTTGTGTATGCTGCATGTTCAGCATAAAAAATATCCATATTTTGATTACGAATTTCTTCACCGTGATAAAATCCATCCTCAGCTTTTGTAGTGCCTTTGATTACTTTCCCGTTTCGAGTCTCTAAATTATAAATCATGGTGTCACCAACCATTGGCTCTTCGCCATCTTCAACCATTGAAGGTCTAATTACTCCATAAGATGAATCTCTTTCAGATTCTGGCGTAGCTTTTAAAAGATTATTTCGCCATGCAACATTAATAAAACCTGCTGAAAGATTTACGTTTGTATAATCAATAGTGGCATCACCGTGAAGATCAGTAAACTCATTTTTTACATCATATTCAATATCTTCAGATGTATATATTACAGGACCATCAACATCCGCACCTGTAGAGTCAGGCGTGTAAGTACCTTCAGAGCCACCAGAAATAAATATTTTTTCAATATCATTCTCTCCGAAATTCATAGTGATGGTATCTCCAGATGATTGGTTTTTACCTTGATAAATAGAATCTTCAAAAATATGATAGATTGTTGTGGCCATTCCTTCCAATCGAATAGAATCTAATTTACCATCAACAAAATATCCTTTCATTATTGAACCAGTCATATCATCAGTGAACTCAAGTGGTTCTTGAAAAATAGTAGTATCTTTTTCTATAATTTCTAAACGTTCACGAATCCCTTTTGAAGGGTGTGTTGCATGTGCATTGCTTGGTATAAATAAACTTTCTAATAACTCATTATTATAATTTAAATAAATTTCACTTCCTGATATCGTTTGATTATTATCAATAATTTCTGGATTAATTTTGAGGATCGTATTACTTTTCTCTCTATCATAAATAGCTTCTCCACAAGTTGCTATTCTACCTTCTTCAGTTATTGTAACATTGCCCCTTGCAGCATAAGAAACACCCTCAACTTCAGGAATGTCTTTGTATTCAATGCGATCACCTTTTATGGTCTGTTTCTCTTGAATTAAAGTCGCTCCACCATTTGCTGAACCACTATCTAATTCGGAATAATAAAAAAGGGTATCCGCAACTAGACTGTAAGTGCTATCCCAAACATTAGCATTTCCATATGCAATCATGATATCTTTGGGTGAATCCACAAACATTGAATCACAGGTTAGATTTTGATTATCCTCATTCATTGAAACTTTACCAAAAAGAAAACCTTGCTCAGTCTTTTGGTTGAAACGTGCCCAATCACATGTTATGGTCATATTGCCTTTAGAAAAAATAACATCACCTTTTAGATACTGCATTGACACACCATCAATGGTGATATTCTCCAAGAGATTAGCTTGTTTTAGTCGAAGACGATTATCTTGAGTAAAAATCAAAGCAAAGAATGCAATGAAAAGCAAAAAACTTTTCTTTAAAATATTAATTAATAATAAAATAGTCTGCATTATTTAGAATAACGTTTAATTTAGATGAAGGTTCCGTATTTGGCCTTGTCATATTTTAAGAAATGCATATACATAAATTTACGGTAATTCTATTCAGTCAATTAATGTAAACTTATGGACTTTAATTTGGAGATAAATCATGAAAAACAAATGGCAAATACCTGCAATAATCATTTTATTACTAATTGCTGGTTGCAGTAAGGAAAAAGAAACAATGAGTGGTGAACTAATTATAGAAGATTTAGTAGTTGGTGATGGCGTAGAAGCTGAAAAAAATAACATCGTGACTGTAAATTATACAGGCCTTTTAACAGATGGTACAAAGTTTGATTCTTCCTTAAATCCAGGACGAACTCCATTTCGTTTTACCCTTGGGGCTGGTCAAGTAATAAGTGGTTGGGATCAAGGTGTTTTAGGAATGAAAGTCGGGGGAAAAAGAAAATTAACTATACCTCCTAGCATGGGATATGGCAATCAAGATATGGGAGTTATCCCACCAAACTCCACTTTGATTTTTGAGGTTGATTTATTGACAGTAGATTAAGAAAGATTGAAAGAACATGAAAAAAACAGAAATAATAAATAAGCTAACTGAAATTTTTGATCTAGAATTATCAGGAGTAATTAGATATACTCATTACTCTTTAATGATATTTGGCCCAAATAGATTACCTTTGATTGATTTTTTCAAAGCTCAAGCAACAGAGTCATTAGATCATGCAAATATGGCAGGTGAACATATAACTGGTCTAGGTGGTCACCCACCATTGAACATTAATAATATTAAAGAAACTTTCAAACATGATATTAATGAAATTCTTCAAGAGACTCTTGAGCATGAAAAAAAAGCTATCAAGAGTTATTATGAATTATTAAAACTAATAAATGATGATTCAGTCTATTTAGAAGAATATGCTCGAACTATGATTGGTCAAGAAGAATTACATGTTTTAGAAGTAGAAAAAATGTTGAAATCAAATTAAATAAAAGATTCTATAATTTTAATCCGTTAATTCTTCTTTTATAAATTTAGGTGCCTTGTAATGATGAGCATCATATTTACCATATGTATAAAATTCGCCTTTTAGTTCACAATTGAACTCAACTGAGAATTCATATAAAGCTAAAATCAATTTTTTTACTGAGCATCTTAAAGTTCCATCATCATCAAAACTTAGAATTGATTCTTCCTTATCTCGCTCATAATCAACCATTGTACTAAGAACATCATAAGCATCTCCATCTTGACTGAACCATTTTTCTAAATTTTCAGTTTTAATTTTATCTGAGGTGGTCACTTCAAAAGAATATTTTTTCATTTTTTACTCTTCTTTTAATTTTATTTAGAATTATAAGATAGAATATATTTAAGAACTAATTCATTTGACATCATTTAAGTGGTTTGTTCAAATTCAACAATGAAATAGATTAATATAAAAAAAGCTTATTGGTTTTCTTGATTTTTTTACAAATAAATAAAACGTCTCTAAAATGATATTAAGGATAATTGAATGAAGAATATACTTGCAAGAGGAGGAATTGAATTTTTAGCTGTTTTATTAGGTCTTAGTGGCTCTTTAACTCTTGAGGATAAAAGGCAAAAAGATGAACTGAATAGTAAATTAAAACAAGATTATATTAAAATTCTTGAAGACGTAACATTAGATATAGATGCAATAAATGAAGTTATAAGTAAAAATAATATTATAGTTAAAAGAGTAGAAAAATTAATTGAATATAGTAACAGTAATATTCCCTACAACCAAGATTCAATAATTACCAATTTAAGGTTTGTTGGTAGTCCAACATTATATGGTAGACAAACAGCATATAAGGCTTCTGTCTCAAGTGGAAGGTTTAATTCTTCAGACGAAATAAATATCACCAATGAAATATCTTTTTTATATGAATATGAATATACTAGAATAACTAAAAATAGCGATAGGTATGATCGCCAGCAACAGCGATTAAGAGATGAATATACAATAAATTTTATGGCCGCGCAAAATCCTGAAGCAAATGTTGATCCAGTCTATATTAAAAATTCATTTTTTAATATAGATTTAAAAAATAGACTTTACGCTCAAAAGAATGCCATTTGGTGGTATCTCAAAAGATTAAATGAAGTTAAAGACCAAATGATAATAACTGAAAAGCTGATATCTGACTTCTTAAAAAATTGATTTAAATGTAAAAGAGGTTGTTAGATTTATAGTAATTAATACCAAATAATGGAGGATAATATGTCAATTGATCGTAGAAAATTCATTAAAAGTATGGGGTTAGGCTTAGCTAGTCTGAGATTAAGTGCAAGGAATCTTATTAAAACCCCAGGAGAATCAGAATCTTTGTTAGTGACTAATCGTAATCATCCAAAGCCTGCGCCAAAAGGATATGATAGGTTACCCTTATCTTGGTATAAAGATAGAGTTCAAGTACTGAAGAATATGCTTTTAAATCAGAAAGTGGATGCTATTATATTAGAGAATGATGTAAACAAGGTCTATTTTTCTGGATGTTTTAGAGGTAGTGGCAAAAGAACAACATGGGTTTTGTTTCCTCAAGAAGAGAAAGATACAGCATACTGGTTTTCACCTGGGATTGATCGTGATCTAATTAAATCATGGTGGTGCACTGAAAATAACTATTATTTTTGTTTTCCTCACGGAGAGGGAGGATTTCCAAATAAAGGAAAAGTTGTTGCTGGAAAACAAGTAGATCTTTTTGAATGGTTACTTGAGCATTTAAAGAAAAAAGGATACGAAGGTAAAAAAATTGCAACCGATATGAATCTTTCAGCGAAACAATTGCTTCAACTAAATAAATATCTTCCAAAAACTAAATTTATTAATATTAATAGTATGTGCGAAAAAATGAGGATCATTAAAACAAAAGAGGAGATTGCTTTAACTCAAAGAGCATACCGATATTTTGATAAGATTCATTCTTTTGCTAGAGATTATATTTTGGAAAACGGAACGAATACGAATGATTTTGAAATCGGACAAGCATTGAAGGCTTACGGAATAAATCTTTTAATGGAAGATCTTTCTTTTGATGGTAAACCACATAGTGCAGTTGGCGTATTGGTTACTTCAGATTATGTAAGAGCAGGCATTTCAACTGCCTATCCTCACCCTAATCAATTGTTCTATAATAAAGTTAGAAAAGGGGAACCTGTATATGTGAATACTGATATAAAGATTGGAGGATGTGGAGGAGAGGGGTATCGGAATTATCAAATAAACCCTGTCTCAAAATATCAAGATAAAATGTGGTCCGTAGTTGCCGATACTGTTCAGATAATTGTTGAAGAGACTAAGCCTGGAGTATTGTGTTCTGATGTCGCCTATAAAGTACATAAGTATCAAGTGGATAATGGAATGCAGGATTATATTTATCATCGACCTGGTCATGGCACTGGGTTTAATTTTGAAGGTCATCAATCACCTTATTTTTCACTAGGTGATCATTCGCCAATTGAAGAAGGAATGATGTTTAGTGTTGAACCAGGATTATATGATTCCAAACGAGGTATTGGTATTAATCCAAGCGATAACCTACTTGTTACAAGAGAAGGTTCGGTCCTTATGACAAGCGTTCCTTTCTCAAAAGAATGGAGTTATTTGAATATATAATTATTTTTTGAGCCACTGAGCGGAGTCGAACCGCTGACCTACGCATTACGAATGC